>Ga0182024_10022378_pt1 | contig 11393 bp, 6 predicted proteins | sample P32metaG_FD_120480 | JGI IMG/M metagenome (GOLD analysis project Ga0182024, IMG submission 120480) | Permafrost microbial communities from Stordalen Mire, Sweden - P3-2 metaG (Illumina Assembly) | ecosystem: Environmental > Terrestrial > Soil > Wetlands > Permafrost | place: Sweden: Stordalen... | reverse complement strand
GGAACAGGATCGCGTCGCCGGATGCGGCCCGCCAGCCGCAGTTGCGTGCGCGCGCAGCGGTCATTCGCCCGCCATTCAGCGGCAGCACCGCCGCGCCCATGCGGTCGGCCAGCTCCTGGCTGCCGTCGGTCGAGCCCGAGTCGATGTAGAGGACCTCGTGGGGTGAGACGCCTTTGATGGCTTGCACAGAAGCCAGGCATCGCTCCAGGCGCGGACCCTCATTGCGGCCGATCACCACTACGGAAAGGCGGGTCATGGATGCACCCAACCTACCGGCTCCGGGTGCGAGACTTCCCACCGTTTCGCCAGAAGGAAGGCGAAAGGATGGGGCACGGAGTTCCTGGGGTCTGGCCTGATTGCTGGCGGTTTCGACTTGGCGAGAGGCATGGACACTGAACCGTTTTTACCACGGGCGCGGCGGGCTGACACGGCCGCCATCGGTTTCGCGCCAGGCTTGGCGCAGCAATTGGGCCATCAGCGCGGCCTCCTGGGCGCGTTCCCAGCGAGCTGGATCGCGGCTGAAACGATTGCGAAGGCGGCGCAGGTTGTAAAAGCCTTCTTTGAGCCAGCGTACCATCCATGCCTGTGCTCCATGGTGCTTGCGGTAGTAGAGAAAGATGGAGCGCAAGCTCCACAGCGCCGACATCGAGGAAGCCTCGGACAGGGTCAGCGACTTCAGCATCTTGCTCGATTCGCCGCCGATGTGGGTGACGACGACGTCCGGCCAGTAGGTGACACGAAATCCGGCCTTCTTGACGCGGCGGCACAGGTCCACTTCCTCGCAATAGAAAAAGAAATTCAAATCGAAGAGGCCAGTCTTGACCAACGCCTCGCGGCGCAGGATGGAAAACGCCCCCGGCACCCAATCCACATCCGCGGGCTTGCCGGGATCGTCCCAAGTGCGATCGGGGCTGCCGAAGATCCGGGAACCCGGAAAGCGCGTGGACAGTCCGGTGACTCTAAGCGTGTCATTCCAGATGGAATGGAAGCTCCGTGCCGAGGGTTGCCACTCGCCATCGCGGCCCACCAGGCGCGCTCCGCCCAAGCCCGTGGCTGGGTTTGAGTCCATGTGCGCAATGGCCCGGCCCAGCGCTCCGGGATGAAAGAAGGCGTCGGAGTTGAGCAACACCAGGTATTTTCCGTTGGCTGCCTCGATGGCCAGGTTGTTGGCTCCGCCAAAACCGAGGTTCACGGTGCTGGTCAGCAGCCGGACCGGCGTTCGGCTCGCGAAAAACTCACTTGCCACCATCTCCGCCGAGCCGTCGCGGGAGGCGTTGTCCACTACCAGAACCTCGGCGGTCAGTCCCGCGGGCAGGCGGTCGCACTCCGTCAAGAGGGAATCGAGGCACTCGCGCAGCAGGTCGCGCGTGTTGAACGAAATGACAATGATGGTGACGGCGTAGTCGTAGGAGGAGAGTACTTTCACGGTCGCACTGCCTCCTCGAGGATGCGGTCTTGAACGGCCTGGCCCAAAAGCCGGCGGCGGAACGCCTCGGCCAGCCGGTCGATGTTACGGCCGAGATCGTACCTGGCCTCAACGGTGCGCCGGCCGGCCATGCCGAGGGTGCGGCGTAAGCCGGCATCGGCCGCCAGACGCGCCAGCGCGGTTGATAGCTCGCCAGCGTTTCCGGCACAGACCAGCAAGCCGTTCTCTCCATCCGTAATCAATTCAGGAATGCCGTTGACGCAGGTGCTGACGCACACCACGCCCAGCGCCATGGCTTCCATGAGCGCGACCGGCAGCCCCTCGGCAAAGCTGGCCAGAACGAAAATATCCGCCTCCGCGACTCTGGCCAGCGTCTCCGCGTGGCTGAGCGAGCCGGTGAAGTGAACGCGTCCAGCCAGTCCATCGCCGCGCGAGCGCTCCTCCAGGGTGCGGCGCTCGGGCCCGTCGCCAATCAGCACCAGGTCCACGGGAAAGCCCAGGCCGGCCAGTTGCGCCACCGCATCCAGCAGCAGCAGGTGGCCCTTTTCGGCAGCCAGGCGGCCGGTGCAGACCAGGTGCACGGGAGCCGGCTCAAGTCCGTCGTCCGCATTTGCAATGCGGTCTGGGTGCGGCTGCAGTTGGGTGCAATCGACGCCCAGCCGCAGTACCTCGACCCGCGACGGATCCAATTCGGGCGCAACGCGCAGCACCTGGCTGCGGCCGTAATCGCTCACGCAAAACAGGAAGCTCGCGGACGTAATCTTTCTCTCAAGAAAAAGCTGATTCTGATCGAAGAATTCGTTTGGTCCGTGCAGGGTAAGCGACCAGGGCGTCTTCCACGCGGCCGAAACCAGCAGCCCGACGGCGGCCACGGCTCCGCCAAAATGCACGTGCAGATGGGTCAGCGCTCGGCGGCGCATCCATGCGCCCACCAGCAGGGCTTCGGCAAGGTAGAGAAACGCGTAAGCGCGCTCCTTGAGATCCCAGCCTCCCAGCGTCAGCGCTGCCCTGAGCCCGCGAATCGTGACGACGGGATGGCGAAACACGATCCCGATAAGCTTGAAAATCAGACCCGCCCAGCTGCCGATCTTGATGTAATACACGAGCCGCGCCTCGCTGAGCTCGTCGGCGGAGAGCGCATCGAGCGGCCGATCGGGCATGTTGACGGACGCGACCTCGATCTCCATGCCGCGCTCCTTCAGGCCCAGCACTTCTTTCAAAAAGAAGGTGTGGGACACGGCTGGATAGCGGCTGAGCAGATAGGCGATTCGCGAGGGTTCGCCGCCGGCAGCTTCCCGGCCCGATGCGTCAGGAGTCTTCAAATTGCCTCAAGTATAGTGGGGATCGGCAGCGGAGTCTAACCACTTTAGCGTCATACCAATTCCCCCATTGGCGCTTTAGTATGGGATGAGATGATTTCCGCAGGCTCCAAGCGCCGTGTGGCGTTTCTCGGCACCGGATACATTGCCGACTGGCATGCGCAGTCGATTGGGTCGGTCGCGAACGTGGAGCTGGTTGCGGTTTGCGACCGCATCCTGCCCAAAGCGCAGGCTTTCGCCGCGCGATTTGGCGTGCCGCGAACGTACGGGTCGATGGCTGAAATGCTGGCCCAGGAGCGGCTCGATGCCGTACACATTCTGCTGCCGCCCAATCTGCATTTTGAGGCAGCGCGGACCATTCTTGAGTCCGGCACCAGCGTCTTCATCGAGAAGCCGATGTGCGATCGCGCCGGGGATTGCGACGCGCTCGTGCGTCTCGCCGCCGAGCGCGGCCTTCGCCTGGGCGTGGGCCACAACTTTCTGTTTGCGGAGCCCTACGAGCAGCTCAGGCGCGCGGTGCGCAGCGGCGTGCTGGGCCGCATCGACCACATCACCATCACTTGGAACCGTCCCCTGCCGCAGATCGTAAATGGGCCCTTCGACATCTGGATGCTGCGCGATCCGCGCAACATCATGCTGGAGATTGGATCGCACTCCGTGGCCCACATGCTTGACCTCGCGGGCGAGCCCGACGCAATGGAAGTGCACGCCGGCAACGCGGTCGAGCTGCCCACGGGCCGCCGCTTCTATCGCCGCTGGCAGGTGAACGCCCTCAAAGGCCACACCGCGATCGACCTGCGTTTCAGCTTTGTGCCGGGGTTCCAGGAATACGGCATTCATGTGCGCGGCATGCTGGCCTCCGCCACGGTGGATTTTGAGCGCAACACGTACGTGCTCCACGAGCAACGGCCCAGCGATCCGGACTTTGCGAACTACGTGATGGTCGCGCAGCACGCCAGGGCCCTGAAGGAACAGGCGCGGCGCACGCTCGAGAACTACCTCCGCTTCAAGCTGAATCTGCAGGACCGCGGCAATCCCTACGGACAAAGCATTGCGCGGGCTCTCGACGCATTCTACGATCCGGAAGGCACGCGGCTGGACGTCCGTGTCGATGCCTGGACCGGAGCGAAAGTGATCCGCGTGTGCGAGCGCATCGGAGAGCTTGCCAATCTGCCCGCTGAGGCGGTTGGTCAGTTGTCGCTGGCGCCGCCCACGCCCGCAAATCCAGCCCCGTCCGCGCGCATTCTGGTGCTTGGCGGCGCCGGTTTTATCGGCAGGGAAGTAGTGCGCCAGTTGACCGCCTCAGGCCACGCGGTGAGGCTGCTGGTTCGTAATGCGGCTAACTTGCCGGCGGACCTGCGCAGCCCGCAGGTCGGGCTGTGCGTGGGCGACCTGATGAACCGCGATGACGTGGAGCGCGCGCTCGTTGGCATCGACTCCGTGCTTCACCTGGCGCGTTCGCATGTGAAAAGCTGGGCGGACTATCAGGAGTTTGAGATCGGCGCCACCCGCCAGCTTGCCGAGTGCGCGCTTCAGGCGGGCGTCAAGCGCTTTGTGTATACGGGCACCATCGACTCGCATTACGCCGGGCAGCACGCGGGCACCATCACCGAGAAGACGCCGCTCGACCCGCAAATCGCGCGCCGCAATCTTTACGCCCGCGCCAAGGCCGCGAGCGAAGAGATCCTGCTGCGGATGCATCGCGAGCGAGGCCTGCCGCTGGTGATTGTCAGGCCGGGGATCGTGATCGGCCGCGGCGGCAGCCCGTTCCATTGGGGCATCGGCATGTGGTGGCACGACTCGGTTTGCCAGGTGTGGGGCGAGGGCACAAACAAGCTCCCGCTGGTGCTGGTTGAGGACGTGGCCAGCGGCCTGATCGCCGCCATGGAGAAGCCGGGCATCGAGGGCCGGTCGTTTAACCTGGTCGCCGACCCGTGTCTCAGCGCGCAGGAGTATCTCGACGAGCTCGACCGCGCCGGGCAGATGCGCATCCAGCGACATGCCACGCCGATTTTGCGCTTCTACCTGCTCGACATGGTCAAGTGGGTGGCCAAGGTCGCTATGCGCCACCCCGAGCGCCGCCTGCCGCTCTATCGCAACTGGGAGAGCTGCACGCAGCGCGCAGTGTTCGATTGCACGGCGACGAAAGAGGGGCTCGATTGGCATCCGGCCAGCGACCGCGAAACCATGGTGCGACAGGGCATTGAAGAGCCGCTGAAGGAAGCGATGCGGTAGCGCGGAACCAGAGATGCTATACCCAGCGATAGCGGTCTCCCACCCTTGCGACAGAAAAAAGTCGCAAGGATGGGGCACGGGGCTTTGGGAACCGCGATCAAGGAATCGCGGATTGGCGAATAAAAAGCGAATCTAATGTTGATGCGCTGTTTCTTCGCCATTTCGAGGCGAAGAAACGGTGGTTTTGGGTAGGGGGGTGGGGTGTTTTTCTGGTACGGACCGGGCACATGCCTGACATTCTTGACCCGGGGCCCCTCTGGTTATGCCCGTAACGATTATGCGCCGAGGGATGGAAATAATATGCAAACCTTCCGATGCCTTCCTGGGCTTTGGAATGTGGAGATTAGGAGAGGCGCTGGAGTGAAAAGGGTTGACGGGCGAGGATATGGCCGATGTCGGTTTACGAATGTTGCAGCGAGTTAGCTCCGCCGATGGCGGGTTAGCTGGTAAGCAGGTTGGCGTGGAGCGGCAGATTCGAGATTGAGGGCGCGAGGCAAACGATTCTGTTGAGCAGAGTGGTCGCAATTCGCATTGCTTTCGCGGCGCTGGCGGTGATCCTGGCGGCGGCCATGCTGCTGCACGCGCCGCAGAGCGCGTCTGGCGCGGATAGCGGCGTGACGCAACTGCGCGTGACCAATCAGGTGATTCTGCCGGGCGTCACGCGGCTGGGCATCAATCTCGGCGATCAGGATTACTACGACTCGGGGCAGATGCTGCGCAACCTGCTGTTTCGCAATCCCGGCTTTGAGGGGATGAGCTACCGCAGCATCGTGCGCTGCCAGCAGGGCGGCGTGGGGCGCTGCTTTGACCCGCGCCACGGGGTGGTGTGGAAGCCCGGCTTCTTGGACGGCGCCACCTTCGACGTGCTGGATGGAGCCGCGGCTGGGCGGACCGGCAGGGTGATCTCAAGCGGCCCCGAGGCCGGCGGTTACGCGTTCGCGCTCGACTCGGGCGGCAAGGCGATTGGCTCCGGCGACCTGCTCGCGGTCAGCAAGGATTTTCCCGGCGACCCGGCGGCCGGCTGGTGGCCGAGTCTCGCGGGCGGCGCGCAACTGAAGCCAGAGCGTGCCGATCTCTCTCCTCGAACCCAAGGCCGGCAAGCTCTGCGCATCGAAGCCGCCGGAGCAGGCCAATCCGTGCAACTCAAGTCCTACTTCGATTCGACGGAGGGGTACACGTTCCTGCGCATGAGGGGCAGGTTCCGGCTGAGCTTTCGCGCCAAATCGCTGGCCGGATCGAAGACGCTGCATTTGCGCGTGGTGCGGCTCGTCCCGCACCCTGCGCCTTATCTCGACCAGGACGTGCAACTGGCCTCCAACTGGGCGGACTACCACATGGACTTTAACGCCGCGGACGACGCCGCGACGACCGGACCAATTGAGACCAGCTTTTCCCTGGCCGGCGCGTCGCTGCTGCTCGACGATGTGGACCTCGAACAGATCGGCGGCGACCCGGCCAACCAGACCGCCTTTCGCGATGAGGTTGTGGCCGCGCTCAAGGAGCTGCATCCGGGGGTGCTGCGGCTGATGTCGAGCCATGCCGGGCTGGGCTCGACCGTCGACAACCTGCTCGCGCCCCCACTGGCGCGGCAGCGGCCGGCTTATTCCGTCTGGACCGACACCATGGAAGACGTGCCCATCGGCATTCCGGAGTTTCTCGAGCTGTGCCGCGAGGTCGGGGCGGAGCCGTGGATTGTTGCGCCAACCGCGATGAGCACCGCCGAAGCTCGCAAGCTGGCCGAGTACCTGGCGGGCACGACCGGTACTCCGGGAGGCGCGCTGCGAGCCGCCGCCGGACGCCGCGAGCCCTGGACGCAGGCCTTCAGCACCATCCACATCGAGCTGGGCAACGAGACCTGGAACGGCATCTTTCAGGGCGAGACGATCGACGACTCGGGCGCATACGGCCGCCGCGCCAACGTGGTGTTTTCGGCGCTGCGAGGGGCTGCCGGCGCGGCTGGCGCGCACCTGGATCTCGTCGTCGGCACCCAGGCCGTCAATCCGGGTCGCAATCGCGACCTGCTGGCTGCCGCTCCGCAGGCCAATACGCTGGCGTTCGCCCCGTACCTGATGCACGACGTCTCGCATTGGGCCACCGACGACGAGCTCTACGGACCGCTGCTGGCGCAGCCTGAGCAGATGTCCCGCGACGGCATTGTGGCCACCACCAGCGCCTCGGCCGGCGGGCGGCAGGTCGCGGTCTACGAGGTCAATCTGCACACCACCGAGGGCAATGCGCCGGCCGCGGTGCTGGACCGCTTCACGCCCTCGGCCGCGGCCGGCATCGCCGTCACCGGGCACATGCTGCGCATGATGCGCGATCACGGCATCCGCGACCAGATGCTGTTTTCGCTGCCACAGTTCCGTTTCAGGCGGCAGGACGGTACCTGGGTGCCGTTGTGGGGAGCCGTGGTCGACATGGGCGCGACGGACCGCAGGCGTCCGCAGTTCCTGGCAGAGAGCCTTGCCAACCGGGCAATTCGCGGCAACATGGTCAAAGTGGAGGTTACCGGCGGCGACCCGACGCGTGACCAGCCGGAAGGCAACGACGGCGTGCGCCTCAACGGCGTCCATGAGCTCGACTCCTACGCCTTCCAGGACGGTAAATGGCATGGGCTGATTCTGTTCAACTACGGGCTTCACCAGGCCCGCGGCGTCAGCATCGAGGCCCCCGGTCTTGCCCGCAATCCAGCCGTTAAGCTGTGGAGAATCATGAGTTCCGGCCCCGGCGCAAGCAATGAAACCAGCCCCGAAGTCAGGATCGCCGAGGAGCGGTTCACAGGCGGCGAGGTGGAGCTTGCGCCCTGCTCGATGGCCGTGCTTGAGTGGACGGAATAGCGGCGCTTTGTCGCTCTCTCAAAGACCTGGATCGGGGTCATTTTCACAGGCCAATTGTGGCTGAAAAAGTTACTAAATTTCTCTACGGTAATCAAGAATAGGTTACTAAATTGCAAACAGATAAGTACCTGATAGTGTTGGATTTATCGATACTGCCTGCCACCTTTGCGCCATTGTTCGCGCACCACCAAAGAGCTACCTTCAAACACATCGGGGTCATTCCATTTCGGCGCGAGCCGGACAGTCACTTCGGAGTGGATGCAGATCGGCTTCCCCAGCCGCAGGCGGAACTTCATGCAAGGTCGGGCTCGGCGGGGGAAGGCCCGCCGCGACCGATCGCAACCGGCAGGCTCCAGTGCTCCGAGAGCCAGGGAACTGTGGGATGAAAAGAGAAAACCGAGTTATGAATCACCCGATCGCAGTGATGGGATTACCTCTGGACAGCGTGACATCGGGCGAAGCTGTGAAGGCCATTGAAAGCCTGATCCTCTCCGGGGGATCGCACCAGGTGGCCACCGCGAACCTCGATTTCTGGCTCAACTCGCTCCAAAACCCGCATCTGCACCGGATCCTGGCGGGATGCAGCCTGGTAGTCGCGGACGGCATGCCGCTGGTGTGGGCCTCAAAGATGCTGGGCTCGCCGCTTGCCGAGCGCGTTACCGGAGTTGATCTGGTGCCGCAGCTGGCCGAGCTCTCCGCCCGCAAGGGCTACGGCATTTACCTGCTCGGCGGGCAGGAGGGCGTGGCTGACCGCGCAGCAAAGGTGTTGAAACTGAAGTATCCGGGCGTGCGCATTGTGGGCACGTACGCGCCGTTCCACGGGGAGCTGGCGCAGATGGACCACAGCGAAATCCTCGATCGCATTCACGCGGCCCGGCCAGAGATTCTGCTGGTCGCGTTCGGAAACCCCAAGCAGGAGAAGTGGATCTGGATGCACCGCAAGCGGCTGGCCGTTCCTGTGGCCATGGGCGTCGGCGCCAGCTTCGACATCCTTGTGGGCGACCAGAAGCGAGCTCCGGCCTGGGTTCAGCGCTGCGGCATGGAGTGGGTGATGCGCTGCGCGCAGGAGCCTTCGCGGCTGGGACCGCGCTACTTCAGGGACTTTACGGCGCTGGTGCACCGTCTGCCTCTGGCCATGCTGGCGAAGTGGAGCCAGCGGAGCTACCGCGGACCCTCTACCGTCACCACGGCTCACGACTCGCGCGTGCTGCACGTTTATCTGCACGGCAAGCTCACCCGTGAGACCGCACCCGCTCTGCAACGCGCTGTCGTCACCGCGGTCGCCAACGGCCTGGTGGTGGTGGCGCACCTCAAGACCGTCCGCCATATCGACGCGGAAGGACTGGGATTTCTGATGGGAGCGCGGCGTCAGTTGCTGGAAGCCGGACTGTCGCTCTCGCTTGCATCGCTCAGCTTCAAGCAGCGTTTTCTGTTTCACGCGTGGTGCGCATCGCCGCTGTTCGACGAATGGCAGTCGCCGCGCGCGCAAGCCGGATTGAGGGAAGTCGAGGCTACCCCTTATCTCAAGCTCAACGTGGACAAGGACGCGCTTCCGGCGCAACTTCGCATCCGTGGATAAGGCTCCACGGTCAGGCACTCGGGGAGAGATGAAATGGAGTTGATCATCCTCATCCCGGCCATCGTGTGCACGATCGTACTGGCCAGGGGTACCATGCGGCAGGCGCTGGTGTGGGTCTACATGCCGGTGCTGCTGCTGCTGCCCCATTACTACTCGCTGCGGTTTCCTCACTTGCCGCCGCTCACCTTCACGGATATGGCCATCCTGCCGCTGGGCGTGGCCATGCTGGCGACGGAGATGCGCCGCTGGCGGCTGAGCTGGCTGGACCTGTGCGTGCTCCTGTTTGCCGTCAGCCAGGGCTTCTCAGAGGGACTGAATACGTATGTGCCGGGCAGCCAGGTGAGTTCATCCGGCGGCTCGGTGTTTGAGCTTCCCTTCGATTTCGCGAACGGCGGCCTGACGTTTTTTGCTGCGGTAACATGCGTCGTGCTGCCTTACATGGCGGGCAAGCTGCTGATCGAGCGGGGGCACGGAACGGAACCGCCGGCTCGTATTCCGCTGATTCGATGCATGACGGCTCTGCTCGCGTTTGTCTCCGTCGCCAGCGTGTACGACTTCATTGGCAAGACAAGCATCTGGCAGCGCTTCTGGACGCACTTTTTTCCGGGTCAGATTACCGACTGGCCTCTGCAGGAGCGTTGGGGTTTCGGCCGCATCACCGGCGCGTATGCGCACGCCATCCTGGCCGGCATGGTGTTTCTCGCCGGGCTGATCTACTGCATGTGGCAGCGCCAGGCCGATCCGGAGTGGGGCGCGCGGAGGTTGATCAAGGGAATTCCAGTCACGCTGCGCGACCTTACGCTCGCTGCCATCCTGGCGGGTCTGGCCATGACGCAATCGCGCGGACCATGGGCCGGCGCGGGTCTCGCGGTCATCTTCGCGTTGCTGGTGCACTGGTTCAGCGTGCGCAAGGCGGCGCTCTTGTTTGTGCTGCTGATGGTGGTGGTCGGCTCCGCCGCTTACTACTTCGGCAAGCAATACACCGCGGGACAGCTCTCCGACGCTCAATCGCTCGAGCAGCAGGACGCCATCTACCGTAAGCAACTGCTGCATAGTTATCTGCCCCTGATTGCCCAGCGCAAGGCCTTTGGCTACGGGGTTACCAATCTGCCCGAGGTCAATGGGCAGAAGTCGATCGACAACGAGTTCCTGTGGCTGGCGGCGACGCAGGGGCTGACCGGCCTGGGCCTGTTCCTGGCCATCGGAGCGGGCTGCGGGATGCGGTTGTTTGCGCTGGCGTTGCGGCCCATCGGACGCGACGACCAGACCATGCTGTTTGCGCACCTGGCGGTGCTGATGGGGTTGCTGGCCACACTCGGCACCGTGTACCTGGGCGAGACGATGTTCATCTTTTTCTTTTTTCTCGCGGGATGGATGGACGGCATGAACCCTGTGCGCGCGGCGGTGCGAAGTCAGGCCGGATTGGCGTCGCCGTTCCGCTTCCAGCGGGTGCTGGTGTAGTGCATTTGGAAATTCATTCGGGCGCGAGGTCTGCGACGGTTTGAATTTGTAAGCGGATATTGGGTTTTGTGGGATCCCAGGTCCCAAAATCGGGACCTGGGGCACCCAGTTTTGGCGCGGTCAACGACATAGAGAGAAGCAGGCATGGATACTTCAATCTCGGTACTCGCGGTGCTGATCGTGGCGTTTTCGGCGCCGCTGCTCGCGGATCTGGCGCTGTGCATCGCCGGCAATTTCGCGCAAGCGCGCAGGCCGCACGGGCCCGCGAAGAGAACGATCCGGCTGGCAGTCGTGGTGCCGGCTCACAATGAAGCAGAGCTGATTGCGCGGACTGTCGCCTCCGTGGAGGTCGCCGACGCCGGGACCACTGTGTATGTGATGGCGCACAACTGCTGTGACGCGACGGCCTCTGCTGCCCTTGCGGCGGGCGCGACGGTGCTTGAGCTCAACGACCCGAAACTGCGCGGCAAGGGAGCGGCTCTCCGCCATGGATTCAGGGCGGCGCTCGATGCCGGAGCCGACGCGGTGATGGTGAT
>Ga0182024_10022377_pt1 | contig 11393 bp, 9 predicted proteins | sample P32metaG_FD_120480 | JGI IMG/M metagenome (GOLD analysis project Ga0182024, IMG submission 120480) | Permafrost microbial communities from Stordalen Mire, Sweden - P3-2 metaG (Illumina Assembly) | ecosystem: Environmental > Terrestrial > Soil > Wetlands > Permafrost | place: Sweden: Stordalen... | reverse complement strand
TTCAGGGCCTCGTCCGCAAAAGCAACAGCAACAGCAAAAGCAAAAGCAAAAAACCCTAATAATAAAAAAACCGGAGAACACCCTTGATTTCCACAGCCGTCTCATAGAAGCCGCTGAGGTACGTCTTTCCAACGGTTCAGGTCGAACTACTCTTTAACGACCCGCATCCAGGCTGTTTTGAAGGCCGCAGAACGAATGACGATTCTTCCCTGCAAGTCTCGAAAAGCGTACCTCAGCGGCTAAAGCCGCGGATCGGACATGACAGTGACGGCACGGCTAAAGCCGTGCCCTTCGTCTAGAATATTCGTAACAGTGATGATCTCTTCAAGCCGTAGGCCGTGAACTGCGGCGCCGCTATGCGATCTCGGCCATCACTGTGCGCGCTGCAAAGGAGATAACCACTCCAGCCACGACCACCAGCGCCAGTGCCGCCCGCAAGCCGAGCACCCCTGACATACATCCCACCACCGGCGGCCCAACCAGAAACCCCAAATAGCCGACGCTGGCGGCAGCCGCGATCGCCGCTCCGACTCCTCCCGGAAATCTCCGCGCCGCAGCACCGAAAATAAGGGCAACCATGTTGGACAGGCCAAAACCTGCCAAAAGAAAACCAACCATCGCTCCGAAATAGGTTGTACCCAGGAGTGCGAACCCAAAGCCGGAGGCGACCAAAACCCCCGAAGCACGCAGCAGATTGGTAGCCCCAAGTTTCATGGTGAGGTGGTCCCCGATAAAGCAGCCGGTCATCATCGACAGTGAAAAGACCGCAAAACCGGTAGCCGCCGTAGCCGCTGAGAGATGTAGGGTCGAGCGCAAATAGACCGTGCCCCAGTCGCCAATCGCGCCTTCGATGAAGAAGGAGAGAAATGCCACGGCGGCCAGTGCCCACAAGGCCCGTGGGATCAAGACCCATCCGGCAGGCGGATCGACTGGAGTATCCTCGGCCAGCAGATAGCGCCTGCTGATCAGGATAGTGACAATCATGCAAACGGCTGCAGCGGGGAGGTTTTGCCTTGCTGTCGCATGCTGGCGGAGAAGCACACTTGTGAAGGCCGCGCCAATCAACCCTCCCAGACTCCAGAAGCCCTGCAGGGAACTCATCACCGCTGAGCCGTAGGCGCGTTCGGTGATGATCGCTTGCGTATTGGTCGATACATCGACCGTGCCTCTCAAGAGTCCAAAGCCGAAGGTGCCGATTGCCAGCCACGTCAGAGATTTTGTCCAGGGCAATATAGACAGCATCACGGCATAACAGATTTGCCCTTTCCAAGCGATATCAGAGCTATCGAAGCGGTGAAATACGCGCCCGACGAAAGGCATGGAGAGGATGGCTCCCAGGGCCAGGGTGAACAGCGGAATGGTCAGTTGTGTGTTACTGAGTTGATAGTTTTGTTTGAACACCGAGATGTGCGCCGACCAAACCCCGAAGGCGAAGCCATTGGCAACAAAGAGCGCGGAAATAGCTCTTCGCGCGGATGCTGCCGAACGCTGTTTCATCTGCCGGGCTTGCTTGCCTTCAAAAGAGGTGAACTGCACTGAGCCGATTGTAATCGGCATCTTTCCCGATCCGCTCCGAGGCTGTACCATTCGAAGGATTCCCACCCCACTGGTCTTTGCGAGGAACCCGATGCGAACGAGCATATTGGTCACCGGGTCGGTCGCTGCACTCATGCTGCTGTCATCTTGCAGGAAGCAGGCCAATCCGAGTGAAACCGCGGCGCCGGGCAAACCCCAGGACCCCAACCTAAGCGTGCGAGCGAGTGGATATCAGGGAAATCATTTTACCGGCCCGGTATATCTTCCCCGGTTTTCTCCGATGGAAGGCGGCACTACTGTGTACAACGTGACCTACCAGGATGGCGTCACGGTGATCAGCAGAGGCGATACGATGCGCCACCTGGTCGCCATCCGGCGGGACGGAAGCTACGTGTTTGACTCATCAGCCAGCCAGATCGCCAACCTACAGCCTGGAGGGGTGCTCCTGCTTTCCGGCCTGGCGCTATGCACGGTAGTCGAAGTTAAAGACACTGGAGACGGTTACCTGCTCAAAACAGGACCAGCCAAAATCACCGACGCTATCAAGGAAGGCCGTCTGGAGGGCACGTACAGGATCGATTTCAGCAGAATGCAAGCGGACCGATCTTCATCCCTGCAACAGGGCGTGGCTGATTTTGATGTGGACTTTGCCGGTTACAATTACCACGTCAAATTCACGCCCGGCAAGGATCGCATCGATGTTCAGGCGACGATTAAATTTGGAGGCAGTCAAGGAACGCTGGCGTATGAAGGAGTGGGCTATCTCAGCAACTTTGTTTCGACCGTCAAGATGCAGATTGAAGACGGCGAAGTTACCAACCTGAGCTTTACCAATTCTGACCTTAGCGGGCAGGTCGAGCTGAAGTGGTTTGCAGTCGCCACTGACGCCATGAAATCCGGGTCCATGGCCAAGATCACCTCCTGGCCGGCGGAGCTTTTGAAGAGCGCACCGCTCTCCAAAGCGGCCTATCATGTCCCCATCCTGGTGGGAGCAGTGCCATTCGATCTGAGGATATCGCTGGGCTTCAGCTTTATTCCGGCATTTACTTCAAAGAATAGCGTTGCTGAGGGTAGCAAGCTCATCAAGTACAGCGGCGGCGGTGGCTTCGTCTTTTCGAATGGCCTGACCAGGCCCTACGGATCTATCAATGTCCAGGGAGAGGTCGCCGGGGAGGATAACCGGGTGGTGGTCGCCAGCCCAGTAGGCTTTACCGCGGCTACCGAGGCGCCCCGGCTGGAGTTGGGCATGGGCTGGCCCCCCTCGGCCATGCTAGCCGCGGGATATCTCAATGTCATTGCTTCCTATGGCATTGTGACTAACGGGTTGGCCAGCCCCATTCCATGCCAAACCAACATCATGGCTTTCAGCGTGAACGCAGGATCCGCCTACTCGTCACCAAACACCTTCGCCACCTGGTTTGGGAATGCCACGGGAATAACTTCATCTGTCTCACTCTGGCAGAAGACAACAAAGTCCGCAGGCACTGTGGGTCTCATGTGTCCCGGTTGAGGTTGGAAATCGTGAAGAATACATTTGGATCTGCTTAGCCGTCTTCACCAATATCTTCGTGCCAGATCTCTGGACGTTCGCGGATGAAACCCTCCATCATGCGCACGCATTCTTCAGAGTCCAGGTCGAAAACCTTCACTCCGGCCTCACGTAGCCATTCGAGGCCGCCGCTAAAGGTCCTGCTCTCACCCACGACCAGCGTACGGATGCCGAACTGACGCACCAGCCCGCTGCAATACCAGCAAGGCGCCAGCGTAGTCACCATCACGACATCGCGGTACGAGCGCAATCGACCCGCGCGGCGAAAAGCATCGGTCTCCGCGTGCACTGAGGGATCGCCTTGTTGTACCCGTCGATTGTGCCCGGAGCTGAGCAACTGCCCCTGGCTATTGAACATTGCTGCGCCGATAGGGAGGCCGCCTTCTGCCAGACCGCTTCGCGCTTCGCGGATCGCGACCGCCAACATCGAAGCCCAATCCTGTTCCACGTTCATTCCTCACCTCACAGTGAGAATACGTACGCTGCCTTCAGCTTGTCGAGATGAACCATGGAAGGAGTCAGGTGCTGCCTAGCAACAGCAGAGCCTCAGGAAAGCATCCTATCGCCTGCTCCGCTCAGAACCTGCACATGAGCATAGAAAGGATTTATCGATGACCAGGTACAACCAATACAGAGCAGTGCTGGTTTGCGCTGCCACTCTTCTTTTCGCAGGTTGTAACAAGCAAGACGATTCCAAGATGAATTACCAATCCGCGATCAACGACTACTACAAGGCTCACCCCGCCTGCATCTGGCAGGACACCAAGAAATTTCCGGTACAGGCCGCGACTTCTGACGACGCCAAAACAGAAGGCTTTGATGCCCTCAACGATGCTGGCCTCCTCACCCGCACGACCGGGGAGAAAAAGGTATTTATTATCGCCTCAAAGCAGGTGAACAACTATGATCTGTCGGCGCAGGGTCGTTCAGCCTGGACGCCAGATACGACCCAGCCGGGATATGGTAATTTCTGTTTCGGACACCGCACGGTTGATTCCATCGATAGCTTTACCACCGGCGTCAACGGTTCTGGTTTGAAGACCGCCCAGGTGAATTACCACTACAGCTTTGCCGACGTGCCGGCCTGGGCCAAGTCCCAGGAGGTGCAAACAGCATTCTCATCGGCGGGCGCCGCACTTGCGCATAGCCAGCCGGGACAGGATTCGCTGGTGATGAACGGCAACAACTGGCAGGTGACCAAGTAAAAGAGGAATCCCATCCTTGAGTCCGGTTTGGACTTCAAGGATGGGAATGCCATCCATTATTGTGCAGCCGCTTCCAGGGTAAACACGAGCAATGAGCGCGCCGTGACTTCATAGGAATCGCCGACTTTAAAGCACCCCTCCTCGCTGTTGTCTGTGACATTCGTGTCGATCAACAAAGACCAGGTATCGCCACCGGAGCACTCAGGCAAAGTAAATTCGACCAGGTCGTGATGGTCGTTGATCACGATCAACAGCGTCGCTTGCTTTCCTCTCTGCCGGATGCCGGTCACCTGTGCACGCCCGTCCAGCAGCATGCCGAAGCAACGCATATTTGTGTCACCCCAATGCTCCTGCTCCATTTCCGACCCGTTGGCGTTGATCCAGGTCAGATCCTTTACCGCCAAATCCTCGTTGTATTGGCCGGTGAGAAAGAGATTGCGCCGCAGGATGGGGTACCGGTGACGCATGCTGGTGAGCCGGCGAGTAAAAGCGACCAACTGCTCGCCCTTCTCCTTCAGATCCCAATTGAGCCAACTGATCTCGTTATCCTGACAGTAGGCGTTGTTGTTGCCGCCTTGTGTGCGGCCGAACTCATCTCCGGCCAGTATCATGGGCGTCCCCTGGGCCAGCAGCAACGTCGCCAGTAAGTTGCGTATCAGCCGTTTGCGGAGGGCAATGATGTCGGGATTATCCGTGGGCCCTTCGGCGCCGCAGTTCCAGGAGTTATTGTTCGAGCTTCCATCTTTGTTGTCTTCTCCATTCGCTTCGTTGTGCTTCTCGTTGTAGCTGAAGACATCGTTCAAAGTGAAGCCGTCATGAGCGGTGACAAAGTTGATCGATGCCCATGGCCTGCGCCCCTGATGATTGAAGATAGAGGCGGTAGCGCATAGGCTTTCGGTGAGAGCGGCGGCAGGTGCGTTGCCAGTCCAGAACCTGCGCGTAGTGTCGCGGAACTTATCATTCCACTCTGCCCAGCCAGGCGGAAAGGCGCCCACCTGGTATCCGCCAGGCCCGCAATCCCAGGGCTCAGCAATGAGCTTGATCCTGGAGAGGCACGGATCCTGGCTACAGGCCTTGAGAAACCCACTCTGATTGTCGAATCCGTTTGGCTCCCGCGCCAGAATCGTTCCCAGGTCAAAGCGAAAGCCGTCCACGCGGGTTTGCTCAGCCCAAAATCGTAGGCTATCGGTGACCATCTGGATCACGCGAGCGTGACTGAGATTCAAAGTGTTCCCGGTGCCGGTATCGTTGATGTAATAGCGCGGTTGATCGGGCAGCAGACGGTAGTAACTGGCGTTATCAATTCCCTTGAACGATAGTGTCGGGCCGCGTTCGTTGCCTTCCGCAGTGTGGTTGTAGACCACGTCCATGATGACTTCAATACCAGCGTCGTGGAAGCGTGCGACCATTTCCTTGAACTCACGCAGTGCGTGCCTGCGGTCGCTGGCATAGCGCTTATCGGGCGCGAAAAACCCGATACTGTTGTAGCCCCAGTAGTTAGTCAGGCCATTTTCCAGCAGATGGCTATCATTGATGAAGCAATGCACCGGCAGCAGCTCTATCGAGGTCACGCCCAGCTGCTTAATGTACTTGACCACCGCCTCCTCACCTAAGCCCGCGTAAGTACCCCGCAGATGTTCCGGCATTCCCGGGAAAAGTTTGGTGAAACCTTTAACGTGAAGCTCATAAATAATCGTGTCATCGAATGGCACCCGAACCTCGCTCAGCACGTTTTGACCGTGCCAATCGAAGTTGGGATCGACTACAACGCACTTGGGCATAAACGGGGCACTATCCCGCTCGTCGAAGGTGGTGTCGTCACCAGACTCCATCTTGTAGCCGAAGACGGCCGGATCCCACTTGAGCTCGCCAATATGAGCCACTGCGTACGGATCGAGCAATAGCTTATTGGGGTTGAACCGGTGTCCAGCCTCAGGCTCATAGGGCCCGTGCACGCGATAGCCGTACACCGAGCCCGGACGGACGTCGGGAAGGTAGCCATGCCAGAGCTGATTGGTGTACTCCGGCAATTCGATCCGCTCCAGCTCCTGCTCGCCGTTTTCATCAAAAATGCAGACCTCTACCTTGGTGGCATGGGCGGAGAATAGAGCGAAATTGGTACCCTTCCCGTCCCAGGTTGCGCCTCGCGGGTGAGGCAAGCCTTCTCTGATCGGGGTAGTGCGCGGTTCAGTCATCGTCATTGCGGCCATGATGGTGTGAGTCCCGTCTTACCTGACTTGAAAGTAATTGCAATAAAAAGGGCAGAATCGGATAGATGCGGATTTGGAGCTTTTAGCTGGTTGGCGTTTCAAGCTTGCTGGCAGCAGCGTCGTTTCGTTCAGGCCATCAAATGAGGAGCAAAGAACTTGAAGCCGCCAGCTCGGCAAACCCGTAAATGGGTTGCCGGCTCACGGTTTGGGGACAGGCGTGAGCAGACCCTGATCCCGCAGCCATTGCTCGAGCAGGACCGGCCACAGGTCCAGTGCTGCGCTGCCCGCTCCCATGCCGCTGCCATGATCGCCATGGCGGAAGATATGCAGTTCGGCCGGGACGCCGGCGGCGATCAGGGCGTTGTAGAAATTGACGCTGGCGCTGATGGGGACCGTTCGATCGTCGGTGGTGCTGTAAATAAACGTGGTTGGCGTTTGGGAAGTCGCGTGCAGGCTGGGAGTATATTTCAGCTCGTCCAGCTTGCAGGTTTCGGCTGGAATGGTCTTGATCAGAGAGCAGTAGGTAATGTAGTGCCCGCTGGGCTGCATGGCGTTGAGCCAGGGGTAGCCGAGCACCAGGAAATCAGGCCGGCTGCTGAGCCGCTCGAGTGGGTCGGTCGAGTCGGGTTTGCCCGCGTCGAAGAGCGTGCCCGTGACTGCTGCCAGGTGGCCTCCGGCGGAAAAGCCGACAAAGCCTATTCGTTCGGGGAGAAAACCGTAGACAGAAGCTAAGGACCGAACCAGCCGTACCGCGCGTTGCGCATCCTCCAGTGGAATCGGATAAAGGTACTTCGCCCCCAGCCGGTATTTGAGTACAAAAGCGGTGACGCCCCTGGCGGTGAACCAGTCAGCGACCTGGCGGCCTTCGAGATTGCTGGCGAGACCGAGGTAGGCTCCCCCCGGGGCTACGATCACCGCCGATCCCGTGCCCCTTCCTTTCTGAGGAAGGAAAAGGGTAAGCGTAGGCAGATCGGCCGGATCCGTGCCCGCTACCTGAGGAGCTCCACTTGGCCATAGCTGCAGGGTGGAGATACCGAGAGCCGGATCGATTGCCGGCTCAACCTGTGCCTCTGCCAGGTGATTAACCGCAAGCAGGCACAGAATAGCTACAAATATTTTCTTCAAGGTTGTTCTCCTCCACACGCTATAACGACTCCTCACAGGGTGTCCCACCCCCCTCGAAAGGATTAGTCTCTCGCCCTCAATCGCTGGTGCTTTCTGCTGCATGTGATTGCTGGGGTGGGGGACCGTTGCCCAGTAACCATGCGGTTTTGGCCGCCGAAAGCGGTTTCATGGATCTTCCATCGACCGCGTTGTTCATCTTACTTTGCTTCTCCCAAATGGTTGCTTGAGATCCGCCCGAATGAGGGTTTCGTGACCACGGATGGACCACTAACTTGGAACCATCGCTGCACGCTCCTCCCGCGATTCGTACGAAAGGTGGTCCGCCGATGCTGAGTGCTAACTTTGCTGTCGATACTGTCAGCCCGTTCCCTGGGGTCGCTTCGCCTAAGGTACTTCCTGCCGCTAAAAGGAATGCGCGCGCGGGGCATGCACTCAGTTTGGTCGAAGCTGGAACCTACGGAAATCGCATGGCCAAGCACTTGCACATGGCGAGCGTGCCCATGATCAGTGTGAAGACTCGCCTCCGAGCGCATCTTGCTGTTACCCGGCTGCGTTCAGAGACCGCCCTCGCGGACAGGACAACACCCTTCCCGTGCGAACGAGCCTTTACCGTTCAGTTGCACCTGCGCCAGGTCTCGCCCGTGAAACTCTGGATGCACGGACGGCCCGTATCGGTCGAGACAGCACAAGAGGAAGGCAGCGTCAGCATCCTCCCTCTGGAACAAGATCCCGCCATGTACCTGGGAAGTGCCTTCGATATGGTGCAGTTTTACGTTTCCCGTGCCGCCCTGGACGAGTTCGCCGACGAGAACGACGGCTGCCGATGCGAGACCCTCACCTGGCCCTTTGGCAAGGTCGATTCCAGGTTGAAGAATCTGGCGTTGTGCCTTTTGCCCGTGTTGGAGAGACCTGAAGTTTCCAGCGAACTGTACGTCGACCACCTGGTATTTGCGGCGCATGCCTACATAGCCCGCACTTACGGTGGAATCAAAATTGCACCATCGGTTGTGCGTGGAGGCCTAGCCCCATGGCAACTACACCGCGCCACGGAAATGCTGAAAGCAAATCTGGATGGACAGATAGCGCTTTCTCAAGTAGCGCGCGAATGCAAACTATCTGTCAGTCATTTCGTGCGGGCTTTCAAGCAGACAGTTGGGCAACCGCCCTACCGCTGGCTTCTGCAACAGCGCATCGATGCAGCCAAGGAACTTCTGTTGCATTCCGGTCTGCCGATGGTGGAAATTGCACTCAAATGCGGGTTCGCCGATCAGGCATGTTTCATCCGGGCCTTTCGCAAGTTGCTCGACACTACGCCCGGGGAGTGGCGGCGGATACGTCTGCAGTAGGACCTTGTATTCGCCGCCGCCTCAGTTCACTTTCCGCGACAATCAGTCAAGACTGTCAACGATTTCGCCCAGGAACCATGACCTGCGTTCCGTCTCGTCGATCCAAACCTCGATCAGGCTGGTGGTCGCAACGTCGTTGTGGCGCTCACAAACTTCGTGAGTGGAACGAAGAAACGCCGTCAGTTGCCGATTGTCCGCAAACAGCTCGCTGAGCATCGATTTCGGGGAGACATGCTGCGCATTGTTATCCTTGAGCCGCTGATGAGTCGCGATCTCGCCGATGGAATGAATGGTGGTTCCCCCCAGCTTACGGGCTCGCTCTGCGATCGGGTCGGTCATGGCAAAGATCTGGTCGCCGTGCTCATCGAGAAGCAGATGATAATCGCGGAAGTTCTTGCCAGTCATATGCCAGTGAAAGTTCTTGGTCTTTAAGTAGAGGGCGAAAGTATCGGCCAACAAGGGACGCAGCTCGTTTGATATTTCCTCCACTGCGGCATGATCCAACTGTCCAACGTTCTTTACTGAAGCTTTCTCGTTCTTCGATTCAACCTTTTCTGCTGTTGCCATCGTTGTCTCCTTCTGTCCGCGCCGGAGAGTTTTCTCCGGGACGCTACCTACCATTGATGCACGCGCCCGTGAAACGCGCTTTAATTTTCTCGCTTGGCTGGTGCCGGCATCCTCTTTCTCACGGGTCGCAGCAATAAGAGCAAACTATGCGCAAGCGGTAACAAGATGTTAGATCCTTGCGCCGTTATGGTGAATGGGATGCATGTTTCAGGAAATCAGATGGCGACCAGAAGCGTTCAGGTGCAACGGATTACCTATATATCCCGCAGGCCTTTTGCGGAGGTATTGGCCAGACTCGAAAGCAAAATCGGGCACCCCGACATGAGCAAGTTCAGCAAGGATGTAGCCGCGGCGAGCACCGACGAGGAGTTGGAACAGGTTGTTCACAGGGCCGTCGGGCCCGCCGATCTGATGGAGTTTAACCGCATGGATTTTGGGGCAGTGCTGAAAAAAGAACTAGGTCCCAAAGCCCCGCAGAGCGTGCGCTTGTTGGTGGGCAATCCGCTCATCATGAAGCAAATGGTCAAAAGGGTGCCCGACGCAGGATCCTATGCGCCGGTGACCATTCTGGTCGACGAACGCCCCGACGGAATCCACTTGAGCTATGACACCATGGCCAGCTACCTGGCCGCCTACGGAAATCCCGACGCCCTCAAAGTAGCCCGCGACCTGGATAGCAAGATTGAGGCTCTTCTGGCGGAAGCGGCAGGGTAACAGGAGAGAAGCCGATGGCGGATGTTGAGCGCTATGATGCCGTTGTACTGGGCAGCGGAGAGGCCGGAAAGTCCATGGCCTGGTACCTGGGTTTGAGCGGCAAACGGGTGGCGGTCATTGAGCGCAAATACATTGGAGGCGCCTGCCCAAACATCGCCTGCCTGCCAAGCAAGAACTTGATTCACGGAGCCAAGGTCGCCTCCTATTTCCAAAGAGGCGAAGAGTTCGGCATGTTAGCCGAAAAGTGGAACGTTTCCATGCCGCGTGTACGAGCGCGCAAACGCGAAATGGTCGACGGTCTTCTGCAAATGCATCTGGACAACTTCGCCCGCAGCAAGGCAGAGATCGTAATGGGGGAAGGCCGCTTCATCGCCGACAGGACCCTTAAAGTCTCACTTTCTGGGGGAGCAGAGCGCGTTCTCTATGGCGATCAGGTCTTCATCAATACCGGGACTCGGGCGCTGATCGGTAGCGAACCGGGCCTCGCCGAGGCCTCGCCGCTGACTCATGTGGAAGCTTTGGAGCTCGACATCGTCCCGGAGCATTTGTTGATTCTGGGCGGCGGCTATGTCGGTTTGGAATTTGCCCAGGCCATGCGACGTCTGGGCAGTCGCGTCACCATCATGGAACGGAATGATCGCCTCGTGCACCGTGAGGACCAGGACGTTTCCCAGGCGCTGACGCAACTCTTCCAGGACGAAGGCATTGTCACAGTGGCAAATACCAACCTGGGGCGCGTAGAAGGGAAGTCGGGACAAGGAGTCCGCCTGCATGGTTCCAGGCGTGGGTCCGAGATCATCGTCGAAGGTTCGCACCTGCTGGTTGCGACAGGCCGCGAGCCCAATACACAAGGCATTGGGCTCGAACTGGCTGGAATCAAGACCACCCCAAAAGGGTTTGTGAAAGTAAATGAACGCCTGGAGACCAGCGCTTCCGGGGTTTGGGCGCTCGGCGACTGTGCCGGGAGTCCTTTCTTTACTCACATATCCTTCGACGACTTCCGCATCGTTCGCGACAATCTTGCAGGCGCCCACCGGACAACGACGGGAAGGCAAGTGCCATCCTGCCTCTTCACCGATCCTGAACTTGCCCGAGTAGGCCTGGACGAATCGCAAGCGAAGCGGCAGGGCATTCCCTACCG
>Ga0182024_10022376_pt1 | contig 11394 bp, 9 predicted proteins | sample P32metaG_FD_120480 | JGI IMG/M metagenome (GOLD analysis project Ga0182024, IMG submission 120480) | Permafrost microbial communities from Stordalen Mire, Sweden - P3-2 metaG (Illumina Assembly) | ecosystem: Environmental > Terrestrial > Soil > Wetlands > Permafrost | place: Sweden: Stordalen... | reverse complement strand
GTGGGGCGTCAACGCGCTCAACTCACTTGGCGCTCTGCGGCTATTGGGCGACGCCGCCTACCTGCCAGTCTTCGGAACAGATCAATTGCAGACTTTGGCGAGGCTGCACATCTCCGCAGCTTTTGACGATTACTACGTTGGCCTGCCGTTCTGGGCATTGGCCTCCACGCTTTGCGGCTACCTGTGGTTCCAATCAAGCTATATCCCGAGAGCATTGGCAGCCTTCGGTGTGATCTCGTCTGCATGGGGCGTGATCTGTGCCTTCTCTTTCATCGTTTTCCCGCACTTCGACAAGGTGGTTGACGCGTACTGGTTCGACGTGCCTATGACTATCTTCGAAATTGCATTGGGCCTTTGGCTTCTGTTCAAAGGCTTGCGCCCATCTGGGCTGGCCGCGTCCGATCAGGCAAGCTGAAGATCGTCCTTGGCGTCGAGCGTCAAGCCGACCGGATAACACGAACATGGGTCGGCGCTCACCGCTACTAACGATCTTCTCTAGCCTACCAAGTCGTGCCAACTCGACGCTTTGAGCGCGATCCCGTAATATTCGGCGGCTGCCTTGATGTTTTCGAAGGCCTGTGCGCGCTCGGAATTACTTACGCCGTCGACTGAGTCGAAGCGGGCAATTGCGCCGCGAACGTGGCCGGCGTCGGTCAGCGGTTCTTTACGCTCCTGCGGAAAGGCAAACGCGCTGTCGGGAAGTTTGGCGCGCGACGCGTCGCCCCCATGGGCGACGGGTTTCCACGTTATCTGCATACCCGCAGCGTAACGGTGCGTTATGAACGCACCGTTACGCCCGGCCGAACTAAACGTTAGCGATAGGATGGGCGCGAGGCGAAGCAGTCCCGGCAATAGACCGGCTTATCGCCACGCGGACTGAACGGAACCTCGGCCACGCCGCCGCACTGGCTGCACGTTGCCGTGAACATCTCGCGCGGGCGCCCCGAGCGCTCGCCGCCGTTCCCGCCGCCACCGCCGCTGCCGCGCATCTGCTTGCGCGCCTGACGGCAATCGGGGCAACGGTTGGGCTTGTTCTGGAAGCCCTTTTGTTGGTAAAAGGCTTGTTCGCCGGAGCTGAAGACGAACGGACGTCCGCAGTCCACACAGGTTAGTTCTTCATCTACGTACACGGAACGGGAACTCCTTAAACTCTGCCGGCGCCCGGCTGAGAGAGGTAGTATCGGTGCCCGCTTTTGCGACCTCTGCGCGGCCGGTCCCTGCTGGCCAGGGAGGTCGATTTCGGCGCCCCGCCGTACCCGCCGCGCAGCCGTGGCCGCTACGATTCCCGATGTGATCGAACCCGCCTCGCTCGCCGACTACCTCGAGCTGATGACACGCGCGGTTTTTCAAGCGGGCGTGCGCTGGAAGCAGATCGCGGAGCCCTGGGAGGCGTATCGCGAGGCCTTCGCCGGCTTCGATCCAAACCGCGTCGCGGCATTCGACGCGCTCGACGTCGAGCGCGTCCTTGCGACGCCCGGCATCCTGCGCACGCCGCGTAAGGTCCGCGCGACGATCGTCAACGCCGGCGCGCTGTTGCAAACCGATCGCGATTACGCCGGCTTTGCGAACTACCTCGCCTCTTTTGACTCCTACGAAGCGCTGGCCAAAGATTTCAAGAAGCGCTTCAAGTTCATGGGCGATATGAACGTCTGGTACTTTCTCTTTCGCGCGAATCGTCCGGTGCCGCATTTTGAATCGTGGGTAACGACGATCCCCGGCGAGCATCCGCGCATGCGCGAAATGGTCGAGCGCGCGCGCAAGGAAAGTCGCCCGAGCGCTTACGGTGAGGGTGAGGGTGACGGACGGTTATTCGGGCGCACGAGGTAGAGGCCCAGGCTCGGCGTATAATTCAGCTCCGGCACGGCCTTGCCGGCGAAGCCGTGCGAAGCCAGCTCGGCGTCGGTCGTTGCGGCGATTCGACCGCAGAGGATCAGCGCCGGAATGACGGTCGGATCGCCCGGCTCGAGCTCGTACCACGTGCCGCCTTTGGACGCGTGCGGAGTGATCGTCCAGCTCGGCGTCGCCGCGTTCGCGACAAAGTGCTTCGCCAGCTCGGCCATTGAGGGCGTCGCCAGATTGCGCACCGCGCCCGTACACGACGTCGAGGCGCGCAGTTCGAACGGATCCTTCGGCATCGTCGTCGGTAGTTTGTAGACGCGGAACATCTCCTGCCCGGCTTGCGGTTGACGCGCCACGATGTACATGCCGACCGCCGGCATGAAGCTCAGTTGCGGCACGAAGAAGATCGGGCTCGATGCGGCGTAGAGTTTGCGCTGCGTCACGTCGTCGGCGCGCGCGATGTGCAGCGCCATGCAACCTGCGACGACGCGCAACATGCCGCTCCCTTTGGGCGTCACGGCCAGCGCGTAAGTCGTGCCGAGGCCATGATAAGTTACGGTTGCATCCGCGAGCGCCGGCGCCGGCATGGTTGCCGGATAGCCCGCGGCCGTACGGGCCGCTTCGATCTGCGCCTGATAGGCTTTGAGTTCCGCCGATAGCTGACGCGCTTTCCCGACGTTCTCCGCGCTGCACGTTTGCGGATTCGCGCCGACCGCGAACGGATCGGCCGGCGGGGTCTGCGGCAGCGGTGAAAAGAGCGAACGGATACCGCCGCCTTGGCCGCCGCCCGGACGACCGGAACCGGCGGCACCGCCGGGTCCACCGGTTCCGCCGCCGCCCAAGAACCCGCCACCGCCGCCCGGACCGCGTGCGTGAAACGCCGTCGCGGTCTGCGACACGGTGCCTTGCCCGAACTTCACCGAGTACGTCATCGAGTAGGTTCGCGGCGTCAACGGCCGCGCGATGTTCGGAATTACGTACCCACCTTCGGTCGTGTACGGCACGGCGTTCGCCGGGCTCGAAAAGACGCCCGCATACGTGTTACTGATGTTCGTGGCCGCGAAGGTCAGCGTACCGCGCGTGAGCTGCGCAGTCACGCCGGCGTCGTAGGTCGTGTACGCGGGCAAGTCGTTCGGATTGTTCGCACTCACGTGCTGCGCGTCGGCCAGCCATTCGAACATCGAGTGCGGCGCCTTATAATCGAGCACGAGGCCGGCCTTTTGCAGCGGTATGTTGGGAAGCTGCTGTCCGGGAATTGTGATCGAGTAGGCGTTGGTGAAGATATAACTGCTGGAGTTCGCGACCGCGCCGGTCAGGTTGTAGTATGGCTCGACGACCAGGTTTCCAAGCGTGAGGAATCCGGTCAGCTCGGCGCCTTGGTAGACTCGCTGCACGCCGGAGATCGGAGTCGTCATGTAGAGCTGCTGGGCCGTAAACGGCGTTTGCAGCGGCGCGTTGCAGCCGGCCGGCGAGTTGTAGATTTCCTGCACTTGCTGGAGGTAGCCCAGGGGCAGCTCCCCGAGCTGGTTGAGCACGACGCCGTTGACGTTCACCGGCAGGAGCACGCCCTGCTGATCCTGGCGGTAAAGCGTCAGCGACACGTTACCGCCGTGCAGATCGTGCGTGTAGCTCACGCGCACTGAGTTCGACGAGCCTCGCGTGGGCTGTTCGCCCGGCGCACTGCCGAACGCGACCTTGCCGTTGCAATCGAAGCGCAGCGACGCCGGATCGCTGAGAATCTGCAGGCGCCCTTGCGTCGCGGCCGCGCCGCCCAGTGCAAACGACGCGCTGTACGTGTCGCGGATGGTCGGCTTCCAGGTTGCGGCCGCGCTGGCAAGCTCGGAGATCCCGGCGTTGCCCGTTGCGGTGCTCAAACCCGCCGATCCGGCGAGCGTGAGTTTATCGTTGGAGTGAATCGTGTCGGTCGCTTGCAGCACGGAGTATTGCGTCGTCTGCGAGCCGTTGTAAAACTCCAACGCTTGCGGAACGAGCGGCGTGGTCACAAACTGCGACGACGTTCCGTAGGCCTGAAAGGAGATCGTGTGGCGCTCCTGCGCGGGCAAGGTCGCGTTGACGACGTAGCCGGTCGATTTCGTGTCGCTCGAGTAACCGTTCAGCGACGGCTCGCCGTTGACGTAGCGCGCTAACTGGTTGTACAGGCTCGAGTTGTCGAGGGAAAAGACCGAGGTCTGCAACTGCGTCGCGCCCAGCAGCGCGTTGTCGGTGAGCGAGTAGAGCTGCACGTTGCTGCCGTCGGTGTTGTTGGGCCCGTAACCGCAGGGTAGCGTCGTCTGCGGCTCGCCGTTGTAGCGCAGGCAGATGACGTTGGTATTGCGCGTCGAGTTCATGAAGAGGCCGGTCACCGAGTTTGAATCTCCGAACTCATAGCGCGCGGTCATCACGTTGCCGGAGACCGTGCTGTCGCCGTCGTGCACGTAATCGAGGCCGCTCGCATCCTCGAACAAGTCGCCGTCGGCGAGGCTCGGGTAGAGGCGCTGCACGCTCTGCACGGCGATGCCGAGCTTCCCGTCCGAACCGGTTTCGGCGACGGAGTAGTTCCAGCGGCCATAGCTGCCCGTCGAAAGCTGCATCTGCGTGATCCAGCTCAGCGTCGGCTGCAACGTGCTGAAGTTGACGGAGCCGCCCAAGCCGCCCAGCGTCGGGCCCATGTGCACCGACGCGCCTTGAAAAAGGTCCGTAGCGAACCCGCCGAGATTTCCGGCCGAGCCCGGCGCGTTGAGCGGAATGCCGTCGAGCGTGAGCTGAGTCTGCGTCGGGTCGTGCCCCTCCAACGAAATCGTTTGTGTCGCGTCGCTGTCGTCGCTCGAGGTCGAGACGCTCACGCCCGAGAGCTTGTTGAGCGCATCGGCAAGATCGGTGGAGAGGCGGCGCTGCGCCGAGTTCTGGTCGATGCTGGTCGCCGAGATCGTCGCCGACGCCTTGGCCGTGACTTGCCCGATCACTTTGAGGTCGCCGGTCTCCGACGCAAGCGCAAAGCTCACCGTCACGACGCGGCCGTCGAGCACTTCGAACGAGGCCGACGTCAAGCTGTTATAGCCGCGTTTGACGATCCGCGCGCGGTAGATGCCGTCGGGCACGTCGGTGAAGGTCACCTTGCCGTTGGTTTCGGTGATCTCCGAGGTGATGACCGGACCGTCCAAGAGCACGCGGGCGAGTTCGAGGGGATGCTTGGTGGTCGCATCGACGACCACGATGTCGATCTCGCCGCTATCCGATTGCGCGCGCACGGCCGCCGTCGCGGCCGTCAGGATGCACAGCAACGATAGCGCCAACCCCGCGCCGCGTCTCAGCATGTATGCGCGATTATACGGAGCGCTCGCGCGGTGCGTCCTGAAAAGAGTCTGTGAAGGGCCGCCGAAATGCTACAATAGCGTTGAAATATAGCCACCCGCCCTTCGCGTCAGAAAGAGGTGTTATATGTCTCGGCTGCTTCGCGTCTTGGGGACGATCGGAGTCCTGTGCTCGGTCGCCGCTTGCAACTCGTCGGGCTCGTCAGTCATCCCGCCCGTGCCGAATCCCAGTTCGACGACGATTACGGTGAACTCGTCGACCGGAGCCCCGATCGCGTACCTTCCCGTGACGCTCTCGACCGGCATCGCCAATCACAAACCCACGGGCGTTATCAGTACCGCAAAGACTAGCGCGCTCGGTATGGTGACGTTCACGAATCTGCCGTTCTCGGGTCAGGCGTGCGTCTCCGCGATCAACGCTTCGATCTTCGCAAGTTACTGCGCAACGCCATTTCCCGCAACGTATACCCTCACGTTTCCCACATCGCCCTAGCCGCGCACGCCGCTAGAGCGTGATGGTGACGGCCGTGCCGTGGCCGGGCGCGCTGTCGATCGCGATTCCGCCGCCGACGCGTTCGACCGCGCGTTTGGCGATCGCCAAGCCAAGGCCGCTGCCCGTGATTTCGCCTCGCTGGTCGCCGCGATAAAAGCGCTCGAAGGCGTGCAATCGCTCGGACTCCGACATGCCGGGCCCTTCATCTTTGATCGTGATGATGGCGTGACCGTTGTTGCGGGTGGCGCGCAGATGAATCGGCGCATCGGGCGCATACTTCAACGCGTTTTCGATGACGTTCCAAACGGCTTCGCCAAGTTCGCCTCGGTCGGCCTCAACGGTCTGCAGGCCGTCGACACTATAGTCGATGGCACGCCGGTCGTCCAGACGCCGCGCCGCTTCGCACTGGCCTCGCAGCAACTCGGCGACGTCGACCGACTCGACGATCGGCGGCGCCTCGGAATCCAGGCGCGCCAAGCGCATCAGCCGATCGATCAGGCCGCGCATGTGCTCTTTTTCGATCGACATCGTCGCTAAAATCTGGCGGGCGATGCGGGGTTCCTCGATCGCACCGCGACGCAACACATCGATGTAGCCCGCGATGACCGTGAGCGGCGTGCGCAGCTCGTGGCCGGCGTCGGCGGCAAACTGTCGCATGCGCTCTTCGGCATGCTTGCGGTGTTCGATCGCCGTCGCGACGCTGGCGACCGCGTCGTTGAACGCAGCCGTGAGATCGGCGACCTCGTCGACGCCTGCCATGAGAAAACGACGCGGCGTGAAATCGCCGTCGGCCAACGCGCGCAGCGACTCGCTCACCTCGTTTACGGGCCGAAGCGCTTGTTGTGCAAAGAGGCGGCCGACGAACCATGAAAGCAGGATCGCCGCCCCCGCAATCGTCAGCAGGATTCGCCAATAGGGGATCAGCGAAACGAGCAGCAGCGGAAAGGACGGCTCGAAGCCGACATACCCGCCTTCGACATAGGTGAGGGTGAGCGGCTCGAGGCTCGTCCGATCGGGTGGCAGCGACGGTCCGCGAAAAGTACGACCGGGCTCCGGAGGCCCGCGCAACGACGACGGGATGAAATGCTGCATTCCGCCGGCCGCCAGCACTCTGGCAAGCACCCGGGGGTGCAGCGTCTTGTCGCCGGCGAGATAGTGACCCTTCAAATCAAACACGGTCACGCGCATGCCGATGCCGCTGAGCGCGTTGACGATGTCGGGGGCCGCTTGTTGCAGCGTCATGCCTTCCCGCCGGTATTGGTCGACGAGAATTTGGGCCTCTTCGTGCTTGGCGACCGTCACGTCGCGCGAAAAGCCCCACAGCTCGAAGACGAGCGCGATGGACGAAGCGAGGATGACGATGACAACCGTGACGCCAAGAAGCGCCGCATAAAGCGCCGAGAGCCGCGCAGCCAGCTTCATCTACATGTCATCCTGAGCGCGCATTGTCACCCTGAGCGCAGTCGAAGGGCGAAGGATGACTAGAGCGATAGGCCATAGCCCACGCCGCGAACGGTCCGGATGAAAGAGCCCGGCTCGCCCGCGCGATCGATTTTTGCACGAAGGTACGAGATGTAGGTTTCGACGATGTTCGGGCCACCCTCGAAGTCGTGGCCCCAGACGATCTCGAGCAGATGATCCTTGCTGAAGACGCGCCGCGGCTCGCGCAGAAAAACTTCCAGCAGATCGAACTCGCGCTGCGTAAACTCGAGGACCTCTTTAGATCTCCAGGCTTCGCGCGTTGCCGGGTTGATCGAGACCTCGTGCCAGCGAAGAACGTTCTCTTCAATGAGCTGCGGCCGGCGGAGCTTGGCCTGCAACCGCGCGATCAGTTCCTCAAAAACAAACGGCTTTACGAGATAGTCGTCGGCTCCCGAGCTTAAGGAGCGCACCTTGTCTTCCGTTCCGCCTTTCGCCGTGAGCATCACGATCGGCGCCTGGGTGATCTCGCGGAGCCGCGGTAAAAGCGTGACGCCGTCGATCTTGGGCATCATAATATCCAGTACGATCAGCTCCGGATCAAAGACCTTAACCAGCTCGAGCGCGGCCATGCCGTCCATGGCTGTCCGGACTTCATAGCCTTCGCGGGAGAGTCCAAGTTCCAACATCTCCCGTACCATACGGTCGTCATCGATGACCGCAACGCGGGCATTGGGCATGTTATTCATCTACGCTGCATCGTGCTTGCTCACCCTTGGAGCCGCCTGAAGAGCAGATTAGGCTGCCCGCACCGGCACCCGCCAACGCTCGACCCGCTGCCCTGAAACGAGCGCGGCCTGTCCCAGCGCCTCGAGGGGATGGGAGAGTATTCTAATCCCGCTCTTCTCTAGCGAATCTAAGGTCGCTTGGTCCGGCGACCACCGCGCAAAGAGATGGATTTCCTTCGTTTGGACGGCATCCGCGAGGGCCGCGATGACATCGCCTAACCCACATTCGCCCAGGGCAAGCAGCCGGGCTACGACCTCGGCATGGAACCGTGGGCCGCTCCAGCCGGCCGCCGCGATGAGCAGACGCGACAGCTCAGCGGGGCCGGCGGACTCGAAGTCGATGAGGGCCGCGGAAATCTGCCGCGCCAGCGCAGCACCTGGCTGCGCGTGCAGGGTGGCTCCCCGAATCGTCGCCGCAGGTCCCGCAGTCAGTAGCGCGCCGGCCCCAATCAAATACTCGTCCATGCCGCGATTCTGGCATGGACGAGTGCCACCTGGGTGGCCGTGTGTCTGTCAACTCCCGCATAACCGCAGTCGTACGACGAGATTGCTCTAACGTCATTATCCCAGAGTGGATCAGACGGAGACCGCCAGAAGCTCGAGAGCGACCGTTAGTTGAACCACGGCGTTCCGTCCTGAGGAATTCGGTGCCCAACTATTCCAAGCACGGAAAATCCGAGGGTTTCGCTTTTTCACCTATATCAGGCGGAGCCGGCGCGCAGCACGAATCGCCTCTGAATGCCCGTGGCAGTTCAACTTCGCAATTGCATTTGCAATGTGCGCTCGCACAGTGTACACGCTTCGGGTTGTGCGTTCGGCTATTTCCTTCGGGATCAGGCCTTGCGCAAGGAGGCGAAGTACTTCAAGCTCCGACGGAGTAAGACCACCCACGCGCGGGCGGTCCCACGCCTTATTGGCGACGATCGAGTCGACCGCTCCTAGCAGGCGCGCTATATCCGCGTAGTGTAAGTCCTTCAGGGCCGCAACGCCTTCTTTCACGCGATCCGCGCCACTCTCACTGCCGTGTCGCATTCTCAGCATGATACTTTCGACTACTCTTACTACGAGCGTTATGACGCCGTCCTTGTGCGAACGAAACCGGCTTAGGATTCGATCAGCGCGCGTTGTACGGCCATTAATGGCTTCGGTCAGCGCGCAAAGTATCGTCGTAATGGCATTGGCACGAATTCGATAAAGCCCAGTTGCCTCGTGGGACTCTAGTATCTCGAGAATTTCCTTTACGAGCCTTGCGGACTCTTCGCGCTTTCCATCGAGCGCTAGGAAAAGTGCGTACTCGCCTCCGCACGAGACACGGTCAAAACTGAACGTCATCTGGCTCCAACACGACGACAGCAACTGATGTGCCTCGGCGAACCGCCCTTCCCAAGCCAAGCGGGCCGAGCGAAAGATCGTAAGGTATCGGTTCGCTAAATCACTGGTCCTTACTGTTGCCAACCGTTGCTCAATTGCAATGCTCGCTTCAACATCGCCTCGGCGCATCTCGGCGCTGAGCATTTGAAGCAACGCGGTCTGCAACGCGAACGCATCACCGGCTTTTTCTGCGGACGCGGCCGCAAATTTTGCGTACTGCAACTGTTGCTCGACATCATCGCGCTCATGCAATGCTAAATTTGAAAGCACAGCGTTTGCTCTACTTTCCAAGCCGAACAAGTGCAAGTCGGCGGCCAGCTCACAAGACTGCGTCAGTACCTCAAACGCCTGCACCGCCATGCCTAGGTGATGATAAGCGATGCCTATGCGATGGAGAACTTTCGCGCGCACCGTGTCGGAATCGACGTCGCAAAGCATTCTTTCCACGCGCATGGCAGCGCTAGCGGCAATTGCCGGGTCGCCATTGACCGCCTGTTGGCCAGAGATCAAAGAAATGGCTTCCGCTCGATGAGCGGCAGTTTGATCCAAATCATCGCCGACTTTTTCCAGTAGCGCACTGACGTCTTGGCCCTGATTTGCCATCATTGAGGCGAGGCGCAGGCTCGCTATTGCCATCAGATTGCGGTCGTTGCCCGCACGAGCTAGAGAGCGGCGCAAAAGCGATTCGGCCCTGATGAACTTGCCCGCCATGGCCTGGAGAGCGCCGTGCAAAGCGAGGATAGTCGCGTTTTCGCAACGGGTGGTTTCGTCGAGCGACTCTACGGTCCGCAAAACTACGTCGCTGCGAGCCCGCTCCAAGAGGTCGAAGCCGTGCTGCTCCAGGAGACGCAGCACGTCTTCGCGTAACGCCGCCGCTGCATACGCGGCGATCGCATGCTCGATGTCGCCACTCTGTTCAAGTGCACGACCCGCTCGCTCTTGCAGGACCTCGTGGGAGCGCTTCCCAACGAGGGCGTGTTGACGCCGGAGAAAATTCCTGAACAGATCGTGACAGTGGTACACACCAGGCGATTCTTCATGAATGAAGGCCGTCCGCTCGCGCAGGCGCTCTACAATCTGCAAGGCACGATCAAATCCGGCCCGTTCGAGGACCTTCACCTCTATCGTCGGCAGCGCCATTGCAACTTCGAGCAGACTGCGCTCCTCGTCGTCCAGCGTGCCGTAGACTTGCTCAGCGAGGAAGCGATAGATCATCTCACGTGTAACGGCCGAAACGTTCCGAAGGTCTGACGACCGCGTGGACGTACGCAATGCAAAACTCATGGCGGCAGGCCACCCTTCGGTTAGGTCGAGCAAATCGCAGAGCTCATCCTCACGGATCGAAAGGCCAAAATCGCGCGCCGCGGCCGCGGCTTCTTCAAACGTAAATCGCAGATCGTGTTCGTCGATCGCCAAGTCGGCATCGCGATAGGCGAGCCAGCTTCCAATCGGAAGCCCAGTCGTCGATCGGGAGGCGAGAATCCACCGGATGCGCTCTTTGCTTCCTTCGATCAATGCCGTCAGGAATCTGGCAATCTCGGGATCGTCGTCTGCGATTTGAAGGTCATCGATAGCAACGACGCCCGAAAACGACTCCAAGTGCACATTCATCCAGCGGGCCAAGTCGCTACCCCGCTTGGGCGACGCGTGATTGCGCTGGTATGCCCCAGCGAGTGCAGTAGTCGCGTGCGGCGCACTCTCGCCCAGCGCCTCCGCGAATCCTCGCAGAAAGCTCAGTAGCGTTGCGTGTTCGGTGCGTAGCGCGAACCGCGCGCACGGCTGTCGCAAACTGCGAAGGTACTGGCGAAGCACGACGCTCTTGCCGTAGCCAGCTGGAGCGACCAACAAGGCAATGGGAAAGCTTGCCGAAACCGAAAGGCGCTCGACCAGCCTTGGCCGCTCGATCGGCACAAAAGTGCCACTGTCCGCGCGATCGGCGCCTTGGAGAGTGCGAATCATCGCCTGTCGTTCTAACGCGACTTCGGCGTCGCCTGTTCTGAAAGAACCTGCGGGCTGGGCACGTGCCCTTTACGAATTCGCTCGCTCAAGGAGTAAGCTAGCAGCGCGCCTTCCCACTGCAGGCGCGGTGCTAGCCACGCGCGTTGCGCCGGGCAGGTGATCTCGCCAAGCTCGAGCACTAAACTGCCGTCTCGCGCCTGCACTTGCGAATACG
>Ga0182024_10022375_pt1 | contig 11394 bp, 9 predicted proteins | sample P32metaG_FD_120480 | JGI IMG/M metagenome (GOLD analysis project Ga0182024, IMG submission 120480) | Permafrost microbial communities from Stordalen Mire, Sweden - P3-2 metaG (Illumina Assembly) | ecosystem: Environmental > Terrestrial > Soil > Wetlands > Permafrost | place: Sweden: Stordalen... | reverse complement strand
GACCGCTACCTCGACTACCTCCTCTTCGTGTGCTTTTTCCCGCACCTCGTTGCGGGGCCCATCGTACGGCCGCGGCAAATGCTCCCGCAGCTCTCTCTGCGACCGATTGCGGATCCCGATAGCCAGGCGCGGGGGCTGTGGTTGATCGCGACCGGGCTCGCGAAGAAAATTGCTATTGGTGACTTTCTCGCGGCCAACCTCGTCGGACGCGCCTTCGAGAATCCCGAGCGGTACTCGTCGCTCGAGCTCGTCGTCGCTGCCTACGCATATGCCATTCAGATTTATTGCGACTTCTCCGGATACACGGACGTCGCCATCGGCAGCGCGCTTCTTTTCGGATACCGACTCCCCGACAACTTCGATGCGCCCTACACGGCGAGGAGTCTCCAGGAATTCTGGCATCGCTGGCACATCTCGCTCAGCACCTGGCTTCGCGACTATCTCTACGTACCGCTCGGCGGCTCGCGGCACGGCGCGTACAAGACGTATCGCAATCTCATGGTCACCATGGTGCTCGGCGGCCTGTGGCACGGGGCCTCGTGGAACTTCGTCATCTGGGGGGCCCTTCACGGAGCCGGCCTCGGGGTGACTCGGATGTGGCAAAGGGCGGGCAAGGGGAGCATGGGGGGTCCCTTCCGGTCGGCTTGGAGGGTCCTTGCGACGTTCCACTTCGTCTGCTTCGCATGGATCTTTTTCCGCGCGCCCACGCTCGGACACGCCTGGCTCATGCTCGAGCGAATCGCGCGCGCCAACTTGGGGACGGCGAACCTGGGAGCAAGGGTGGCCGCTGTTCTCGCGCTAGGCCTGGGCGTGCACTGGGTGCCAAAGCGCTGGGTCGAAGATGCCCGGGAACTCTTCGTTCGCACACCCGCGCCCGTGCAGGGCGTCGTGCTCGCCGCCGCGGCGTACGGGCTGCATTTGGCGGCCGGGGCGAAGGTCGAGCCGTTCGTATACGGGCAATTCTAGCGGTCGGCCTCCCTCTCGCGCTCACGCCCGCCCATCAGGCTGCCTGGTGGGCGCCTTGCTCCAGCGCCGCAAGGAGCCGCTCCAAAGATCCCGCAACCTCGTTTGCGAGCTTCTTCTGCACGGCCTTCGTCTCGGGCAGAAGGTCCCGAAGTCGCACGGCCGCGGCCCGCAGAGTCGCGGCGTCGCGCGACCTCCGGTCCGTGTCGGAGATCGGAAACACGACGTCCTTGTACTGTCGGGCCACGGACGCGAAGGGGGCCCCTTCGTCCAATACCAGGCGCTCGATCTCCCCCACGGCTTCACGGGGGGCCTCGTCCGTCTCGTGGGCGCGCCGTAGAAAATCGACGGCTTGGTAGCTCGGGATGGCGGATGCAAGGCCATCCCGCTCGAGCACGCGTGGCGCGCGTTTCTGGAGAAACAGGTACGAGCCAGTGAGCTTTTCGACGGTCTCTTGGCGGAGATGCAACTCCGTCTTCGCGTAGTGTTCGAACGACTCGTAGCCCCAGCGTTTCCATTGTCCGGTGTGCCGGACACGGGTGAGGGCGCTCGCAAGATCGATCCAGCTCGATTTGAAGCGGCGCGCACACGCGATGACCTCCGCGCGTTCGGGATCGGCGCTCGCGTGATCGTGTTCGCTCTGTTCCAGGATCGCGTCGGTCTTCGTCCGGGCCATGACGAAGAGAACTAGAAGGGTCAGGATCCAGACGCAAGCGTGACCCAGGGCGGTCAGGCGACGCGCTACGGCGTCAGGATCACCTTCGCCACGATGAAGGGGAGATTGAACGTCGTCTCGGTTACGGCATCGTTCGTAAGCGGCGTCCGCTCTTGCTGATTCGAAACGACGACGAGCGACGTGACGCCCAGGACCGGCGGCAGAAATCCGAGCGAGGATGGAAAGTCGAAGAGCTTCGAGCCGGAGGCCACGACTTGCCTGTCTCCGCTCTCAAGATCGACTCTGATGATGCGGAGCGCAATCGGATCCGCTGCGTAAAGATATCGATCGAGCGGGTCGAACGGGTTGAACGTGAAGTCGAGTAACTCTTCCACCGCAACGTTGGAGGGCGTTGGTGCGACGAGGTGGATATCCGCCGCTCGTTGGAAGGGCTGCCGTCGATCCGACAATATGGAGAGCGGAAAGGCGTAGATGCCGCGGGCGCAGGGAGAATAGTAGTAAACGTTTCCGTCGCGCACCGCCAAAGGTGACACACCAGGCAACGTCGATCCGGTGAACAGGAACGGATAACCATTCACCGTGATCTCGGGCATGGTCGGACAGAACGCGAGCGCGGGAATGAGATTCTCGGGATCGAAGGTTTTCGGAACGATCCCCGGCGTGACCGTCCCGTCGGGCTCGAGCACCCAAATGCTGCCCAGCACCGAGTCCGACAGGAGAAAGCGCCCGTCCTCGAGCCGAACGAAGTCTTACGAGAACCCGATCAGCACGCTCGCGAAGCTCGCGTCGCGAACGAGTCTTGACGAAAGGCCGCCTTCTGGGGTGTACGCGTAGTCGTACTCATAGATAGACGGGTTCGCAGGAACGAAGGGAGAAGGCTGCGGTAGCCCGCCGGCCCCCAAGATCGCCACGCGGCCCTCGCCCAGCGAATGGATGATGAAGGGGATCGCAAAGCCCTCCGCCGGTGGCGTGAGCTGACCAATCTGATTTCCGGTCAGTCTGGAGAGTACGATGACTGCGCCGTTGAGAGGCTCGCCGACGAACACGACGTCCCGGCCGCCCGCAACTCCTGCGATTGGAGTATCGATGTTTGCGTAGTCGAAGCTGAGAGAATGGTCGGTGACTTGAAGAGCCTCCCGTGTGGTGCCGGTGAGCTCCGGAGTGCTCGACGTCGAACCGCTTGAACCGCCGCAGGCGGATGGCGGGAAACCTACGACAACAAGAAGCGCGAGGGTACTGAGCGCGGATCGCGACATGCGAAGGTATTCCTTCCTACCTGGAAAAGTACACTCCTCACTCAGGTCGCGTCGAGAAGAATTCGAAGCTCTTCGACCCGTGCCGCGACGACGTGCGCAATCGTCTCGATGGGTATGTAGTCGTGAATCCAACGCAACGCAGTTCGCACATCGGAAAACGAATCTGCCGGGGTCTGCCGAGTATGAAGAAGCGCCATTCCGGAGATCACCCCTCTTGTAATCGCCGCTCCGAAGCCCTCACCTTCGATCACGACCGCAACGCACTTGAGACGAGCTCCGTGCGAAGCGATCATTTGCGTCGATGAACGGCGGAGCTCGTCTCGCGGCGGCTTTGCGGTGGGCTCGATGACGCACATGAACGCCACCCCTTGAGGGTAGCGCGCGACGACCTGCGCCAGGCCCGATCGCTGCCATTCAAACGAGACGTCGGTCACGGACCCCCGCCAGACCGCAATACAGATGCGGCCCACTTCCGCGACGGCCACGCCATCGCGGCAGTGGATGACCCGCATGAGGCCAGCCGCGGTCTGGCTCGCGGGCGGCGCTTGCGAACTCATATCAAAGGGCCTTAAGTTTAAACTGACGCGGTCCGTATGGGGTTGGCGTCTCGCGGTCCCTGGATCGTCCGGAGCAATGCGAGCTCTTCCTTCCGGTAGGAGAAAGACCGAATGGCTGGGCACCCTCGGGAGCACCTGCTCTCATTGATCGATCGCAGTATACGTGAAGCGGCGGCCGCGGGGATCATGATGCAGGCCGCCGACGATGCACCCTACTCCGGGCGCGTCGTCGAGGTTGGCGGCAAAAAACTATTGAACTTCGGTGGTTGCAGCTACCTCGGCCTGGATCAGCGAGACGAGCTGAAGGAAGCGACGATACGCGCCGTTGAGCGCTACGGTACGCAGTTTTCTATCTCGAGGGCCTACTTACAGTCTCCTCTCTACGAGAAGCTGGAGAGCGCACTCGACGAGATGACGGACGGTCATACGCTCGTAGGGCCGTCGACCACTCTCTCGCACGCGGCGGCTCTCCCCGTTCTCGTCCAACCGGGCGATGCGGTTCTCGTGGACCGATTTGCGCACGCGAGCGTGCACTCAGCGACGGCTTTGCTGAACTCGGTTCCAGTGACCCGCCTCCCGCACGGGGATATGGACCGGCTCGAAGAGAAAATCGTAGAGCTCTCGAAGAGGTACGCGAGAGTCTTCTACCTTGTCGACGGTCTCTACTCGATGCACGGAGACTTTGCCCCCATGGTGCGCATCGCGGAGCTTTTAGCGAGCCATCCGCAGCTTCACCTCTACGTCGACGATGCGCATTCGACCTCATGGCTCGGACGAAGAGGTCGTGGCTGGGCGCTCGATGTCTTGCCCGACCGGAGTCGAGTGGTCGTCGCCCTTTCTCTGAACAAAGCATTCTCCGCCGCTGGGGGTGCCTTGGTCTTTCCGACGGCGGAGGCGCGCGCGATGGTACGTCGCTGCGGAGGCCCGATGCTCTTCTCCGGGCCAATTCCACCCCCCATGCTCGGGGCGGCACTGGCTTCGGCGGAGCTGCATTTGCGCTCGGACTTCGCAGACCTTCAGCGTGGTCTCGCGGAGCGCATTGGCCTTGCGGCGTTCATCGCGAACGAGCTCGGTCTCAGTTTCGCGAACGAGGATGCGAGCCCTATTTTCTTCGTCCGCTGCGGTACGTTCGAGTCGCTCTTCCCTCTCATGCAGTCGCTTCTCGCACGCGGCATGTTCGTATGCCCGGGAGGGTTCCCGGCGGTTGCAAAGGACCAATCGGGAGTTCGGTTCACGCTATCCATCCACAATTCGGAGGCCGATATCCGAGCCTTCTTGGAGACCTTGGCGGCCGAGATGAATGCTCACGGTGTTCCACTTCGCCCGGAAGTACCCGAGTCGGCGGATCGTGTCGTCGCGGCCAGGCGAGTCCGTTCGAGCTCCGTTCCCCCCTCGCGCGGGAGTGCCTGCTCCTAGTTGTCCGAGGCGAACACGACCTTGCCGACCTTCTTCTCTTCTTCGGACGCGGCTTCGCGCTCGGCCTCTAGGGCGGCGGCCTCCGTCTCGAGATCGACGAAGCGGTAGCGCACCTCGCCGGTGTCCTCCTGGATCTCGGCGTCACCTCCGAGTTCTACCACGCGCCTCGTGAGATCTTTGGGGTCGGCCGCCACGCCTGCCGCGCGCTTCCACGCTTCGGCGAGCGCCTGGTCGGTCACCGGGGTCTTGCTGGCAATCTTCGTGAGGACCGTGCGCAGGAGCGCGAGCCGCCCCTTTTCACGCGCGAGGCGCTTCGCCTTGAACGGAATTGCGACCGCGCGCGCGACAGGCAACAGAAAGAGCGCCATCGAAAACACCAGTGGCACGACACCGAGAGCGACGGGCGTACCCATGTACGGCAAAGCCTCGAGAGGCACGCGTCCGAACAACCACGGCAGCTTTGCCAGCGTCAGGTTCATATCGATCGCGACGAGACTCATCACGACGTTGAAGCCGTTGAGCGCGGTGATGAGGACGTTTGTCCCCGGCGCGTTGCCCGTGAGGGGTGGCAGCTCGCGCGGCTCGTCCCACGCGGCACGGGGGCGTGGCTCGCTCGAGACGCCCGATTCCGCCGTTTTTCGCATCGACTCGAAGTGGTAAAAGATGCCGCCTTCGTCGGAGACCTCGACGTCGCCATCGTAGTCGAGCATCAAGCGCGCCATCATTGGGTCGGCCTGCTCCCGGGGCAAACCGGTCACGCGCATCACGTCGGCGAGCCCGATGCGCCCTTTCTGCGCGCGGAGCTCCGTCACGATCTTTCGCGCTGTGGCGAGCGGGTCTGCCTTCGGTGGCGTCGGCCCGAAAAAGAAGCGGTTCACCTTCTCGTAGAAGGGGGTCTCGTCCTTCGGCGCTCGGCTCACTCGCCCGCCGCTTCTGGCGCCATATCCGTACCCTCCGTACCCGATCGCGAAGGGAGAGAACGGGTGGAACGTCCAGAACAGCGCGTCGCCGAGCACCCGGAGCAGGACGAAGACGAGGCCGCCGCCGGGCATCCTGCTGCGCCGATTGTCACGGTCGTTTTGGTTCGCAAACATCAGCCCGACGAGGATCGCGAGGAAGATCGCGACGTACGCGACGAGCACGACCATCACCCACGCGCGCACGACGAACCGGAGCGCCCCCAAGGCGCCGCTCGCGAGAGTCGAGAGCGCCCGTGACACGCGATCGCGCGTCTCCCAGGGCTTCGTGAAGCCATGGGGAAAGAGAAAGAGCAGCTCGCCGGACTCCGTCACCCGCAAATGACCACGATATTCGCTCGTGAGCCAATGCAGCCCGCGGTCCGCGTCGCGCAAGGCGAGCCCACTTGCGGCGGCCGCGTCGGCGACGGTCAAAGGAGCCGTGGGGTCCTTGAGCGAGGCCTCGAGCGCTCGCCCCGCATCGCGCGGTTCCATGAAGCTGGGTGACGGGGAGGACACGGGATTGGCTCCGAGCGACGCTCAGCATACGCATCGCCAAACCACAAGCTAGTGGCCTGCCCCGCACCATGCCAAAGACAAGTCGGCAACCGATCCCATGTCTCAACCGCTGAACGCCGCACAAGAGCGAGCCGTGGAGCATCAGTCGGGTCCACTGCTGGTGCTCGCGGGCGCTGGCTCCGGCAAGACGCGCGTAGTCACCCATCGGATTGCTCGACTCCTCGACCGCGGCGTGCCGGCGAGCGCTATCCTCGCGCTGACCTTCACGAACAAAGCTGCCGGAGAGATGAACGCGCGCGTCGTCGCGCTTCTCCGCCCGCGCGCACCCAAGCTCGGCCGTAGGACGAGCGGGACCGCGGCGAGCTCCGTCACGATCACCACGTTCCACTCGTTCGGGCTCGGCGTTTTGACCAGGGAAAAAGCCGCGTCGGGGGGTGCATTCACCATCTTCGACCAAGGCGATTCGCTCGCGGCGATCAAGGAGGTCCTCCGCACGGTCGACGCAGGGAAGCGCTTCGACGCCTCGGCAGTCCTCGCCAGGATCTCGAACGCCAAGAACGCATTCCAGGAGCCCGAGGACCTCCCGTCGCGCGAAGGCGACGCATACGACGAGATCACGCGCATCGTGTATCCGCGTTACCAGGCTGCCTTGAGGACGTTTCGGGCGTTCGACTTCGACGACCTCGTGTGCGGCGTCGCCCTGCTCTGGCAAAAGCGGCCGGACGTGCTTCAGCGCTGGCGCGAGCGCTATCGCTTCCTCCTCGTCGACGAGTACCAGGACACCAACAAGGCGCAGCTCGCGCTCGTCCGGTTGCTCGCCGGCGAGCACAGAAACGTTTGCGTCGTCGGGGACGACGATCAAGCGATCTACGGTTGGCGCGGCGCAGACGTGAAGAACATCCTGGAGTTCGAGGATCATTTCCCCGGCGCCACGGTCGTCAAACTGGAGCAGAACTACCGTTCGCGCGCCCCGATCATCGCGGTCGCCAATGCCGTTGTCGCTCGGCGCTCGGACGCGCGGCACCAAAAGGTGCTCGTCACCGATCGAGGGGGCGCCGAGAAGGTACGGGTCGTCGTCGCACCCACGGCGGAGGTCGAGGCGGGGTGGGTTGCACGGCAGATCGAACGTTTGGTCCGTGAAGAAGGCAAGCGCGCGAGCGAGGTCGCCGTGCTCTATCGCTCGAACGGTCAGTCCAAGGCGCTAGAGGAAGCGCTCCGCGAGCGCGGCATCGCCCACCGGGTGGTAGGCGGTCAGCAGTTCTTCGAACGGAAGGAGGTGAAGGACGTCCTCGGATACATGAAGGTCGTGTTGAACCCCTCCGACGAGATCAGCCTACGGCGCATCATGAATTATCCGGCACGAGGGATTGGGGAGAGCAGCATCGAACGTCTCGGCTTGCATGCGGTTGCCAAAGGGTGGTCCCTCTGGGAAGCGGTCGAGCGCGTCGACGCACTTGACGACGTGTCGGGTGCTGCCCGCGAAGGCTGCAAAGCGCTCGAGGCCATCGCTCTCGACACACGGAGGGAGTTGGAGACCGGGCCGTCCGTCACGGAGGCCGTGCGGTCGTTGTGCGAACGAATCGGGCTCCGCAAGGATATCGATCTGAGCTCTCCCTCGCTGCCTGCGGCGGCGCGCCGCTGGCAGAACGTCGAGGGGCTCTTCGCATCCTTCGCTCGGCGCGAGGCCCGCGAGGGAGGGAAGGGCGGCATGCTCTGGCTCGCTGCCTTTCTGCAGGCGCTTTCTCTGGAGACCCCGGACGAAGGCGAAGCGCCCGGCGAACGCGTAACCTTGTCCTCGCTGCACGGCTCGAAGGGGCTCGAGTTCGAGCACGTGTTTCTGGTCGGCTGCGAGGAGGGCCTGCTTCCCCACGCGCGGACGATCGACGCGCGCGCGACGGACGCAAGTCCGCAAGACATCGAGGAGGAGAGGCGCCTCTTCTACGTGGGCGTTACACGGGCTCGGGACTCGCTCACGCTGTCGCGGGCGAAAGTGCGCGTCCTCCGGGGACGGCCCGTCGCGCGCACTCCGAGCCGCTTCGTGCTCGAGATTCCCGAAGATCTCGTAGAGGAAGTCCAGGTGACGGAGGACCCCGCGGCGAGCTCCGCGGTTCTGGAGCAGGGTGCGAGCGCACTCTTGGCGGCGTTGGACGCGCTCGGGCGGACCTAGCGGTAGTACGCGCCCAAGTCGAGACTAGGGATGCGGACCGGGGCGCTGGCTCCCTGGAGCCTTGAGCGCCTGATCCACGTCCGCGATCACATCCGCCGTGTCCTCCACGCCGACGGACATCCGCACGAGCCCTTCTTCGATCCCGACCTGCGCCCTCTCCTCCGGCGACAGCTCGAAAAAGCTCATCACGGCGGGTACCTCGACGAGCGACTCGACCCCGCCGAAGGATGGCGCGATGCGCGCCATCTTCACGGTATCGACGAAGAGGCAGGCTGCGTCGCGCCCGCCCTTGACGATGAAGCTCACGACCCCGCCAAAGCCGCGCATCTGCTTCGCGGCGATGGCATGGTCGCGATGGGAGACGAGGCCCGGGTAGTAGACTTTCTCGATCGCGGGGTGCCGTTCGAGGAACCGGGCCAAGGCGAGGCCTGTCGCGTTCTGACGCTCGACGCGGAGAGCCAGCGTCTTCATGCCCCGCCCGACCAGGAAAGCCGCGTGTGGATCGCACACGGAGCCCAGGACACCGCGAAGATCTCGTACGAGCGAGATGAGCGACGATGGCCCCGACAGCGTTCCCGCGAGGACATCGTTATGGCCGGCGAGGTATTTGGTTGCGCTGTGAGCCACGAGATCGATGCCGAACGCAGTGGGGCGGCAGTTGATCGGTGTTGCGAAGGTCGCGTCGACGAGAGTGCGCACTCTCTTGTGCTTCTTCGCGATCTGCGCGAGGCGCTCGAGATCGACGCACTTGAGGTGCGGGTTCGTGGGCGACTCGTGGATCACCACACGCGTCTCCGGAAGGATCGCCGTTTCTAGTGACGCTAAATCCCCTGCATCGAGCAGTGTGTGGGCGACACCGAGCCCTGCAAGCGTGCCCGTCACGAGCTCGCGCGTTCTCCGATATCCCTCGGTGAAGAGCACGACATGCTCGCCGGCATGAACGAGGGCCATGAGCGCGTTCGCGATGGCTGCCATCCCGCTCGAGAAGAGAAGCCCGTCCTCTGCGCCTTCGAGCGCTGCGATGCGCAGCTCGACCCCTCGCGTCGTCGGATTCCCGTAGCGTCCATATTCCTCGCGCTCGGGGCGCTCGTGCGTCCCCTCGAGCATGCGGACGAGTTCGCGGGTGTCTTCGAACGTGTACGTCGACGTTTGGACAATCGGTTGCGTGACCGAGTCGAAGGGCTTCACGCGGGGATCCCCCGCATGGACGGTGTCAGTAGATGTGGCTGTCTTGGGATCGTGCATTGGAACGCTCGCGGCTCTCATTTAGAGCAATCCTTCGAGAACCTCCACGTTCTCCGCATTCACGGGCTGCTCTCGGGGGCCAAGAACGGTACGACTGCATCGGCCAGCTTCCTGCGTGAGGCCATGAAAAAGTGGTCACACCCCTCGAAGACCTGCAGACTTGCCCCGAGCGCGTTCGCAAGATCCCTGGCCTCGGCCACGTCACAGAACTCGTCGCGATCACCCAGATAGAGCGCGATCTTTCCACCGAGGTTCGCGGCGTCTTCGCGAACGAAGTCGAAGATTCGCACGGCCGGCGCGATGAGGGCCACGCGCTCCACGCCCCCCTCGAGCGCCGCCGCGCGGAGCCCGACCCAGGTTCCGAACGAGTACCCGCACACAGCCACTTTCGCCCCCGGCGCACGCTCGCGGAGCGCGCGAAGGGCCGCGCGCGCGTCCTCGACCTCACCCTCTCCATTTCCGTAGGTGCCTTCACTCGCGCCGACGCCGCGGTAATTGAAGCGCAACGCGGCGATGCGCTCCCCCTTTTCAGCGAGAACCTTGGCGATCGCGACGACGACGGCGCTATGCATCGTGCCGCCATAGAGCGGGTGCGGGTGGCAAAGGAGTACGGCGCGGGTCGCGTCGTGGCTTGCGCGCACGCGCGCTTCGAGGGCGGGCTCGCCGGGCAAACCCGACAGGGTCACGCTCTCTTCCCCATGGATTCGCGCCGGGGGGGAGAGTTCGGGTTGAACCGGAGGGGGGGGCAGGTCCCGTGCGCGACCCATCAGACGAGCTGCGCGTGGACCATCGCGAGGATTCTCTCCACCGCCCCAGCGATGGCGACGGCATCGGCTTTCTTTGGGTCGCTTTCGGACCGGAGCTTTACCTCGACGTTGCCTGCCGCGAAGCTCTTCCCGCCGAAGGTGACTCGAACGGGTACGCCGATGAGATCCGCGTCCTTGAACTTGACCCCGGGACGCTCGTCGCGGTCGTCCCAAAGGACCTCGACTCCCTTGGCCCAGAGCTCGTCGTAAAGCTTCTCGGCAGCGGCCAAGAGCGGCGGGTCTTTGCCGAGAGTGCACAGGTGCACGTGGTAGGGCGCGATGGGCATGGGCCAAAGGATGCCGTTCGCGTCGTTGTGCTGCTCGACGGTCGTGGCCACGAGGCGAGAGACGCCGATTCCGTAGCAGCCCATGACGAGATCACGCTTCTGCTGCGATTCATCGAGAAAGCTGGCCCCCATCTTCGAGGTGTAGTGCGTTCCCAGAATAAAGATGTGTCCCGCCTCGATCCCCTTGTACGCGGCAAGCTTGCCTGTTTCGCAGTGAGAACATGCATCGCCGGTCGCGGCGAGGCGCAGGTCCACGACCTCCCCCTCGTAATCGCGACCGCGAAGTACCCCTGTGAGGTGGTAGTCCGTCTCGTTCGCACCGGTCACGCCCGCTGGGATCACGGCAGCGCCGCGGTCGACGAGCACACGCCCCTTGAACCCGACCGGGCCCGCGAAGCCAACGGCGGCGCCGGTGGCCCTCTTTACGTCGACGTCGCTCGCGAGAAACACCTCGGGCACGCCAAGAGCTCGCGCCAGCCGGATCTCGTTCACTTCGTGGTCGCCCCGCACGACGGCCATAATCACCGAAGAAGCGCCCTCGGCGTT
>Ga0182024_10022374_pt1 | contig 11394 bp, 9 predicted proteins | sample P32metaG_FD_120480 | JGI IMG/M metagenome (GOLD analysis project Ga0182024, IMG submission 120480) | Permafrost microbial communities from Stordalen Mire, Sweden - P3-2 metaG (Illumina Assembly) | ecosystem: Environmental > Terrestrial > Soil > Wetlands > Permafrost | place: Sweden: Stordalen... | reverse complement strand
CATCGCGGCGTTCTCCAGCACCGTCCCGCCGGGGAGCAGGTCGAAGGCCTGGTCGACGTAGCCCAGCTCGCGCAAGCGATAGCGCGCACCAGCATCGTCAGAGAGCGCGGAGATCTCGCGGCCGTCGACGATCACCGCGCCGCTGTCGGGCTGTAGCAGCGCCGCGATCAGCATCAGCAGCGTCGTCTTGCCCGAGCCGCTCGGACCGTACAGCGCGACCATCTCGCCCGCGGCGATCCGCAGCGATACGCCGTCGACCGCGCGGACCGGATCCCCATCCCCGACGGGATAGCTCTTTGAGAGCTCGCGCAGCTCGAGCACTAGCTCGTCGATTCGGCGGTCGTGTCCGCTGCTCGGTGGGTAGCCGGGGACACTAGGAAGAGATGTCGCGTCGGGAGTCATGAGCACCCGGGAAGTCGATGATGTTCCCCTGATCCACGGGTGAGTGCGGCGTCTCCAGCAGCTCGCCGCCGGCCAGCGTCGCGACGCGCCCCGACCAGCCCGTCGCGCCGGCGTCGGAGACGCTCATCAGCACGGCAAACCCCTGCTCTGTGGCCAGCGTGTCGAGCAGTCGCGTGATCTGCTCGATCTCGCCGAGACCGAGTGACAGCGTCAGATCGTCGACGAGCAGCAGCTTCGGCTCGCGGGCGATGCCCCGCGCGACCGCCACGAGCGCACGCTCCCAGTCCGCCAGGCTCCCCCAGAACTGCCGCGCGCACTCCCGCGCGCCCACCCGCTGCAGCGCTGCCGTCGCTCGCGCGTACGCCTCGCTCTTGCCGTGCGTTGCAAACAACGGCAGCGCGACGTTCGCGAGCATCGGCAGATCGAGATCCGGGACCGCCGGACCGACCCAGCCGATCTGTCCGCCCAGCAGACGCGAGCGCCGCCGCTCGGAGAAGCCCCAGAGGTCCTCGCCCTCGAAGCGGACATGCCCCCGGTCGGGTCGCTCGATCCCGGCCGCGACCCGCAGCAGCGAGGTCTTGCCCTGCGCGCGCTGGGCCAGCACGGCGACGGTTTCCCCCGCATCGAGCTCGATCGTCACCTCGTCGAGCACCCGAATCACGTGCCGCTTCCCACGCGGGAAGCTCAGGCAGACCCCCGTTAGAGACAGTACGGACATCGCGTGTCCGTCAGTCCCGTGGAGGCGAGGAGGCCTGCCGCTGTTCCGCCGCGTAGCGCTGCCCTTCTCGCTGCAGATACTGCCGCAGCGTCTGCAGCCACTTGATCCGCGCGTCCCACCAGGCCACGTCAGCAGCCGTGACGATCATTCCCGTCAGCCGCCGCCACGCGTCGTCGCGGTCCAGCAGCCGCTGTCTGCGCATGCGCTGGTTGAGATCCTCCAGCTGCGCCGCACAGGCCAGCTCGGCCTCGCGGACGATCGCCACCATCCGCGGCAGGTCCTCCGGCCCGCAGAAGGCGATCTTCGCCTGCAGCTCCTCACGTACGGGCGGTGTCGCCGTCGAGGCCCGCAGCCAGCGCCTGAAATGCGCGATCCCCGCCGGGGTCGCCTCATAGGCCGTCGCAGGCAGGTCCGCGACGTCCGCATCGGGGTTCGCGCTTGCGGCGGACTGGGGGGGCGCGGCGGACAGGGGGGCCGGGCTCGACAGGGCGGCCGGGCTCGGATCCTCGATCGGGCGGATCAGGCCCTGCTTGGAGAGCCGCTTCAACGCGTGATACGCCGTGGCGTGGCTGAACCGCGACGAGCCGAACCGTGCTTCCAGGCGCTGCTCCAGCTGATAGCTGTTGCCGGGCAGCTCGATCACCAGCCCCAAGACGGCGTCGCCGGCGGACAGTGGCTGCGCTGTTGTGCCTCCCATCCGGCAAACCGTAGCCGAAAGCCCGTGGATGGGACTTTTCCAGCTGAGCGATTTCGCTTTTGCGCCGGCAGTCAGGGCCGCAGGCGCACGGGCAGCTTTCCGAGCCCGTAGATGCCGGTGATGCTCTCGTACCGCGGCTCGCCGTCGAGCGCCAAGCCCTCGAACCGCTCCGCCAGGAAGGCGAGCGCCTCCTGGAGCTCCACGCGCGCCAGGTTCGCTCCCAGGCAGTAGTGCACGCCCGCGCCGAACGTCAGCGCGCGTGCGGGCGGGTGGGCTCCAGTCGATGTCGTGATGTCGAACTCGTCGCCATCGGCGGCGGGTGGGTGGGCTCCAGTCCAGGCGGGCGGGTGGGCTCCAGTCCAGGCCTCGCCCGCGTCGCGGTTGGCCGTAAACGCGCACACCATCACGATCGTCCCCTGCGGGAACGTCACGTCACGGAAGGTGAGCTCCTCGTCCACGATCCGCGCCGTGAAGGGCGTGATCGGCTCATACCGCAGCGCCTCCTCGACCGCCGCTGAGGCGAGTGATGGATCGGCCCGCAGTGCGGCCCACTGCTCGGGATGTTCGGCCAGCAGCCTGATCGCGTGCGCGAGCTGGCTCTGGGTCGTGTCGACCCCGCCCGCCAGCACGTTGAAGACGAGGTTGATGCACTCGACGTCGCTCAGCTTGTCCCCGGCCTCTTCGGCGGCGATCAGCGTCGAGATCAGGTCGTCGCCCGGGTCCTCCCGGCGCGCCTGCACCAGCTCCCGCGCGTAGTCGTAGAACTCCTCCACCGCCCGCTCGATCCCCGCGCGATCGCTCGCCATGCTCGCCGCGTCGAACTGCTTCTGGATCCAGTTCGACCAGTGGTGCAGCCTCGGGGCGTCCGCGATCGGCGCGCCCATCACGCTCGCGATCGTCTGCGACGGGTACGGCTTGGCAAACGCCTCCACGAACTCGCAGCTGAGGGAGGGGGCGGGTGAGGCGGAGGCGGGTGAGGCTGGGGCGGGTGAGGCTGGGGCGGGTGAGGCGGCTGCGGGGGAGGCGGCTGCGGGGGAGGCAGCTGTCGCGCGCGCCAGCAGATCCTCCAGGAACCCCCTCATCATCGGCCGGTAGCGCTCGACCGCGCGGGGGCTCAAGGCAGGGTTCACGAGGCCGCGCAGCCGGGAGTGGTCGGCGCCGTTGACGTGCAGGATGTTGCGCTTCATCTGCTCCCACAGCGGCCCCTCAGTTACGCCGAAGATCTCCGCGATCTTCATCCCCGGAAAGCTCGCCGCGCGCGTACGCAGGAAGAACTCTCCCGCCTCACGGTCGAGTACGACGTACCCGAACGGCCCGCTCGCCAGCCAGCCCTCCGCGCGCAACTCGCGCATCGCCTGATGAAAGCGCGCGCCGTACATACCCGGATCGGTGTAGTCGAAGCTCTTCAGCTCCAGCTCGCTCACGAGCGTCATCTCGCGGACGCTACCGCAACCTCCCTCGGCGAGGGCAAGGGCAAGGAGGGCTCAGGCGAGGAGGGCTAGGGCGAGGAGAGCTCACCCCGAGGCCCGGCATCCTTGCCGCTCCCCCGCGAGGGCATCCGCGCCCCCACATCCAGCTTTTTTTCTCCAGCGCAGCCGGCGCCGTCAAGCCCCCGTTACTTCTTCTTGCCGCTCACCGCCTGCTTCAACGTCGCTCCGGCGCTGAACTTCGGCGCCTTCGAGGCCTTGATCTTCACGCGCTCGCCGGTCCGCGGGTTGACGCCCTGGCGCGCCGCGCGTTGGACCACCGAGAACTTGCCGAAGCCGGTGATGATCACATCGTCGCCTTTTTTCAGCGTCTTGGTCACAGTGCCCAGGACCGACTCGAGCACCAGTGCGGAGTCGGTTTTAGTCAGACCGGTGTCGGCGGCGACCGCCTCGATCAGCTCGGACTTGTTCATTTGCTTCCCTTTCCCTTTGTTTTCCAGACGCGCGCAGGCTACCGTGCCAGGCGGAGAAATTGGTTTGTCCCGTAGCGCTCCGGCGAGATCGGCGCTCCGATCAGCCGGCTCTGGCGCATCCATGCGCTCATCGCGGCGACGTTCGGGCTCTGCAGCGTCCCGAACGGCACCTTGGCAGTGGTGGTGGCAGAGGAGGAGCCACTGAACAGCGGCAGGTAGGAATCGAGCGATGCCGCCGTCAGCCTGCGCGGGAGCCCCGGGTTGGAGCTCAGCAGATCGTCCAAGCTGCGTGCCGGGTCCCGCAGCGTGTCTTCGTAGCCCGCTTTCGTCGCCGCCACGAAGTCCCTCACCAGCCTCGGGTCCGTCGCGATCAACCTCCGCGTCGTAAACGCCACGAGGCCCGGATAAGCGGGGCCGCCGTTTTCGTCGAGCGCGAACGCGGTAATTGGATGCCCGCTGGCTTGCAGCGTCACGCCTTCGTCGGGGATGAAGCCCGTGAACGCCGCGATCCGCCCCGCCAACAGCGCCTGGGAGCCGTTGAAGCCAACCGTGACCACGTGCACCCGGCTGGGGCTCACGCCCGCGTGGCGCAGCTCCGTGTCGAGCACGGCCAGATCGGAGGGCACGCCCGTGATCCCAACGGTCTTGCCGGCCAGAGACGCGGGCGAGGTGAGGTGCTCGGAGGCCAGCGCGATCAGCCCGCCGAGCGGACGCTGCACGAGCGCCATCACCGCCTGCGCGTCGCCGCCTTCGTCGATCAGCCCCGCCACGTCGCTCCCGTCGGCCAGGCCGAACTGCGCCTTGCCCGCGTCGATCAGCTTCAACGTTTCCTGCGTACTCGTCGGCTGCACAACCTGCAGATCGATGTTCTCGCGCCTGTAGTAGGAGGCCGCCAGCGCGCGATAGATGCCCGCATGCACCGCGTTCGGCACGAAGTCGAGGATCAGCGTCGCCTTCGTCGGCTTCGCCAGCGCCCCCTGGGCGATCGCCGTGTGCGCGCCCGAGGAGCCGCCACCCTTCGCGGATGGTTCAGCGGAGCCACACGCCGTCAAGGAGATCGCCAGCGCCAACACCATCACTACACAGCTTGCCTTCGCAGCTTGCCTTCGCAACTTCTTACCCTCTTTCTGCAGCTTTCCGCACCGGTCCGTGTTATCTGGACGTTAGGATCTCCAACTTCGCCGAGCGCTGCTCGGCCGCAATGGCAGACAACCACGACGACGACACCCACCTGCCCAATCCGCACCGCCTGCGCAAACTCCTGGTCTGCGCGGGCCTGCTGACCCTCGGCTGCAGCGCCACCACGCTCGCGTTCGCCTCCAAGCGGATCGTCGCCGAGGAAGCCTCGGCCGCAATGTCAGCCTCTCCCTGCGTAGGAAGCACGCTCAATCGCTCGGCCGTGCTGCCCGGAACCAGCCTCGCGGTCTCGCCGCTGCCCGACTCCTTCGACGCCTCGCCGCACACCCAGATCAGCCTGCTCGGAGCGCCCCCGGGAGACCTCGGCGACGTCACCGTCAGCGGCTCGAAGACCGGCCGGCACAGCGGACGCCTGGAGGCCTACTCGCAGGGCGACGGCGCGAGCTTCGTGGCGTCGGAGCCGTTTTCCTCCGGCGAGACGGTGAGCGTACGCGGCCGACTGACGGTTGCCGGCAAGGCGCAGGCGTTCGCCTTTCACTTCGTCGTCTCGACGCCGGACAACCTCAAGTACGTACCCCCGGGGCAGGTACCGGCAGACCCCGCCGAGGTGCAGCGCTTCCACTCGCGCCCGGAACTCGAGCCGCCGGCACTCGTGATCACGGCGCGCTCAGGAGAGACCTCGCCGGGAGACCTGTTCTCCGCTCCCTACTCGGGTCCTGGCCAAAACGGGCCGATGATCTTCGACGAAGCGGGCAGCGTGGTCTGGTTTGACCCGGTGCCGCAAGACGACGCGGCGAGCAACCTGCAGGTGCAGCAACTCGATGGCAAGCCCGTGCTGAGCTGGTGGCAAGGCTACATCCCGCCGCAGGGGTTCGGCGAGGGCGAAGAGGTGATCGTCAACAGCGACTACGAGGAAATCGGGCACGTCTACGCGGGCAACGGCCTCAAAGCCGACCTCCACGACTTCCACATCACGCCCCAGGACACGGCGGTGATGACGGTGTTCAACCCAATCGACTGCAACCTCGCTGCCGTCGGCGGCCCCCACAACGGCGCGGTCACCGACGCCATCTTCCAGGAAGTCGACCTGCGCACCGGCCTCGTCAGGCGCGAATGGACGAGCCTCGACCACGTCCCGCTCAGCGACTCCTACAGCTCCGCGAAGACCACGAGCACCGAATGGCCGTTCGACTTCTTCCACCTCAACTCGATCGATCAGCTCCCCTCGGGCAGGACGTTGATCTCGGCGCGCAACACCTGGACGCTGTACGAACTGAACACGCTCACCGGCCAGATCCTGCTGCGGATCGGGGGCAAGCACTCCGAAGTCAAGCTCGCAAGCGGCGCGGCCACCGCCTTCCAGCACGACGCGACGATGCTCGAAAACGGGACGATCAGCGTGTTCGACAACGGCGGCGTCCCGAAGGTCCAACCGCAGTCACTCGGCCTGGTCGTGTCGGTCAACCCGGCCACCAAGACCGACACGCTGGTGGCGCAGTTCGCGCACCCCACCGCGCTGTCCTCCGGTAGCCAGGGAGACATCCAGCAGCTGGCCAACGGTGACATGTTCGTCGGCTGGGGCGCCGAGCCCTACTTCTCCGAGTTCAGCGCCTCGGGAGCGCTCCTGTTCGACGGCCACATGCATGGCTCCTACGAGTCCTATCGCACCTACCGCTTCCCCTGGGTGGGAACGCCGAGGACCGCGCCCGCGATCGCGGCCGTCCCGGCGAATGCCGCGGTGACGGTCTACGCGAGCTGGAACGGCGCGACCCAGGTCACTGCCTGGCGCGTGCTCGCTGGTCCCTCGCCCCAGGCACTCGTACCGGTGGCCACGGCCGCCGACGGGGGCTTTGAGACCGCGATCGCCACGCCCGCGCGCGCGCCCTACGTCGCGGTGCAGGCGCTGGAAGCATCCGGCGCGGTTATCGGGACCTCGAAGACGATTAGAGGCTAGGACGACCGTGAGTGCTTCGCGGATACTTTGTCCTCGATCGCTCGTGTGCACAGCACACTTCGCTCACTGCGTCCTCGTCCCGCTCGACTCACGGCCGTCCTAGGGGGCAACTTGTACGGGATCAACAACTGAACCGGGTTTACTTGACCAGGAAGGACAATTTGATACCCTAGCTTGGCTCGATGTCAAGTGGGGGTTTCTGAGGCTTTGTCCGCGCCCGATGGGAAGCCAAGCTCGTCGTCACAGTCCGGCGAGCGCTACCGGCGTCTGCCGACCGGCGCGCACGGCATCGATCCCGAGGAGGTCAAGCGCGACCAGCGCGAGCGGCTACAGAGCGCGATCGTCGAGCTGATCGCCGAGCGTGGATACCAGGCCGTCCGCATCCTCGACCTGACCAAGCTCGCGCACGTCTCACGCCCGACCTTCTACAGCCTGTACGACGACAAGGAAGAGCTCTTCCTCTCCGCCTACGACGAGATCGCGCAGCGCACCGCGAGGACCGTGATCGAGGCCTACGAGGCGCAGGATGCCCCGAACCGGCGCCTGCAGGCGATCCGCTCCTTTGCGGAGCTGGCGGTGGCCGCGCCGGAGGCAATGTCGTTGATGGTGCTGGGCGCCTTCGGCGCGGGACCGAAGGCGCTCGAACGCCGCAACCGCACCCTGGAGGCGCTCGAGCAGAGCATTCGCGTCAGCCGTGACGGGGCCGGTGGCGGCGCCCGGGGACGCGCGGGCGGGAAAGCCGGGTCGGGGACAGCGCGGGCGAAGGAGACCGGGGAAGACCTGACGGTCAAGGTAATCCTCGGCGGCATCCGCGAGGTGACCGCCGCACGCCTGCGCAAGGGTCGCGTCGGCGAGTTGCCGGGACTCGCCGGCGAGCTCGCCGCATGGGCCGCGTGCTATCCGGTGAAGCTGCCCACCGGTCTGCGGGTTCCGGCCCCCGCGGCGGGCGGTGGTCAGGGATCTGATGAGGGATCGAGCGAGGAGAGAGCAGAGCAGGAATCTGCAAGCACGGGCGAGGGAGCGGGGAGGGAGTCGCGCAGGAACGGACGGACGGGACGAGCGGGGAGCCAATCCGACCGGGCGCTGCGCGCCGAGGGCCGCCTACCGAGCGGGCGTCACGACCTGACGCGCCAATTCATCGTCAAAAACCAGCGCGAGCGAATCGTTGACGCGACCGCCACGATCGTCGCCGAGAAGGGGCTCGCCAACCTCACGATCCCGGCGATCGCCCGTCGCGCGAACGTCTCACACCAGACCTTCTACGAGATGTACCCGACCAAGCACGACGCGTCCCTCGGCACCCAGAAGGTCGGCTTGCACCAAGCACTGCTCGTGACGGTTCAGGCCTACGAGGAAAACGAAGACGATTGGCCACGTGGAGTTGCGGCCGGCCTGCGCGCGCTGCTCGGCTATCTCGCCTCCGAGCCGGCCCACTCGCACCTGATCCTCGTCGACACGTTCGCCGCCAGCCCGGAGGCGATCGAGATCCGCGACACGAGCATCCACGCCTTCGCCGCCTACCTGCAACCGGGCTACCACTACGCTTCGAAGGGCGGTACGGGGGTGGTGCCAGGAGTCGCACCCGAGGCAATCGCCGGCGGCATCTGGCAAGTCCTCAACTTCTACATCGAGGACGAGCGCACCGACGAGCTCCCCGATGTTGCCCCGCAGCTGATCTACGCCGCGCTCACGCCGTTTCTCGGGCCGCAGGACGCGGCAAAGGTGGCGCGGCGCGCTCCGCGAGCGTAGAGGCCCACAGGCGCGGTACGCAGTTGCGCCACCTCCACGCGGCGCTCAGTTCCGCACGTCGAGGACAACCTTGCCGGTCGCGCGGCGCTCGTCGATTGCGCGCAGCGCGTCCGCGGCACGCTCCAGGGGAAAGCGCTCGCCGACGATCGGCCGCACGAACCCCTGCTCGATCATGCGGTTGATCGCGGCGCCGATCTCAACATTTACCTCCGGACGACTCATCGCGTAGCCGCCCCAGCCAGCGCCGATGATCTCGGTGTTACCGAGCAGCAGGCGGTTGACCTTGACCTCGGGGATCGACCCACCGGCAAACCCCACGACGATCAGACGGCCGCCCTCACGCAGCGAGCGCAGGCTGTCGGTGAAGAGCGATCCGCCGACCGGGTCGAATACGACCTCCACACCACCGCCGGAGAGCTCCTTCGCCTCGTCCTTCCAAGCGCCATCGGAGCGCACCACGTGCTCAGCGCCCGCCTCAAGCGCGACCTGCTCCTTGGCATCACTCGAGACGACGGCGATCGTGTGCGCGCCCAAGCCCTTGGCGACCTGCAGTGCCGCGGTGCCCACTCCGCCGGCGGCGCCGTGGACCAGCACCGTCTCGCCCTCGCGCAAGCGCCCGCGCAGGTGCAGCGAGAAGTGAGCGGTGTGGTAGTTGAGGATCAGGCCGGCGCCCTGGGCGAAGTCGAGCTCATCTGGCAGCGCGAACGTGAGGAACGGGGGCGCGACCGCAGTCTCGGCGAACCCGCCGAGCGCGCAGAACGCCGCCACGCGGTCGCCGGCCTTGACGGCAGCGCCGGCGGGCGCACTGCGAACGACCCCGGAGACCTCGCTGCCGGGCACGAACGGCAGCGGCGGTTTGATCTGGTACTGGCCGCGGGTCTGCAGCAGCTCGGGGAACGCAACCCCGGCGCAGTGCACGTCGATCAGCACGGCCGAATCGAGGCCCGGTCCGCTCAGCATGTGCGTCGGCTCAGGCTCTGGTAGGTCAACCAGCTCGAGTGCGCTGTCCGGACCGGTGAGATCGACGATCTGCATTGCCTTCATGCAGACGGATCCTACAGTGCGAATAGGGTCCAGTTTCAGCGGGGAGCTGCCGATGGGAGGCCATGAGTCGCAGTTGTGGATCTCCGAGGCTGACCGTCCGTAACCTCGCACCGTTCGTCGCCGCATCGGTCCTTGCGTGGATCGCTGTGCCAGTCGGCTCCTCGATGAACTGGGGGCTCTACGCGCTGGCGGCCCTGCTTGCCGTACTCGCCGGGGTGTTGTGCGTCGCGCCGCTGCGAGGCACCCCAATGAGGGTGCGAGAGGCGGTCCCATCGCTGATCTTCCTGGTCGGGGTCGCACTGCTGCGCGACTCGGCGGGGGGCATCAACTCGGCTGTGGGAGTGCTGGCGCTGCTGCCGGTGTTCTACACGGCTCTATACAGCGATCGTGGACAGCTGAGCATGGTCGTGATCGGGATGGCGACGCTGTTCGTGGCGCAGATCCAGCTCGTGGGTCCCCCCGCCTACCCACACACCGAGTACCGCGCCGGCCTGCTGTTCATCGCCATGAGTACGATCATCGGGCTGACCACCCAATGGCTGGTTGCACAAGCGCGCTTTCAGACCGCCGAGGCGCGGGACCGCGAGCGCATGCTGGAACAGGTGGCCGAGGTCGTGCGAAACCTCTCCAGCAGCCCGCACGCCCGCGCCGAGGTATGCGCGGCGGCCAAGACGATCAGCAACGCGAGCCTCGCGATCCTGTACGAGCCCACCGGTCCCGCGGGCGCGTTGTGCTCGACGTCGATGGTGGGCATCGAGGCGCCCCCCACCGAGATCGGTCGCGATGAGCGCTCCGGCGTATGCGAGGCGTTCCGCACCGGGCGCTCGCTGTTCTTCGCCGAAGACTGCGAGTCGCAGTTCTTCAACAGCGAGGTGTGGAAGCTCGCCGGCCGTCCCACGGCGGTCCTGTTCGAGCCCCTCCTCAGAGGCGCAGAGCCGATCGGTGTACTGGTCGTCGGTTGGCCCAAGGCGGTCAGAGTGGGCGGGTCACGGATGACCACGATCTCGCTGCTGGCACACGAGGTCGCCGTCGTGATCGAACGCGCCGACATGCTCATCCAGCTGGCTGACATCGCGAGCACCGACGCACTCACGGGCCTGCCCAACCGCCGCGCTTGGGATACACACCTCATCGAGACGCTCACCAAAGACCAGCACGTGACGATCGCGATGCTCGACCTCGATCACTTCAAGGACTACAACGACACCTACGGACATCCAGCCGGGGACCGTCTGCTGAGGGAGACGGCCGCGGCCTGGCGTGAGGAGCTACGCGCCGGAGATTTCGTCGCGCGGCTCGGTGGAGACGAGTTCGCGCTGCTGCTGCCCAACTGCAACGCCGCCAATGCGCTCGACGTGGTCGAGCGCCTACGCATGCGCATCCCCAGCGGGCAGACCTGCTCGGCTGGGATCGCGAGGCACGAGCCCGGGAGCCCCCCCGAGGCCTTGATGGCCCAGGCGGACACCGCGCTGTATGAGGCAAAGACCGCCGGGCGCAACCGCACCTGGCTGACCGCCTGACGCGACGGTTAGGAGGCGATTGCCTTGGCGGCCTGGCGGTCCGGGCTGATCCGCTGCACGTCCCACACCAGGCCGAGGCGCTCCAGACCGGCGATCGTCAGGCCCGAGAAGTCGATCTCGCGCGTAGCCATGCCGTGGAACGCGGAGGTAGGGAAGGCGTGGTGATTGTTGTGCCAGGCCTCGCCGAAGGAGAGCGGCGCCAGCCAGGAGAGGTTGTGCGAGTGATCGCCCGTGGCGAAGCGACGGCGGCCGAAGAAGTGGCAGAGCGAGTTG
>Ga0182024_10022373_pt1 | contig 11394 bp, 9 predicted proteins | sample P32metaG_FD_120480 | JGI IMG/M metagenome (GOLD analysis project Ga0182024, IMG submission 120480) | Permafrost microbial communities from Stordalen Mire, Sweden - P3-2 metaG (Illumina Assembly) | ecosystem: Environmental > Terrestrial > Soil > Wetlands > Permafrost | place: Sweden: Stordalen... | reverse complement strand
GTTGGCCGGGGAGTTCTCGCCTCCTTGCGCGGCACAGCCATCGTGGTAGGGAATCGAGCTTTATTTGAAGAACTGGGAATCGCTCATCCAGAGAAGGAGACCGATCGCAAGGAGGCGGGAACCGAGGTCCTGGTGGCGCGGGGAGGCCGATACTGCGGCTCCATTGTGGTCACCGACCAGTTACGTCCGAGCGCCGCGCCCGCGGTCAAGGCTCTTGGTGAGATGAATATCAAAGTTGTCTTACTCACAGGCGATACCAAGGCCGCCGCGGAGGCGGTAGCAGACCAACTCGGCATCGTCGAAGTTTATTCTGAACTTCTGCCGGAACAGAAGACTGCCTTCATCGCGGAACAAGTGAAGAAAAGTCGAACGGTGGCCATGTTGGGCGACGGCATCAATGATGCGCCCGCACTCAGCGAGGCGACCGTTGGCGTCGCCATGGGCGCCGGAACCGATGTTGCCAGGGAAAGTGCGGATGTGGTTTTGATCGGCAATGATCTGGCAAAGTTTGTGGATACAGTCCGCATCGCGCGCAACTGCCGGAGCATCATCCTGCAAAATTTCTACGGCACGCTGATCGTCGATACCATCGGCATCGGCCTGGCGGCGGCTGGTTTTCTCAACCCGCTGCTTGCAACGTTGATTCACGTCGTCTCGGAGCTTACCTTCATCCTCAACTCAACCCGCCTGCTTCCTCCTCGTGAAAAGGCGAAACACGTCAGCATAGAGCCGGTTGTGGCCGGCGCTTAAGGAGCCCGGTGAGTCGCGTCACCGTTCCCGACATCCTCGCCACCCTGCTTGCGGTGGTGTCATGGATCTTGATTGCGCTTATGGCCTGGGCAATCTTGTCCATCAACTCATCCGCCGCTTCGCGAGGGTCATCCCCACCCTGGGGTTCTAGCACGTGATCGCGCAGATGGCCTTCCTTCAGTTCTGCCATCAAGCCGTTCATGACTCGGTGAGCGGCAACGATCAATTGCATTCGCAGATACCTCAAATAGCCAAACCGGGGATGACTTCCTTGAGACAATGTGCTCACGTATTGCTATGTACCCTTGTGCTCTGCTCTGCCAAAGGCCTCGCTCAGACCCCATTGAGCCTGGCCGACGCAGTCAGCTTTGCACTGTCGCATCGCCCGGAGATTCGCGCGGCAGTTGATCGCACCACCGCTGCAGAGCACCTGCGGGAGCAGGCTAGCCTCATTCCCAACCCCCGTATTTTCGTGCAATCAGAAGATTTGCGCGGTTCGCACTTCAATTTTTGGCAAGATTCCGAGACCTTCGCTTATCTGGGCGAGACCCTGGAAACTTCCGGGCGACGGGCTGGCCGAATCGCCACTGCAACGCAGGGGCTCGAGGGTAGCCGCCTGCAAGCCGAGCAAGTGCGTCTTCAGATCGCCCTGAGGGTGCGTCAAACCTACTGGATGGCGCTAGGGACTCAGTTTCTCGCCAAGCTCTATCGGGAAGACAGCAGCTACTTCCGCCAAACCATCTCGTACCACGAAGCCCGGTTCCACGAGGGGAGACTTGCCGAAGTGGATTTGCTGCGCGTGCGGCTCGAGGGAGAACGCGTGCATGCGGCGGAAGCTCGCGCAGAATTGGAATCCGAACGGGCCCTGCTCGATTTGGAGCGGGAGATGGCATCGCCGGACCGCACGGACTGGAAACTTACCCAAACCTTCGAGGCGCTTGATCCTCCAACTCCTCCACAGCCGGGGGCAGATCCCGTTCTATTGCGGGTAGAGGGACAGGCGGCGCACCAGGCGATTGCCGCCGCTCGCGCCAGTCTGCAACTGCAGAAAGCCAGCGGGCGTCCGGACCTGGAGGCGCTTGCCGGTTATAAGCGCAACCTGGGGGATGACACGGCGATTGTGGGCCTGCAATGGAATCTGCCCATCTTCGATCGGAACCAAGGCGCCGTGGCCGCCGCGGCTGCCGATACTCAAGCAGCCGAAGAGGACTATTTAGCAGTCCGCCAACGGCTGTCCGCGCAGCTCTCGATTGCGCAACGCGAGTACAACGTCGAGCGCGAGCAATACGTCCAGACATTCAAGCCGCTGCGGGATCAGGCGGTCGAAATCTCCGATATCAGTCGGGCTGCTTACAACGAAGGCGGTCTCGATCTTATACGGCTGCTGGATGCTGAACGAGTGCGGATCGAAGCGGAGGTCTCTTGGGTACAAGCGCTCGAGAGCTATCACCAAAGCGTTGTCTCGCTCGAATATGCCGAGGGGGTCCAGCCGTGAGGTTCAACAGAAGTTACTTTCTTCTTGCTGCCTTATGCATAGAACTCACCTGTTTCGGTTGCAGTAGCGGGCAGCAGGCAAACGAACTCAGCGCGAAGGACTCGGTGTCCAGAAATCCGGGAGAGGTTGTGATCTCTCCGGCTGAGCAGTTAGCACAAAAGATTGAGGTCCAGGCTGTTCAAATGCGCGATCTACCCGCCGTGCTGAGTCTTCCTGGACACATCGCACTTCCAGACAATGCGACATGGCGAGTGGGCGTGCTGACGGATGGACGTGTGGAGAAGGTGTATGCCAACCTTGGGGATTACGTGCATAAGGGGCAGATCCTGGCAAGAATGCATAGCCACGATGTGCATGATGCCCGCGCGGCCTACCAGACTGCCCTTGCCGATCGCGCAAAGCTCGATTCCGCCCAAGCGCTCGCACAAACCGAGTACGACCGCACGCAGCGCCTGTATGTCCTGAAGGCAGCCTCTCTTGAACAGACGCAAATCGCTCATCAGGAACTCGTAAATGCGCAAACGGAAGCGAAGAACGCCAGCATCGCCGTGACCCGGGAACGAACTCACCTGGAAGACACTCTGGGTGTTCCCGCGGATGTTCCTGAGAATTCATACAACGAAAATGACGAGTTAATCCCAATCGCCGCTCCAGCAAGCGGGTATGTCCTCGAGAAGAACGTCACACCGGGTGTGACCATTCAACTATCGACCGATGCCTTCGTGATTGGAGATTTAAGCCGCCTCTGGCTGCTGGCTTCTGTCAGAGCGGACCAACTCTCCCGACTTCACGTTGGACAATCCGCAGTTATTTGTCTGCCGGATGCGCCAGGGGAATCCTTCTCCGGCAGGGTTGCCAATCTCGGCCAGCGTTTCGACCCCACGACGCGGCAGATGCAGATTCGCATTGAGTTCACGAATGTGGGGGGGCGCTTGCGACCTGAGATGTTGGCCGAAGCCGAATTGCCGGTAGGCGAGAAGAAAGCGTCACTGCTGGTCCCGCAAGATGCCGTGCAGCAAGTGAATGGGCAGGACGCAGTCTTTGTGCGTTTGACCGCGGACCGCTTCGCGATCCGCCCGATTCGGGCCGGCGACACTGCGCGCGGCATGGTCGAGGTCCTCTCGGGGATTCAACCCGGGGACCAGGTCGTGACGCTGGGCAGCTTTCTCGTGAAATCTCAACTCCTCCGCTCCTCGATTGGTGACTGACATGTTGAAAAGGGTCATTGACGTCACCCTCGCTTATCGCTGGTTTGTCGTTCTCGGTATCCTTGTGTTGCTCGCCGTCGGAGGCTATGCGCTCTACACGCTTCCCGTCGAAGCCTTTCCCGACCTCACAAACAATCAGGTTACCGTTGTCACGGAAGCGCCTTCCATGCCTCCTACCGAAGTAGAACAACTCGTAACCTACCCCATCGAGCAGGCAATGATGGGCATGCCCAAGCAACAGGAAGTGCGTTCGCTCTCGGAGCTAGGCCTTTCGATGATCACGATCGTCTTCGACGATTCCGTGCCCATGTACTTTGCGCGCCAGCTGGTCAATGAGCGGCTGCAGCAGATTACGAGCCAACTACCGGATGGAATTCAGCCCGTGCTGGGGCTTCCGGCGACGGCCTTCGGCGAACTCTATCAATACACGCTTAGCGGCCCCATGAGCCCCATGGCGCTTAAGGACCTGCAGGAATGGCAGATCAAGCGCCAACTCAGGGTGGTGCGCGGGGTGAGCGAAGTGAACACCTGGGGCGGGGAGATCAAGCAATATCAGATCACGGTCGATCCGGCCTTACTTGCTGAATACGGCCTCACCCTTAATGATGTGGCCCAGCGGGTAGAAGAGAACAACCAGAATTTCGGCGGCGGCTTTGTCGAGCATAACGACGAACAGTACACCATGCGCGGCGCGGGCCGGGCGGAGAGCACCGAGGATTTGGGCAACATCGTTTTGCTGTCACACAGCGGAACTCCCGTTCTGCTGCGCGATGTGGCCCAGGTAGCGATCGGCGCGGCGCCGCGTCACGGAGCCGTACTACGCAACGGCGAAACCGTTTCGGGTATGGTCATCATGCTCAAGGGCGAAAATGGAAAGCGAGTCATCCAGGCCATCAAGCAGCGGATCGCGGAGATGCATCTACCGCCCGGGGTGAAGATCAGCCCCTTCTACGATCAATCCTCGGTGATCGACGGAACCATTCAGACAGTCAAGAAGAACCTCTTCGAGGGCTTCCTTCTCGTAACGGTTGTCCTCTTTCTCTTTCTCGGCAATGTGCGTGCGGCCCTGATTACCGCGTCCGTGATACCGCTTGCCATGTTGGTGAGCTTCATCAATATGCGAGTCTTCGGCATAAGCGCCAACCTCATGAGCCTGGGCGCGATCGATTTCGGCATGATCGTCGACGGCGCGGTCGTCATGATGGAAAATGCAATTCATGGTCTTGAAGAGCAGCCTCCAGGAGAGTCTTCGATCGACACGATTCACTCCGCGGCGCTTGAAGTTGCCAGGCCAATGGTTTTTGGCATTGTGGTTATCATCGCGGTTTATATCCCCATCTTTTTCCTCGAGGGGCTCGAGGGGCGCATGTTCCGGCCGATGGCGTTTACTGTCTGTTCCGCCCTATTCGGGTCATTGTTCCTGGCTCTCATCGCCATCCCGAGCCTTGCGTCCCTGGCTTTTCCCGAGGGCTTGCCAGCGAACTATCGATCCTCCGGGGGAAGGTGGATGGAGAAGATTACCCGGCGTTATGTCGCTATGCTGGAGGCCGTTCTTCGCCATCGGAGGTTTGCTCTGTTCTCGGCCCTTGCCGTGCTCGCGGTAGCGCTCGTCTCGCTGGCGTTCCTCGGTACGGAGTTCATGCCTCGCCTGGACGAAGGAAGTATTCTCATCGAGACGCGCAAGCTACCTGGAATTTCTTTGACTGACTCGGTCGAAATCAGCCGGCGCATTGAGAAGACGTTGCGCACATTCCCCGAAATCGCCGACGTGACCATCAAGATAGGCCGCCCAGACTTCGCGACAGAGGCCATGGGGATCAACGAAGGCGATACCTATCTTTCGCTGCGGCCGACGCAGGAGTGGACTCATTTTCATTCCAAGGGTGAATTGATCGACGCTCTAGACAATGAATTGGCGAAGATCCCGGGCCTTAACTATGACTTCACACAACCGATGGCGATGCGCGTGGATGAGACGGTCTCCGGTGTCAAGGCGGATTTGGCCATCAAGATATTCGGCGATGACTTCGCAGCCCTCAACAACCTGGCGGAACAGGTTGTGCGTGTCGTGGGGTCTGTCCGGGGAGCGGCAGACCCCCAGATCGAGTTGACATCGGGAGTCGCCGAGTTGGCCATTCACGTCCGGCGAGATCAATTGGCCCGCTACGGGCTCAACGTCAGCGATGTCCGGCAGGCGATAGAAGCGGGCGCGTCAGGAGCCAACATTTCGGAAATCATTGAGGGGCAAAAACGTTATTCGGTAGCGTTAAAGCTTCCTGCCAGCTACCGTCGGGATCCCGAGGCGATGCGCGACATCCTGCTCCATGCTCCGGGAGGAGAACGGGTGACCCTCGGCCAGGTCGCTAACATAACCGTGACCCGCGCCGCCCAGGTCATCAATCGCGAAGAAGGCCAGCGGCGTATGGTGGTCATGTCGAACGTGCGTGGACGTGATCTCGGCAGCTTTGTGGGTGAGGTTCAAGATCGAATTCGCCGGAAAGTCAGTTTGCCTCCGGGATATTCGATCACCTATGGCGGCCAGTTCGAGAATCAGCAGCGGGCCACGCGCAGGCTGATGCTGATCGTTCCGGTTGTCGTCGGCATCATCTTTCTCCTTCTCTACCTCACCTTCCATTCGTTCAAACAATCGTTGCTGGTAATCGGCAACATACCCTTTGCGCTTGTGGGCGGCATCGCTGCGCTATGGGTGCGAGGGATGAACCTCAATCTTTCCGCTTCCATAGGCTTCATCGCGTTGTTTGGCGTTGCCATGCTCAACGGCGTCGTGCTGGTGAGCGCAATCAATCATTTGCGAACGGCCGGTGAATCGACTTACAGTGCTGTGATCGAGGGTTCGCGCAAACGGCTACGGCCAGTTTTGATGACGGCATGCGTTGCCAGCTTTGGGTTTATTCCTATGGCCATCTCGACCTCCACCGGAGCGGAAGTGCAACGTCCTTTGGCCTCGGTAGTGATTGGCGGGTTACTGAGTTCCACTCTCCTCACCCTGTTTCTTCTTCCGACGATGTATGAGTGGATTTTTCAGAAGGAGTCTTCGGGAAAGCCGGCTCTTGTCCGCCAGTGAAAGTCTCCGGCCGAATCCGCAAACTCGCAAAGCGGCATGATTTGGCCCAGTCAATTCTCGTCACCCTGCTTGCGGTGGTGTCCTGGATCTTGATTATGCTCATGGCCTGGACAATCTTCGCGACCTCCTAATCGCGCGACCTCCTAATCGAAGGAGTGTCCCATGAGCCATAATGCGATACAGATAGTCTCGCCTGCCAACACCAGCAGCAGCAGAACCGCGCTTACTATCTCAGCGAGCGTCCAACGCACTTGCCGCACCTTGCGCTTGCTGCCTTTTCCTGGATCGATCGTCCTCGACACAACCGCCTCCCTTCAGGACTCTGCTTCGGGGACAGCAAGTGCATGCTGTCCCTAAAGCGCTGGGAAAGACGAGTTGGTCCCGGCTAGAAGTGGAAGCCCACTTCCGCCGTAAGCGCTCGCGGCGTTACGTAGTGCGTTCCGCTGAACGTCGAGAGGAAGTTATACAGTGCGTACTTGTTTGCGATGTTCACGCCCGTCAGGCGCAGACTCCATCTGTACCTGTCACCTTTTAATAGGTTGTCTTCTCCAATGGAGGCGTCGAAGAGATTGCGCGGCGCAATGCGTTGTGGGTTCTTGTCGTTGTCTCCTGTATTCGGGGCGGGGATGTTGACCAGGTGGGAGGTCAGCTCTGTTGCCGGGCAGACGCTCGGAAGCGCAGCGAATGGAGTGGCCCTGACGCCGTCGCAGATAAGACCAGCCTGAGCTTCCTGATCGGCGGTGAGCGGTTGGCCGAAGGCGCTGACCATCTTGATGGCCGGTTGTCCATTCAGCGTGGTGGAAGAGATAAGGCAGGGGCTGTTGGGGTCTGTAATACCGTAACAGGGGGCGTTGCCCGCCACCAGGCCGCTGTCATAGCGCCAGTTGAAACCGATCCAGGGCTTGAGGAAACCTACCCCCGGGGTTTGATACTGCACATGCGTGGTCTGATTAAACCGTTCGTCATGGTCGATGCGGAAGGGGTAGCCGGTCTGGCCGACAGTCGCGCCGGCTCCAGCGACCTGGGGCGGGAAGAATCTGGCGGAGACCGAGGACATGACCACAAACGCACTCAAGTTATGAAAGTTGGGCACATCCGCACGTAACGCGTAACCCGGAATCTTCGAATTGTGCCAGTCAATAGGAAAGGTGATGGGTGTGTTACCCAGAACACTGAAGTCAAAAGCGTTGTGGGTATATTTCCAAATGTAATCTCCGCTGAATACGAAGTTCTTACCAAAGGCCTGTTGGAAGCCGGCATGGAATTCGTTGCGGAAACCCGGTTCCAAGGTTCCAGACACCCCGGGCGAACAGACGAGGAGCGGAGCAAGCACCTCATTCGAGCATCCAGAACTCGACAGCACGAGGTTTTCGTTGAACGGTGTTTCCAGAGTGCGTGCATAGGAAACGCGCAGCACAGTGCTGGTGGGCTTGAGGCTATAGGCGATGCCCACACGTGGCTCCGCTTGGCGCGCCACCGCGAGGCCGTTGTACAAATCGCCGCGGATACCGACATTGAAGAGCCAGTTCCCGGCCTTGATCTGATCCTCGATATACATGGCCAGTTCCTTCACATCGGTGTGGCCGAAATAATGGTAAAACTGTCCTCCACGTGTCAGGTCGTAGGGCAATAACACTGGCAGAAAAGCGGGATTCTGGTTACCGCCCGGGCATGTAGTTGGATCCGAGTAGCCGGCAATAGGATTCCCGTTAGCATCTGTGCATGGTGCACTGAATTGATAAGTCGGATCGACGACGCCGAGACTGTCATTCTCGCGCAGGAAGGTTTGTTGGTAGACCGCCCCCGCCTTGATGTTGTTGATTCCCTTTTGGTAAGAGAAATCTGTGCGCAGCCCAGTATTGGTTAATGTCCGATACTGTGCGATCGACGAGGTTTGCAGACTCGGGGGACCGAGATCGGCCAGGGGGTTGCCGCTGGGATAGTAATTGTATCCGTCTCGGCGAACATAGGCTCCAAAATTTAGTACTGAATTCGTTCCGAAAATGCGGGTATACGTGGGCGCGATATCGAAGGTTTCAATCTTGGACTTCTGGTCGGTGTTTCCGATGTTGGCGAAGACGGGATCGGGGCCGGCGCCTCCGCTGACCACGTTCGATACATTCACGTTATCGTAGGCGTTCGGAGTCTGGAACCACGAACGGCTGTAGTTCAGGTTCAAGTGAACGGAATCCACCTGCGTAAACTGATAGTCCACCCGGTCAAATGCATTCTCCTCGTTCCCTTTGTCATGGAAGATGACGAACTCCGGCGGATCCAGGAATCGTCCGGTATTCAGTCCATCGAACTCGACGAAGTTGCCCCAGTTTTTGCCGCCATAGCCGTAGTCAAAACTTCCTGTCGCCGAGCCAAAGGTTCCGTACGAGGTGGCAAAATCGCCCGTTGGCTTGGTGAGCCCTTGACCCGACCGCGTAGTGGCCACGATCACCAGGCTGGTCTTTCCGCCGTACTCCGCCGGAGGCGCGCCTGATATCACCTCGATGGACTGAATCGAATTTGAAGGAAGCTGGTTGGAGAACACCTTGCTCTGCTGATCTGTAATCGGCTGACCGTCTACGGAAAAGGAATTGGATGCGTGGTCACCCAGACCATGAAAAAGACCATTGGAGTCGGCGGCGACGCCTGGCGACGACAGAGTTACCAGAGAACTTAAAGAAGAAGACTGGCTTTCGAGAGGCAACTTCTGGAAGAGCCCCCGATCCACATCGGTATGAAAGGTCGGGTCATTTTCTAAAAGGTCCGCCCCGCTCACAACGGTCACGGTCGTGGAGGTTCCCGCCACTTTCAAGGTAACGCCCACACTCAAGGGAATAGCAGATCGCACATCGGCATCTTGAGCCACGCTGCCGAAGCCGGTGGCCGACGCCGTAAGATGGTAGGGGTTGAAGGGTAGATTGCTGAACTGAAACCGTCCCGCGCTATCCGTCTTTGCCGTGCGGAGAAGCCCGCTGACCGGGTTCTCAACGGTGACGGTTGCTCCGGGGACGACTGCGCCAGACGGATCGGTGACCGTTCCGCTTATCGAGCCAGAGTTAGATTGTGCCTGGACCGTCGAAAACATGGCTGAAAATACAAACACCAATACGAACGAGAGAATGCTGCGCGTAGGCGTGCGCATAGAGAGCCTCCTGAGATTGATTGATTTTTGAGACAGAACTGCCTAAGCGTTGGCAGTTTGTGCAGGCGGAGGCCGAGTGAAGAGAGAGAATACAAAAAGGAATTGAGCACGTCTCGGCTGCGGGGCAGTCGAGACCCTCGCCACGACAGCGACAGTGCGCGGCAGAGATTGCGGAACGGCGGGTTGAACAACTAAGTGGGCGGTGTGGCACAGCGCGCAGTCGGACTGAACTGCTTGCCCGTCCGCGTGCGTGTGCACGACCTGCACGACGCCGCCGAGAGTAATAAGTGCACAGCAGAGAAAGCCGAGCACTACCCACAGCAGGTGGCGTGTTCTTAGATTACGGCTGCGCCCTCGCATAAGGGCCTCCATAGATCCTGTGTTGTTGCGTTCGACGTTGCTTTAAGCGAAAGCAGCGTCCACAGGCGGAGGCCGGGTGAAGAGAGAAAAGATAGAGAAGTGCCGAGGACGAATCGGCGGCAGCGCCGTTGCCACTGCCGCTACGACCAACACGATAAGCGGCAAAGACAGCGGAATGGGTGGTTGGACGACTACGTGAGCAGTAAGGCAAAGCGCGCAGTCGGACTGAAGGGCTTGACCGTCATGGTGTATATGCCCAACCTGCACGATCCCGGCGCAAGCAACCAGTGCACAGCAAAGGAAGCCAAGCGCTACCCACAGCGATCGACGTGCTCTCGGGTTGAGGCTACGTCCTGGCATTGCTGAAATTATAACCCGCAAGATAGCTAGCAGACGGGAAATTTGCTAAGGCGAAGGCTTTTTCACCCTCAGCCATCGTCAAGTTCTTGTATCTGGAGCCTGGGCGCGAATCGCAGTTGCGGGTTGTGACTGCGGTAGCCTTTGATCCAGACCTCGCCGCCTCCGCCCAGGATTGCATCCGCGCTCGACTCGTCGGCAGCCAGCGAGACCGAACTCATTTCGTGGAGTTCGCTGATCACATCCTCACGAAACTTCTCAGAACCTTCCTGGGTAGCGAACGGCTCAACGTAAATCCGTCTGATTTGATTAGCGGGCGCCGTCTGTCCGGCAAGCGCGGACCCGAACATCGCGCAGCAGAACGCAAAACAGAAGGTCAACCGGAACGGGAAAACACTCATAGTCGAGATTATCCTCCAGTCAACAATGGAATAACCATTCGGCAATGCCAATGCGCTACTTTCAAGAACTGCCCGCGTCGCCCAGCATTTCAAAAACGCAGGAATCCATCGCGTCTATGAGGAGAGCGAGTCATTTCAGGTAGGCACGCACCACATCGATGAGGCCCTCCGCCAGTTCCGGAGCAATCTTTTCCTTGGCGCCGTCGGCGAGATGAATACGAATATGATCCTCCAGTATCTCGCCCATAAGACTGTCGATCCCGCCACGCACCGCGGCAAGCAACATAAGCTGGCCGCCGCAGTCCTCGTCGGCCGGGAACGCTCCATGCCACTGTAAAACGACGTTTGCTTGGCCTGAGATCCAATAGCGGCTGGTGTTTGAGTGGGGAAAAACGGTTACGGAGTCGCTGAATTCAGGAGCGCCGTCGCTCGACTGGGCTGCACTGCAGTTTCGGTGACACACGGAGAGTCTGTCGGGAATAAGAATTTGTAATTGTATAAGTGACTTATTATCAATAACCTACTTAAAACAATAGATTTTGCAAGTTATTGATTCCAAACAGTGAAAAATCTATTTCCGACAGACTCCGGAAGTGGCACTT
>Ga0182024_10022372_pt1 | contig 11395 bp, 5 predicted proteins | sample P32metaG_FD_120480 | JGI IMG/M metagenome (GOLD analysis project Ga0182024, IMG submission 120480) | Permafrost microbial communities from Stordalen Mire, Sweden - P3-2 metaG (Illumina Assembly) | ecosystem: Environmental > Terrestrial > Soil > Wetlands > Permafrost | place: Sweden: Stordalen... | reverse complement strand
TTCCAGGCGCTGCATTCCGGCGGCGATTTCCGGCTCCATGCCGTTCGCGTTGGGGTCGATGCCGCGGCGCATCCAGTCCGCGCCGCGCTGAACGCGCGCGCGCAGATCGTTCTGCTGCATGTCGCCCAGGGCCTCGCGCAGCTTGGAAGAGGCTGCGCCTTGATTGTTGGTGGCGAGTTCACGCGCCGTGTCTTGCAAATTTCTCTCAAGGCCGCCGAGATCGTTGGCCAGTTTCTCGCGGTCGTCCGCAAGCTTTTTTCGCTCCTGCGTTCCGGCCATCGCTCCCGGACCCTGACCGAAAGCTTGCTGAATTCTGCCGGCCTGGTCACGCTCTTCCTGAGCGAGATGGCTGGCTTCGTCGGCGAGGGAATCAACCTTCGAAGCCGATTGCTGCTGGCGCATGCTGCCGAGCAGGTCGGTCGCTTCCTTCAAGCGGTCGGCGGCGCGGCGCGCTTCGGCTTCGCTTTGCTGCGGGGTGGTTGCGCGGCGCATGTCGTCGGTCGCTTGGCGCAGCCGGTCAAGCGCCTGCTGAACGCGCGGGTCGCCCGATTTTCCACTCGCGCCGGATTGCCCGGGTGAGCCTGATTGTCCGGCTGATCCGGACTGCCCGGAAGAACCCGACTGTCCGGACGAACCAGATTGTCCTGAAGAACCCGATGACGAATTGCCCTGTTGCGAACTCGATTGCGAGCCTTGGCCGCTCTGGCCGTTATTGTTGCGGGCCATTTGCTCCATCTGGCGCTGCAGCTCTTCGGCCTGGCGGCGCAGCATTTCCTGCTGCCAGCGCTGCTCGGAGCTTTGCTGGTTGTTGCGCTGCTGCTGGGCCAGCTCTTCCTGGCGTCGCGCGAGCTGATCGAGTTTCTGCAGCGCGTCGTCGATTTCCTTTTGCTGCTGGCTGGCCGAGCCGCCCGCGGTTTGCGCGGTCTCGTACTGATTCTTTTCGGTGTCCAGCTCCAGATCGAAGAGGCTCGCGAGGTCGCGCCCTGCGCCGCCGCCCGCTCCGCCTCCTCCGCCCGAGCTGCCGAAGGCCACCTGAATCTGGCGGAACGTGGCTTCGGCGCGCAGCAGGTTCTGGAGAGCTTTCTGTTCGCTGGGCAGGGCATCCTTCCACTTCTGCTGCTGCAATTGATCCGCGGCCGGACCCATGGCTGCGGCCGCTGCATTCATGTCTTTCACGAAACTGTTGAATTCCTCGTTTTCCTGCGACAATTCGCGGCTCTGCATGCGCCCGGCAAGGGATTTCGCCTGCTCGCCCAGCTTGGCCTGCACGCCAGAGAGGAATTTGGCGGCGTCGGCCGCTTCCTGCTGCGTTGCTTTCTTATCTCCCTGATGCTTCCAGGTTTCGGCGATGATTTCCTTTTCGCGCTGGGAGATGTCGTTCTGCTCGCCCATGCCGCCGCCACCGCCCCCACCTCCGCCGCCCGCGGCCTGGGACTGCGAGAATTCGCGCTCGAAAGGATCGGCTTGGATAAAGGAAATGTCGGTGCGCGAGTCGGAGTGCGCGTCCTTCGCCACCGCATAGAGGCTGACAACGTCGCCCGGCACGGCCTTGAAATCTTCCATGGAAAGAAGGGTGGAACCGTCGGCCTGCTTCGCGCCCTTCACCTTGAGCAAATCAACTGTTTGCTCGGGCCCGCCATTCACCGAATAGTGCAGCGTCATTTCGGAGAGGCCGAATTCGTCGTCGGCCTTCACCGCGACGGTAACCTCTTCGATGGGACTCGCGCGGTAGTCATGGCCGGGGCGCGCGATGATCACGTTCGGCGGCTCCGCCTTGCGCGCCTCGATGAAGAAATCGTTGGAGAGACGCACGGGCTGGCCCTGATCGAGAGCGGCGACGTGGTACACGCCGTCCTTATCCATGTGGACCGTGCCCTTATACACGTTTCCTTCGCCGCCTGAGAGGTGAATCTGCTGTTCGTCATTAAGGACCAGGAGGCCGTCGCGCAGGGGCTTGTCGGTTTGCACTTCGAGATCGGCGTCCGTGCCTTCGACGGCGCGCAGATCGCCGCCGCGCTCTTCGGTCACATTTTGCAGGTGCGTCCACGAAGGATAGCGGTACGTCACGCGGACGTTTTTCACGTTCGGCAGATCGAGCACGCGTACATTGAAGTGCTTCGAGTCCAGCGGCCCCGCCTCGACGTAATACTCGACGCTCTCCGGCAGGCCCGCGAATATAAATTGAAAGCCCGAGCCTCCGGCCTGGGGATGCATGGGCACCTGATCCCACTTGGAGGCGCTCTGATAGCGCGCGTACAGACGCACGTTCTGCGTTTGCAGGCCGATGAGCTGCGCCGTGACCATCAGGTCGGAATTGCGCCGGACGGAAATATCGCCGGGGACCACTTGAATGTCATAAAAGGGAGCCGACCCGCCGTGCGGAGTCGCCGCCCACAGCAATGCCGCGCCATGGCCGAGGAATCCCGGCCCGGCAAGGATCAGCCAAACGAGCACGCACAACGAAACGGCGCCGACGCTCAGAAATGTCGCGAGCTTTCGGTCAGGAACGAGGGACTTGGGTTCAGCGGCGCGCGCCACGTTGAGCGTATCGAGGGCCAGCAAGTCGAGAAATGGCTCGCGCTTCTCGGCGTCGCGTTCGGCAAAGGTCACGAGGCGCTGCTTGAATTCGGGGTACATGTCCTCAGCCTGGCGGGCGGCGCGGTGCCGGTTGAGCGCGATAAGGGGGAGGGCGATTCCAAAGGTCACTGCCAGAACCAGAGCAAACAGCAGGGCTACGCGGGCAGTCGTGATGCTCCAGCCGGAAAAAGCCAACGCGTTGGTAATCAGAACGAGGACAACCGTGGCGGCCAGGGCAACCGAGGTGAGGATCGCGGCGCCGCGAAACATTGCGCCCAGGCGCAGCCTTCTCTCCAATTGGTGAATATAGGAGTTGAGCTGATCACGAAAGCTCATAAGTCCTCCTGCTGCTGGGTCCCTAGATATCGGTCCGCAAGCAGGGATTCGGCGATGGCTGCGGCGAATACTAGAAGCATAATATACCACCACAAGCGGTAAGGCTGGGTCTGTTCCTGAGCGGAACCTGCGGCCCCGGCCTGCGCCGCTCCCGTGCCTGAATTTCCACGCCAGAGCGCCAAAACGTCATCCGGGATGACTTCGAGATTGGATTCCCGGCGGTCGGGATTGACGCCGATCACGTCCTGGCGGCCGTTCGCAAGTCTCAGTTCGTAAAATCCGGCGCTCGCCAACTGGTAGGTCTGTGCCGACGACGAATCCTTCAACGAGAGTGGGCGATGGCCTTCCGGGTCGATCACTTCGACACCCACAGATTGTTCCTTTGAGCTGCGAAGCTCGAGGAAGGAATCCACCACGCGAGCGCCGCTGCGGCGCTCGGTGCCAGACAGATACAGGGCGGTTTGCTCGACGAAGGGCACGAAGATCGGATGGAGCGGAAAATCGTTGGTGAGATTGTCGAGGCCGGAGGCAAACAGCAGCACGTTGCCCTCGCCGATTTTCTTTTCGATCAGCAATGGTGTCCCGTCGGTTAGATGGGCGATCACGCGGGCGCTGCCTGGATCTACTCGGACCGCAAAATAAAACTTCACGCCGGACCATCGGTCGGCCTTTTCCACCGAAGGGTGCGAGGGGTCGGCATCCGCTACGTTCAGATAGCGATCGCTCGTTCGGGAATAATCGTGAGAATCGAGGACGTTGCCGCCAAAGACGGGAACGCGCGTGCTGTGCGCCGCGGAAGTTCCTTCCGCGATCCAAACGCTGCCGCCGCCCTGGACGTATCTCAAGAGTGCGCTTTCAAACGACGCGGGAACGGAGATCAAATCCGACAGGACCACAAACGCGTATTTTGAGAGCGGCTGATTCGCCGCATCGGCTGTGCTGACCGTGTCGAGAACGAAGGCGGACTCCGCGGCCGAACCCAGGGCCGAGCGGAAATAGAGCGGAGAACGCGAGTCACCGGCGTCGGAAACGAAAAGCGCGCGGCGCGGGTCGGATCGCTCGACGGCGAAAATGCTCACGTCGTCCGCGGGAAAAGTGTCCGCCGAATCGATCCGCACTTCGCAGCGCGTGAAACCGTAGGGCACATCGAGTCCCTGAAATTCGGCGGTGGCGCGGCCATTCGCGGGAACATTCACGGGCTTCGTGGCTGCGGTTTTGCCGTTCACTACCAGCGAAACCGTGCGCGTGGCGGCGGGAGTCCCGAATCCGGCGATCACTGCCTGCACTCGCGCTTTCTTCGGATCCCAAACTTGTCCCGGCGCGTTGACGCTTTCCACCGTCCAGTTCGGCACGGCTTCCTTGGCTACCGGGTGGAGGATGAGCGTGACGTTGGCGGGCAGCGCCAGTTCCGAAAAGCTTCCCGGCATGGCGGATTTTTGCATGTCGCTGAAAAAGTGCAGCTCGATGGGCGTCGGCACCGTTTCCGCAAGCGAGCGCACCGAGCGCGCGAGTTCGCCATAGCTGGCGCGCGAATCTCCCGGCTGCACATTGTCGACGGCGGCGCGCAATGCGCCTGCATCGAGCGACTGCTGTGTCAGCACTTGAATCTGCGAACCGAGCGACATCACCTGCGCTTTGTCTGTCGGCCTTCTCGAGGAAAGCACGGAGAGCGCCTCGCGTTTCGCGTCGGCCAGTCTCGTTCCGGCGCGCATGCTGAAGGAATTGTCGATCACCAGCAGATCGAGTTTTTCGCTGTTCATGTTCGCGGCCGTGCGATTGATGAACGGATTCGCGAACGCCAGCACCAGCAGCAGAAACAGCAGCGCGCGCAGCGAGAACAGAAGCAAATAGCGCAGCCGGCGATGCTTGATCGAACTCTGCGTGCGCCGCTCAAAAAACATCAGCGAGCTGAAGGGCTTCGGAATAGTTGTATGACGCCGCAGCAAATGCACGTAGAACGGCAACCCAAGTGCCGCGATGCCCGCCAGAAACCACGGAGCGAGGAGGCCCATCTAGTCCCTCCCCTGTCGGATGGAGAGATATTCGCGCAGCGCTTCATCGAGCGGTTTGTCAGTCACGAGCAAGTGGTAATCCATCCCCGCCCCGCGCGTTTTGTCCCGCAGCTCTTCGACGTGCGCGTCGAATTTCTTGCGGTACTCGTCGCGCACATAGTCCGGCGTGATCTCGATCCGGTCCTGCGTTTCGAGGTCGATCAGCGTCGAGGGCTCCTTGATTTCGGGGCTAATCTCCTTCGGATCGAGCACATGAAACAGCACGACTTCGTTTCCGTGGAAGCGCAACGGCTCGACGGTGCGCACGATGTGGTCCGGCGAATCGTAAAAATCGGAGATGAAGACAACGATTCCGCGGCGGCGCAGGAACTGCTGAAAATGATTGAGCGGTTTGGCGAAATCCGTCCGGGCATGAGGCTCTGCCTGCTCGAGGCCGCTCAACAGGCGATGCAGCTGCCCTTGCCGCGTGGACGGACGAATGTAGGTGCGAATTTCATCGTCAAAAACGATCAGGCCCGCCGCATCCCGCTGATTCTGAATCGCGAGATAGAAGAGCGACGCGGCCGTGAAGCGCGCGTAATCCATTTTGTTCACGGAATGAGAAGAAAATTTCATCGAGTTGCTCGCGTCCAGCAGCACGGTCAGGATGCTGTTGGTTTCGCCGCGGTAGCGCTTGAGGTACGCGCGCTCGGTTCGGGCGAAGACGTTCCAGTCCACGTGGCGCAGGTCGTCGCCGGGCGAGTACGCGCGGTATTCCGCGAACTCCTGGCTGAAGCCGAAATCCGGCGAGCGGTGGAGGCCATTGACGAAGCCGTCGACCACAGTCTTCGCCACTAAATCCAAACCGGAAATTCCGGCGAGCACTGCGGGATCGAGGAAGCGTTGCAGCATTTAGCTACTGTCTCCTGAGTACCCAAGCCACTCTTGTCATTCCGAGCAAAGCGAGGAATCTCTCTGTCGCGTTGCAGTCAAACCGAAGAGAGATTCCTCGCTTTGCTCGGAATGACAATTACTCTCCACTTTCGCCTGATAACCGCGGCGTTCAAGTAGCACAGGCACTCTTGCCTGTGCGGTTTTCTCTGCTTTCAAGCATTCACGGATTGCCATCAATCTCGAAACCCGCACAGGCAAGTGTGCCTGTGCTACTCAAGCCTTTGACGGCGGCGGCATGTGTTCGAGCAGTTGCCGCAAAATCTCATCCGAATCGATGCGGTCCGATTCGGCGTGGAAGTTCAGTAGGATGCGGTGGCGCAGCACCGGGATTGCCAGCGCCAGAATGTCTTCGTACGCGACGTGGTAGCGGCGGTGCGCCAGCGCCCGCGCCTTGGAGGCCAGCACAATGAACTGCGCCGCTCGCACGCTGGCCCCGTAGTTGACGTATTTTTTCACGAAGTCCGGCGCGGAGCCGCTGTTGTGTCGCGTCGCGCGGACAAGATTTACAACGTACTGCGCGAGGGAATCCCCGATCGGCACCATGCGCACGAGCTGCTGAAAGTCTAGAATCTCCTCGGCGGAAGTGACAGCCTCCACCTGGGCCACGCGCGTCGTGGTCGTCAAGTCCACAACCTTAATTTCGTCCGCCGCGCTCAAGTAATCGAGGATGGTGTTGAACAGGAAGCGGTCGAGTTGCGCCTCGGGCAAAGGATACGTGCCTTCGAGCTCGATCGGATTTTGCGTCGCCAGCACAAAAAACGGGCCGGGCAATTTGTAGTGATTGCCGCGAACGGTGACGGAGAGTTCCTGCATTGCTTCGAGCATTGCCGATTGCGTTTTCGGCGGCGTGCGGTTGATTTCGTCGGCCAGCACGACGTTGGCGAAGATCGGTCCGTGCACGAAGGTCCACCGCCGGTGCCCAGTCGTGGGATCTTCCTCGATGATGTCCGTCCCGGTGATGTCCGAGGGCATCAGATCGGGCGTGAACTGAATGCGCTTGAAGGCCAGGCCCAGCGTCTGCGCAATCGTGCGGACCATCAGCGTCTTCGCCGTGCCCGGCAAGCCGGTGATCAGGCAATGGCCGCCGACGAAAAGCGAGATAAGAATCTGGTCCAGCACCTCCTCTTGCCCAACGATGACCTGGCGGACCTGGCCGAGGATGTTGTCGCGCACGGTCTGAAAGCGTTCAATGCGCTTTTTCAGTTCCGCGGAATCCGGATCGAGCTGTGCGATGGAGGCCATTGTTTATTTCCCTTCGTTGGAATCCTTCAATTGCAACAGCAACTTCTGCGCCGGCCGGTAATCGGGCGCCACTTCGAGCGATGCGAGGACGTGATCCTCGGCCTTGTCCTTCTGCCCCGCGGCGAAATAAGCGCGGGCCGCGTTAAACTGAGCGGACGCCTTGTCGATCGGGCCCATGGCGATCACGGCATTGTATTCTCGAATGGCCCCTGGAAAATTATTTTGAGCGAACCACAGATCCCCGAGTCGCCGGTGCAGTTCCTCGTCCACAGGATAAACGTAATTAAGGCGGTCGAGCGTCGCGGCCGCGTCGGCCGGCTTGCCAAGTTCTTCTTCAAGTGATGCGAGTTCTTTCAAAGCGGGAGGATTGTGGCCGCCGATTTTCTCGTACGCCGTGAGAATCGCAACAGCGGCCGGCTTGTCATTTTTTGCGAGGTCGGCGTCCGCCATGAATTCGTACGGGTTCGCGGGATAAATGTAGTCCGGATACAAGCGCCGCACTTCCTCGCCTTCCTTGAGAACTTCATCGTAATTCTTATTTTTGGCCTGCCCCGCGAGATCCTTCAACTTCACGCGCCACAAATCAAAATTCGCCACCGTCTTGCCCACATCCTTGTCCAGCCATTCCATAAATTGCTTGTCGAATTCCTCAGGCGCCATCCCCAGGTCCGCGCGGATCACCTCCGGCGTATCCTTGTGCGCGGCGTAGGAGTGCACCATGTCCAGCAGCTTGTCCGCTCCCCAGCGTTCCTTGATGTAATCGCAGATCCTGCCCGCCTGATAATAGGACACGATCACCTGATTCGGATATTCGGGACGAATAAATCCGCGGTCGAGTTCCGCGACGGGCAGAAGTTTCTTTTCGCGGATGGCGACGAGAATATCCGGAGTGATGCGGTCGCCCCATTCGGGAGAAACTTCTGTTTCTTCGTGGACTGCGAGTCCTTCCGTAAACCAGCGCGGCACGCGGAAATTTGTCGCGGTAAGAATATAGACGTGGCTCATCTCATGCCATAGCGTGCTCGCCCAGTGAAATTCACCTGGCGGCCGGCCCGAGGGGCTGTCCATGGCGATGACCAGGCCGAACGTGACGCCCAGCGCGCCGAGCCCCGGCATGCCCATCGTGCGCACGGCAAAATCTTCGTGGTCCGGATAAACTTCCACCTGCACCGGGCCGGGCAGCTTCATTTTGTATTTTTTGTCGTAAGTGGCGATGATCCTCTTCATCTCCGCTTCAAAGTAAGGACGCAGCAGGTCCGCTTCTTTTTTGTTGAGACGGAGGATCGTGTCGCTGTCCTTGAAGGTGACGAAATTTTTGTAGCTGTCGAGCAGGCGCAGGCTGTTGACGGTCTCTTCGTTGCGGAAGCCGTTTTCGTAGCACAGTTCGAGCTGCTGGCGCGGTTCGTCCTCCTGGCCGAGGCGCATCAGATTGATGCCGAGTTGCGAGCGGGCGGACCAGAGCCGCGGATCGGCTTCAATCGCCTTGCGGTAATAGGCGATGCCGTCTTCGTAGCGGCGGTTTAAGACCAATTCGTCGGCGATGAGTTTGTACCCTTCGCCGTACACGGGATTGACCTGGCGGATTTTTTCGAGCCACGCATCGGGCGAACGGTCGGCAAGCAGCTCAATCGCCGCGTGGACCGCCATCGCGTCAATCGCTCCGGGAGAAATCTTCAGCGCGGCGTCAGCCTCGTCGAAGGATTTTGCTTCGTCGTTGTCCTCGAGCAGCAGGCTGGCCATCAGCTCGTGCGCTTCATACAATTTCGGATCGAGCTCAATCGCCTTGTTCGTATATTCGATCGCCTTGCTGTCGAAGCCGTCCGCGCTGACGAGTGCAAGCCCGTAATAGGCCTGTGCGTTCTTCGGGTCGCGCTCCAGCGCCTCGCCAAAAAGATTGTCGGCCTCCGTGTTGTTGAAGCGTTCGTGCATCAGGCGGCCCCAGCGCACGCGAATCATCGCGTTCGAGGGCGATTGCTGGGTAGCCATGCGAAACTGGTTGTTCGCTTCTTCGTACATTTCGATGCCCCAGAAGCCTTCCGCGCGAACGGAAGGATCGCGCGCGGTGGTCAGCGATTCGTAGCATTTCTGGGCTTCGGCGCGATGGCCGTGCTTGCGCAAAGCCTGGCAATCGTCCGGGGTCGCTGCGCGGACAAAGCTTGCTCCCGTGAGGCACGCCGCGCACACAGCGGCGCGCAAAAAAATCCGCGCGACGCGATGCATGGCGTGCCCGTTCATTTGTCGAGATCCCCCTGCACGCGAGCGAGTTCCAGCAGCGCGGCGGAGAGCTGGCTCTTATAGTCTTCCGCCGACATGGCGGCTTTCTGGTATTTCAGCAGATCGATCTTGCGTTCAAGTTCTTCCTTCTTGTCGAGCAGTGCCCGCTTGGCTGGATCGTTCGCTGCCTTTTGCGCCGCGCCGATTCGCAGAAGAATGAAATTCGCAGCCAGGAGCCCTTCTCCATTTTCTGTCGAAGCGGCGCGCACGCCCTCCTTCTTGCCGGTATCCTCGAACACGGCGTGTTCAGTGGCCAGCCGCTTCTGCGATTCGTAGAACGCCGCCGTCTTGCGATCGGCAAAGACGAAGGCTTCGAGAGCGCTGATGGCTTCGTTCTTGTCCGTGTCAGCGGAGCCGTCGCGCAGCGCGTCCACCCAGTAGCGCGCAAACACGGTGGCGTTTTTCTCCGTTCCGGTCTTTGTTGCGGCGATGACGATGCGCCCGGCTTTTTGCAGCGCGCCAATCGAGCCGCCGCTCGCGCTCGTCGTGTTCACAATCAATTGCCGCTTGGCGGGAATGCGGTCGCACAGAATGGCCAGGTCTTCGCCGGAAATGTCCGGCCCGGGCAGATTGAATTTGTACACTTCGCCGTCGTAGGAACCGTGGCCGATCAGGATCAGCGTAAATTCGTCTTCGGGCTTGGCCTCGCGCGCGATCTGCCCGAGCGTGTCGGTCAGCTTCGCCTTCGTCGCGTCGGCTCCCGTAAACGTGTAGACGTGCGCATCGCTCTCCGCCGCCTTGAAAAGTTTGTCGAGATCCTTGGCAAGCGCGGTGAAACGCTGCTCATAGTCAGGCTCGCCGCCGAGGCCCGAGACGGTGACATAGTAAGGCGCGGCTTGGGCTGCACGCGAGGCGAATCCGTTGCCCGCGGCGCAAAGCGCCGCAAACAGCACAACTCTTCGCCACGAACTACTTCTAATTCGCATTCTTCGTCACCATTGCTGCATCTCTCGTTGAGCCGCAGGAACAAGTGGAACAGGCTTCAGCCTGTGGACTCTTGCACTTGCGAGGAGGAGCCCCCACAGGCTGAAGCCTGTTCCACAAAACACTCATACCACGCCCCACTTCCTCCGCAGCAGCCATTCCGTGGACGGCAGCAGCAGCAGGAGCAGAAAAACAATGGGCATGTTCCACAGCTCTTTCGCGTCGCGCACTGTGATGCCCGCCTCGGAATAAGAAATCTCGCCGGGCAGCTTGGAAACGTCCTGCGGCGTCCAGTAGCGCCCGCCCGTCTCAGCGGAAAGTTTTTCGAGCAGATCGCGATTCTGTTCGGTATGGAAATTTTCAGCGACGCCGTCCATGCGCGCAAAGGTCAGAACATCGCGCCCCAGTTCGTCCTTATCGCGCGTGGCAACCACTTCGGTGAGATACGAACCCGTCTGGTCCGCGGTCCACTCCGCGTGAAAAGTGCCCGGCGCGTTTGGATCCGGCGTCATCTCGACTTGCGCCGCCGAGCCGCCCGGCCCGAGGATGTGCGCTTCCACGTGGGCATCCGCCGCGGGCAAATAATTTTTATCGCGCACGTCGGCGGACAATTGCACGCGCCCGTCGTCCAGCAGCATTTGGCTGGGAACCGTGGCCACGATGTGCCCCGGAGTGTCCATCACCATCCAGCGCAAGAGCTGCTGCCAGAATTCCTCGTGCGTCTGATCCTCGAGCGGCTGGCTCATCTGCCAGCGCCAGCTGCCGCCCGTGGCCATAATGGCGGTGCGACCGCGCCCGTAATTTTCCGTGATCAGCAGGGGCATCTTGCGCCCGCCCGCCGTCAATTCCGCGAGCACGACCGCGCCCGGTTTTGGCGCGCCCACTTCCTGATAGTCCATCAAGTAAGGAAGCTTTTTCCAGCGTTCCACATTGGCCGCCGGGTCTTCGACAAGCCGCGTGATAATGTTGTCCGCGCCTGCTGCCGTCAGAGAGACGGTTGCAGGATCGCGATGGAACGTGCCCTTCTTATTTGGCAAAGTGACAGGCAGCAGATCGGCAAGGCTCGACGCCGCCCAGCCTCCGTCTCCAAGCGATGC
>Ga0182024_10022371_pt1 | contig 11396 bp, 9 predicted proteins | sample P32metaG_FD_120480 | JGI IMG/M metagenome (GOLD analysis project Ga0182024, IMG submission 120480) | Permafrost microbial communities from Stordalen Mire, Sweden - P3-2 metaG (Illumina Assembly) | ecosystem: Environmental > Terrestrial > Soil > Wetlands > Permafrost | place: Sweden: Stordalen... | reverse complement strand
CCTTGCCCGGCCCTCGAACAATGGAATGGTGTACGCGGTAACCGATGAACACTTCCAGATGGCCGCTATCCAAAATCACTGGAATATAAACCGTGATTTCCTTGTTGGGATACTTCAGGAAGCGGTACAGACCCTCTTCAAGCCCCAGTTTTCGCGCGGCCGCTTCGAAGCGCGCATCCGCGGATTCGTAAATGTTGAATTCGTTGCGTACTGCAAGCGTGGCCATGGAAAAGCGCTCCTCATAGTCCCCGCTGGCTGCGTTCACAACCGACGAGGCAATCCCCACGCATTCAAGCCGGCCCTCCACCCAAAAACATTAGAGGTAAAAAGGCCGACGCTGGTCAGTATACGAATCAAACCGCGCGCGGCGCAAGGAATGGAATCGGGTAAAACGATTAAAGGTCATGCTTCATCCCGAGATCGGCTAAGCGCACAGGCAAAATGTTGAAATTCAAATCTCAAATTTAAAATCTCAAATCAAAACCTCAAAATAAGCCTCAGACCTCGGCGTTCCGAGCGCAAATTTGAATTTTGAAAACTGAGCTTTTAAATTTGAAACTTCAAATCTGGAATTTCATCCTTAGAACGTCGGTGATTGTGTTCAATTTTTGGAGGGGCGGCGCTCCACAAATTCCTCGATCAGAAGCTGCGAAAGTCGCGCCGCGTTATGCCGCACCACGCCGTGCTCCTCCAGCAAATTGTCGAGCAGGCAGCGCACGCCCATGCGCTGCAGATCCGGCAAGTCCACGCGCACTTGCTCGGCGCCGCGCCTGCGATAGCGCCGCGCCACGTCCGGAGAAATATTTTGATTGCTTGCCACCACCCAGTCGATCATCTTTGTCCGCGTGTGGCCGTAAATCACGCGAACGTGATCGGCAAGCGAAAATCCTACGGTTTCTCCCGGCTGTGTCATCAAATTGACAATGAACACGCGCGTTGCGGAAGACTGCTCGATCGCTTCGGCAACCCCGGATACTAAAAGGTTCGGAAGGATGCTGGTGTAAAGCGAGCCGGGGCCGATCAGAATCAAGTCCGCCTGCCGGATGGCCTCCAACACTTCGGGAAGCGGACGAACGTGCCGTGGACGCAGGCTCAACTTGCGGATTTTTTTGCCGCTTTTGGCAATGCGCGTTTCGCCCAATACAATTTTTCCATCGGTCATCACCGCTTCCAGCGAAACATTCTCCAGAGTGGTTGGAAAAATTCGCCCGCGAATCGCCAGAACCTCTCCGCTGACGCGCACCGCCTCCGCAAAATCGCCGGTAACATGACTCAGCGCCGTGAGGAAAAGATTTCCGAAACTGTGTCCGCGCAAACCGCGGCCCGCGTGAAATCGATATTGGAACAGCCGGCCCAGCAGCGCTTCATCCTGCGAGAGCGCCACCATGCAATTGCGAATGTCACCCGGCGGCAGCACGCGGTATTCGCGGCGAAGTCGCCCCGAGCTTCCTCCATCGTCCGTGACCGTTACAATTGCCGCGAGATCGCTGATCGGACGGCGCTCCGATTCATGTCCGCGGCGCGCAACGAAATGCTTCAGCCCGCGCAACAGCATGGAAAGCCCGGTGCCTCCGCCAATGGCAACCACGCGAACTCCACCCGTGCCTGCGGTGCGTTGTCGCGCATTTTTTTTCATCGGGATGGCATCGCTCGTGAGCCTGTCAGCGGCTCATCTTACATCAAAGGCATCAAAGGCCGGAGGCTTCTCGCTCGGGGTACAGCAACTCGGTAAATCGGGGATCCTCTTGCAGAAAAGCGAAATCTTCGTCGTTGCGCGCGTGGTAACGGTTTTCCGGACGCAACTGAATGGCGATCTTCAAATTTTCCATCGCCGATTCCGCCTCACCCGTCAGACAATCCAGCGCCGCCATGGCGTAAAAAACGTAGTCGGCCTTGGGGGCCAGCTTGCGCGCGCGCAGCAAATGTTCGCGCGCTTCATCCCAGCGTCCCACATTCATCATGCCCACGCCCGCTTGATAATGTTCTTCGGGAGTGCGCACGGTGGGCACGGGTTGCTTGGCCATGCGCTGCTCAACAATCCGCAAATGAACGCGCGCGCGATCGGCCAACTCCTTACCCGGCCCTGCCTGGACCTTCTCAAGTAATTCTTTTGCTTTCACAAATTTTTGCTGCTGGAAGTGTTGAACGGCTTGTTCGTACTGTTTCAGTTGCTGTTCGAAAAGGGGGTCAACCATCTGGCGAACTGCTTCGGCGTGCGCGGCAACTTTACTATCTTCTTTACTTTTCAATATTTTGCGGCTTTTCGAAGCGGAGGCCGCTTCGTGCTTCGCTCGTTTTACGGGCTTTCCTGTGCGTGCCATTTTCGGCAGTCTAACAGAGGTGGCACCCGTCGTCAACGCGCCTACAAGTGATCGAGTGAAAACGCAAGCTGGGCGCCCCCCCCCCGACATGGGCCGAAAATTACTTCTTCTTCTCCGCGCCTTTTGGCGTCGGCATGGGCATGGCGGGCATCGCGGCGGCTGGAGCCGGCTCGGGCGCCAACGCATTCTTGGCGGAATCCGGAAGTTTGTCGGTACCGGCAACAAAAAGCGCGAGCTGCCAGATTTGCGTTTCATTCAATATGGGCTTGAAGCTCGGCATGCCTGTCAACCGAATGCCATTTTCAATTTTCCAGTAGCTCTCCTGCGCTGGATCGTCCGACACACCCTTTCCCTTGAACATCAGCGTGGCGCGGGGGTAAACATTGTCTGCGATGGCCGGAGGCGGCAGGTTGGGCAAGCCGTGGCACACGGCGCAATTGTCCTTATACAGCTTGGCGCCGGCCACATAATTTTCGTCGCTGGGTTGGATGGGTGGCGCCGGGACATTGGCCTTTTCGATATGCGCATCCAGAGATTTGTTGGCGACCTTCTTCTCCATAAACATCGGCGGATCCGCAACCGCAGCGGGAGCCATCCCCGAAGTAAAATAAAAATAAACCCCGCCCGCAATTAACGCGGCGCCGACCAGCACTCCGATCACAAAACCTCTCATGTAGACCTGTCTCCTCTTCTTGGAGTTGCGCCCCAGAGTATAGTGCAATCTATTTTAATCGCACTTCTTTTTTTGCGGTTTTCGCAGTGCCCGAGCGGCGATCGACATTTGCTCACGATGCCCACTGCACCCGCCCCCTGTCTGGCGAGCAACATACCTTGGTTTGAGGATTGGCCTGACTTCCTGCGTGTGCTATAAAATAAGCCCCGGCCAGTCCGGACAACCGTGCCCTTTATCAATTTTCCTGCTCGCGAAATTAACTGCAAGTTGGTTTACTACGGTCCAGGTCTGGGCGGTAAGACGGCCAACCTTCAGTGGATCTACGATCACACCGGAACCGCGCAAAAGGGCAAGATGATTTCCCTGACGACGGAAACGGACCGCACGCTCTTTTTCGATTTTTTGCCCATCGATCTGGGCACCGTGCGCGGCTTCAAAACGCGCATTCATCTCTATACCGTTCCCGGACAGGTGTTTTACGAAGCCAGCCGCAAACTGATCCTGAAGGGCGCCGATGGCGTTGTGTTCGTGGCGGATTCGCAGGAAGAACGGCTGGACGCCAACTTTGAAACGCTGGAAAATCTGCGCGAGCATTTGAAAGAGCACAAACTCGATTTCAATACCATCCCTTATGTACTGCAGCTTAACAAGCGCGACCTTCCCGGTGTTCTTTCCGTCGAGCAGCTTAAGAAGGAGCTTCAGGTCAAAGGCGAACCCGTAACCGAAGGTGTGGCCATCGCCGGCCAGGGAGTATTTGAAACCCTGCGCGAAGTTGCCAAGCTGGTTCTGGCCGAACTGAAAAAAGGCGCCTAGCTTTCCCGCACCCGGCCTTCCCTGGGTGTGCTGCGTTTCCTTCCCATATAAATCATGAAATGAAATTCACTACAGCAGTGCAAGGCGCGAGTGTGGCTTTTTCATTGCAGATGCGCGTCCCACATGCCATACAGGCGCAACAAGGAACTCCACCCGCCACTGAAAGGCCACAGTCATATAATTAAGTTACTGATGAGTTTGCTGTCCTCTCGTACAGTGGACAATCCGGAACGCCGCGCGGATTTTAATCGATCCCCCATTTCTCCTCCATTTATGATGGTCTTGCGTGCTTGCGAATTCGCCCGGCAGCGGCGGCCACACATGAAATTATCGCCCACATCATTGCTTTCGGCGAAATCCGATCCATCCTCGGGCCTCGGCCTTCCTGAGATGCAGGCGGAATTGCAGAGGCTGGAGCACCGCGATTGGTGGCTCTGGAGCATGGCCGTAATCGTCATGCTTCTGCTCACCTTTGCCGTCTTCACCATGACCTTTCCGGGCCTTATCAAAGTGGATGACCCTTTTTTTGACGCCAGCATGAATCGGGCTGTGCGCGGCCTGGTCGGACTGGTTCTGATCTTCAACGCCTATACCATTTATCAGCAAATTACAGTGAAGCGCCTGCGGCGGGATTTCATCAGGAAGATCGAGGAAATGCGTACCCTTCAAGTACGAGCGGAGGAACTCGAACGCCTTGCGCAGGTCGATTCCCTTACCGGACTTGCCAATCGTCGAGTTGCCGACGAGCGATTGGCATCCGAGGCCGCACGCTCCGCGCGCTACGGGCACCCCCTGACCGTGATTTCCTTTGACCTCGACAACTTCAAGCAAATCAACGATACCTACGGGCATCTTACCGGAGACCAGGTGCTCAAGCATTTCGCCCGGCGGCTCGAACTGGCCGTACGGAAATCGGACATTGCCGCGCGCATGGGAGGGGACGAGTTTCTGGTCTTGCTCCCCGAATGCACCACTGCCCATGTCCCTACTCTGGTGTCCAGATTGCGTCCCATGGAGATCGAATATGGCGGTGCAACAATACCGATCTGCTTTTCCGCGGGATGGGTGGGGTACGAGAACGGCGAAACGACCGAGCAGTTCATGGAGCGCGCCGACCACGTGTTATATGCGGAAAAACGCGCCGCCAAAAAGCGCGAGAAAGAATCCATTGCCGGCCGGCAAATTAACCCGGTGCCGTTTGCCGGCACGGAAGCTATCGAACCCCCTCAGTCCGTTCCGGTGGCCAAGTGAATTGACTGATCGCGGGGGCGTTGCTATTCAGTGCACAACCCGCCTTGCTATTTCCTCGGATTGCCAGTACGCGCACTGTACACTATGAATGAGCGCAAGAGCGCGATTCGTTTAAATCCTCCGGGCCCGGTAACAATGGAAACCACCACTAGCCGAAGAAGAAGCCAGCGCCTGTTTCTGCAGGTTCAAGTGCTCGTGGAAGGGAAGCTGGCCAATAAATCTCCCTTTAGCGAAGTGACTCACACCATTGTTGTGAATGCCCATGGCGCGCTCGTGGAGATGAGCACATCGCTGGATTCGGGACAAATCGTTTCCGTGCAAAATGTGCGCACCACCGAAAAAATTGAATGCAACGTAAAATTAGTTACGGCCGCCGGCGCAGGGAAATTTAATGCCGCTCTCGAATTCGTAAGACCCAATGCCGGATTCTGGCGGATTAGCTTCCCCCCCGACGACTGGGCTGCTCGATACGCGGACATTAAGAAAGAAGCTTGAAGGAATGAGGACATAACCCCAGATTGCGGCCCCATCTGTTTTCTCCCCTGTGCCCCGTGCAGATCATCAACCGCATAATTTCTTAATCGCTTTGGGAAGTGGAAACCGGCTGCATCGCAACTCTGGCGGGCATAAAAAAGGGAGGTGATAACCAGATTGGTTACCACCTCCCGGGGTGGGGTGTTGCTGGGTAAACTCAATGACCTAAAGGCGATAAGAGCTTATAAAAATTCCCAAAACGCAACTGGTACACGAAACTACCATGCAACCTGACTCAGGAAATAGCATACCGTGCAGAGCTGTGTCAACAAAGATTTTTGACAAAAAATTCGCACACTAGGTTGAGCCATCCTCCCGGGCCAATGGCGGTGCAGCCGCGCCGTCCAAAACTTCGCGGACACGGCGACATAGCGCCGCGGGACTGTATGGTTTTCTCAGGACCGCAACGCCGTGCTCCACTAGCTCGGCAAGCGTGGCAGTCTCGTTGCTATATCCTGTGGTAAAGACCACCGTGACTGCGGGATTGAGCGCCTTGATAACCTCAAAAACTTCCGGGCCGTTGCGGCGGGGCATGATTACGTCCAGCAAGACAAGCGAAATGCGGTCGCCATGGGCCGTAAATAATTGAATGGCCTGCTCTCCGTCGTGCGCGACTAAGACCTGGTATCCCTTTGCCTGCAGAGCGGAAAATGCCATGTCACAAATGCCATCGTGATCATCGGCAAGCAGGATCGTTTCGTTGCCGCCACGAACCGGCGAATCATTGAAGAGAACCGGGCGAAGCTCATCTTTTGCGGAAGCTTCATTCACTGGAATAAAAACTCGAAATGTGCTTCCTTGGCCGGGTTCAGTTTCCACCTGAATAAATCCATTGTGTTGCTTGACGATACCGTAGGCAGTAGCAAGTCCCAGGCCTGTGCCCTTTCCTGTTCCTTTGGTGGTGAAGAAGGGCTCGAATATCCTTTCCCGCGTGGCGGCATCCATGCCGGTTCCGGTGTCCACCACTCGCAATTCGCTGAAATTTCCCGGCTGAAATCCTACGGCGCGATGGCAGAATTCCTCTGAAAAACTCGCATTGTGCGTTTCGATCGTGAGGCGCCCGCCCTTGGGCATGGCGTCCCTGGCATTGATGCAAAGATTGATGAGCATTTGCTCGATTTGGGTGGGGTCGGCCCGCACGGCGCGCAAATCGTCCGCCAAAACCGCCTTTATTTCGATGTCCTTGCCAATCACATTGTTCAGCAGGTTCATCACTTCCTGTACGGTTTGATTGAGACTAAGGCTTTTGGGCTCCAGGATCTGCCGCCGCGCGAATGCAAGCAACTGCTGCACCAGCGCCGTGACGCGGTCGCATTGAAAATGAATTTTCTTGAAGTAACCTAGGAGTGCAGGATTGCCGGAAGCCGCATGCTCTTCTCCCATTTCCGCCCATCCGAGTATGGCGCCGATCACGTTATTGAAATCGTGTGCGATCCCGCCGGCAAGCTGACCGAAGGCCTCAAACTTCTGCGCATGCTGCAGCTGTCGTTCCAGAGCGCGGCGCTCGGTCACATCCCGCGATACCGTGGCGACATAGCGGGGCTCTCCCGTTTTTTCGTCTTTCACCTGAAAACCTATGAAATCCATGGGGAGGGACTGGCCTGTCTGACGATGGCGGAACCTCAATTCCCCTTCCCAGTGTCCGCGAGAGAGTAGCGCCGGCAAGATCGTGTCATACACGAGCGGGAGGTCCGCGGGAAACACGTAGTCCAAGGAATGCGTCCCGGCTACGGATTCCGCTTTGGGAATTCCTAGTAAGGCGCGACCTGCGGGATTGATATACTCCACGTTATCTTTGAGGTCGGCAACCGCAATGAAATCCTGGCTGTACTCCACAAGCGTAAAAAATTTTCGCTTCTCCTCTTCGGCTCGTTTTCGTTCCGTAATGTCGTGAGCTACCACCAGCGCGGCGGATTGGCCGGAGTATTCCATCTTATGCAGAAACATTTCCACATCGATGGTTGACCCGTCCTTCCTGCGTTGGCGCCACTCCCCAATCAATTGCTCTTGCGTGTTGGCATCCCGGTAAGCAGCCAACAATTTGGGTAGCTCTTCGGCCGGGTGCAGTTCGCCCGCATTCATTTGCAGGAATTCCGCCCGTTCATACCCGTACTGGCGAAGTGCGGCATCGTTCACCTGAATGAACTGTAGCGTCTCCATTTCGAAAACCCACATGGGCAGCGGATTGCGGGCAAACAGAAAGAGGGAGTTGCCTTCGCTTTGAAGCAGCGCCTGCGTCATGAGATTGCGCGCATCGCGCAGGGCTCTTTCCTCCAGCGCCCGGGCCACAACCACGGGCAGGCGGGACACGTGCTCCTTCAGCACATAATCCGTGATGCCTTGCTTGATGCACTCCACTGCTTCCTCTTCGCCCACTGTTTCCGTAACTAGAATGAAGGGAACGTCGCGTCCCGCCTCGCGCATCGCGCAAAACGCATCCATGCCCGTCCAGCCCGGCAGCCAGTAATCGGACAATACAACGTCGAACGGAAAGCGGCTCAACTCTTCCATGAATTCCGCTCGAGTGGCGATGATTTGTGGTTCGCAAGTGAACCCGGCGCGCGTCAGCTCATGTAGGTTGATCTTTGCGTCGGCCACTGATTTCTCAAGGACCAAAGCATGAAGCGGCGCGGACATGTTCCAAATTGTTGGAAGGGAACTTCTTGTAATGGTTAGGCTCATGCCGACAACCTCTCATAATCGGCCGCGGAGTCATGCAGCGGCGACAGCTGTTCCGATGGCAGCGGCGAAAACACGCCTGCCTCCGGCAATATCGGCCGAGAAAGCGCACTCGGGTAATTCAATGAAGTGCGCAGCAAGTTCCAGGCGACCTTGCGTGCATGGTTATGTCCGCGTGCCGAAAAACAAACCGTGAAGTTCAGACTTTTCAGATACTTCATCCCCGCCCCCATCCAAATAGGATCGATGAAAGAGTGACGAACAATGCGCCGACGAACGCGCCGTTCCGTGAACACTCCTCTGGTTTTCTATCGGCAGGATTCAGAAATTGCTTGAATGAAACAATCGGAACCGTTTTGGTTTGTCGGGAACCTCTAGGCAACTGTGGATTGTTTGAGAAGTAGCGATTCGGAGCGGCGCGACTGCCTCTTCCGCTTTTCTTGATACATATGACCATCGGCAATTCGCAGCAACTGCTCCAGCGGAGGCTGTTGGACCACTGGTATGTCGGCCATTCCGACGCTCAGTGACAGCAGGAAGTCCCAGGAGGAAAGCCCGTTGACGAAATCGGTCCGTTGTTGCAATCGCTTGCGAACCTGTTGGGCGGAATCGTGCCCTGCATCGGTCATCAATACGCAAAATTCATCGCCGCCCAGGCGTGCCAGAATGTCCGATTGCCGAAAGCAGGCACGCAGAACATTCGCAGTTACAATGAGTGCACGGTTGCCTTCCAGGTGGCCGTGAGTGTCATTGATCATTTTCAAGTCATCCAGATCCAAATAGATCAATAGCGCTGCACCCCTTCGTTGAATCATGCGCAGATGCTGCTCCGCCAAAGCCATGAATCCGCGACGGTTATACAAACCGGTAAGATCGTCGGTCAAAGAGAGGTCCTGCAGGTTCTTTTGCAGGCGGTGTCGCTCGATGGAATAGCGCAGCGAGCGCACCAGGACGGCCCGATCCAGGCGTTGTTTGGACAGAAAATCTTGCACGCCCTGTCGCAACGTTTCTACCGCCAGCAACTCGTCTTCGTGCTCCGCCAAAACGACCATGGGCGTGTCTGGGGCGATAGCGCGCGCCGATTGCACATAGGCGCGCCCCTGCTGCTGCCGAAAACCTAAGTCCAGCAGCAAAACATCCGCTGAATCGTTCGAGAGACGCTCGGCGGCAAGATCGAGGTCCGCTACATGCACGATATGATAATTACTGGACTCTTGTGTATCCAGCAGTCCGCGCAACCGACATGCGTCCCCGGCTTCCCCTACCAATAGGATCCGAACAGGCACACCGCTCATCGACACGATCCAGCCTCATGATTCCCAATTTGAGTTCGCTTTTGCGGGGTTCACCTATTCGGTCCTCTCAAGAGGCAAGGGACGCCTCGACACGATGCATCTCAAATCGCATGGGTGCCGGGTGGCCAAGCGAACATGGGAATACACTTTCTGGAAGGGGTGACCTACAGTTTCAACCCATCTAGGGGGAGTTGTCAAAGGAAATTGGGGCCAAGTGGCGTTTGAAAGGCAACCCCCTTCCAACCGAAGATCGCCAAGAGAATACTCCTCAAAAATGCGTAGTAGTCGCGGCTAGCATTCATTTTCAGCCCTTTGCCGGTCTCTACTTCGGCTTATTCCGCGACTGGCTAAGCAGATTCACAAACAGGCGGAAGGCGCCGGCGTTGCCCTCGGGCAACTGGCGCGAAAAGGAAAGGCCCGTGTAGATATAAGTGCCTTTACCCGTGCGTGTCCACAGCAGGCTTCCGAGCAGGCCTTTCTCGCCGGGGTCATGCATCGACAGCACAGTGTGATACTTCTCGTCCCACTTTTCCCAGAAATAGAGGCCGCGTTCTTGCACCCAGCCGTCAAAATCGCGGGCTTCAATCTTATTTGGGAAATTCAGGAGCGGGCTGGCGGGATCGGTGAAATTAATGGCTGCATTTTCGTCTGTGACGCGCGGGCCGGGGCCCATGGTTGCGGGAAATGGCGCGGGCTTCAGCGGATCCCAAATTGCCGGCCGCTGGTCCAGCACCACGAGCGTGCCGCCGCCCGCGGCGTAATCGAGCAGGCGCAAATTGGACGCCACCACATCGGAGCGCAACTCGTAGGCGCGCATGCCCACCACGATGGAATCGAAGCGGCTGAGGTCCCCGAATGCCAGCGCATTGGCATCCAGATTCTCAACATCGACGCCCAAGCGGCGCAGCGAATCCGGTATTGCGGCATCGTTGTCCGCCGAAATGTAGCCCACGCGCAGATGATCCGGCATGGCGATGGAAAAGACGTGCACGGGAACAGTGGCGGGCGCACTCCACAAATACGTGGGCAGCGAAGGCAACGGCTCGAGCGAGGTCTCAAATGTTTCTTCGCCACGCTTTGCGTAGGCTTTCAACTGGTAATTTCCGGCCGCGATTTTTGCCGGTGGCGTGACCGTCAGTCGCACCAATCGATCGCCCGCGCCTGTGAATTCGACGGACTCCGCTGCAGGCGCTTTCCAGCCGGACGGCACTTCTACGCCCACAGTAACCTTCGAAGCCGTCTGCGCAAAAGAATGCACGCGCGCGAAAACTTCGAACTGCTTGGGCTGGCGTGCCTCGACAACCACATACTGTTCCGGCTCGGGAGTAATCCCGACAGGCGGAACAATGCGCAACGGGTAGCTCAACACGCTGACGCTGGTGGCATGCAGGCTCTGCACCGGCGCGCTGAAGTCAAATGAATAGCCATTGGCCTCCACGTGCGTGCGCGCGTACACCATTGCCGGTGGAAACGGGTAAAGAAAATCGCCCGGCGCATGCGGCGCTTTGGCCCCGGCCGGAACGGCCACGCTGAAATTTGTCGAGCCGTCTTTTTCTTCCTGCTTGGTGATGTTCCAGCCGGAGGGCATCGCAAGTTCCGGCTTCGAAAATGTGGCCGCAACATCGTTTCGGTGGGTCACTTCGGCACGCACGCTGAAACCTTCACCGGCGACCAGTTCGCTGCGGTCGGCGTTGGAAACAATTTTGATCGCAGCGGCGTCAGCGAACGCATGATTGATTCTTTCGTGCACCTGCTGCAATTCCCAGAGCGCTCCCGCAGCCGAGGAATCCTGCGAGCGTTTCACCTGATCCTCAAGCGATACAATTTGTT
>Ga0182024_10022370_pt1 | contig 11396 bp, 9 predicted proteins | sample P32metaG_FD_120480 | JGI IMG/M metagenome (GOLD analysis project Ga0182024, IMG submission 120480) | Permafrost microbial communities from Stordalen Mire, Sweden - P3-2 metaG (Illumina Assembly) | ecosystem: Environmental > Terrestrial > Soil > Wetlands > Permafrost | place: Sweden: Stordalen... | reverse complement strand
CGCCCATGCCGACCGCGCCCCGAATTTCGACTCCCACTAACAAGGCCAGGACGACGAAGTAGAACAGATAGGCGAAGCGGAGCCAGATGCGGATATCGATCAGGGCCGCGCCAATCATGACGCAGGCCGCGACGCCGAAACGAATGGCCTGCTTGCCCGCCCAGGGCTGCCACGCGCCGTTTCCCGCCGAATAGAGCATCCCGAAACCGAGGCACGCGACCAGCACCAGCAGCAGTACCAAGCCCCAATTGAGTTGCCACAGTTTCTCGCCCAGACCGGGACGCCGGGCGTCGAAGCCGATGCCGTAACGCTCCGCCATCTCTATTCCAAAACCGAAACCGCGGCGATCGCGGGCGTCCGATCTGGTACCCGACGCGCCGGATCGCGTTTCTGCGCCTCAAGCAAGATATCGCGGCAAATCGGAGCCGCGACGACCGAGCCTCCTCCCCCCGATTCGCCACCATGTTCAACCACGGTCGCGCAGACATAGCGCGCGGCGTCCACCGGAGCGAACGCGATAAACAACGCGTGATCACGCTCTTTCCACGGCAGCTCGTCGGATTTCCGCACGCCCTGCTCGCGCTCGGATTGCGCGATATGACGCACCTGAGAGGTGCCGGATTTTCCGCCCATCGCCATGCCCGGTTCGGGGATTCGCGCCGCGAACGCCGTTCCCCCCGGCTCGTTGACGACGGCCATCATCCCGTCGAGCACCAATTCCAGGTCGCGGGCGGCAATGCCCAACGGCGGCAATTCGACCGGCTTCCCATCGTTGTCGACGCGCATGATGCCTTCCGCGCGCAACAGGCGCGGCGCGACGGCTCGATTCGTGACGAGACGCGCGGCCATGACGCAAAGCTGCAGTGGTGTCGCGGTCACAAAGCTCTGTCCGATCCCGGCACTGATGGTTTCGCCCTGTTGCCAGCGAACGCCGGTGGTTGCGAATTTCCATTCGCTATTGGGGATCAGCCCTTTTGCCTCACCGGGAAGATCGATGCCGAGCGCGCGGCCGAGGCCAAAGCGCGCGGCCATGACGGCGATGCGGTCGATCCCAAGCCGGCGCGCGGTCTCGAAGAAAAAGACATCGCAAGAATGCTTGATGGCCTCGCGGAGGACCAGCGTGCCGTGACCGCCCTTTTTCCAGCAATGGAACCGGGCATCGCCGAGTTCAAAATAGCCAGGACATGAAATGCGCGTTTCCGGTGTGACCACGCCGGCTTCAAGCGCCGCGAGCGCCACCATCGGTTTGAAGGTCGATCCAGGGGCATAGGCGCCGCCGATCGCCTTGTTGATCAGGGGCTTGAGCGGATCGCTCTCGAGGGCGAGCCAGGCCTGTTGGTTCAATCCGGCGACAAAGCCCGCGGGATCGAAGCTCGGGGTCGAAACCAACGCGAGCACTTCGCCGGTCCAAGCATCCATCAGCACGCAGGCGGCGCTCTGCTCGGGTGCGCAGCGGCGGGTGGCGAAATCCTGTAGCCCCATGTCGAGGGACAGCGCCAGCTCCGCACCCGGTTTTCCCGGATCGCGATTGACCTCCCGCACGATGCGCCCAAACGCGTTCGCTTCTACTTCGCTGGTGCCGGCCGCGCCGCGAAGATCCCGATCGTATTCTTTCTCGATCCCACTCTTGCCGATGCGGAAATCCGGCAGTTCCAGCACCGGATCGCCCGTTAAATCCCGTTCCGAGACCGCCGCGACATAACCAGTCACATGAGCTACTGCCGCTCCCCGTGGATAATTCCGCGCCAGACCCTGTTCGATGGCAACGCCGGGCAAATCGACCGTGTTGACCTCGATCCTTGCCATTTCCTCCCATGACAGATCTTCGCGGATCGCGATGGGAACGAAGCTGTGCTTACGCCGGACATCCCGCAACACGCGGCGCCGCTCGACATCGGTCACCGCGACCAGTGTTCCCACGGCGTCGAGCGTCGATTGGATGTCGCCGGCCTGCTCCGGCACGATCACCACGCGATAGGTCGGACGATTGTCGGCCAACGGAGCACCGAAGCGGTCGAGGATTCGGCCCCTCGACGGCGCGACCAGCCTTAACGTGATCCGATTTTCATTAGAGAGCGTCGCATAGCGGTCGGCCTGCACGACCTGCAGGTAATACATGCGGCCCGCCAGCGTCGCGAACAGCGCGGCCTGAGCACCGCCGAGCAGGATCGCGCGCCGTGTCAGGAAACTCGATGAGTCCTTCTCACGCATCGCTTAGTCACGCGGCAGCACGGCGCGCTGGATCTGCGCCAGGAAATAAGTCACCACGGGAAAGCTCGCCGCGCTGAGGACGGCCTGAGACAGGAACGGGCGCGATCCCAAGGCGACACCCGTCAGCAGGCTTGTTAGCATCCATTCGCAACAGGCCGCTGCCGCGGCGACCGCTAACATTCCCGCCCAAATCAGCGGAAAGGGCCGGTCCGCGAGATGCCGCCGCGACGCCAGCACGGCGATTCGGGCCGTCAGGAGCATGAGCGAGGAAACGCCGACATAGGGCGTGCCGTTCAGCAGATCGAGGAACAGGCCGACGCAGAACACGCCTGACGCCGGCAGAAGATCGGGCCGATAGATCGTCCAATGGTAGACAGCCATCAGCACGAAGGCGGGGGTGGCGACCGCCAGGCCCGGAACATGCAGCGGCACCATCGACAAGATCGCGAATAGAAAGGTGGACGCCATGGGAACGAAGCGAAGGGCGACGCCTTCCTGGACAAGGCCCGTGCGCATGGCGGCCGATCACCGCCCGCGGATTGACGCGACGGCTTTGGGGTCTTTGTCCGATTTCGCGACCGGTACGGCATTCGGGGGCAAGACGCCGGCCAAGCCGAAATCCACCAACCTGACGTAATCGAGCCGCGCCAGTTCGGCAAAGGGCTCGACGCGAATCGCATCGCCGCCGAGCGAGGCCACGGTGCCGACCGGCAAGCCCGGGGGAAACACGCCGTCCGCGCCCTCGGTGACGATACGATCGCCCGCTTTAATCGCGCTATTGGCCGAAAGATAGAGGAGCCTGGGCTGGTCCGAGTTATCGCCGGCCATCACGGCATGCTCGTGCGTCGATTCGACCATGACGGGAATCCGCGAGTTGAGGTCGGTGAGCAGAAGGATCCGCGCGGTGCGCTTCCCCACTTCGGCCACGCGGCCGACGAGACCCTCGCCGGTAACGCCGGCGGTCCCGCGCGCGACCCCCTGCTCGGTCCCAACATCGACCAGAATATTCCGCGCGAAGGCGCCGCCGGAATTGGCGATAACCGCGGCGGCGATGGCGAAGCTTGCGTCCTTCGGGTCGAAATGCGCCAGTTTTCGAAGTTCCCCATTTTCTCGCGCGACTTGTCGTGCGACCTGCTCCCATTGCAGAAGATTCGAATTTTCCTCTCGCAGTCGCTGGTTTTCCTCATAGAGATCGAGCAATCCCCGCACGTGCTGAATCCCGTTAGCCAGGGCATCGGCCGGCCGAGCCGCGGCGCTCAGGATCGGCGCCAGGGCGTCGGAAGCCACGACTCGCACATTCTCGAACATCAGCATGTCCGCCTTGCCGAGCACGATGAGGAGGAGCGACGACAAAATCAGGAAGGGCGTGACAACTCGATGCGCCGCGGTCATCCGAACCGGTGCTTGCATGCGCAGTGCCGTTTCAGAGCGTGCCCTCAGCGTGCCACTCCCCCGCGCAGGGGCCCCGCTCGCGGCGCGAAGCCCGTTTATCCGAATCAGAATTGGAGTCTCGCGCTTAATACATGCTCGTCAAAACATTTTTCAAGGTCTTCATTTCTTCGAGCGCCCGACCGGTGCCGAGGGCCACGCAAGTGAGCGGATCGTCCGCGATCGAAACCGGCAAACCGGTCGCGTGACGCAGCACGTAATCGAGATTGCCGAGGAGCGCGCCGCCGCCCGTCAGCACGATTCCCTTATCGACGATATCGGCGGCCAATTCCGGCGCGGTGTGTTCGAGCGCCACTTTCACGGCTTCGATGATCTGGCCGACCGGATCGGCGAGGCTTTCCGCGATCTGCCGCTCGCTGATCACGATCTCCTTGGGGACCCCGTTCATGAGATCGCGCCCCTTGATCTGCAGACTCCGTCCTTCCCCGTCTTGTGGCAAGCAGGCCGTCCCGATCTCCTTTTTGATGCGTTCCGCCGACGACTCGCCCACCAGTAGATTATGGTTGCGGCGAATATAGGCGATGATCGCCTCGTCCATCTTGTCCCCGCCGACTCGGACCGAGCGCGAATAGACGATACCGCCCAGCGAAAGGACGGCGACCTCGGTGGTGCCCCCGCCGATATCGACCACCATCGAGCCGGTGGGCTCCGTCACGGGGAGGCCGGCACCGATCGCGGCCGCCATCGGCTCCTCGATGAGATAGACCCGTCGCGCTCCAGCACTTTCCGCCGATTCCTGGATCGCGCGCCGCTCCACCGCGGTCGATCCCGACGGTACGCAAACGATAATCTGCGGGCTCGCGAAGCTGCGGCGGTTGTGAACCTTGCGGATGAAATGCTTGATCATTTCCTCCGCGACTTCGAAATCCGCGATGACACCGTCGCGCATCGGCCGGATCGCCTGGATGTTTCCCGGCGTGCGTCCGAGCATCAATTTGGCTTCATCGCCGACCGCGAGGACCTGCCGCCGTCCCTTGAAGCTCGAAATCGCGACCACCGAAGGTTCGTTCAGGACGATGCCGCGGCCTTTGACATAGACGAGAGTGTTCGCCGTGCCGAGATCGATCGCCATATCGGCCGACAGAATGCCCAACAGATTTCCGAACATCCGATTCCCGATCCGCTTGCAAGCGCTTCGTTTCCCGTCCGTCGCCCCGCCGAAGCGGAGCCGGTGGATCTGCGCGCGGCGCGTGCGCCCTGGTTCCCGCGTTCGCGAGAACCACACCACACTCATTCCACAGAACCGAAAGCCGCTCTAGCGCAATCCGCTAGGGAAGAGACGATTTCTTGATGCTCACGCGCGAAGTGCCGCGGGCGCGGACTTGGCCCGCTTCGTCGTCAGCTTGTTGAGCGCATGAATGTAAGCGCGCGCCGACGCAACCAGCGTGTCGGAATCGGCGCCCTGCCCGTTCACCGTCTTGCCGTCCTCTTCGAGGCGCACGGTGACTTCGGCTTGCGCGTCGGTGCCCGCCGTCACCGCCTGCACCTGATAGAGCTGCAGCTTCGCGCCATGCGGCACCAGCGCGCGGATGGCGTTGAAAGTGGCGTCGACCGGTCCGTTCCCTTCGACCTTCACGCTTCTGCGTTCGCCATCGACGTCGAGCTCGAGTTCCGCGGTTTGCGGTCCTTTCGATCCGGCGACCACTTGCAGCGACACGAAATGAATGCGCTCCGCCTCGTGCTGGATCGTGTCGTCGACGAGTGCCACGATATCCTCGTCGAAGACATCCTTCTTTCGGTCGGCCAGGGCTTTGAATCGCGCGAACGCGTCGTTCAACGCATTGTCACCGATTTCGAAGCCGAGCTCCTTGAGCTTGACGCGAAACGCGTGCCGGCCGGAATGCTTGCCCATCACCAGCGTCGAGCGCATCAAGCCGACCGATTGCGGCGTCATGATTTCATAGGTGCCGGCATGTTTGAGCATGCCGTCCTGATGAATGCCGCTTTCATGGGCGAAGGCGTTCGCGCCGACGATGGCCTTGTTCGGCTGCACGACGAAACCGGTGATAGCCGACACCAGGCGCGAGGCGCGCGTGATGTACTCGGTCTTGATTCCGGTGTCGAACGGCATCCGGTCGCGGCGCGTCTTCAGCGCCATGACGATTTCCTCCAGCGAGCAATTGCCGGCGCGCTCGCCCAATCCGTTGATCGTGCATTCGACTTGCCGGGCGCCGGCGCCGACCGCCGCCAACGAGTTCGCGACGGCGAGGCCAAGATCGTTGTGGCAATGGACGGAGATGACCGCCCGGTCGATGTTCGGAACCCGGTCGAACAGCATCCGGACGAGCGCGGCGAATTCCTCCGGCACGGCATAGCCGACGGTATCGGGGATATTGATCGTCCGCGCGCCGGCTTTGATCGCGCTCTCGACCACGCGGCAGAGGAAATCGGGCTCGGAGCGGGACGCGTCCTCGCAGGAAAACTCGACATCCTCGCACAGGTTTCGCGCATGGGCGACATTGGCGACCAGCGTCTCATGCACGGTTTCCGGCTCCATCTGCAGCTTGTATTTCATATGGAGCGGCGACGTCGCGATTACGGTATGGATGCGCGGGCGCGCGGCGTGCTGCAGCGCCTCCCAGGCGCGGTCGATATCGTTCCGGCCGGCGCGCGCAAGCCCGGCGACGCCGGCATTCTTGATCAGCTTGGCGACCTCGCGGACGGCCTCGAAATCGCCGTTGGAAGCGATCGGGAAACCGGCTTCGATGATATCGACGCCCATTTCCTCGAGCAGCAGCGCGATCTTGATCTTCTCGTCGAGATTCATCGACGCGCCGGGCGATTGCTCGCCGTCGCGCAAGGTGGTGTCGAAGATGAAGACGCGATTGCCCGGGACGACGCGTGCCTTGGCGTCAGGGGACGAATTCGGCGCTGCGGCCGAAGCGGAGTCTTGTGAAGGGGTGCCGGTCATGGCGCGGTTCCTTGAATTCGGGGGAGCGAGCGATACTTGGAATTACGCCCCTGCGCGCGGGCCGAATGAGCGCGCTAAGCGCGCCCGCGCTCAGGGGACGCTAAGTCGCAGGGCCCCCCGGCAGGCCACCAGACATGACACAACCTGGGCCGAACCGACCCTCCGCGTGCCGCCTGTGTCGCCGTGCCGAGCATCCCCAACAGATGCGCCAAACCTGCCCCAAGGTCAAGGGAAGCCGCGTGATCGATCTGCTTCGAAGGACCGCTCTTGACCTCTCCTGGTGTCCCCTCTGGCCGACCCGGTGGATCACGCCCTAGCGGGGTTTGGCGGGCAATGGCGTCGTCGCATCGAGCAGTTTGACTTTCAAGCTGGCATTGATCACGTAGATGGGTTCTGCACCATGTCCCAAGGCGCTCGCGTCCGCGGAAGGTGAAGCCATCGTTAGCGCGACCAAACTATTGGCCGGCAACGGACAGATGGCGTCCCCCGCAAGCGTACGACTATCCTCGGCATAGAAGGTCAGGTCGCAACCGCCGATGGTTATGCCGTAAAAGTTGCTGCTATCGGCGCTAACAGTCGTGGTGAAGCTCACTTCATACCATCCCCTTCGGGTGATTCTAAGCGCCGATGGTGGTGCCGAACCCGTTACGCGGTGTGCCGGGCCATTCGAAACCTCGATGCCGAGCGCGGTCGGAGTACCATCGTAGACGATTGCGTCTCCCGGCATGATGGCGCCATTGGCATTCCGATCGGCAAACACCGAGGCAAAAGCCGTGACGCCCGCCACCCCCGTCGGACCCGTGGGGCCGGTGGATCCCGTGGTACCCGTGGCGCCAGTAGGTCCGGTCGTACCCGTTGCGCCAGTAGGTCCCGTCGTACCCGTGGCGCCGGTGGCTCCGGTATTGCCCGTGGCGCCGGTAGACCCGGTCGTACCCGTGACGCCGGTGGCTCCGGTCGTACCCGTTGCGCCAGTCGGGCCGGTCGTACCCGTGGCGCCGGTTGATCCGGTGCTGCCCATGGCGCCGACTGGCCCGGTGTTGCCCTCGGCGCCCGCGGGTCCGGTGCTGCCCATGGCGCCGACCGGCCCGGTGTTGCCCCTAGCGCCGGTTGGCCCGGTGTTGCCCATGGCCCCTGCGGTTCCGGTCGCGCCCGTCGATCCGTTCGCTCCCGTTGCACCGGTCGAGCCTTGGGCGCCGGTCGGACCTTGAACGCCCTGGGAGCCGGTCGCGCCTTTCACGCCGGTGGGGCCTTGTACGCCCGGGGCGCCCGTCAATCCCTTCGCTCCCGTTCCACCGGTCGAGCCTTGCATCCCTTGCGCTCCGGCGGCGCCCTTCGGGCCGGTCGGACCTTGGATGCCGCTCGCGCCCGTCGAACCTTTCTCTCCCGTTGGACCTTGAACGCCTGCCTGTCCCTGTGCTCCGGTCGCGCCTTTGGCCCCGGTCGGACCTTCATTGCCTCGAGCGCCTGTCGACCCCTTCGCTCCCTCAATCCCCTGCGCGCCCGTTGGTCCTTGCGCTCCGGTCAAGCCTCTCGCCCCAGTGGGTCCCTGGGATCCGATCGAACCTGTCGCGCCCATCGCGCCAGTCGTCCCTCTCAGGCCTTCGACACCGCGCGGACCCTGCGGACCCATTGGTCCTCCGGCGCCGGTGGCGCCTTTCCCCCCGGTCGGACCGGCGGGGCCGGTCGCACCCGTCGCTCCGGTAGCGCCGCCTTGACCTAGGCTCGCCTCGAAAGTCCCCGTATTGGTGCTTGTGATGTTGGTGACGATCAGCAGATATGTGCCCGGAGCGATTCCTTTGGGCAGCACCGCGACGATGCGGGTGTCGGTCGAGGAGTCGACATGGAGGTCGGTGCCCGCGAGGCTCACGCGCGGTGCGCCCGAGCCGAAATTATCGCCGAAAATGGTGAGTATCGTCAGCGCGTCGTTGGCGGTGGTCTTCTCGATATGCGGCGCGCCCAAATGGCTCTCGGCATGAACCGGCGCATGGATGGCAAGCACCGCCGTCGCGGCGGCGCCGCCAAAGAGATGAGCTCGATTCATTAGGCCCCCCGTTACGATCCCTATTCCCTACCGCCAAGCGACGCCTGGCCGATTAGTGCATCGCGAGAAATGATACCTTCCGCGAGGGATCGAGTCGCTAATAATCACGACGCGGCGCGCTTACCGATCTCAAAGATCAGTAGCCCATTCTCTTCGCGATGGCCGAGCAGCCGGTAGCCGGTTTCGCAAAAGGCCCCTGTTGAGCGGGCGCGTTCTTAAAGGGCGGCCATGAAATCGCAAAGCAGCGCGCTGACCTCGGCGGCGCGCTCCTGCTGCACCCAATGGCCGGCGCCGGGGAGAATGTGCTCGTCCTTGAGCCTCGGCATGTTCGCCGCAAGTGCCTTCAGCTGTTCGGCGAACATGACGAGCACCATGTCGCGCTCGCCGGCGATGAAGAGGCTGGACTGCGCGATCTTGGCGCCATCCTGGAACGGCGTCAGTTCCCAGTTGCGGTCGATATTGCGATACCAGTTGATGCCGCCGCGAAAGCCGGTGCGGCTGAACTCGGCGACATAGAAGGCGACATCGTCTTCCGTCAACCATGACGGTAAGATCTCCGGCGCGCGCAGACCATCGGCGAAGCGCATGCCCTTGGGGAACATCCCGGCCATACCGCGGCTCGGCGAATCGCCCGAGCCGCCATAGAGCAGGCCGACGATCGATTTGCGCACATCTTCCTCGAGCTCGCGCTCGACGCGCCCGGGCTCCTGGAAATATTCCTGATAGAAATTCATCTTCTGGCTCGCGAGCTGAAACGCGACGGCGGGCCGAATGGTCCCGCGCGGCAGGAAGGGCACGCTGAGGAGCGCCAGCGCGCGGAACAGATCGGGCCGGAGCAGCGCGCATTGCTGCGCCACCATCGCGCCCCAATCGTGGCCGACGATCGCCGCCTCCTTCTCGCCGAGCGCGTTCACGAGGCCGACGATGTCGCCGACCAGATCGAAGATGCCGTAGGCCGCGACCGCGTCGGGACGCTCGGTCTGGCCGTAGCCGCGCTGGTCGGGTGCTACCGCCCGATAGCCTGCATCGGCGAGCGCCCGCAATTGATGGCGCCAGGAATACCAGCTCTCCGGCCAGCCATGGCAGAGCACGACCAGCGGCCCGCTGCCGGCCTCGACATAGTGCATGCGGATGCCGTTGGCGTGAACGAAGCCGTGCTTGAATTCGCTCATCGCGTTCCCCTCGCCGACCCTTGAAGCCTGGGAAGCCAGTATCACAAGCCTATCAGACTCGCCATTCCGCCGGGCGTTAGGCCGGCTGTTGAAAACGAATACAACTTCTGGTAAATGTCAGAGAATTTATTGCAACCACAAACGACGGCGAGCGGTGGGACGCATTCAGGGGGGCCGACCGATGACCGACGACGACATTATCGCGGCAGTGCTCAAATACGAGGGCGGCTACACCAACAATTCGGCCGATCGCGGTGGGCCGACGAATTACGGTATCACGGCCAAAGAACTCGGCGCGTGGCGCAATCTGGGCCGCGACGCGACGCCATCCGAAGTCGAAGCCATGACGGAGGCCGAGGCGATCCAAATCTATCGCAAGCGATATATCGCGGACCCGCGCTTCGATCAAATCCCCGACATGAATTTGCGCATGATCGTGGTCGATAGCGGCGTGCTTTTCGGGGTGTCGCGTGCCGCGAAATGGCTGCAGCAGGCGCTCGGCGTCGCTCCGGTGGATGGCGTTATCGGACCGGCCACGCTCCAGGCCCTTAGCGTGGCGGTGCCGCGCGACATCGCCAAGAGCGTCCTCGGCCTCCGCTTCAAGACGATCGGCTCGCTTCTGAGCAAGGAGAAATCGCAAGTGGTGTTCGCCGCCGGCTGGATCAACCGCGCGGTCGATTTGCTGAGATATATCTGAGAGGGGAGCCGATGGACAATCAAACGATCGCCGGCATAATCCAGCAATATTCGCCCGGCCTGGCCGCCGCGCTGACCGGCCCCGCCGGGTCCACCGCGCTCGCGCTGCTGGGCAAGTCGTTACTGCAGGATCGGGCCGCGAGCGCCGATGACATCGGGACCGAATTGCAGGCGGGCAAACCGGACCTCAAGGACAAGGTCCAGCGCGCCGAACAGGAATTCAACAAGCTGCAGGCCACTGACGGAGGCGGCGACGCCGCGCCGGCGCTTGACGCGAAAAAGCAAAGCGACGGTGGCGGGAAGGGCGGCGCTCTCTCGGCCGATCTCGAAGCGCAGGCCCGCCACACGCAAAGCAAATTGAACGATTATGTGGCGGCGGCCCTCGCGATCGGCGTAACACTTGGCTTTTTCGCGCTGTTGTTTTTGCTCGTGGTCCAGACAGGGGGCGCCCAGAATGCGCCGACGCCTCCGTTCCACGATCTATTGCAGACGCTCCTCGGCGTGCTCGGCACTGGATGGGCGGGCATCGTCGGCTATTATTTCGGTTCGAGCGTCGGCTCGAAGGAGAAGAACTCGATCCTCGCGCAGCGCGCCAATCCGAACCCACCGCCGCCTTTCCCGGCGGCAGCCGTCCCAGCGCCGCCGGCGCCGCCCTAATTCTTGGTCTTGTCCACGAGCGCGTTCTGCTTGATCCACGGCATCATGGCGCGGAGCTGCTCGCCAACCTTTTCGATGTCGTGCTCGGCGCCGCGCCGGCGCAGCGCCTTGAAGCTCGCCTGCCCGGCCGCGTTTTCGAGCACCCAATCCTTGGCGAACTTGCCCGACTGGATGTCGTTCAAGACGCGCTTCATCTCGGCCTTCACCTTGTCGTCGATGATGCGCGGGCCGCTGGTGTAGTCGCCATATTCGGCCGTGT
>Ga0182024_10022369_pt1 | contig 11397 bp, 11 predicted proteins | sample P32metaG_FD_120480 | JGI IMG/M metagenome (GOLD analysis project Ga0182024, IMG submission 120480) | Permafrost microbial communities from Stordalen Mire, Sweden - P3-2 metaG (Illumina Assembly) | ecosystem: Environmental > Terrestrial > Soil > Wetlands > Permafrost | place: Sweden: Stordalen... | reverse complement strand
TCAACCAGCCGAACCGCCTCCTGCTTGAACTCGAGCGTATACCGCGCCCGCGTCGCCTTCATCATCGTCTACCCCTTCGCTGATTCTCAGCTATGGGATACGTTTGGCGGGGGCAAGATCAAACGTATCTACCTGTTTCCGAATTGTCTTCACAGTCCAGATGGCGACTCCAATTCCAAAAAATCCGATGCCTGCCAATGTGGTACTTATCCAAAAAGCGGCTTTATCGTATCGATCCTTGGCGGGGGCTTCGATGACCCTTACATCGGCGTCAACGTGTTGTTTATATTCGGGCTGGAGTTGTGGTCTACCTGTCTGCTGTGCGGGGACAGGAAGAGTTGGGTCGGATGGTTTCTGGCCGCTGGTTCCTTCCTGTGCCTTGTGTGGCTCGGAGTAAGCCTGCACACGGAAGACGAAGAGAAACAGCGCGAATATCCCCAATTTCTTCAGCATGATTCTGAAATTGTACTCATAGAAGCGGCGGCAAAGGGCAGAATGGCCTCGGAGTACGTTAAATGCTGCGAACCGATTTACAGAAAGAGAAGATAAAACGTGGCAATGACAGATGCAGAGTGGAAGCAGTACCAGCTCGAGGGGAGACATCTGCGCGACGACCAGAAAGCCGATTGGCAGAAGGCACTATACAAGCAACCGATGGTGGTTGACAACAGGGAGCTTGAGCAACCTGTGAAGCGGCTAAGACGCCTGAGCGGGTGGCACCGTATCGGGATTACAGCGTCGATCCTCTGGCTGGTCGTCGGAGCATTCTGGGGTTACAAGGTGGGTGACCTCGAAGGCAACCGGACTGTAGTCTACTGGCGGTTCGATTGCATTGGTCACAACGGTGTAACCGAATGGGACAGAGACGGGAAACCGATAAATGGGCCACCACAAATGTATGTACAGGGTTTTCTTGATCCCGTCACGGGAGAGAGACTTTGGGTGTCCGACTGGTGCATCCAGCAATCCAATAAGCTTTGGCCTGCGGTCAACCGCAAAACTTGGACATATACTGCACTCTACGCGCTCGTGCCGATTGTTTTGGGCTGGCTAACGGGGTACGGCATCATCGCGCTGGTGCGTTGGATAAGAACTGGTTTCAAGGTTCCGACAAGTCCAAATTAGGACACCACCGCAAATTTTCTAAGAAAAAGCTTGACCCGCATTTCGGTAAGTATTATCTTACGGTAAGTGAACACTTACCACGAAGCACAACTCGAAGCACTCGGCGATGCCATCCGGCGCGCGATTGTTCAACGGCTGCTGCAGGGACCGGTATCTGTGGGCAAGCTGGCTGAGGAGTTTCCGGTCAGCCGCCCCGCCATCTCTCAGCACCTGAGGGTGTTGAAGCAGGCGGGTCTCGTTACCGATCAGGTTGCCGGCACGAGGCGGGTATATCAGCTCAATCCCGAGGGTTTCGAGTCGTTGCGGCACTATTTCGACCAGTTTTGGACGCGGGCACTGACCGCATTTCAACAAAAAGTGGAGGAGCAATAGAGCGATGCCTTCGATGAGCGATTTGTCTGATGTAAGCACCATTACGCCGGTCCGAAAAAGTATCCGCGTTCGCGCGAATGCCGCCCGGGCCTTCAAGGTTTTTACCGAGGGACTCGATAGCTGGTGGCCAAAGACCCACCATATCGGCAGTTCCCCTATGACCAAAGCCTTCCTTGAAGGCCGTGTCGGCGGGCGCTGCTACAGCGAGCAGGCGGACGGCACGGAATGCCCCTGGGGACAGATTCTTGTGTGGGAGCCACCAACCCGCTTCGTCATGGCCTGGCAGATCACGCCCAAATGGCAATTCGAGCCCGATCTCGCCAAAAGCAGCGAAGTTGAGGTTACGTTCACACCCTGCCCGGACGGCTCGACCGACGTAGTATTGGAACACCGCAACTTCGACCGTCACGGCGAGGGTGGCGATGCCATGCGTGCGCAGGTGAACCAGGAAGGCGGCTGGGGCGGCCTCATGCAGCTCTTCCGCGCAGAAGCGGAGAAGCAGGCATGAAAGCGACTATTCTCTTTCGGATCACGGCTGTCCTATTCGTTCTCTTCGCGCTTGGGCATACCTTTGGATTTCTATCCTTTAAACCGCCCACGCAGGAAGGGCAGGCGGTCTTCGATGCCATGAACAACGTGCATTTCGAGGCGGAGGGAAAGATCTTCAGTTACGGCGGCTGGTACCGGGGATTCGGCCTGACAGCGACAGCCAGCATGCTCTTCGAGGCCTTTCTGGCCTGGTATCTGGGCAGCATGGCGAAGCGGGGATCGCGGGAAGTCGCGGTAATCGGCTGGGCATTCTTCCTGTGGCAGCTTCCGGGGCTCGTTCTGGCATGGATTTATTTTGGAATCGCCCCAATGATCTTGTCGGCTTTGGTGGCGGTCCTGATAGCTATTGCGACCTGGATTGCGGGGTCGCGTCAGGCAGCCAATCCGGCATAGCTCTAAGGAAGCTCTGATTAAGTCTCAGGCATTCCCTCAGCGGCTAAAGCCGTATTGATTTTCCTGACGTTATGGCGTGGCTGAAGCCACGCCCTTTCAAAGCACCGACTTATTCAGAGGTTTCCTGACGCTATAAACAGCAAAGGCAGTCACCGAAACAGTGACTGCCTTTGCGTTGTAATCGAGATACTAGACCAGCTTCGCGTCCAGTATGATCTCGGTGTTGTTGGCGAAGAGCTTCGAGATGGGGCAGCCCGCCTTGGCGCCAGCGGCTGCGGCGTCGAAGACTTCCTTGGTCGCTCCCGGAACATCGGCGGTCGTGGTAAGCGTGATCTTGGTGATCGAGAAGCCATCGCCGACCTTGGCAAGCGTTACGGCAGCGTGAGTCTCGATCTTGTTGGGAGTCAGGCCAGATCCGCCAAGCTGCGCGCCAAGCGCCATCGAGAAACAGCTGGCGTGAGCAGCTGCGATCAACTCCTCGGGGGTCGTGCCGCTGTCCGCGCCTTCAAAGCGGGTTGCGAAGGAGTAATTCGCATTCGACAGAACGCCTGTTGCGGTGCTGATGCTGCCTTTGCCTTCCTTGAGAGAACCTGTCCAAACTGCACTTGCCTTGCTCGCCATAGTTGCTCCTTTTTTCGAATTTGGGCCCATGAGGGCAGTGATGAAACTGGCTGCTGACATTCTGTCCGGCTGTCGAAGCGTTTCGAGCGAACCGTCCCCGTAGTTACCGTGCCGGAAATCGTCGGCTGTAACCCCGCAATACAACTGGAAGTCACGCCAGACTCCATGCTAATCTCTCCACCATGCTTCCGGAGCGTCCAGCCGCCTTCGACCCTGAATTTGACGCTGAGAATTTACAGAACGATGTATCAACAGGTGGGACGTTCGCTGCCGATACTTCCAGAGCCACTCATCACCAGCAGATCTGTCCCAACTGCAGCCACATGCTGACCGGCCACCATTGCAAACTGGTCTGCACTCAGTGCGGCTACTACCTGAGCTGTTCGGATTACTACTAGCCGCCGGTAGGCGGCGAATCCAGAACCGGCACTGCGGGCGTCAGTTCGGGGAGCTTGGCTCTGAGCAGCACCTTGCGTGCAAGTCCCGTGAGCGGCAGCGTCCCCAGATCATTGAGTTGCACCCAGCGGCGGCGATCGGACGACACGGTGAGCGCTTCCGCGTCATCTTCAAATACCGTGCGGATGCGAACGTAGTAGTTGACCTGCATGATGGCGTGACGAACGGCCATGCGCAGGTCTGCACCGGCTACTTCGGTGTCGCGGAGCGCAGGCAGCTCCCACATGCCCGGCATCACGGTCTGATCGGGCGATCGCTGCTCCAATAGAACCTCCCTCCCCTGAGGACGCTGCGGGGCTTTTCCACGTTTCCGCGAGTTCTGACCAGCCTGAGGCGCGCCTGACTGTCCGTTCTGAGCACTCCGAATGACCAGCGCGTATGCCGCATCCTGGCTGCGCATCCTGGCTCGCTTGGGCGTCGGGTGTTCGCCGCGCGTCTGACAAATCCGCCTGAGAGGGCACGCCAGGCACATTGGATTCCTGGGCAGGCAGACCGTAGCACCCAGCTCCATCATGGCCTGGTTGAAATCTCCGGGCCGCTTGGGATCGAGGAGGGCGCCGGCAAGCTGCTCCGTCCTGCGAATCAGCTCCGACTGCCCACTGCGCTGATCGCTTCCCCAGCCTGCCAGCCGCTGGACGACGCGCTCCACGTTGCCATCGACAACCGCGACCGGTTCGCCGTAGGCGATGCTGGCGATGGCCGCCGAGGTATAGACGCCGATGCCGGGAAGTCCGCGCAGATCGGTCGAGGTGCGCGGCATCACGCCTCTACAGTCCGCCACAACGGCCCTGGCCGCCTTATGCATCATGCGAGCGCGGCGATAATAGCCCAGGCCGCTCCACAGCGCGAGAACATCGGCCTCTTCCGCATGCGCGAGCGACAGCACCGAAGGAAAGTTGCGCATAAAGTCTTGATAGCGGTCAATCACAGCAGCCACTCGGGTCTGCTGGAGCATGACCTCCGACACCCAGATGGCGTAAGGATCCTTGGTGCGGCGCCACGGTAGATCGCGGCGATTCAGCCCATACCAGGAAAGCAGACTTCGATGCAGCTCGCCAATATTTACCGGGAAGACGCCGGAGTCGACGGCCGCAGAGCCGTGACTATGATTATCCGGCCCGGTTTCACCCGGCTTCCTGCCCTTCGGATTTACGCCCATAGATAAATTCTAGTGGGTACCCGATATTCCGGCTTGCTAAATGACAATGGCCGCTCCAATCGGAGCGGCCATTGTCATAGTTATCGGATGCTGTTTAGTCGCCAGCGACGGGTTCTTCCGCGCGCTGTGCAATTGGCTTGGCTGGGGCGATGGCGTCGAGGCGAATCAGGCCCTCGATCGGCTTTTCGCCAAGAACATGCTCGCGATAGAGCTTGGCCATGCGAGCGCTTTCAGCGTCGGCCTTGATCTTCTCGTCGCGTGCGCGAATCTTCTCTTCGCGAGAGTTCTTGGCGATGCCCAGGTCGTCCAGCGTGTGATTGGCTTCGGCATTGACGTGATCCATGTTCAGCTCGAGATTGTGACCCTGGTGCGCCATCCCGACCTTCTTGCCGCCGGCGAAGATTTCATGACGCCCGTGCTCGTCGTACCACTTGGTAAGCGTGGCCGTCATGTGCATCTTCTCGATGATGTTGCGCCAGCCCACGCCGGTGTTGTAAGCGCAGAAGCTGATCTCGCCTTCCTGCGTGGCGTAAGGAATGATGCACTGCTCCGTACGACGGAAGTCGTAGTTGAACAGATCCTGGAACCACATGCCGGCGATGAACAGGAAGTTCCAGCGATCTGAACGGCGCTTGTCGATATCCGCCTTGGTACGATCGCCCGAAACGCTGCCGTAGCTCTTGCCCGATGCGCCGAAGGTCTTGTCCATCTTCTTCATCATGTCAGTGATTTTGAAGTGGGTGGGAGCCATGAAGGGATCGTAATTCCGCACCAGCGCAAGCGCGAATCCGACCATCGACAGGAACTTGCCGCGAGCGGCATCGTTCACCTTGGCCAGATCCTTCGCTACCTGCCCGATCTTCAGGAAGGCGGGCACAGGAACAGCTTCCTTTGTTTCCTTATCGATCATCAGAGCCGTGCCGATACCGCAGTTCGGATGGCATCCGCAGGAGAGTTGGCCCCACTCGGCGGCGGGCCCGTGAATATTATCGGCCCAGTCCGAGAAGGTGCTCATGAAGCTGATAGGGAACCAGTCGCGCGAAGGCTCGCCGATGCCGGTTTGATTCTTCACATCATGCGCCAGATGGCTCAGCGTGTAGCGCTGCGCGTGGCGGCGATCGTCGCTGATGTCCTCGTCGCGCCCAGTGAAGGAGACAGGCTGGAAGCTGAGGAAGCTGATCGTCTTCGGGTTGTCGAGCGCGAACTCAACGATGCGGCCAACCTGCTCGTTGTTGATGCCGTTGATGATCGTCGTGACGGGCACGATGTCTACGCCGGCTTCATGCAGATTGGCGATCGCCTGGAGCTTCACGTCGAACAGGTTGCCGACCTTGCGGTGCGAGTTGGCAGCGTTGCCGATGCCGTCGAACTGCAGGTAGACATAGCGCAGACCGGCTTCAGCAGCAGCGCGGCAGAGCTCTTTGCTCTTGGCGAATTCAATACCGTTCGAAGCTGCCTGAACGCTGTTGTAACCAACCTTGCGCGAGTAAGCGACTGCGTCCAGGAAGTACGGCGACAGCGTCGGTTCGCCGCCCGAGAACTGCACACTCATCTGACGACGCGGCTTGATGGTGATCGCGTTGTCGAGCATGGTCTTGATCTCATCCCACGTCAGCTCATGCACGAAACCAACCTGGTTGGCGTCCATGAAGCATGGATCGCACATCATGTTGCAGCGATTGGTGAGATCGATTGTGAGTACCGAGCCGCGGCCGTGGGTGACGGTCGAGGTGCCGTGATTGTGCAGCTTCTCATCATTGTGGGCGCGGATATCGCGGCCCGGGAAGCTCTCTTCGAGATGCTTGAAGAACTCGGTGTCCATGGACATGAGGTCTTCGAAATGGCCGTGCTTCGGACAATCCTTGACCATGAGAATCTGGCCGTCACGCTCGATAATCTGCGCCTTGATCTCGCCGACCTTTTCGTTCAGCAGCACTTCATGCGGGAGCTTGCCGTCGAGAATCTGCTGGCGAATCTCAGGAACGCACTTCGGACAAAGCGAATCCGTCGAACGCGGCCAGCCGAGAGGCGGCTTTTCCTTCTGCCAGCTCTTCAGCAGCGGCTTGTCGCTCCACTTGGGGACGATGGAGTCGTTAGGGCTAATCCGGTTGAGGCGCTCGAAGACTGCCCACGCGCCCTTGGCGGCGTAGACGACTGCTTTCTCGGCGTATTTAACGGTTTTTGACATCTGCTTTGAGGTCTCCTTGGTCAATGACCTGTTGCAAGTGCGAATCTAGTGAAATTACTTCCAAAATCTTGGACTTGCCTCGCAACCGGACACTTCCGGCGCGGCCAGAGCGATGCATCTGGAAAGCCATCCCTATAGTACTTCGGCTCCGGGAGCAACCCAACGGAGCGACAGCGAATGGCAATTTCTGGAGGCTAAGCGGCGCATGAGGCGGGTGAACGGTGCCTGGATTGGAAACAAAGAGGTTATAGGTATATCTTAAACTCCCCCGGAATCCTTGCTGGCAACCTGATTGATAATGCGCTGTACAACGACAATCTGCACGTGAATATGCCTGGCGACATCCGGCAGAAACTCGGTGATGAAATTGTCGATCGGGGCAGTCGCCAGGCCGATCGCGTAGCGCTGTGCGGTGGCGCTGGCATTGGTCTCGCGGCCGGGAACGTAGAGGTTGCTGATCTCATCGTCGATGGCATAGCCCACCAGGTTGGCGTAGTTCAGCATGCCTTTTCCGTTGTCCCCCTGAGTCCAGGCCACCTGTGCGATTGCGTGAAACACCCGCCGCGGATACGAGGCGTGAGGCATGCGGTGATAATGCGGATCCTGATGTGCGATGGACGGAATCAGAAAGGTATCGAAGAATTCGCCAGTCAGATCCTGACTGAAACTGACGCCGACATAGCGGCCAAAGCCTGCCATTCCCGGGCCGTAGTCAGAATGCGAATCCGCGCCGACAGAAATAGCCGCGTCAGCCAGAATCGTGATGGCGTTAAAGGGATCGACGAAGTTCCTCAGCGCCAGCCAGCCTTTTTCTTTAGGAGTTAGCGGCTTCACCTGGGGCCCATTCACAAAGCGCATATACCAGTTGGTGGGCGGCATACAGGGCGGGTAAAGGCAACCGGTCTTGGCATTTTGACTGGGCGTGGCTGTCGACGCAGGCGAGGGCGCGTCCGGGAGCGGCGTCTGTGGTTTGGCTGGTGGAGTAGCCGGAGCCGGGTTCGGAGCTGCAGGCTGCTGCGCTGGAGACGCCGGCTCCTGGGCAGCGCTCTCCGGGGCAGCGAATAATGAAATGCCTGACCCTGACCCCGATTCGTCGACCAGCGGAATCGTCAGGCTTTGAGCCCTTGCCCGGCCGGCACCGCACGAGGCCAGGAAAGCCACGAGCATCGCGGCCCCGACGCACCGAACCGCGTGCAATTTGTTGAGTTGTCCCAGCACTCTGAACATAGTTATACGTCGCCAGAGGTTTCGACGCATAAATTCATAAAAAGGTCGCCCTCCCCACCGAATGGACCCGAGAACAGTCTCAATTGAAAGTGCCGGGGAGGTAATGAGGCTGTTGCGAAACTCAGTTCCGCAGATCATAGAAGGACGCGACCCCTCTTGTTGACTCGTTCATGATTTCAGATTTTGGGTTTCGTCGTTGCGCTCTATCAGGCGTGATGAAGCGCTTCCGTCAATTTGGTTGCGCCGAGCACGTTCGTCATACGTTTGATGTTGTATGCCATCGTTGCGAGGCCGATTTCGACCCGTGCACCTGACAACCCGCGCATCAGAAGACGCGGGTGTCCGAAGATGCGGTACTTGATAGTTGCGAAGGGATGCTCGACAGTGCATCGTCGGAGCCTCATTACTTCAGTCGTGACTCGCTCCTGCATGCGGTTTAACGCATCCTCGTACAGGTGTCGAGATACGCTGCGCTTCTGGGCCTGCGTACAGCGCGGTTTCAGCGAACATGTACCGCAATCGCTGGCCGCAGCCTCATAAACGATGTAGCGCTCTTTTCGATGAATCTTCTTTCGCCGGAGCGTCTTGTCACCGGGACAGATATAGGTATTGGTCTCGGGTTCGTAGCGAAAATCCTCGCGTCCGAACAGGGTGCCGTCGCCCTGGTTGTTAACCGTACGCATAACGGGGACATGCGGTAGCATGCCTGCTGCTTCGCACTGCGCGGCCTGTTCACCGTTGGAATAACCGGCGTCTGCCACGATTTGGAAGTTATCTATCCCGAGTGCCATCCTTGCAGCTTCGGCCATTGGTTGCAGACAACGGCTATCAGCTGCATCAAGTACAACTGTTTGCGCTACGATCAACGCATGTTCCGTGTCAACCGCGGTCTGCACGTTGTACGCCGGTAGGGTATTCTGACGCATCAGCATGAATCCCGCCTCGGGTTCCGGATGCTGCTTCAGTTTATCTAGTGCAGCCTGCACAGCAGATGGGTCGATGTTTGCCTGTTGTTCTTCGTCCGCTTTCTCTATGCTGTCCAGATAGCGTTGTAAAGCGAGCCGTTCGCGCGCGCTGTCGATGCTGGCCACAGCGCGAAACTTTGAGCCATCAATGGCGATCCACTCACCACGAATCAGTCCGCAACTGCGTGCAAAGCGAACAAGTTCGGCTCCCGCTGCCGTAACGGCGTCTCGGTGCATTCGACGAAACTCTGCAATGCTCTTGTGGTCCGGATACAAGCGTCCTAAAAGCCACATCAACTCGACGTTTCGACGGCACTCAGCTTCCAAGCGCCGCGACGAGCGAATCTGGTTCAGGTAGCCGTACAGATACAGCTTCAGCAAATCGCGTGGATCGTAGCCTGGTCGTCCTGTCTCAGCGGCCTGAGCGCGCTCGAAGCCAAGCTCCGACATCACCAGCTTTTCGACGAACGCGTCAATTACGCGGCATACATGATCGGGCGGCACAAAGTCATCCAGTACCACAGGAAAGAGTGTAGTTTGATTTCGTCCTTCGCCATGGATGTAACCCATAAGAAGAGATGCCTCCGCCTAGCAATTCCAATTTTCTCATCGATCTCTGTTTTAAAAGCAACCATCGAACAAAGGTGAAATCAGTTTCTAACTACGTAGGAGCCGCAGTGCTGAGGCGCTCGTAGAAATCGCGAAGACCTCTATCTGGGTGACCCGAAGTAACTTCGACGTAGCCCATGATCTACGCGCAATCCCGAAAATAAAACTCTTCCAATGCGACCGGTGAGGGACTCGGCGATTCAACGGCAACTGAGAGCGGCTGTTCGTCTCTATACCCGCGCGCATCGCAAAGAAAATTGTGAGATTGTAGTCACAGATATCCGTCCCTTGACGCCTGGAACTTGGGCGACTAGTCCACATAGTGAAAGCCGATCCACCACCCGGCCCACATTGCAAGCAGTAGGAGCACCACCAAAATCGCCGTGAACCACTTCTCAGCTCTCGTCATCCGAATCCTTTTGATTCTCTTTCGGCTGCCACGAAATCTTCGAACTCTAGCTGAATAAGCCATGCTGTTCACCGCTCGGTACGGGTTCACATTCGGCCACCGGCTGGTACTAGGCGTCGATCAGCATTGTTTGCAACTTCGACAGAAGGTGTGGTTTTTGCGATGAGCAGCGATCAGGCACGTACTTCCTAAAAGGGTGATCAGAACCTCGATCCAGTGGGATGGAAGGTAGTTGCCGAAGAAGGCACCGGCAAAGATGAAGACCAGGCCTACGGATAGAAAAACAAGAACCGAGGGTCTTCTGTGTCTGCGATAGCCGGTGAGGATCGCGATAGCACCGACGAATGCTATCGATACGGCCAGAACACGGTGTGTACTCTCTTCGGAATGAAGAAAGTGGACAGAGACGGAAGACAAAGACAGAAGAATAGGTGTTGCCAGACAATGGACAAAGCATGCCGCGGAGGCGAAAACGCCGATGCGATCCATAGCTCCTGTCCAGACACTCTCTCTTGCGGACATAGCTCTCCCTTACCGTCAGCGACAGGTTCCCGATAGACGCGCTCGCTTGACGAGCGCGCAACTTCACTCCGGCCGAGCGGAAGCTCGACCGGGGTCGCTTAGCGAGATTAGAAGTGGAAGCCTATCTCCGCAGTCAGTGCGCGGGGAGTCACGTAGTGCGTACCGCTGAAGGTTGAAAGGAAGTTATAGAGCGCGTACTTATTGGAGATATTCACCGCCGACAGACGCAGGCTCCATTTGTCCTTGTCACCATGAAACAGATTGTCCTCGCCGATCGACGCATCGAAGAGACTGCGCGGCGCAATGCGTTGCGGGTTGGTATCGTTGTCTCCCTTGTTAGGAGCAGGGATGCTGATCAGGCTCGAAGTGAACTGTGAGGCTGGGCAGACACTGGGAAGCGCGACCCCTAGGGCTGCCTTCTGTCCATTGCATGCGAAGCCGGCCTGAAACTCCTCATCGGCGGTGAGTGGGATGCCGAACGCGTTCACCATCTTGATGGCAGGTTGTCCGTTAAGCTGCGTAGAGGAGAGAAGACAAGGGCTGTTGGGGTCCGTGATGCCATAGCAAGGTGTGCTGCCGGCGACCAGTCCACTGTCATACCGCCAGTTGAAACCAACCCACGGCCCCAGCTTGAAGGGCATCTGGTACTGCACATGCGTGGTCTGGTTGAATTTCTCGTCGTGGTCGATGCGGAAGGGCAGTCCTGTTTGGCCTACGGTTGCGCCGGCGCCGGCCACTTGCGGCGGGAAGAATCGGGCGGCCACCGAAGACATGACAACGAAGGCCGAGATGTTGTGGAAGT
>Ga0182024_10022368_pt1 | contig 11397 bp, 11 predicted proteins | sample P32metaG_FD_120480 | JGI IMG/M metagenome (GOLD analysis project Ga0182024, IMG submission 120480) | Permafrost microbial communities from Stordalen Mire, Sweden - P3-2 metaG (Illumina Assembly) | ecosystem: Environmental > Terrestrial > Soil > Wetlands > Permafrost | place: Sweden: Stordalen... | reverse complement strand
CGTAGAACAGAGTTCCCTGGTCGACTTGGCGCGCACCCATCATGCGACTCACTCCAGCCCTCGATACCTGAGTGAATCAGCCCTCCGCAGAGGCGACAAGCCCCGGGGTTTTTCAACACAATCTCTCCATTGCGGCCTAAAACGCCATCGGCTGCAACTCGCCAAAGGCGGACAGGGGCCACTACTCGCTGCGGTGCCTGCGTTGGACTCTTAGCTGACTCTCGGCTGGACTGCTTCCGGGCGATCAAATCGGCAGGGCCGAATGCTATATGAGGGATGTGGCCATATTGAGATTGTGAAAACATCAAATATTGGCTATATCACCATCTCCAGTGGGTCATTCCTGAGGGAGCGACGGTGAACGGTGCAGAGTTCAAGGAGCGGCGCGAGCGCCTGTTGCTCACTCAGGCCGGCGTTTCCGAGAGGCTGAAGGTCAGCCCCGCCACGGTCAGGAACTGGGAGGCGGAGACGACGGCGATCCCGACAGCCGTCGAGATGCTGTGGGAGGTGTGGGAACACCGCTTCCAGCAAGAGAGCCCGCATTTCGGCCCAGTCACCCTGGTCTACACCGACGGCCCGATGTTCGTGGACCCGCAAGGCCCACGGCGGCCTCTGGCGATGATGCACCAAGAGCCCTTCGTGACGAACGCCGGCGCGCTGGCGAGGGTTTGCGCGCTATGGGATCGCCCCGGTTTCAATAGCCCCCTGATCCTGAAGCCGACGGGCGACTTGTTGTGGAATGCTGTTCAGCTGGCGAAGGTGGCGGACAAGTCCGACACGTACGCGCCGATCGTGCCCGTCATGGTGCGGAAGCTCTCGACTTACGTGCGCACCTACTCTGCCCGCTACCTTCGCAGTGGCCCCCGTCTCTCCTCCTCCGAAAAAGCTGAGGCCCGGCAGCGAGAGATCGAGGTGAAGGCCGACAAGTTGGACATCCTGGCGGCTGCCGACACGCATTCGTCGATCGACAGCCACCCCGCAGAGACGGTGTTGGACCGGCTGCACGTGCTTGGGATGTCTCCGCCCGGCGACATGGTCAATGGCATTTTTCACGCCTACGAAGCGCGCAGAATGCGGTGGCCGGCTACCTGATGCGGCCATTGACGCGGCCGTTCGCACGTACGCCACCGACGCACCGCCGTTTCCCCCTTCGGCCAAGTTCACCGCAGTAGCTGCCGCATGCTAAGATGCCGGCGATTCGAGAGCGTCGCCCCATGGACTTCCGTCGCCACCCCGATCTGCGCATCCTCCGCCTCGACGCGCTCGCCAGGCGGTTGGAGGCTCGCTGGCGCGTTCTCATGAAGCGGCGAAGCCCGCACGCCCTCTGCATGGCGAACCGCTACTCCAGGATTGAGCTAGCCGGGGAGGCCGTCGCCATGGGCAAAGTCGGCCGCTACCGCGACGCTGCCTAGCCGCAGCTGACCACCGTAAGGGCGAATTTTTTCACCTCGCGATCTCCGGCAGATGACCCGCCAGCAGGGCGGCCATATTCCCATAGGTCTCACGCACGCCGGCGAGCAGCACCTCGATCTCCGCGAACTCGGCGGCATGGTCGCCCCGCAACGCCTCCAACGCTGCGCGCCAGGCCTTGCGCGGATGAGCGACGAAACCTTCGTCGATCCGGCGTCGGTGAAAGCCGCGAGCCGACGAGGAGACCCACATGCCTTGCTGAAAGGCGCGGAGCCGGTTCCGCTGTCGGGCGTGGGCACTCCGGTCGCGAAGGTCGGCGGCGGATATAGTAAGATCGACGTGGTCGACAAGGAGGCCACAACCCGATCGGCTGTGTGACGCCGCGGCCGCCGCGGCCGTGTTCAATCGGTCGAGCTTTGTGATACGATGAAGCAGACTTCGTGCCGCGAAGCCGAAACGATCTGGCAGATTGTATTGTGGCGAAGAACACCGGTGAAGGCAGCCGCAAAGGTGCGGTCAGGGATAGGGTCCAAACTCTCAATCCGTTGACGCGGCGCTATGTCAAGATCGACACTGAGACTGGTCGTATTATCGACCACAAGAGGACTGCGGGTCCGTACAAGGGTGTTCGTGAGGTAACACCACCTCCTAAGAAGAAGAAATAGTGGCGCTGGCCTTCTCGCCATTGTCCGAGGACATTCTCTCCTCGCCCCCCAAACGGCTGTACCCCGGTCATGCCTTCGTCATGAGGCAAATCGGCCAATCCCCAGCCACCGATCAAAGGATATGTGAGATCGTCGCGGATGTTTTCGGGGTTCGCGGAGTTTTGACGAAGGACGCAGATGCTTCAACCGGTGGGGGAGATTTCCTCGAACGCATCATCGGGCTGATTAGAGCCACCGGATTCACCGTGGCGATCTTCTCTCACGAGACCCGACCGACGGCGATGGCCAATATCATGCTGGAAATGGGTTTTGCCGCGATGTGCGGTAAACCGCTGATCGTGGCGAAGTCACGGCCGGCAGAGGCTCCTTCCGATCTGACCAGGACAGATTGGATCGAATATGATCCTGCCAATGAGCATCGCTTCCGTACGAAGCTCGGGCAGGCCCTGGACACAATCGGGGATGCAGGTGCGTACGAGACCGGTTTGCTGGACATCGCGCTCGACGCCCGCTCGATAGATTGCGCGGTCGCACTTGAGCGCGCCTACAAAGCGTTTCTGATCACGGGAGACGCGGAGATTCTCGCCAAGGCGGAAGAGATCGGCAGCCGCATCACGGCGGCGGGCGACAATGGGACAATCGCAGATCTTGAGCGCCTACGTGGCGACCTCGCTATGTTCTTGCGGCAGGCGCGCGCGGCGCTGGACGCGGCGCCAGCTCCGGCCGCCCCCTAAAGATGCTCGAGGTTACGATGGTGGCCGTCTACTACTTCCGGGTATGGGATCAGTCGGCGGGCGACTGCGTCATTCCACCGCGAAAGAGCCCGGCCGACCGCATCGCGCGCATCAAGGGCCAAGTCATCTCTGACACCTGCGAACACGTCGATGCGGCCGACCTCGACGATTTCGGCCGATGTGATCCGCGCCTGCTTTCTTCCGTCACCTCGTAAGTCAGCAGGAATACGCTCCCGTCGACAGCGAGATTTTTCGCGCCTCTGCGAGTCTCTATCCACTCCCATCCCTCCGGTTCGGTCGCGAAACCGCTCCCAAGTTCGCTTAGGAGTCACTTCAGTCACTCCATCGAGCGGCTGGCATGTCCGGTTCTGGGAGAGGCCGTGTAAAAACGCACGAGCACCATTTTTCAACGCAAGAATTTACCGGCAGGGATCAACCGCCAACCTTGGTGAGCAACAAAATCCTGCTGGAGGCCGCAGCCGAAAGAACAGTATTGCGCGAGAACATCAGCGATCCGCGTTTTTACACGGCCTCGGGATAAAGCCGACATCTGGGAAGCCGGGGCACCTGCTGGAGGCTCATTCTTCTGGATCGGCACCCTCAGCGGCACTGTTCAGGGGTGGCCGGACGACAGGTCCGTTGATCTCGATGTTCGATTTCCGGGTCGGGAGCCGATCCTTACGCGAGGCCAAGAACCTCCCGCACGATATCCGAAGTCACCTCTCTCCTCTTCGCGACGGCCACGATCTCGTCGAGCAGGTTCCCCACCTGTCGGAGGCTGCGCGCCGCTCGCGAGGTCCTGAAATACCGCAGCAGCGCCGTTACGGCGCCGGAATCGATGACCCCGCGGTGTTCGATGAACAGTCGCAGGTCATCATCGGTGACGTCGTCGTAGTCGAACGTCTGGACATATAGGGCCCGGTCGGCGACGGCGGCGGAAATCGTGCTTTGGCCGTCCACGTCGGTCTGCAGCGAAAATTCGCTATTGCCGACGAAGACCAGGCCGAGCGGGAACGGCGCGTAGCACCGATCCGGATCGTTCCAATAACGCAAGGCCTCGATGGCATTGCGCGAGAGGTTCTGCGCCTCATCGAACACGACGGTGAGCTGTGGGAAGTCCCCCTTGAGGTACTCACCGCGCCTGGCCTTGGCCGGGTCGGCCTCCGCCCATTGACACAAGGCGCAATAGACGGCGTTGCGCAGCTGCCAGGCCGATACCGGGAACTCGGTGGAGACAGCTCCACTCAGGCGCCGGACGCTGTCGAGCAGATGTTGCAACGCGAGGACCTCGCGCGCGCTCTGGCGCGCCATCTTCACGACCGCTACGTTTCCAGAGACGCGCCGCGCGAACACATCGATCGCGGTCGTCTTACCGATGCCGGGTGGTCCGGCGAACACCGAGATTCGTTGCTGCAGGTGGGTTGCCTGCATGCGCGCAATGAGACGCCGCGCAATCGATGTGGCGATGTACGATCTAATCGGCACGGCGTTGTTCCCGCTCGAGCCGCTCTGTCAGCGCCATCTCGCGAGCCCGGCGCAGCTCAGCTCTGGAGACATGGGCGCTGCCGGATCCTCCGTCTTGGCCAGGGGCGGCGCCGAGCTCTTTCAGCTGTTCGCCAAGGTCGAGCTTGAAGCTGGCCGGCAATGCGGGTGGCGACGCCTGTGCATGCGCCCATCTCAGTTTGGTGGCGATCGGATCGATGCCTGGAGCCTCCCTTGCCAGCGCCGAGACATGCCGAGTTTGGGCCTGCTGGCGGGCCTCGGACGCCCGCGCGCCTGCGATCCACCGGGCCGGATAGGCGATCTCTCTGGCCAGACGCACCCAGCCGCCGGCGAGCGAGCGCGCGAGAGGATCAGCCTCGCGCCGCCAAGGCAGCGCCAGATCCACGACGGTTCGCGACGGAAGCCGAGCAATTTCGGAATGGGAAAATCGTTCTCCCTTGATCTTGACGACGCCGCGATCGAGCCGGCGGCTGTCGTGGTTGCAGAAGGCGGCGTCCAGGGACAGCAGATCCACCGATGACGGGCGCCAACCTGCCGCGACTTTTTCCTCAAACCAGTCGTTCGGTGACCGCCCGGCCCATTGACCGCCGACGGGCTGGTGGTGGTAAGCGCCGACCAACCTCTGAACTGTCGCGCAGAATTCCTCCCAAGTACCGGGAAACGGCTCGGGGGGCTTGCCCACGGTCTGGGTCTTCTTCGCCATCCGGTTCGAGCCCGCATACCCGGGAAGCATCGCAAACACATAGCGGTCGAGGCGGGCGAAGAGGCTCTCGATGGGCTTGGCCGACGCGTTGTACGGCCTCGCAAAGATAATCGTGCGGGCGCCCGGTTCGTTGATCGCGTTCAGCGCCGCCTCGATCTTGAGAAGAGCCGCAAATTCCGATCCGTTGTCGAGATACAAGCCCTGCGGGAAACCCCAGGCGGGAGCGGCCACCATGGCCAGGAACGCCTCGATCACATGCTCCTGGCGGACGCCTTCACCCGGGTCGAGCAGCACGGGGTGGATGAAGATCCTCCCCGTCCCGGCGTCCATGAAGCCGACGATCTTGGGCCAGGCAAGCGACCCATCGGCGCGCCGGACAATCACGTCCAGGTGCTTCACGTCCGCCACCACACGCTCCATGGGCTGGAGCCCGGTCCAGTCCCGGCGGATGCGCGGCTTGGCGTCGTCGAAGGCCTTGCGGTCGTTTCGCCGCTGATTGACGATCCGAAAGTGGGCGAAACGCTCGACGCCGCGACGGGAGAGCCGGACGGCGCTGCGCTTCACTTTCAGATTGCGCGCCTCACACGCTTCCAGGAGCAGGAACTCGGCCAGACGCCTGATCTCCGTGCACCCGGCGTGTTCGGCGCGAGAAGCCCAAAGTCCTTTCAGCGCCTTCTGGACGGTCGTGGCGACGTCTCGAAGCACATCCTCACCATAGCCAGCAGCGCGCAACGCGTGATCGAACTGCCTGGAGACCATCACCCGGGGCGCCGCGGCGTTGGGCGCGAGTGCACGCGCAAGGCCGCGCAGCCCGTGAACCTCATGCTGCCTTATCCACCGGTACAGCGTCCGTGAGCTGCGCCCCGTTCTGGCGGCGGACGCCACGACAGCCGCGGCGCGTTGCGCGGACTGCGGCGGATGATCCAATGCCTCGCGGATCGCCATCCAACGATCTGCAATGGCGGTACCCTGGTCGCCGGCGCAATGGCGTTTGGCGACCGGGCTGGAAGCGCGTTCCCCGCCCGGCCCAGACACGGCTCTAAGCTCATCGGGCAGGCTTTCGAGGGCGACTTGATAGGCCAGACCGGCCCGACCGCCACGGCCGTATTGGCATCGCACGAGGATGGGGTGTCCTCTCCAGGTCACGCCGCTGGCGCCGTTGCGGAGCGCGGCTCTGGCCGCTTGTGGGGTGATCCCGGCGAGGTCGGCGAGTTCCTCAGTACCAAGCCAACCAATCGATTCCAGCGTGCAGTGTTGCTGGGCGCCGGCTTTCCGCGCCGCTAACATCCCTCGCCCAAGCCCCTTCTGCGCCATTGGAATTTCTGATAACGTAGAATATGCCAAAAGTCCAACAGCAAAAACCGCTGACGGGATGGGAAGGCGACACACCCTCCCTGCTCGCCGAGATGAAGCGACGGGCGGGGGTCGCGACCGATTTCAATCTCGCCCGGTATTTGGGGGTGGCTCAGACCACCGTCTCACACTGGCGGGCCAGAATGCAGATCCCCGAAGCCGCGCTGTTGCGCGCCGAACGGCTGTTGTCGACCGGAGGCGACAAGGTGGCCCGGCGTATGCTGGCCGCGCGGATGATTGCTCTTCGATTGCCAGAGTTCTGGTATCTGCTGGCCACGGAGAGCGGGGCCAAGGGCGGACGGGCGATTTTCTACCGAAGGGTGGCCCTGGCCTATCCGAAGATTCTCGACGCCATCTACGAGCAGCTGGGGACCTATGAACTAGAGACCGGGCAGACAGCCTGGGATCTCGCACCGCAGCTGCTCGAGGACTCCCGCTTTCTCGATGAGCTTGTCGAGTTCGCCAAGACCGTTCCAATCACTAACGAGGTCGAGGGGTGAAATGAGGTAACTGAGCCGCCGTCAAGACGACAACGCGTCCCAATCGGCCGCTCAATGCGGTGGCCTCGGAATGAGGTTTCCCAATAGGTTTCTCAATGCCGCTGGATTGAGAAAGCGTGTCAACGCCGCCCTTTGATTTTATTGATGAATTGCGGCGCGGTGGATTGAGAAACCAGTTCGCGGGTGATTGGGAAACTGCCGGCTGTGAATCCCAAATGGTTCAAGGGCTTATCGGCTGCCCATTGACAAATCCAATGGAGCGCCACCGACAAAATGAAAGGGCCGTCCCAGTGTGGACCTGAGGCCGGTTAACGACGGATGACTCGGCGCGCGAACAGGGCCGCAACAAATCATGACCGAATCAGTGACTCGGCTTAATTCCGCGTTTGTTCACCACAAGCTATTGTATCAGAAAGCATATTGGACACAAGGACGGGCGGCCGCGGGACGCGCGCTACAGGCCCCGAGGCGCGATATTGGCGCGAAGAAGAATTGGCGGCCCGTGGCCTCGGTCTTGACGCCGGGGCGGGCCTTCGGCTATGTCGCCGGCTCCTCGAGCGGGCCCCCATCCGCTCCATCCTTATCCCCCCGCGAAAGACCGCGCCATGTCACGCCGCTGCGAACTCACCGGCGTCGGTCCGATGACCGGCCACCGCGTGAGTCACTCCAACATCAAGTCCAAGCGGCGCTTCCTGCCGGCGCTTAGTCCAGCCAGCCTGCAATCGGACGCCTTGGGCCAGACCTTCCGTCTGCGCGTTTCCAACGCGGCGCTGCGCACCGTCGATTTTCGCGGCGGCCTGGACGACTTCCTGGTTAAATCCCGCGACGAGGCCCTCTCACCGCGCGCGCTGAAGATCAAGAAGCAGGTCAAGGCCAAGCGCGCCGCGCCACCGGCGGCCTGATCAAAGGGTCAGCAAGTCCCGCCCGGCCGCCCTGACGTCGGTGCAGCCGGTGAGCGACATGGCCATGCGAAGTTCCTGGCGCAAGATCGCCAGCATGTGCGCGACCCCCGCCTCCCCGCGCGCGCCCAGGGCGTAAGCCCAGGCGCGCCCGATCAGGCAGGCCCTCGCCCCGACCGCCAGAGCCTTCAGCACATCCAGGCCGGAGCGCACCCCGCCGTCCATCAGCACGGTCAGATCCTCGCCCACCGCCTGAGCGATGGCCGGCAAGGCGGCGATCGAGGATGCCGCGCCATCCAGTTGCCGCCCGCCGTGGTTGGAAACCACCAGCCCATCGACGCCGCACGCCCGAGCCTGGCGAGCGTCTTGCGCGTCGAGCACGCCCTTGAGCACCAGCGGTCCGGGCCATCGCTCGCGCACCCAGTCGATGTCCTTCCAGGTCACCGAGGGATCGAAGTTGCGTCCGATCCAGGTCCAGAACTGGGCGAGATTCCTCAAGGTGGAGTCGGCGCCGGCGACATTGCCCAGGGTGTGCGGCCGGCCGCGAACGTGAACATCCCAAAGCCATGCCGGATGGGCCAGGCCGTCCAGCGCCTGGCGGAGCCGCGCGGCGGGCGTGGCGGCGATCATGCCGTTGCGCGTATCGCGATGGCGCGCCCCGGGGATGGGCAGATCGACGGTGAACAGCAGCACCGGGCAAGCCGCCTCGCGCGCCGCGGCCAGCAGCTCGGCCATGAGCCCCCGGTCGCGGATCATGTAGAGCTGGAACCACGGAGGCGCGGCGGCCTTCGTCACCTCGGCGATGGCGCACACGCCCACGGTCGAGAGACTGAACGGGACGCCGGCCGCCTTGGCCGCGCGGGCCGCCGCGCTCTCGCCGCGACGCGCGTAAAGGCCCCCAAGACCGACCGGCGCCAACACTACCGGCATGGAAAGGCTCTGGCCGAAGATCTCGACCGCCATGGAAAGGTGTGAGACGTCGCGCAACACCCGCTGGCGAAGGGTAATCCTCTTCAGATCATCGACGTTGGCGGCCAAGGTGGCTTCGGCGTAGGACCCGCCGTCGATATAATCGTAGAGGACCCTCGGCAGTCGCCGCCGCGCCGCTTCCCGGTAATCGGCCACGCAGGCGAGGGTCACGCCAGCGCTTCGCTGACCTTGCGGAAGGTCGTCGCCTTCAACGCCGGCCCGCCCTGCACGCTCGGAAGAGGCGCCAGCAGGCCGGCGCTGGCGCGGCTGGCGGCGCGCGGCTCCTCCTCGAACAGCGCCGCCAGCTGCTCGGTGATCGCCCCACCCAGCTGTTCCACATCGACGATGGTCACCGCGCGCCGGTAGTAGCGGGTGACGTCGTGGCCGATGCCAATGGCGATCAACTCCACCGGCGACTTGCCTTCGATCTCGCCGATGACCCGCCGCAGATGCCGCTCCAGATAGTGGCCGGAGTTCACCGACAGGGTCGAATCGTCCACCGGCGCGCCGTCCGAAATGACCATCAGGATGCGCCGCTGTTCGGACCTGCCGATCAGCCGCTGATGGGCCCACATCAACGCCTCGCCGTCGATGTTCTCCTTCAGCAGGCCCTCGCGCATCATCAGGCCGAGGTTCTTGCGGGCCCGGCGCCACGGCGCGTCCGCCGACTTGTAGATGATGTGGCGCAGGTCGTTCAGCCGCCCGGGCGAGGCCGGCTTGCCGGCTTTCAGCCATTCGTCGCGCGCCGCCCCGCCTTTCCAGGCCCGGGTGGTGAAGCCCAGGATCTCCACCTTCACGCCGCAGCGCTCCAGGGTGCGGGCCAGGATGTCGGCGCAAACCGCGGCGACCATGATCGGCCGGCCGCGCATGGAGCCGGAATTGTCGATCAGCAGGCTCACCACCGTGTCGCGAAACTCAGTTTCCTGCTCCTGCTTGAACGACAAAGGCGCGGTGGGATCGACGATCACCCGGGTGAGGCGCGCCGCGTCGAGCATGCCCTCCTCCAGGTCGAAACTCCACGCGCGGTTCTGCTGGGCGAGCAGCTTGCGCTGCAGGCGGTTGGCCAGGCGCGAGACGACGTTGGAAAGGTTGGCCAGCTGCTGGTCGAGGTAGGCCCGAAGGCGGGTCAGTTCGTCGGGCTCGCACAGTTCCTCGGCCGAGACGATCTCGTCGTGCTGGGCGGTGAACACCTTGTAGGCGGGCTCGGGTCGGCCATGGTCCTTGACGTCCGGCCGCGCCGGCCGGTCGCCGTCGGCGAGGTCCAGTTCGTCGTCGGAAGGATCGGCGTTTTCGTCCTCGTCGGCGTCGGCGAGCTGGCTCTCGGCCGATTCGGACTCGCGCCGGCTCTTTTCGCTGTCGTCCAGGGAGGCGCTCTCACGCGACTGCTCCTCGCCCTCGCCGTCGCCGTCGTTGGAAGCCTCCGCGTCGCCGTCCTCGGACTCGTCGTCCTCGGCGTTCTGATCAGGGGCGTCAGAGAGGTCGTCGCCCATGGCGAGATCCCGCACCACCGCCCGGGCGATGCGGGCGAAGGCTTTCTGGTCTTCGACCGCGCCGGTCAACCGGTCCAGGTCGGGGCCGGCCTTGGCTTCTATCTCGCCGCGGAAGGAGTCGACGAGGGCCTGGGCGCCGGCCGGCGGCGCTTCGCCGGTCAAGCGCTCGCGGACCATCAAGGCGACGATGTCGGCCATCGGCGCGGCGGCCGGGTCGCCAAGATGACCCAGGCCCTTGCGCTGGACGCTCTGGTCCCAGACCGCCGCAAGATTGTCCTTGACGCCGGCGAGGGCGTTGGCCCCGATGGCTTCGATGCGCGCCTGCTCAAGGGCGTCGTAGACTTGGCCGCCGTCGAGCGATTTCGGCTTGGCCCGGGCGTGGACGGCGTCGTCGTGATGGGCCACCCGCAGGGCCATCTGATCGGCGAGACCGCGGATGCGCGTGGTCTCCGGACCGGACAATTCCCTGGGCGGATGGGGCAACACCGCGCGGCGCCCGACCAGGCTTGGACCATCGCCGGAGAACACCACCTCCAGATCCGGCTGTTCGGCTAGCGACCGGGCGGCGTGCGCGAGGGCGCGCTTGAATATCTCCGTCGGGTTTTCCTTTTGGGACATGGCCGCCAAGCTCATAGCGCGGGCGAAGACGGCTTGGAAGAAGATGGCCCGCGCCGCCGTTTCACTCAGCTGCCCATCATGCTCGCCAAGGTCTCGAGCCGGCGCGCGTAGGTGTGTTCGGCCAGGACCCGCTTCCGCCCCGCCGCCCCGATCACCGCCGCGACAGCGGGGTCGGCTCGCAACGCTCCATAAGCGTCGTTGAGTTCGCCGCTGTCCCGCCAGACCAGAACCTCCCGCCCCGGCTCGAAGCAGCGCTCGAGATCGCCCTGGGCGTCGCTTAGGACCGGGGTCCCGCTCAGATAGGGCTCGAAGCTGCGCTGGTTGAGGCCGGTCAGCACATTGTGCTCGTTCTTGATGTTGAGGGCCGCCAGATGCGCCGCATAGATCGCCGGCACGGCGCTGGGGCGCACGCGACGGGCGTGGACGTCGTGGTGGGCGCCGCAAGCGGTTGTCCAGCCAGGCCCATAGAGCGAAACGGGCCAGGTGATCTCGGCCACCACGCGCCGGCGCTGCTCGGTCGGGTTGGCGACGAAGGCCAGGCGCGGACGCCGCG
>Ga0182024_10022367_pt1 | contig 11397 bp, 7 predicted proteins | sample P32metaG_FD_120480 | JGI IMG/M metagenome (GOLD analysis project Ga0182024, IMG submission 120480) | Permafrost microbial communities from Stordalen Mire, Sweden - P3-2 metaG (Illumina Assembly) | ecosystem: Environmental > Terrestrial > Soil > Wetlands > Permafrost | place: Sweden: Stordalen... | reverse complement strand
CTGGTGGCGCGACCCGGACACGTTCGATCCCGAACGCTTCAGCGATGCACGGCGCGAGGACGCCTCACACAAATACGCCTGGGTTCCGTTCGGCGGCGGCGTCCACAAATGCATCGGCATGCACTTCGGGTCGATGGAGGTCAAGGCCATCATGCACCAGCTGCTGCTGCGCAACTCCTGGCGGATACCTGCCGGCTACGAGCCTATCTTCGACTACGGAACGGGGCCATTCCCCGGCGACGGCCTGCCCATCGAGCTACGGCCACTCCACCGGTAGCGGCGACCGCCGCCAGGCCTTTGCTAGGAGAAGGACGAGCGCGGCGCCGTTCCCCCACCCGCCGGTGACCCGGCGCCCGGCCCCACGAACACCAGCCGGCTCGAGGCGTGCGCGAAGCTCAGCCCGCTCCCCCACGCCGGGCGCCAGAAGCCGAGACTGCGCGCGAGATCGCGAATCTCCGCCAGCGCCGCTGGGTCGGTCACCCTCAGATGCTCGGCCCAGAGCTGCACACGAAGGTCGCTGACCAGCGTGCCCGTGCTGACGGCTGCGGCGGTGAGCTCGGAGTCGTCTCCCTGGAAGGTGAACTGCATCGAGCGATCCATGAAGTTCGCTGACCCGATCGAGGCGAATTCGTCGTCGATCAGGATCAGCTTGGCGTGCACGACGATCGCGTCGAGCTGCCAGACCGCGAGGTTTGCCCGCTCGGAGGCGCTCAGGCGGTCGACGATGCCGCTCTGAACCACCGAGGTCAGAGTCGCCGGGATCTTGCCCGGCGTGTCCAGAGGATCTCCGATGCCGGGGATCAGGGCGATCACCTTGACCCCGCGGCGACAGGCCGCGACCAGCGCCGGGAACAGGGAGTCGACGGCGTCAAACGACTGATCCTCGATGTAGATGTAACGCTGGGCGGCGGCGAGCGCGGTCTGGAACGTCCGCTTGACCTCGTGCACTCCGCTGGACGGAAGCGTTCGCCAGGGGGTGTTGTGCAGGAGACCGAACTCCTTGCTGTCAGGGAATGTCCGCACCACCTGCACGCTGGTGTCGGCGCTCGCCCCCACCGTGGTCGCGGCCGGTGGGTGCAGTGGCGTGATCGGAGCCGGGTTGTACTGGTGGCTCCCCGCGCCGACGTCGTAGGTGGCCGGGCTGAGCGTCGCGGCCTCGTTCCAGCGGGTGACGAACGTCTGCAGGGCGCGTCCAGCGCCATCGCCCCGAACGAGCACCCCGGCGTCGTGCCAGCCCAGGTTGGGCGGCGGATGCATCGGCGGACTGAGCCGGTTCTGCTGGAAGTCAAGCCCGCCTATGAACGCCGCCACGTCACCGCCGTGCGAGACCACCGCGAATTTCTGATGGTGGGAGGACGCGGCGTTGCCCGACCAGTCGATCAGCACGCGACCGGCGAGGACCGCGCCGCCGCCCGCGACGCGAGCGCGCAGGTCCTCTGCGGCGGCGATGTTGTCGTGGATCACCCGCGAGTAGGGCCCGGCGCCCAGCACCCCGGCAAGCCGTGGACTGTCCAGCACCTGCCGGTTGACCCAGACGATCACCCGCACGTCGACTCCGGCCGCCGCCTTGGCGACCAGCAGGTCGCCGAGCGCAGTGCCGTCGGCGAAGGTGAAGCCGGCGCTGAACCACCAGCCGGCCAGGTAACAGGCGTCGCCGGTGCCCAGGGCATCGATCCTGGCCTTGATCGCGGCGAAATAGTCGCGGCCGTCGACGATCGGCTCGAACGTCGACGCGCGGCTGAAGGGAGCGGCGTCGGCCGTGCCGGGCGGCGGGAAGTACCGGCCTTCCAGCGCGCTGAGGGCGGGCGCTGCGGATGGAGGAGCCGGCGGAGGGGGTGCGGGGAACGGCGGGACCGGGGAAGGGGTCGAGGGCGCGAATGCGTCGAGCAGCGGCCAGGTGATGGGGCCGATCTTGCCGTCACGCGTGACCCCGTTGGCCGCCTGGAAGGCCTTGGTTGCCAGCTCGGTCGACGGCCCGAACCGGCAGTCGACGATCAGCGGAAGCTGACCTCGGCCCCGCAGGGTTTCCAGGGATGAGTCGATGAGGCCCCGCGTGGTGGCGGAGTTGTCACTGCCGACGGTGGCGCCGGCCTGATAGCGCGCCAGGAATTCGTTCAGGCATTGCTGGGCGTAGCCGACGGTCGGCCGGCGCGACAGCTCGTGCGTGCTGCCGGGGAGGATCAGCGGATGCGGGGCACGACCGGATGGGTCGGGCTCGGGGGCGGCCGGACCCTCACCCGGCGCGCAGGAAGTCAGCAGGGCCATCGCGGCGGTCACAACGCCCCCGGCGATGCCCTCGGCGGACTGGGCCGCAGTGGTGGAGGTCGCGACGTGGAGCTCGAAGTGCATGAAGTCCTTCGATGTCCGCCAGCTCCCGCCCCAGGTCAGCCCGGCCGCCTGGAGCGCGTCGATCAGACGCGGGTCGAGATTCAAGAAGCCCGTCCGCGCCAGTTCCCTGAGCCCGGTCGCCTGCCGTCCGGCAGCGGCAAGGACTGCCCGCAGCTCGCCCGCGCGGCCAGTGTCGCCTGACTGCACCGCCGCATCGAGCTCCTGGCGGCGGGCGGCGAGCCACTCGTCGCCGTAGGCGGTGCGGAACGTCGTACTCGCCTGTCTGAGCGCGTCGGCGGTCTGCGTGCTCCCGAGGTCGACGCCGGTGACGGCAGTGATCACCCGGACCACGTCGGCATCGTGGCGGGCCCGGATCCGCGGGTTGGTGGCCGGATTGATGTCGACCGCGAGCCCGAGCGCGTGTTGAGACAGCGAGTCCGCCTGACCTCTGATCGGACGCGCGTTGACCGCCCAGATCGAGTGCACGTCCGGGGCGGGCGTCGCCGTTGCCAGCGCCGCGTCGGCCTGCGCGAGCGCGGCCGCCAGCGAGCGGTGCGCCGGGAACGCGTGACCCAGAAGGTGCGCGGTGGTGATGTTCTGGTCAAGGTACGCCGCCGCGTCAGGGATCCCGTGGTTGGCGTACAGAGGGGCCAGGCCGACGTAGTTGTCCAGCCCCCCCTCGAACCACCCATGCACGCGGGGATGCGCGTCCCATTGCGCTCTGAGCGTGGCATCGTCGGTCTCGACCGCGGACGCCGGAGCGCTGCCGTTGCGCTCCGCGGGGGTGTCTGTGGTTGTCTCCGCGCCGTGACCCGCCCCTTGGACGGCCAGCCTGGCCCCCGGATCGGCGAGCAGCAGCCATCCGAAGCGACGCGGGATCTCGTTGTGCGCGACGCTTGTCGCCTGCGCGCGGTACCGGTCGGCGACTCCCGGCGCCGAGGCGGACTGCAGCAGTGGGTCGAGCCCGCGCGCAACGGCCAGGGAATGCTCCGACGTCCCCGCGCCTTCGATGAACAGGATCCGCAGCGATCCGGCCGCGCTGCCTGCCAGCTCCGCTCGGATCCGATTCTGCGCCCAGTCCGCCAGCGCGTCAGCCGGCCCGTACAGGGCGTCGAACACCTGCACCTCGTGCGGGTCGTTGTGGCGCAGCGCCCCCATCAGCCCCGCGCCTCCGCCGGAGTGAGCGGTCAGAATCAGCCTGCCGATCGACGGCCGTGCCCCGGTCTCGCTCCCGAAGCGCTCCATCGCGAACGAGATCAGATCCTGCAGGCCCCGGGGAGTGACCAGGGCGGGGTGGTCATATCCGGCGCCCGAGCGACCACCGAAGTAGTTGCCTCTGGGGAGGATGCAGAGCGTCGGCCGCACGCGTCCCGGGCGGGGGTCCGACGGGTCAGCGGGGTTGGAGAAGTCAAGGCCGCTCTTGGGCTCCTTGTCGACGTCCAGGCGCATCGCGGCCGCCCGTCCGGAGTAGCCGTGGAAGTGCACCACGACGTCCACCGTCGAGACGCCGTCGGGCATCGCGTTCCAGCGCAGGATCAGGTCGGGATGGGTGCCACGATGCGATGCCAGCAGCGGCACGGCGTCGACAACCAGCCGTCCGGCCGGCACCGGACCGGACTCTGGTGCCCACGGGGGTGCGGTGTCGGCCCAGCGCTCGCCCTGCCAGACCGGGGCGTCCAGCGGCCAGAGGTCGTCTGCGGGCCGGATCAGCATGTGCTGCGCCGGGAGCCGTCTGCCCGAGTCAGTGATGCGGACCGCCAGGATCTCGTCGCCGTGGTCAGTGATCACGTGGGCGTAGAGCCCGCGGCCCGAGTCGCGCAGCCGGTCGCCGAGCGCCCGGCAGCGCTCGCGATCGTGGATCGTGCCGTTACTCAGAACCACCAGCCGGCCACCGTCTCGCTCGCCACGGATCCGGGAGAGAAGAATGTCTCCGGCCCGAGGCTCGATGCCCAGCTTCGAGCCCGGTCCGGCGAGGATCATCACGCCCGCCGGCCTGTCAGCCGGCGAGGACCCGGAGCGCAGGGCGTCGAACAGCCCCGCCGGCGAGTCGGCCACTCCGAGCCTGTCCAGCACCGATCCGGTGAGGGATCCTCCGCCCTGCGCGGCTCCGCTCATGACAGCTGTCTTGTCAAGGTTGTCCACGGTCTCCTCCTGAGTCAGCTCTGGTGCGGGCCGAGCTGCCTCGACCGCGCGTTCGATATCCACGTAGCCGTCGCCAACCCGCATCCCCCGCTCGTCGGTGAAGCCGGCCGATTCGGCGGCACGACTGAGGTGGGCGCGCGTCTTGGCGATCGTCAGCGGTCTGCCGGCCGCCTCGAACATCAATGCGACTGTTCCGGCCACATAAGGCGCCGCCATGCTGGTGCCCGACATCCGCGTGGCACGGGCTCCCGGATCCTGGCCGCGCGGGGTGGAGCGCGCAGCCAGGATGCGCACTCCGGGTGCGGTGAGGTCGGGCTTCATGCGCCCGTCGCTGGTCGGCCCGGAGCTCGAGAACGGGGCCAGCGGCCGCTCGGGCGAGAGGGCGTCGTAGGCGCCGACGGTTATCGTCCGCAAGCCGTTGCAGACCGAGTTGGTGGTGCAGCGCTTGACGATCTGGGTGTCGTCGAGATGCGATTGCCCGCTCGGGGAGCCCGACTCGCGCTCCACCCAGCAGTGGTAGCGGCCGTCGGCGACATCCGTGGCTTCCAGCACGATCTCCCACCGGCCGCCGGGGGCCGCCGGGTACAGAAACGCGTTGACGTGGTTCTTGCCGTTGTTGGGCTCACCGGTGCGATGGTGGATGCGTCCGATGGTCACTCCGCCAAGCTCGAGCGCGCACGACTCACCCGGCGCCACCGTCACGCTGAGCTCGTGCTCACCTGATTCGATCCGCGCCACGATCCGGTCCGCCCCCGCGTACCACACCTCCAGCTGATGCGGATTGATGTTTGCCCGGGTGGTCAGCCAGCCGATGCGGTCCTGTTCTCCGGGGCGCAACCGGCCGGCGGAGTGAATCCTCGTCTCGTAGTAGTTGCCGGCGCTCTGGCAGATCGCCCTCCCCGGCATGGCCGAGACCGCGAAGTCGAGCGCGCGCTCGAGCGGGCTCGAGCCGTCGTGTGGGCCACCGTGACTTCCGAGGCTCATGCTGACCACGATCGGGCGCCGGCCGGCGACACCGAGGCAGAAATCGAGCGCGTCGAGCAGCGTCACCCAGTCGCCGAGAGGGCGTCCATCGCCCCCGTGCGGCGAGTCGAGATGGACGAACAGCAGATTGGCCGCCGGAGCGATCCCGGACGGCGTGGCGTCGCTGCCCGCTCCGGCCGCGATTGACAGGCAGTGCGTGCCATGACAGCCATGACCGAGGTCCGCGTCCGCCGGGTCGTAGCCGAGCGCGGCGTACGGCGATCGCGTTGCCAGCGCCGCGTCGATCTCCCGGCGCTGGTGCACGACGCCGTACCCGTATCGAGGGGCCGTTCCGTGTTCCGGGTCGGCGCGCTGATCCCACAGCGCGAGTAGGCGGCTGCTGCCGTCCGCGGTGCGAAAGTCGGGATGCGCAAAGTCGACGCCCCAGTCGAGGCAGGCGACGATCACGCCGGCGCCGGTCTCAGGCAGTCCCTGGGGCCTGCGCCCGTCCTCGGCATCGAGGTCCGGTGCGGCGGGCTCGTGCCATCCGAGGACCGGATGCTGATCGAGCGCGCGTGGTGCCTTGAGGCTGACCACGCTCTCCGCCTCCCATGCGCGCCGGAGGTCGCCGCGCCGGATACGCCAGGTTGCCACGTCGCCGAACTGCGACACCACCTCCACCCCCGGCGGCGGGGCCGCGTCGGGTTGCATGCGCGCGACGACGCGAACGTGGTCGTCCGCGTCGCCGGCTTCGATCAGCTCCGCCAGCGCAGGGTCCATGTGACGAGCTCCGTCCGAGCCGCCGGTTCGCTCAGCTTCCTCGAGATGCGCTGATCAGCCCGTTTCGAACACCTCGACCCCTTGGCCCGCCCGCCGCTTGTGCCCTTTCGGGATCTCGATCGGGCTCGAGGTCGTGCTGACGAAGCCGGTGCTGTCATCCCCGTACATGACTTCAACGGTGAGCTTGTGACCCTCGTCGGCGACCTTGACGGTGTACTCCGAGGAGTTGCCGCCCTGATGGATCTCATTGCCGTCCCGGTACCACTGGAACCGCGGCTGGGCATTGGTGCCGGCGCCCTCCCAGATGCCGGGGTTGACCTCCAGGACATCGCCCGGCTTGTAGGCCGGCGGCGGCTTGGGGGCCAGGGTCACGCCTGGAAGCGACCAGGGCTGGGGCAGCGGATCGCTCGTCGGAGCCGCCCCCTGGGCCTGGGTGACCGCGGCGGCGCCTTGGGCCTGGGTGGTGGCTGCGTTGCCCGAGGCAGCTGCCGGGGTCTGGGTGGGCGGCGCCGGCGCAGAAGGCGCCGCTTGGGTCACCACGCCCACCGGCCCGGCCGTCGGCGGTCCGGCGGTGATGGTCTGCTGCTCGATCGCCGCCTCCTGGGTGGCGAGGACGTCGGCGACCGCGACGCCCAGTGCCGTGTTGGGCATAATCGCCGCCGGCAGCGCGACGCGCGTGACCTGATCGGCCTGCACGCCCTTGTTCTGGGCAACGGCGATCCCTGCGACGAGGCCTAGCGTGTTCAGTGGCATGCTGGCCTCCTCCTAGCTGTTGCGCGGCTGCGCCGCCATCATCGCGACCGCCAGCATCATCCCGGAGTCCATGCCCGTGCCGGACCCGCCCGACCCGGACGTGCCGCCGAAGCCGCTGAGCATCAGCAGCGGCAGGACTTGGCTCATGGAGTCCGGTGGGGTCGCCACGGTCACGGTGCCGCCCGCCGCCGCATCGACCTGGGCCGTGCCGCCGGATGACAGCATCGGCAGGATCGCCAGCATCTGGAGGGTATTGGCCGTCCCTTCGCGATCGCGTTTGGCCTGCTCGTGGATCGCCTTGACCTCGCTGCGGGTCCGCTTGCTCAGGGCATCGTGCTGAGAGCCCACGTTGGCGACCGCCTTTGCGTTGGTGGCCACGTCGGCCCGGACCTTGTCCATCGCGGTCTGGAACACCGCGGTGGTCACGTATCCCTTGGTCTGCGCCGGCGGGGTGTACTTCTGCGGGCGCGCTGGCGCCCGCTTCCTGGCTTCGGAGAAGTCACTCTCCCAGTCGGCCTCCGGCCAGTCTGAGGCCTCGAAGTCGAAAGCGTCTGCGTAATCAACGGGCATTGCCATCCTCCTGGTTGTTGTGCGAGTCGCCGTTGCGGTCGCTATGCGAGGGGCCATTGCGGTTGCTGCCATCCGGTCCTGGAAACTGAGTGCTGAGCTCCTGCGCACGACGAAGGGCTTCGCTCTGGAGCCGTCTGAGTGCCGGCACCACCATCGCCTCGAACAGCTCCGGTTCGGGCACAGTCCACCCGGGGCTACCGGCGCCGGCGCACGCGGGGCAGTCGGAGCTGTCGCCCAGGCACACCGGGCAGGCACCCAGCGCGCGGGCGACGTCGGCGAGCCGGTAGATGACCGGCGGAAGTGGCTCGGGTTCGAGCTCCGGCTCGGCTTCGAACTGCGAGTCGGGCGAGCGGCTCCGGGTCAGCTCGTAGCCGTCGTCCCATCCGAGCTCGGGCCAGGGATCCTCGGCCTCGATCACGTCGTCGGAGTCGAGCACCTCCTGGGCGGCCTGCATCCGAGCCATCAGCATCGACTGCATCAGGTCCTCGGGCGCGGCTCCTCCCTCCAGGGCGGTGCGCACCTCGGCCGGGAGCATCGTCATCAGCGCCTGATTCATCGCCGGGTCCATGTCGCTCACCCCAGGTGGACCGGATCGTAGGTGGCGGTTTCGCCCGCGTCAGCCTCGCCGTAATCGGCTTCGTAGTCGGCCTCGCCTCCGTAGTCGGCCTCCCCCGAATCCGCCTCGCCGCCGTACTCGGCCTCTCCGTAGTCGGCCTCACCCGCAACGCCTGATCCCGCGCTCGCCTCGCCCGCTCCCGGTCGCATCGGGCCGGCAGCCGTTCGGAACAGTCCTTCGATCGCGATCGCCTGCGCCAGCGTGGCGGCGCGCTCGGCGCCATCGGCCGACTCGCTGAGCCCGGGGAATGTCTCGGCCTCGGGGACACCGTAGGCGTCCTCCCATTCGGCGGCGGCTTGATTGGCGAAGTGGCCGACCATATTGGCGATCGCCCCAACCGGCACCTGCTGCCCGGCCACCGGGACGGTTCTGCTGCCGGCGTTGCCCATCAACATCGACATCAGGCCCTGCATCACCTGCGGCTGAGTGAGCAGCCCGAGCAGTGACCCGGCGGCTCCCCCTCCACCGGCGCCTCCACTGCCCCCGGCCGCGCCGAGCAACGCCGAGATCATGCTCGGTGCCCCCGCCGCCGCGCCGAGCCCACCGCCGGGCGGCGGGGCCGCCGGGCCCGCCGCCTGTGGCGGCGACGGACTGCTCAGTCCTCCGGCCAGCCCTCCCCCGAGCGCGCCGATCAGTGCTCCGTAAGGCCCCGCCGCCATCCCGGTGCTCGCACCCGACATGGCCCCCTGAAGAATCCCCGGCAGGCGCGGCGCGACCGCGCTGCCAATCGCGCTGGCGGCGTGGCTGAGCGAGCCCAGGAAGTCCTCGGCGGCGTCGGCGTCAATTCCCTCCACGGCCAGCTCGGCGCGGATTTGCGCTGGCCCCGCCTCGCGAAGGCGCGGGCTCAGAGCGGGACGTAGCCCGGCGAATGCGTCATCAAACTGGCTCATCTCTCCAGATCACCTCGTGTTCTCGCGGTACGGTCTCGTCGTCTGTACGACCGGCCCTGATGTGGGCGATCAGCTCCCCCGGTGACACCTCGCCGAGCGCGATCCTGTGGGGCCTGAGCTCGTACAGGAGACTCTCCCTCCCGTCCCCCGCGAGCGCGTAGACGCGCATCTGGGGATGGTCTGTGAGCATCCTGACGGCCGCGGCCTGATCGTCATAGGCGGTCACGATCACGTCGATATCGGTGAGATCCACCGTCCGGCGTCCCTGACCTTGGGGCATCACAGCCTCCATGTCGGTCTGCTCCTCGATCGCTCTGCGGATGATCTCGGCGAGCATCCGGGGAAGGCCGAAGAGCAAAATCCGTTTGTGCTCCAGAGTGGTTGCATACCGATCGCCGATGGCGGGATTGTGCGCACCGTCAGGTCGCCGGCGCAATAGGAACTTGGATCTACACCCAGGGCCGAACAGTTACTGATCGTGCGGCCTGAATCCAGCGCACTCAGGGGTGTAGTCCGTTCGGCCTACGCCGAGAGCTGCCCGCGGACCCGTGCGGCAGCTTGTGCACGGTTATTGACACCCAACTTCTCGATGATGTGATGCACGTGGTTCTTCACTGTCGGCAGCTCGATCTGCAGCTGGCGGGCGATCATCTTGTTCGACTGTCCCATGTCGATCAGACGCAGGATCTCTCGCTCCCGTACCGTCAGCGCCTGCAGCGGCTCAATCGGCTTGGCCAGGGAGCTCAGCCGCCGCAACAACGCCGCGGTCATTCGTGGTGAGCAGTGCACCTCGCCGCGCGCGATCCCGTGCAGCGCTGCCACGAGCTCGTCGATGGAGGCGTCGCGGGTCACGAACCCGGCGGCGCCCGACTCGGCGCAGGCGATCACGTCCTGCTCCCGGTCGGGGACCGTGATCGCAACGACCCGCGAGTCGGGCACGGCAGCGATGACCGCGCGGAGCCCATCGATCCCGTTGGGCTCCGCGACGTCGATCAGAACCGCGTCGACCGGCCGGCCGAGCTCACGCAGCTTCTGCTCTGCCAGGTCGACCCGCGCGGCGCTCCCGGCGATCTCGATTCCCTCGCGCTGTCCGAGAATCTCGCACAGACCGTCGCAATAGAGGCGGATCCCCGAGATCACGAATACCCGAATCGTCTCCCCCGCCGGTCGGCCCGCGTCGCCCCACGGCTGCCCGACCTTGTGGACCGCGTCCCCGTCTTCGCTCCACCGACCCATCCGTTTTCGACCTCGCCCCGGCAGACCACAAGTCCCGAGCCGCAGCGAGGAAAGGAATCAACCACCGTCATCCTCACGACGGCTCGCCCATGTTCACCTTAGGCCAGATGGCCTGAAAGTGTCAATCAGACCCTAACATTCAGCCACTTGAGGTTGTGAGGTGTAAGGAGATTTTGCGAGCTTTCGGTAGCGCCAGTGACCGTGTCTGCCGCACGGTGGGCACGTTTGGGGACGCCCCCCTTGACGCTCGAGAGCTGACCCGTGAAGATTGGGGTTGCGCTTGGGGCAGTGACAGCCTTCAGCGCACATCGGGGGTATGGGCGCACTGAATGACATCGGCGGCAGGTGATCCGGACGTCGCCCGAGCCTGCGATCCCGACGTCGCGTGAATCTGCGATTCGGCCTGCCCTGGAGCTGGCCGCGGCCGTCCTCGCACTGATCGTCGGGCTGTACGTCATCGGCCTGATCGTCACCTGGGTGCGGCTCGGCGCGGCTCGGCTGCCCACCGGTCTGGCCACGACCGCTCTTAGCAACCTCCAGTTGTTCGGCACCGGCCTGCAATCGACCGCGCTCACGCTGACGGCGTTCGCGCTGCTCTGCGGCCTGGCGTACCTGACCTCGGCATTTCGGTGGGAGATCAACGGACAGGATTGGCACGACATCGTGCGCAAGCGCGGGGTCGGGAGGGCGAGAGCAGATTCCACCGCGCCCGAGCGCCGTGCTCGTCGCGAAGCCGCCGCCGCGCAACGCAAGAGCCAGATGCGGCTCGCCCGTTCCGCGAAGGTGGCCGCTGTCGCTCATCGACGCAGGGATAGCTGGCTCGAGAACCTGGCCAACAGGCGCGTCGCCACGCATCAAAGCCGACTCGAGGCAAATCAACAGCGCCTGGATGCCGCCGGACCAGCCGTCCCGGACCCCGGAGGACCATCGGTCCCGGCGCCCGGTTCAGCGGCGCTGGGAGACGGAGCCGTCCGGATCATCGCCGGCTTCAACCTAATGATGATCGCCGGACTGACCTCACTGATCCCGGCTCGCCTCTTCCAAGCTGCCATCCCGCCCGCCTGGCTGGCTGCCCTGGGGAGCGGCGCCTTCATCGGAGCGTGGGTGGTGTCGTTCCTG
>Ga0182024_10022366_pt1 | contig 11397 bp, 7 predicted proteins | sample P32metaG_FD_120480 | JGI IMG/M metagenome (GOLD analysis project Ga0182024, IMG submission 120480) | Permafrost microbial communities from Stordalen Mire, Sweden - P3-2 metaG (Illumina Assembly) | ecosystem: Environmental > Terrestrial > Soil > Wetlands > Permafrost | place: Sweden: Stordalen... | reverse complement strand
TTGGAAGGACCAGAATACGATTCGTTGTCGGTTGACGGATGAGAAAGGAGAATCGTTGTTTCAATGATCAAAAATGAGCCGGGTGGGAGGCCTTCAAATGCTAAATCTCGGACGCGCTCCTAGCAGAGGAATGTCATCTTTCCTCTCGCGCAAAGATGGCACTTGTATCGGGAACACATTTAGCCGATAGAAAAGATCCTCGCGGAATGTACCTGCGGCTACCGCGGCTTCCAGGTCACGATTCGAGGCGGTGATCACTCGCACGTCAATGGAAATCGGTTGGCTGCTTCCGACTCGCTCAAATTCTCGCTCTTGCAGCACGCGCAGTAGAGCAATTTGCGTCTCAGGCGGGAGGTCGCCGATCTCGTCCAGGAAAATCGTTCCGCCATCGGCGGATCGAAGCGACCGAGGCGGCGCTGAAGCGCGCCGGTGAATGCGCCCTTCTCGTGGCCGAAGAGTTCCGAAGCAATCAGCGAAGGTGGGATCGCCGCGCAATTGACGCGGATGAATGCCTTCGTCGAGCGGCCCGACCGTTTATGGATGGCGCTGGCAATCAATTCCTCTCCCTTTCCGGTTTCACCCAAAATCAGAACCGTCGAATTCGTTGGCGCCACCTTGGCAACTTGCGACAGCACCCTGCGTAGCGGGCCCGATGATCCCACGATCTCTTCGTACATCGAGGAGCGGTCAATTTCTTCGCGAAGCGCAAGGTTCTCCTCTCGCAACTTTTCTTCGTCCCGCTTGCGATCTTCGATATCCGTTCCCGCAGAAAACCAGCGAATCAGGCGGCCCTGTTCATCGAGCAGCGGACTGTAACGGATCAGAAACCAACGATACTGCCCGTCTTTTCGCCGTACTCGCAACTCGTTCTCCCAAGGGATTCCTCGTGAAAATGCATTTCGCCTGGTCTCACGCAGTCGCTCCATGTCGTCCGGCTGGAAAACTCGCTCACGAAAGTCCGTCTCCATCAGCTCATCCGTCGAGAGACCGGTGTAATCGAGTACTGTCCGATTCACATACCCAACACTGCCATCCGGTCCCAAAACGACAATGGTCTGAGGTATTGCAGCCACTTATTTTCCGCGTTAGCGATGTCTCATCTTATGCCTACCACTGATGGCTTCGTGCGATTGTTTGGTCGTTTTTTCTGATTCAGGTGGTGAGCAAAAGATAAAAGCCCCGAAAATCGGTAACTCGGATCAACGTAGTGCTCGATTACATAGAACGCAAATTAGGGAACCCGCAAAGGGACCAGCCGGCAATGATCATCAGCACGCCCGTCTTGAGTGTGGGGTGTTCAAAGAACACTACAATGTAAAACGTGATCAATATTATTCGTCTCACGGTGCGCCGTCGCTCCACTACTGAACTTTGATGGAATACGTCAGCGAACTTTGATCCGCGAAGACGAAAAGTAGACTTTTTGATCCCGCTGTTGACGTCGGGTTGAGAGGATCGTTTGGTGCGAGTTGAACGATCGTTAGGGCTGTTCCGTCAGCGGGTCTAGCGGGTACAAACTTCAGGGGCTTCCCGCCATAAAGAACTAGCACCACATGATCCAGTCCCATACCTGAAACCTGGATAGTAGTTGCGTTCACACTGATACTGGCTGTTGGCGGAGTGATCGTTTCTTTGGCGTTTGCCCCTGCTCCGGACGGAGGCGCAGGCAACGATAAAACGACCGGGGTTGTGTCGCATTGCAGGACCACGCTGGGCCCATCCTTGGCGATGCTGCTCAATACGGAAACGATCCTCGTGTTCCGGGGCAGATCTCTAGTAGTTGGTGGCGTCTCCGTTGGCCCACGTAATCGCGATTTTCCGATCATCTAGTGCATGCAAAAGCGTATCGAGAATGCCCAACGATCTCGCAAGTGCAGGCTCAGAGACTCTGATGTGCGAGAGGGGCTTCCGCTCTTTCGGGAGCAACAAGCCCCTCTCATCTTTCCTGGGGTGTGCCAGCAGTTTCTTCGTCCTGACAACCAGCGGATGAGAAATCGAACGGTCACTCTGAACCGCGATCACCGCTGGGACCAACATCGCTTGAACTTGCGGATCGAGATTTTGCCCAAGAATGTCGAGTGGCTTTTCGCGGATCGTAATTCTGACGAGATCGAGCTTCGCGTCTTCGATGTCGGGCAAGGGAGTTTGTTCCGGATCGTAGCCTCTCTCGACGCGAACCCAATGGCCCACTGGCGGGCGGGGGATGTCGTGTTTCTCGCAAATCTTCGCGAGTCCAACATCCGAAAGCCCGAACTCTTTCGCGAGCGTTCGCACGGGCGTGCTCCAGACGCGTCGGTACAGTTCCGCACGTGTAACGGTTAGAGATTTTTCAGAAGACACGATACCCTCCGAATTTCACGAAATTCAAATCGCCACGATCAAACGACAGGTTTCAAGACAAGTGCAGAGAAGGACGGCAAGGGCCTCACGATTTTCCGGGGCGCAGCGGGAATCGCGGGAGGTCTCGGCGTGATGTTCGGTGTTCTCACCCAACTTGCGGGGATCGCACTTATCCTCGTCATGCTACAGAGGCGTTTCTACTTCCCGAGATCACCCGTTCGGATGAGGATAGACCCGTCCGCTTCCGTGTCGCCAGCCAGATATTTTCGCCGTGACTCTTGCTCGATTGTTTTGCGGTGTCTTCTGAACACGTCGAGTTTGTCCCGGGCGTCGCCCTTGAAATGGTCGTCCAGCGCTTCAGCGCTGACGGCGCAGCGCACCCGCGCGTTGCCGTCCATTCCAGAGAACACAACGACATGGCGGTCCGCGATGTATCTCTCGTCCGGCTTCGGGAACGTCAGGTCGTGTTGCCCAAGCGACCAGCGGACGCGCTCGGCGACAAACGCCGCGAACGGTTTGATGTTCATGTCGATGCTGGCGCGGTCGAGCGCCGACAGGTAGGCGTTGCGATCCCTGACGCGGATGACGGTCCATGGGTAACCGCCTGAAGCGAGCATCACGTTCATCAGGAACCGGGCCATGCGCCCGTTACCGTCCGGGTACGGATGGATGTAACCGAACAGCCAGTGGCCGAGAACGGCGCGCACGCCAGGTTCCGTTTCTTTTTCGAGCAGGTCGAAGTATGCTGGCATGGCGTCGCGCACGGCTTCCCACCGTGGCGGTACGTAGCGCGACGTGCGCAGGTACACAGGACTGTCGCGGTATCCGGCGAGTGCGCCCGGTTCGATGAGGCCAGCCGCGACGCAGGGCTGGAACAGTTCGCGATACCAGTCTTTGTGCGCGGCCCGCGCGCGCGCGCCGGGATTTTCTCCCCCGATCACTTTCTCGACGGATTGCTTCACCACCTGGAAGGCCTGCCAGTATCCGCGCGCGGCCAGCGCGTCACGGCTCTTGCGGTCATCCTCGTGACGGTCCGGATCCCAGTTGCCTTGGCGCACTCTCTCGATCAGTGCCGGCGTAATTGAATATCCCTCAATCGAGAGCGAGTGATAGGCGTCACTCTTGTAGATTTCGTCGATGAAATGCAAATATGCACGTTTGTCTTTCGGCAGTCCGGGCGCTTTCGGGAAATTCTCGATGACGCTGCCGCGCATGGATTCCCACAGCATTTCGATGCGGCCGACAATCGGAGCAGTGGCCTGCCGCGGCGCTGCGAAGACCTGAACGGCCTCGAATGGATTGCGTTCGCGCACGTCATAGCCGGCACCGGACATGGCGGCCATGATTTCGTCCGCCAGCGCCGCGCGTCCGGTTTGGCGGAACGCGCCGGCGAGATAGCCCGCCTTGGCCGAGTGTCCGCCGTTCAGCAGCATCCTGAGCAGGTCGGCGGCGTCGCGCCGGCTCGCGAGAACCACCTGCGATTCGACCGGGTTGCGATCGAAGAAGGATTCGCCCACCCTCACCAGCGAAGCCACCGGAGAGAAAAGGCGCAGGCCGTCGCGCGTCACGAGATCCGCTTTTGCGGGCATCCCCGCTACTTTCAGATCGTACAGCGACGTCTCGAACAGAAGCCTGATCGAATTGTTCGTGCCCCTCGGGCTGTTGATGACGACCTGGTCAGGAATCACCGTTCTCTCGCCGTGCAGGAGAAGTGACTGCTCGGGCGAAAGGTGCCACTCGTCGCCGAAACGCTCGTTACAGTAGCGCGCGCAGAATTCCCAGAACGTCGCATACCAGGGTGTGCTGTCGCCATCACGCGAGCTGGAGGAAATCAGCCAGCCCTTCATGACTTCCTGCAGAAATCCGTTTGTCAGCAGACGTTCGCGATTGACGCGGCTTAGATCTTCGGACCGGAATACACGGCGCCCCTCCTGCTGGAGCGCGCTGAGCGCGTCGAGAGACTCAGCCAGTTTTTCGTTCGGCGTGGGCATGATCGGCTTGGGTCAATATAAGTTTATTGTGCTGTACGGATACAAGTATATTATGCCGTTCCACAACAAGTCAATTATGCCGTGTGACTGCAAGTGTATTCTGTCGCAACTTCATATACTTACAGCCAGTCCGAAAAACTCACTAGAGAATGGCCGCATCTTGGAGGAGTAATATTCAGCAGAGTCGCACATGGCCATAGTTTCCCGTTCATTGGAAATTGGTGCTTAAATTTTAATGATGCCGTTAAATTTCAAGAGAGTCGTTAAACCTTAAGGTTGATGTTAAATTTTCTGACGAAGCGTCTGCGTGAAGCCAAGGGCGAAGAAACATCAGGAGAGCATTGCGGAAAGAGAGCGCGCACAATTGGTGGATCAATCGCATGAAGGAGAACTCGAATACCAGGTTAGAACCAAAGCTAGCGTGAAGCGCGCCATAAAAAAGGAAGAGAAACTCGTAAGACAACATCTTGAGTGGTTGGATGAGCGAAAAGGCAACGTCAAGGTACTCAGCGATGGCCAACTTCGATGCGACGTCTACGAAAAGGAACGGAACAATCTCATCGAAGCAAAAGCTTCGCTTAAACGGGAATATATTCGCATGGCCGTCGGGCAATTGTTTGACTATGCGTACATCGGAAGAGCGCGTTTCGGCAGGCCCACATGGCGATCTTGTTGCCACGCAAGCCGGATCTCAAACAACTGGAGTGGCTCCCGAAACAGATTCGAATTGTGTGGAAGAAAGGAAAAATCTTCGACGACAACGCCAACGAGGCTTTCGTCTAACACAAGCCAATCAGAAGCTTCATCGGCCGCATTCGCGACATGACTGCCAACCGGTCAGCACGTCAGATGGAGGAGGAATTGGCTGCAAACGTCGGCTCTTTGAGAATATCGATTTCTGGAGAAACGAAACGCTATTAAGCGTTAGTCAGGAGTGCGCGGAATTCAAAGTATCCGCGCCCACCGAGCTTGTGGACAACTTCCCGTGCGACTTGCCTGGCCGTTGCGTCCTCAGACCCCAACGCAGCGGCAAGAATCTTCCGCGCATCACCGTTCCAGCCGAGTATTCCCCATCCCTTCTCATCGCCATCCACGATGAGACCAAGACACTGAACCGTTTTCCTGAGCATAGTCGGGCTGAGTTCAGCTAAACGCTCGACGACCCACAGGTCGGGATCTATCGTCTTCGTCATCTTGAGGACCTCCAACAATTGGTCCACGCTCCACTCATCATTCGATCTCTTCGATACAAACCACCAACCGAACTCTGTCAGTTCCTTCTGGAAAGAACCGTCGTTGCCGGCCTGCCGGGCCACTTCAATGCGCGTTTCCCACAAATCTTGTAGTTTTTCGATTATGGCGGGCGGTATTTCGCCCGTATCGTTCTTGAGTGTTTTCCCGATGAAACCGGTTACGCTACCGCGCAATCTGACAAATCGTCATGAACTCGCATGTTCTCGGTTTCCGGGATTCTAAGCGGAAGCTGTGTTTTGGCTAAATCAGGGGGGCGTGGGCCTACAAACAAACTCCTGAAAATCAATTCTAAGTTAGTGCCTGAAAGAGAGGCGCTCGCAACGAGTTGCAACTCATCACCAATCCGTAACCAAAACTAGCAGGTTTAGATTCATCAAAACACCTGAGCGCGGACAGGCAAGAAACGGAAGGGCTTTATTGCGCCGCCTCAAAACACAGTAGAGGTCTGCGGTTCGAGATTTGCACGAGTCTGCCATTCATCTATAGATCCCCCGCGCACGCTCCGTTAAACGCTTGTACCGCTTTGGCCTTGTGCTATTATTCGGAATGGCGCACCCAGCATACGGCCCTAGCCCTCTCCCTGCTGAACCGCCGAACATCCAAGCCGGAACCCCAGCGGCTGCCTCCGACATTGTACGTTACATCGATTTGAAACTCGCGGCGCTTGGTTACTCCAGCGGCCGTCACGCCAATTCCGACCTTCTCGATATAGCGCGCCCGCTGCTTCGCAATTATCACCAGAAGGACCTGATGCTCGGGAACCTTCAGTGTCCCGCCGATCGCCGGATTCAGAATTTTCTGGACAATTATCTAAAGGATGTATGCCCCGGCGGCGCGACGCAACTTCCGGCCAACACCTTTCTTCTGGACCGGCCAGGTCTCGCGCGAGTGATGTCCTTGCCCTTGAGCGGCGACACCTTTTCTTCTCCGTTTTTGCAGTCTTATCGTCTCCCCCAGGGCATCCTGCATAATCCGAAGAGTGACCGTCGCACCACGCAGGGCATTTTCCACATTGTAGAAGGAGGCCTTCCGGTTCCGGCCGACAAGCTCGCGGTTCCGAAGAGAACTTTTGCGGCTTTGCTCGCGGCAGCGTTCCAGCCTCCGCCGAGCTTAATGGCACTGCCATACACCGCTGACCAAAGTGAGCAGGTGAGGTTGTTTGCGTCGCTTCTGCTGCGTCCTTTTGTATGTCCCGCCACGGAGCACGACCCGCTCAAAACCATGGAAATTCGGTTTTTCGTTCCCGGGAGCCTGGTGAGCAATCTTGATTTCGTCGAAGCGATTTTTGGAAACGGGGGCGATCCCTATCTGCCGGAAAATGACGCGGCTCTCGACGCGATGCACTGGACCGGCCACACCGGCTGCGTGATTGTGGCCCCGCATCTGGCGGGCATGAAGAAAAAGGAATTGGGGCTGCCGCACGAAAGCGAAGCCACGGACCGGCAGCGCCGCGACGGGATGTTCTGGCGCGATCCGGACGAGCCTTACAACGGAGGCGGCTCGTTCAAAATAGCCTGCCGGGACGAACGCGGCGTGATGGCCACCATCATCGCCGACAATTATTACGGCTATTGTAAGAAAGAAGTGAAGACACAAATCAGTTTCGCGGCCAATCTCTACGGCTTATCGGAGGAGGAACATGCGGGCGGCGCGATCGCCTTTGCCACCTATGTGCTCGGACAGGATTTTCGCGCAGGCAATGCCGTCAGCTTGAAGAAGGCCCGTTTTCGCGACGCGACGCATCTGCTGGGCGAGATGGTCGAGATCAAGCCGGAAGGTTACGCGGTCGACCGGCGCTATCCGAATATCCTGTACGTTCAGGAAAATTCCGAGTTCAGCGTACGCGAAGGCTCGGTCAAATGGACAGCCGCGGGCGCCTCTCATCGTCTGGCGCTGAGTGACGATGCCACCTACGTGCTTCCGAACGGATTTCGCCTCCGGATGGAAAAGCAAACGGGTGGCTCCGCCTGGAGACTGGTCGGTGCGCGCCCCCGCGGCACGCTGTGTCACAAGCCCTGCACCGTCTCCGGAGGGGGGAAATCGGAAATCTCGAAGTCGATCGGCAACGTAATCCTCGAAGGGCCCGTTTTTGTGGGCGATTACCAACACGATGTCGAGCAGGTAGCTGAAATCCTGCAAAGGGATTTCCCCAGCGTTTATAAAGACCGTCCTCCCGACCAGCGAACCGCCCGGCCTATTCTCAGTCCCGAACGCACGATGGGCTCGGTGATTCAGCTCTTTACGCCTTTGCCGGAGTATAAGGACGAGCACAACGCCTGGCTCCGCTCGTTGTCCTACTCCATTCGCGAATTGCTCTTTACCGTGAAGCGGTATTACCGCCCGGAGTGGGGAGAAAATTGGCGCGAGCATTTTGCCGTCGATCGCGTGAACGGGTTTCCGGGACACGAGTTGAAGTTCGACGGACAGAAGCTCGTGAATTACTACCTTCGCGTTGGCTACGATCAGGATGGTTCCTGGCGAATCTATAAGCTGCGTCCCGATTTTTATCCTGCCGAAAAAGTGCAGGTGGAAGACGACATCACCGTTTCGATCGTCCTGCCACGCGAGAGTCTGAGCGGTCTGGATGCGGAATTCACGAATCCCAGCGTCAAATTGGTATTGAACTGCGAAGAGCTTCTGTTCCAACGCCCGGATGACGCAATCCATCGCGGCGCCGACAAACAAGCGGAAGCGGATATTGCGAGCCCCGGCACGTTTTTGTCGAACTACGAACCGTTCACGGTCGACCAAGCGGCAAAAATCGCAGCGCACGTGGCCGAGTTCGACAAATATACGAACCCGATGAAGCGATTATTCAAAGAGTTTGTCGCGAGCGTTCCTAACTCTTACGTTGTTTCCTCGGCGCATCCGCGCCTCGTGGACGGCAAGCCATCGAAGAATCCGCGCTATCTGCAAGCGCGGCCCGACCTCGGAAATCCACGCGGAACATACTTGGCGGAAATTGCGGCGCGCCTCGAGCGCGAAATTCCCAGCGACAAACCCGTCCATTTCCCCGTGAATGCGGTGCTGGCCGGACGTAGAAACAGCCCACCGGACCCGGAAATAGGCCTGCCGCCGCTGGCTGTCTACAGCCCCATTCATTATCAGGAGCTTCCCGAGCTGTTTATGGAGTTTGTCTCCAGTCTCACGGGCAAATCTCCGTCGATGACCGGATTCGGCACCGAAGGCGCACTCACGAAATCTCCATTCAACGCGCTGTGGCCCGTCGTCGATCTCAACAACGCTCTGGTGTCAGCCATCGTCACCGGTTACGCGGGTTTCACGACATCCGCCGGCTATGTGGGCCCGGATGTTCGCGTGGATCACGACATCAGCATGCTTGTACCGGAGATTTGGTGCCGCATGCGCGTCCACGAGCGCGACCCGCAATTTATGATTTCGGAGAAGCTTCTCGAGCGCGTGGAAGACTTCACTTTCGACGGCCGGAAGATTCTCGCCAGCCGGTTGGGATACCGCATCACTCGGGTGTTCGTCGAACGCTTTCTGGGCAGGCTTTTCGAAACGCCCGACGAGGTTTTCCCCGAAGAAATGCTGCGGCCGGAGAAACAGAGCCAGGAATCGTTTGCGGCGGGTGTGGACGCCATTGTGGACGCGCAGCGCCGTGTGGCGCTGAATTATTTTGAGGATGGCAGCGTTGAGTCTGCATGCCCTCCGCTGAAGGCCCTGCTGCATATCATGGCCCATGGCGAATACGAGGGCATGGGCTTGAGCAGTTCCGAATTTCGTCGTCTTTTTGACCGGGGAGTAGTGCTGCAAAGCAGTTGGTATCACGAAAGGCTTCGCGTCAAGCAGGAGCGCGACATCGCCTTGTGGCGTCGCCATTTGGCGGCTCTCGAAAACTTCGAAAGCTCGGGCGCCATCGTTGCGACGGCTCCCGGTTTCCCTGTGCGCGACCGCTTGCGCGACGCGCGCGCTCAATTGGCCCGCGTAAGTTCTCCCTCTTATCTCACTGAATTACGCGGAACCATTGGCGCCGACCCTTTCACCGGGCAACTCACTCAGTAATTTCCTCTAGCGACGCTCAGTCTCCCGCGTCATCTATGGTTGTCGGATGCGGCGCTTGCGAATTGTCGGGCCGTGTGAAATAAACTCATGTAGAATCGCGCATCTTTCGTTTTGCTCGCGCCATCTATGAACTCATCAGTCGAGACCGTTGCTGTTGCGACGACCAAGCCGCGCCTGACGCGCGATCAAATCCGCGGTTTCTGGGCGGCGTGGGCCGGCTGGGCTCTCGACGGGATGAACTCCTTCATTTACGCCCTGGTTCTGGTTCCCGCGCTGCGAGATCTTCTTCCGCGATCGGGAGTTGCGCCCACGGCGGCCAATATCGGCTATTACGGTGGACTGCTCTTCGCGCTCTTTCTCATCGGCTGGGGATTGTCCCTGGTCTGGGGTCCTTTCGCGGACCGTTTTGGGAGGGTCCGCACTCTCTGCCTGACGATTATTTTTTTCTCGGTCTTTGCGATGCTCAGCGGCCTCGCTACCAACGTCTGGGCTCTCGCGATATTCCGCTTGCTGTCGGGAGTTGGCATTGGCGGCGAATGGTCGATGGGCGGAACCCTCATCGCCGAAGCTTGGCCGGAACGGCGCCGCAAAATGGGTGCCGGCCTGATGCACACGGGATATTATTTCGGATTCTTTCTCGCCGCGATTGCCAATTATTTCTTTGCGGACCGTTACGGCTGGCGCGTGATGTTTTTCATCGGCAGCGCGCCCGGTTTGCTCATTGCCGCGATGTATTGGGGCGTGCAGGAGCCGAGCCGCTGGAAGGAAAAACAGAAACAGGCCCGCGAAAAATTGAGCGCAACGCGCGCTTTTTCGCGCCTTTTTTCGTCCGAATACCGCGGTAAGACTCTTCTGAACTCCACCTACATGCTCGTTTCGATCATCGGCCTCTGGGCTGGCTCCGTGTATGTTCCCGCGGCCGTCACGTACCTGTCGCTGGGCAGCGGCCACACGGCGGCGCGCGCGGCGCAACTCGCTTCCTATGGCACGATGCTTCTATCAATAGGAACAATCCTCGGCTGCATCGTTCTGCCGATACTGGCCGAGCAACTGGGTCGGCGAGTGACGATGGCTCTTTACTTCGTTCTGATGCTTGTATTTATCGCTCTCACTTTTGGCTATGTCTTCTACATGAAGCAGGACGCGTTGCCTTGGTTCATGGTGTGCCTGTTTTTTCTCGGAGTCGGCGGCGCCAATTTCGCGATGTATACGCTCTGGGTGCCGGAACAATATCACACGGAGTGTCGCGCCAGCGCTTTCGCGTTTTCAACCTCGGTGGGCCGGTTTGTCGGCGCGGGCGTCACCTTTCTTGTCGGAGCCGGCGTTCAGCATTTCAAGACAATCGGAACACCGGTTGCCTGGACTGCCGTAGCCTTCATCGTCGGGCTTCTCCTTCTTCCGTTCGGTGACGAGACCAAAGGGAAGCCGCTGCCCTCGTAATATCCGCGCTCAACCGTGGTCATCGGCAACGCCGGGTGTCCCGTCCCCCGGGGTCGGTGCAAGGGAGGATGTTTTGAATTTGCGGGTGCCCCATCCTCGGTTTTTGAGGGTGGGATTTTCAGTTGCGTCAAGTGGCGAAAGCAATCATCCAATCAGCAACGTCATTCTGAGCGATGCGAAGCAGGTTTTTCCATCACTCCGCGTTTGAACGAGTCCTTCGTTTAAAATTAAATAAACGGTCTTTTGCATACGAATCGAGTTGATTTTCGTAGCAGAAAATTGCAAGGTTTTGGCGTGAAGAACGCTGAAATCCTGCAATTTTTATTTTGAGGGTAAAGGATGAAAC
>Ga0182024_10022365_pt1 | contig 11398 bp, 9 predicted proteins | sample P32metaG_FD_120480 | JGI IMG/M metagenome (GOLD analysis project Ga0182024, IMG submission 120480) | Permafrost microbial communities from Stordalen Mire, Sweden - P3-2 metaG (Illumina Assembly) | ecosystem: Environmental > Terrestrial > Soil > Wetlands > Permafrost | place: Sweden: Stordalen... | reverse complement strand
TTTGGCGTCGCCTTCGGCCTTGGCCATTGTAGTTCTCCATTCCGACCGCGCTAGTCGACACGATTCGAGCGGCAAATCGACTGTTCAGCCTAAATATATCACCCTAACAAACCGTAGCGCCCAGATGTTTCCAGCCCTTTTGTTTTGGCGCCCAGGCGCCCGGGCTTACGGGTCAGCGTGGGAGCCGACGTCCGGTTAACCGACAAGCAACCACCTTTCGGCGGACAAAATCAAGTCCGCCGAACAGAGCGCTTGCAAACCAAGCGCGCTCTCGCGCTAATTCCCGCGAGCGCCGGCCGCCTAATCCGACGATAAGCTTCTGCAATCAGGCAGGTTTCGGCTCTTCCGGCTCGGCTGCCCGCTTGGTCGTGACCTCGTCCACGATTCCAAAGGCCTTGGATTCTTCCGCCGACATGAAATGGTCACGGTCCAGCGTCCGCTCGATCGTCTCGTAAGTCTGGCCGGTATGATGGACGTAGATTTCGTTCAGTCGGCGCTTCACTTTCATAATATCTTCGGCATGGCGTTGGATATCCGACGCCTGCCCTTGAAAGCCGCCCGATGGCTGATGCAGCATGACGCGGGAGTTGGGCAGCGCATAGCGCATTCCCTTCTCCCCTGCGCACAGCAGCAGAGAGCCCATGGAGGCGGCCTGCCCGATGCACATCGTGGTTACTTTGGGCCGTATGAACTGCATCGTATCATAGATCGAGAGGCCCGCAGTGACGACCCCGCCCGGCGAGTTGATGTACATGGCAACCTCTTTTTTTGGATTGTCGGCCTCCAAAAAAAGCAATTGCGCGACGACGAGCGAGGCGGAGATGTCTTCGACGACTCCCACCACGAAAATGATTCGCTCGCGCAACAGGCGGGAGAAGATGTCGAACGAGCGTTCCCCGCGCGCGGATTGCTCGATGACGATCGGCACCAGATTATTATAGTAGAAATCGACGGGATCGCGCATGTGTCTCGCTTTCGGGGGAATCGTTCGGCCTTATCTTGTTTACATAAGCGTCCGCCCGATCCGCGAAAAGGGGCCAGACCGCCGCTCATAGGCGTCGGCCTTTAAGCCGAACTCGAGGCGACCGCCTGGGGTTCGACCTTTTCATCCTCATCGGCCTTCAGCAGTTCCGCGGCCGTCACCTTCCGGTCCTCGACCTTGGCGAGGCCGAGGATGTGGTCGACGACCTTCTCCTCGTAAATCGGCGCCCGCAATTCGGCGAGCGCTTGCTGATTGTTGCGGACGAAATCCCACATTTCCTTTTCCCGGCCGGGGAAACCGCGGGCGCGGGCGATTAGCGCCTGAGTCATCTCTTCCGGGGTTATCTCCACCGCCGCTTTCGAGCCGACCTCGGCCAGGAGCAGGCCCAGACGGACGCGGCGCTCGGCAATGCGGCGATATTCAGCGCGCGCGGCTTCCACGCTCGTGCCGTCCTCGAGGAAGCTGCGGCCGGTGGATTTCTGCTCGGCCTCGACCTGCCTCCAGATCTGATTGAATTCCTGGTCGACGAGCCCTTCGGGAACGTCGAACCCATAGCGCGCCGCCAATTCGTCGAGCAGCTTTCGTTTGAGCTTCTCGCGCGAGGCGCGGGCATAGTCGACCGCGATGCGCTCGCGCAGGTTCGAGCGCAACGCCTCGAGAGACTCGAGCCCGAGGCTCTTGGCGAATTCATCGTCCAGCGCCAGAGACTCCGGCGCCTCGACCGCTTTTACCGTCACGTCGAAATCGGTCTGCTGCCCCGCGAGCGCGCGAACGGCGTAGTTCTCGGGGAATGTCGCCTGGGCTGCGCGTCGCTCGCCCGCGACCGCGCCGATCAGAGCATCCTCGAAACCGGGGATAAAAGTGTTGGAACCCAGAACGACCTGGATATCTTCACCTTCACCGCCCTCGAAGGATTCGCCTTTGATCGTCCCGACGAAATCCACCGTCAGGCGATCATGGAGCTCGGCCTTCTCGCCTTCCGGCCGGGAGGCATAGATGCGGCGGGATTCGGCAAGACGCTGCAGGGCCGTTTCGACGTCCGACTCCTCGACGTCGGCCACCGGCCGCTCGACCGAAATGTCCGACAATTCACCGATCTCGAATTTCGGCAGCACTTCCAGCGCCACCTTGAAATTGAGGTCGCCGCGCGCTTCCAGCGCCGCGTCGATCGCCTCGCGCTCGGTCGGGAGTTCGATTTTCGGCTCCATCGCGAGACGCAAGCCGTTTTGGTCCATGATCTGCTTATTGGCCGCGTTGATTGTTTCCTGCACGACCTCGGCCATGACAGAACGGCCATAGACGCGCTTGAGATGCCCGATCGGCACCTTGCCGGGGCGAAAGCCGTTGATCTTGACCTTGGTCTTGAGGTCGGCAAGCTGCGAGTCGAGTTTCGAGGCCAGATCGCCAGCCGAAACGACGACGCTATATTCCCGCTTCAGCCCTTGGCTCAGCGTCTCGGTGACTTGCATCGCAAAACCGCCCTATCTCATTGACCGGCGCCCGACCGTCTTCGCCGCGCACCCGAAATAACCTCGTTTCAACCGTCACGCCGGCGACCGCAACACGCGGCATTGGTGCGGGCGGAGGGACTCGAACCCCCACGATTTTGGTCACCGAAACCTAAATCCGGCGCGTCTACCAGTTCCGCCACGCCCGCGCCTGCGCGCTCCTCGCTTCCGAGGAGGCGTTTGGCATAGGGCGCGCTCTATAGCAGCTTGCGCCACAGGCGCCAGCGAAAAACGCGAAGTCCCGGCTCTTCTGAATCAGTCCTTTATATAGACCGCCAAGGCAATCGTGAATATCCCCCCGGCGAGAGCCAACAAGGTTGCGCGGGGCACTCCGTACTCTATGACATGAGGCGACGCCGCCAGTCCAATGAAGCCCAGGCCGACAATTGGGCCGACAACTGAAAAGAACTTGCCCATGCGAACGCTTCCTGCGGGGACCCCAAGCCGACGCCGATGCGCGCGGGGATTGCGGAGCGTGCCGCAAGCTCGGCGCCGCTGCCTCTGTCCCGAAACTGGACATTGTCTAAAGCGGGTCCCGCGGTGGCCTTGACGCGACGACGGCTCCTGGGCGGGGGGATATCGGCCGGACTGTGGGCCTGGAGCGGCGCGCGCGCTCAGACTACGAAGCCGGCGCCGGGGCCGGACGGATTCTTCGAACTCGAGGCGGCGTCGGCTTCCCTGCAACTGGCCGCGCCGCCCACCGAGGCGACGCGGACGTTCGCCTACAACGGCGTCGCGCCCGGCCCGCTGCTGCGCATCCGTCAGGGCGCGGCTCTGAAAGTGCGGCTGCGCAACAAACTATCCGAGCCTACAACCCTGAGCTTTCCTGGCTTGCGGGCGGTCAACGCCTCGGCGGGAATCGGCGGTCTGACGCAGCCGCCTATCGCGCCCGGCGCCAGTCTCGATATCCGCTTTTCGCCGCCGGACGCGGGTTTCAACCTGTATTTCCCGCATGTTGGCGCAGCTTCCGGCGCTCAGATGGCAGGCGGACTGTTCGGGCCGATCGTCGTCGATGAGCCCTCGCCGCCCGCGGTCGATCTCGAGGCGATCGTGGCTTTGTCGGACTGGCGGCTCGATACGTCCGGCCAGATCGCGGATCTGGACCAGTCCGGTCTCGGGCGCGGCGCGGGCCGCATCGGCGCCGCCCTATCCGCCAATACGGCGCCCGCTCCGCTGCTGTTGGCCGCCGCGCCCGGGGCGCGGGTCCGTCTCAGGCTGGCGAACGCGGCGACCGCGCGGGTCATGGGAGTCGCGATCGAAGGCGCAAAGGCTTTGATCGTCGCAGTCGATGGACAGCCGAGCGAAGCTTTCGAACCGCTGCATGATCTCGTGCCGATGGCGCCGGGCGCGCGCTTCGAACTAATTTTCGAAATGCCGCGCCAAGTTGGCGCCCTCGTGCGCTTCGTGCTGCGCGGCGGCGATTATGCGGCCGTTCCGGGAGAGTCCGATCGACCGATGATCGTCTTCGAGGCGAAGGGTGAGGCAGTCGCGACGCGTCCGGTGATCGCCGCGCTGCCCGCCAATCCGCGCCTGCCCCAGGAGATCGGCCTCGAACGCGCCAAACGGGTCGACCTTACGATTTCGGGCGGCGGCGCGGCGAAGTTCGCCATCGGCGGAATCTCCTTCGTCGACTGGGCGCCTAAGCCGTCGTTCGCCGTTCCCAGGGGATCGCCGGTAACGCTCGGCCTCGTGAACAAGACGGACTATGCGCAGACGATGCGCTTGAATGGCCATGTCGGGCGCCTGCTGCACGCGCTCGACGACGGCTGGGAGCCCTACTGGCGCGACATTCTACTGATTCCGCCGGGTAAGACCGTGCACATGGCCTTCGTCGCCGACAACCCGGGAAAATGGCCGATCGAATCGGCTAGTCCCGAGCGGCGCGCGGCCGGCCTCGCGACTTGGTTTCAGGTGATCTAGGACGCTCCGCGCGGGAAGGTCGGCGTCATGCGCAAACGAACGGCCACTCGGGATGGCGACGGACGGGGGTCTGCTCATGTCAGCGCGCGCAGCACGCCCGGCAAAGCCTCCGGCAGATCCTCCGCGATCAGCCCAGGCCCAAACGCCCTGGCGCAGGCCCCGTGCAGCCAAACGGCGGCGCTGGCAGCCTCGAAGGCGGCCATGCCTTGCGCCAGCAGCCCGCAAATCAGGCCCGCCAAGACGTCGCCCGATCCGGCCGTGGCGAGGGTCGGCGGCAGGTCATATCCGATCGAGGCGAGTCCGTCCGGCGCCGCGACGACGCTGTCCGCTCCTTTATAGACGACTACCGCTCCGACCGCGGCCGCGGCGAGGCGTGCGCGAGCCAGCTTGCTCGGCGCGGAGAGGATATCGTCGCGGCCCTGGAACAGTCGGTGGAACTCTCCCTCGTGCGGCGTCAATATCGTCGCGCGGCCACGTTTCGCTATGAGTTCACGGAGGGTCGCCGAATCGCCGGCGAAACTGCTCAATGCGTCCGCGTCGAGCACGACCGAGCGGGGACGGTCGCTCTTGCCGGTCAGCGCCGCCTCGACGAGCGCCCGCGTCGTCGCGCCGACGCCGGCGCCGGGGCCGATGAGAATGGCGTTGCGCCGGGAATCGGCCAGCAGCGCTGCGAACCCCTTCAGGCCGTTGAAGGGCTCGATCATCACCGCAGTCGAATGCGCCGAATTGACAGCGATCGCGCCACCCGGAGTGGCGAGCGCGACCAGCCCCGCGCCCACGCGCAGCGCCGCGCGCGCCGCCATCCGCGCGGCGCCCGTCCGATGCTCCGCGCCCGAGAGCACCAGTGCGGAGCCGCGAGTATATTTGTGCGAGCCGGCCTCCAGCCGCGGAAAAGCGCCGCGCCAAGTCGCCGGCGCATTGAGAAAGGTCCGGGGCGCCATCGCCGCGAGCGCGCTCGCGTCGATGCCGATTTCGGCGAGCGCGAGCCGCCCGCAATATTCGCGGCCCGGAAGCAGCAGGTGGCCCGGCTTGAGCCGAAAGAAAGTGACGCTCGCGGAGGCCCGGACCGCGACGCCACGAACGGCGCCCGTTTCGCCATCGATTCCCGAGGGAACATCAACGGCGAGAACGGACCCTCCACGCGAGGCGAAGGCGTTGACGGCTTCGATACAAACGCGCGCGAGTCCGTCGACGTCGCGGGAAAGACCGGCGCCGTAGAGCGCGTCGACGACTACGTCCGCGCCATCAGGATCGAAAGCCTCGGCGGAGGCCGCGCTGCCGCCGTACCGCTGGGCCGCCAGCGCCGGATCGCCGCGGAGCGCCTCGCGTGCGCCCAAGAGGTTGAGTTCGACGCGATAGCCGCGCTCGGCGAGCAGCCGCGCCGCAATGAAGCCGTCGCCGCCGTTGCCGCCGGGGCCGCACAGGATGGCGATGCGACCGGCGCTGGGCGCCATTCGGGCCGCCTCGTCGGCGACCGCCGCTCCCGCCCGCTCCATCAGCACGATGCCGGGTATTCCGCCGGCGATCGTCATCCGGTCGGCCTCGCCCATCTCGGCGGGGGTGAGCAATTCGGGGCAGCGCGCGGGGTCGATCATCGCGCGATCGTGGCGCCGTGCGGCCGCGACGGCAAGCGTCGAGCCGACCGATGCGAAATCGCCGCTTTCAATCGCAGGAATTTCTGCTATATCGCGCCCTCGCCAACCGGCATGATCCCCGATAGCTCAGCTGGTAGAGCATTCGACTGTTAATCGAATGGTCGCAGGTTCGAGTCCTGCTCGGGGAGCCAATAAAATCAATAATTTGCGCGAAACACCGGTTGACGGCCCCCAGGCTGGGGGCACAAAACCTGATGGCGTAGTAGCGGATGCGCACCTGGGTCCTAAACCTTTATGCTTAGGAAGCGTGAGGAGTGCGTGACCTCGGCTTCCAGCACTTCCGAACAGTCGAATCGGCGGTCTCGCCAGACCCCACTAAGCCGCCGACCAGGAAGTAGCGCGGCTATCGGTCGATTTTCCCCGCTGGGCGCCCCGCCCATGTACAGAAACGACGACTGCGTCCGGGCTCAACGAACAGTCGCGTCCGCATCGACCAGGACGGTTTTGCTAAATAGCAGTACGATTTTGTTCATTTAATATATAGCTTTGCATTTAAGTACGATTATTATACAATAATCTTGTGGACAATTCGTTCCGTTAGCCCACCCTTCCCCAAACCCGCCATTTCCACCGGCGCTGTCCCGCCAGAGGATTAGGCGGTCCGTGCGCCGGCAGCCAAAAATGAGGAGCCGATCATGCCCCAGCGCAACGCCAAAAGCTCAGCGTTGCGAGTTTTTTCGCGTCCACCAACGGACCCTTCGGGGTGCGTTTCGATTCCAAGGAGATCGACCAATGACGAGCCCAACACAACCAAAGCCAATCCCAGCTATCCTTGTATATGGCGCCCCAACCAACCTCGATCTTACGCAGGCGTGCTGGTTCCGCGTCGAAGACAAACAGGCCGCCAAAGCCGCCGCCGAGGCGCTGAAGTTCTCAGTCATCGACATCCAGACCGAAGCCGAGAGAGCGCTGCTGGTCGGCGTTCATGAAGGGGTACTGAAAGGGAGCGGGCGAATGATCATAGGCTCCCTCTCCCCGGAGGTCTATCGACGCATCGAGGATTACGCCCGCGAGGCATCGACCCCCCGATGCCTCGCCCAGGCCGGCCAGCACCGAGACCGCCGCGAAAAAATCGGCGCTAGAACAAAACGCGAATCTGACTACAGCTGGCGCGGTAGCTCCCGCGCCCCCTCTCGAATGACAGGTTTGGGGCAATCGACATATCGAAGCGGACGTTCGCTCCTGCATTGGGTCGTGCGGCTCTCGACCGGGGCCGTGTGAAAACTCTGCCCCGCGAATGGTCGCGCGCAGAGCGAATTTCGGCGATCTGCGCACTTCTGGTCGACGAGAACCGGCGAAATTCTACCCAAAATGGCAACTCCGAAAGATCGCCGACGCTTTCACACAGCCTGCACCCACAGCTGACTTTCGGTAGCGGTCCCCTACTCGAGACGGAAGCAAACCGCAAAACCCGACTACGGGGGGAAATGGATTCGGTCGCCCGGCGTGGTGACTATCGTGTCTCCGAAATCTCTGCGCAATTCATCTCTGATGGACTTCGAGAAGATAACAGCGGCGGTTTTTTTGCTTCCCTAATGGGCCTGCCGGGTGCAGTTTTCCCTGACAATTCCGTCCGCCATAGGGGAGCGTCGTCCACAATGTGGGGCGTTCGGCCTTCAGGTGGTAGTCGGTTTTTGCAATGATTTTAAGCAAGACGGCATAAGCCGACGGGGTCTTTGCGTTTCTTAAAGATCAGCTCGAGGCGAGAACAATGAAGGGGAAGTGGACGATCGGAGCGCAATTGTCGACGTCCCATTCGTCGCCTGACGCGCTCGGTCTTGATCGCGTCTTGGAAGCGGTCGAGCGCGTGCGCAGTGTAATTGACCTTGACCTCCTCATCGTCGGCTCTCGCGAGGCGCCGGAAATCTTCCGCGGCATGTGCGCCCCGCGCCGGCCCGTGGGTGAAGTGTTCCTCTGGTACAACGTTCTCTCTGATATCGATGAAATGGAAGATTCGGACCTGGTCGTGAATTGGAAAGGTGAGCGCAGCCGCGGTTGGGGCGGCTGGGCGGAGAGAGGCGCCGAGGTCAACGAAACATTCCGATTCGTCTGCCCGAACAATCCGGCTCCGCGACGCAGGACGATTCGGCGTCTCGGTGAACTCCTTGGTCGCTACTCCTTCGCTGGCGTCTTCCTCGACAAGATACGTTTTCCTTCTCCCGCCAACGGCCTCGACGTGGCGCTCTCGTGTTTCTGCGATTACTACCGTCGCGCGGCGACAGCCGTCGACCTTGATCTCGGTGCAGTCATAAAAGTCATCGAGGATCGCGCCATCGACGTGCAAACGTCAGCTGCGCCAGGCGACGACGGTGGCGCCAGGTCGTGGATCGAGGCCCTGGCCGCGGCCAATCCGCTCCTTTCCCGCTTCCTCCGCTTCCGAACGGACAGCATCACGCGGGTGGTCCAGGCGGCCCACGAAGAGGTAGGCCGTCTGGGCCGCCGGATCGCGCTCGACCTGTTCTCGCCTTGCCTGGCGCAACTGGTCGGCCAGGACTACCGACTTCTTTCGCAGCGTTGCGTTTGGGCCAAGCCGATGACTTATCGGGTCGCGCAGGGACCGGCGGGCCTTCGCCTCGAAATTCCGGCGCTGGTCGAGGGTGTTGCCCGACTGTTCAACGTCGACGAAGCGCGAATCTTGGACTGGGCCGTCCGCAACGTGAGTGGGTTTGATTACGACACGCTCCGGCAGACACGCGAGACAGCGGTTCCGCTGCCGGTGATCAGGACGGATCTCGACGCGGCGATTCGCGCGATGCATCCTGTTCCGGTCTATTTCGGGCTCGAGTTGGTGAGCCATCCCGGAGTCGTCGACATCACGCCCGAGCTGGTGCGCGACATGGTAAGCGCGGGCCGCGCAGCGGATGCGAGCGGGCTGATTATCTCGTGGGATTTGATGCATGCGCCGATGGACGGCATTCGGGCGCTCGCCGCCGCGATATGACGTAGACTTCCCGCAAACCTGATGTCCCCGGCTCAGCGCCGGGGAAACCCAATTCGGGGTCGACCCTCAGCAACCCCAAGCCGCCGGCGTCTTCTCGGCGTTTTCCCTTGTGATCAGCGGCAACGGCAGGAAAAATGGCTTCGGAATATCGGCGTCCTTGCCGTTGAAATGCAGCCAAGCCATGCGCATGGCGTTATAAGCCTGAGGGTATGGATCCTGGTCCACGGTTCCGAAGATCTTGCCGTCGTAGATCAGCTGGCGGACGTCCGCCGGGTAGTCGCCGACGATGAACTTGATCTCGTCGCGGCCGTTCCTAATCGCAAAGTCTACGGCGGCGCTCGCCTCCGGGCCCTGCATCACGATCGCGTCGAGTTGCCCCTTCGGAAAGCGGCTGAGAAGGTCCTGGACAACGGCAAGCGCTTTGGCGCCGTCGAAATCGTCGGTCACGCGCGCCACTTCCTCATACTGCGAATTCTTGGCTCGGAACTCGTCCCAGCCTTTGGCGCGCAAGACTTGCGCGGGGCTGCCGGCGAAGCCCATGACATAGGCGATCTTAGCCTTCTTGCCGCCGAAAGCCTGGTCGACCAGCTTCCCCTGGAGGCGCCCAAAATCAACATCGTCGGCGCCGACGTAGGTCAGCACGCTCACTTCTTTGCGGCCAAACCCGGCCTTGTTATTGGCTTCGATGAGTGGGATACCTGCGTCGTTGACCTGCTTGATGCCCGGTATGATGCCCTCGCCCGACGGCGTGAGGATGATGAGATCGCGCTTCTGGGCGACAAAATTCTGGAGGTTGGCGAGCTCGGCGGCAACGTCGCCGCTGTTGCCGTCGACGAGGTCGTAAGTGAACCCGAACTGTTTGGCGCCGTCCTCGAGGCCGGTCTTGAAATTGGCGTAGAAGGGCACCTTCAGATATGCGACGCTGACGCCGATCTTCTTGTTGGCGGGCGGCGTGTCCGACGTCTGCGCCATCCTCTGCACAGGCGGGCAGCTCAGCTTGTCCGCCGAAGCGGCGGAAACAAAAACCCCGAGCAGCCCAAAGCTCAAAAACCCCAGCACGGCCGTCCTTTTGGCGACCCCACGCCGACGCCCCGATCCCGTCTGAAGGTTTATAAAACGTGTGTATGTCATGATCTCTTCCTCCCTCTGATCCATTGTTCTTCTCGCTTGCGAGCGCGCGTAGCTGATCTCCCGCCCATGTCACCCGGCTGTGGTCCGACGAAGCGGCAGCAGGACATCCATCCTAGCGCAATTTACTTGCGCGTAAAATGCTGCTCGCATTGAGGGTCTAGCTCCTGCTTTCACCCGGCCCAAGCGAAGGGGCCGCGCTTCGAGAACGCGTCGAGGGCCACGGCCACGATCAGGATCAGGCCGGTGGCGACCGGCTGCCAGAACGGCGAGACGCCGAAGAGGTTGAGGGCGTTGGCCACCACGCCCAGGAGGAAGACGCCGACGATCGTACCGGCCATGCGGCCTCGCCCGCCACCGAGCGAGGCGCCCCCAACAATTACGGCGGCAATCGCAGTGAGCTCGTACCCAAGCGCCGCCTGAGGCGTAGCGCTTGCGGTCTGACCAACAAGGATGATCCCCGACAGAGCCGCGCACGCGGAGACGAGGACATAGACCGCGAAACGGACCTTGCGCGCGTTGACCCCCATCTGGGCCGACGCGACGGCATTGCCGCCGACCGCATAGACATAGTGGCCGAAGCGCGTCTGGTGAAGTACGAATCCGAGAGACAGGGCGACGAGAAAGAAGATGATCCCGGGGATTGGGATTCCAAAGAAGTAGCCGAGTCCGAGGGTCGTAAAAGAGTAGGGGACGCCGAAACGCGGCGACGCGTTCGTGGCGACATAAATGAGGCCGCGCACCACCGTCATCGTGCCGAGCGTGGCGACGAACGGATTGACGCCGAGATAGGAGATCAGCCAGCCGTTGGTCGCGCCAACGACAAGGCAGCAAGCCAAGGCGCCGATGATCCCGATGGGAATGCCGAATTCGCCGGCATCGATCATGAGCGTCGCGCCGACGACGCTCGAAAGCGCCGTCACGGAGCCGACGGATAGGTCAAATCCGCCCAGAACAATAGCGAAGGTCATGCCGCAAGCAATAATCCCGATCACGGAGTTCTGCTGTACGACATTGATGATGTTCTGATAGGCGCCGAAGGTCGACTTCGAAGCAAACAGGCAAGCCACGAGCAGGACAAATACGAGCAGGATGCCGTGACGCCGCGCCAAGCCTGCGAACCAATATTGTTTTCCGGGCGACGTCGACATCAGCGGCCCTGCGCCATCGTCGCAGCGCCGGTGATCATACTGACGATCTCGTCGGGCCGCGTCGATTTGGTCTCGCGCTCGCCGATCATCCGTCCCCGACGGAGCACCCAGAT
>Ga0182024_10022364_pt1 | contig 11398 bp, 8 predicted proteins | sample P32metaG_FD_120480 | JGI IMG/M metagenome (GOLD analysis project Ga0182024, IMG submission 120480) | Permafrost microbial communities from Stordalen Mire, Sweden - P3-2 metaG (Illumina Assembly) | ecosystem: Environmental > Terrestrial > Soil > Wetlands > Permafrost | place: Sweden: Stordalen... | reverse complement strand
TCGATCTTCGGACGCGAGACGCCGGTCGAAGTAGGCTTCGACCAGGTCAAGAAGCTGTAGGTGCAGTACCCGCAGGTGTAGGTGCACTAGGAGAAATGTTTATGCGCGCGCTAGGGGCGCGCGTGTATTTCGCTTGAACTAGGAAGAGACGAGAATGGCCAAGAAGGTTCTTACACAGATCAAGTTGCAGGCGGTTGGCGGACAGGCCAGCCCGGCGCCCCCGGTGGGACCCGCTCTGGGTCAGCACGGCGTCAACATCATGGAGTTCGTCAAGGCGTTCAACGCCCAGACGCAGGGCGACGCCGGCACGGTGATTCCGGTCGTGATCACGGTCTACGAGGACCGTTCGTTCACGTTCATCACCAAGCAGCCGCCGGCCGCGATCCTGATCAAGCAGGCGTTGAACCTCGAGAAGGGTTCGGCCGAGCCGCACCGCGAGAAGGTCGCGGAGATCACCGACGCGCAGCTGTCGGCGATCGCCGAGAAGAAGATGCAGGATCTCAACGCGAACGACATCGAGGCCGCCAAGAAGATCATCGCCGGCACCGCGCGTTCGATGGGCGTGGACGTGGTCTGATGAGCAAGCACGGCAAGACATACACAGAGGCGCGTCAGCGCTACGACCGTGAGCGCGAGTACCAGCCCGCGGAGGCGATCGCCCTCGTCAAGCAGCTCTCGAGCGCGAAGTTCAACGAGTCGGTCGAGGTCCACGTCCGCACCGGCCTCAACGTTCGTCACGCCGACGAGCAGCTGCGCGGCACGATCGCGCTCCCCAACGGCCTCGGCAAAGAGGTCAAGGTGGCGGTGTTCGCGCAGGGCGACAAGGCGCGCGAAGCCGAGGAGGCCGGCGCCGACGTGGTCGGCGGCGAGGATCTCGCCAAGCGCATCCTCGAAGACGGCTTCGACGACTTCGATGTTGCGATCGCGACGCCCGATCTGATGCCGATCGTCGGCCGCCTCGGCCGTGTGCTCGGCCCGTCCGGCAAGATGCCGAACCCCAAGGTCGGCACCGTCACGATGGATGTCGCCAAGGCGGTCGGAGAGTCCAAGGCCGGCAAGATCGAGTACCGCACCGATCGCAGCGCGATCGTGCACCTGGTGATCGGCAAGCGCGACTTCGAGGAGCGCGCGCTGCTCGAGAACTACGCGGCCGTGATCGAGGAGCTGATCCGAGCCAAGCCGTCGGTGGCCAAGGGCCGCTACATCCGTTCGGTGACGCTCGCCTCGACCATGGGCCCCGGGATCAGCGTCGACCCGTCACGCACCCGAGACATCGTTGAGGAGCCGGTCGCCGCGTAGTTCAGCGCGGCCACTAGACTTCCGATCCAGCAAGAGACGAAGCCCAAGACCTCCGGCCGCGCGTGCGCGTAAGCCCGGAGCAGGTGGAAACTCGAACAGCCGGCGGCCCACTCGGTCGCTTGCTCTCGACGCCCGCCTATCGCGGGCGTCCTTCGTAGAGAGCGAGCAATATGAACCGAGAACAAAAAGCAGCAGTGATCGATCAGATCGCCGACGAGCTCGGCAGCGCCGGCGCGATCATCGCGCTCGACTACCGTGGCATCACGGTCGCCCAGATCGCGGAGCTGCGCGAGAAGCTGCGTGCGAGCGACACGAAGCTGCGGGTCGCCAAGAACTCGCTGTCCGAGCGTGCGGCCGACCAGGCCGGCGTCGCCGACATCAAGCCGCTGCTCGTGGGCCCGACGGCGCTCGCGCTGGTCAGGGGCGACGCTGCCGCGGCAGCCAAGGTCCTGAGCGACACCGCCCGCGCGCTGCGTGGGCCGCTGGCGTTTAAGGGCGGCGTCCTTGACGGCGTGAGCCTGAGCTCAGCCGAGGTCGAGACGATCGCCAAACTGCCGTCGCGCGACGTCCTCAACGCCATGCTGGTCGGCACGATCGCAGCCCCGCTCACCGGCCTGGCCCGCACCCTCAACGCCCTCATCCAGGGGCTGGCGAGTCAGCTCGGGCAGATCCGCGATCAGGGGTTGGTCACCGGTGCGGCCCCTGCCTCGGAGGCCGCAGCTGCATCTTCGGCCAACGACAACGAGTTGGCCTCAGAGGCACCAGCGGCCGCCGAGGAAGCGACCGAGGCGGCTACCGAAGCAGCTCCCGAGCCCGAAGCTGAGACTGCTCAGGAAGCCACCGACGCGAGCGAGCCAGAGGCGCCGGCCGACTCCGAGGCCGAGGCAGCTCCGGAAGCTACCGACGCGAGCGAGCCTGAGGCGCCGGCCGAGGCCGAGCCCGAGGCGACTGAGCCCGAGCCGGCAGCTGAGGTTGAGACCGAAGCTGCTCCGGAGGCTGAACCCGCTGAACCCGAGACTGAGACCGCTACAGCGGACGGAGCCACTGAGGCTGATTCGCCATCAGCCGAAGAGGCTCCGACTGCCGAAGCGCAACCCGAGAACTAACTAGAGACCTAGAACGTAGAACCCAGGAGAACACACACATGTCTACAACCACTGAATGGATTGACGAGCTCAAGGGCATTTCGGTGCTCGAGCTTTCCGAGCGCATCAAGGCCCTCGAGGAGGCGTTTGGCGTCTCCGCGGCCGCCGTCGCGGCCGCCGCGCCCGCCGCGGCTGCCGGCGGTGCCGGCGATGCCGCCGCCGAGGACGAGTCGACGACCGTTGACGTCATCCTCACCGGCGCCGGCGACAAGAAGATCCAGGTCATCAAGGTCGTCCGTGCGGCCACTGGCCTGGGCCTGAAGGAGGCCAAGGATCTGGTCGACAACGCGCCGAAGGCCGTCAAGGAGGGCATCGAGAAGGATGAGGCCGCGAAGCTCAAGGCCGAGATCGAGGAGGCCGGCGGCAGCGTCGAGTTCAAGTAACTCGAACTGACGTCCAAGTCTGTTTGCGAGGTGGGGCGGCTCGACGGGCCGCCCTCGCTCGTTAATGGCGTTAGCGCACCGGCCCGTTGGGCAACCCCGACCGCGCGCCGATCCCGGCGCGGTCGGGGGTGTCTCCGACGACCCTTCGCATGTGTAGCGAAACTGTCACGCCAGGTGACGACTTTGTGACAGGCGCATGATTATCGAGCGCTGCGGCACAGTTTCGTTACACATTCGTGACAGTTTCGGCACACATGCGAGGCCCCCCAAGGGGAGGTGCCGGCGAGGGCGGAGCGGTCCGAGATCTGTCCAGACAGTCCGCGCCCTAAGCTGATCGTGTGACGAACGCGTCGCCCATCCTCCAATCGGTGATGCCGCCCGAAGCGGTCCCCGAGCGGCTGCGCGCGGCCGTGTCGGGGTTACTCGCAAAGTGGGGTTACGTCTGGGAGGACTTGAAATTCGCTGGCACGGCCACTCTGGCGCCAGGCGAGCACTGGCGGCTCGAGCCCGGATCCGAGGAGGTGTGGGTGTTCGCGGTGACGGCTGGTCAGCTGTCTGTCGGCGATGAGCTCGAGTCGGCAGGTGGTCGCGCCGCCGGCGTGGGCGTCTCCGCGTTCTCCGGCGGCGTGATCCCCGTCACGCCCTATCAGGCGCGTGTCTACGAATGCCTCGGCAGGGGCGGACCCGGGCGGGCGCCGGAGCGCCAGCCCGCGCCGCCGTCGCCTACGACTGCAGATACGGCGCCTGCAACGCCAGATCCGCTGGGCTGAAGCGCTCGGCGGAGGTCGCGAGCTGGTGCCAGTAGGGGTAGATCAGGCGCGGACGGCTGACCTGCTCGAGCCGGGCGACCTCCTCGGCGCTGAGCTCGAGCTCCGCCGCCCGGAGGTTGTCGGCGAGCTGCTCGTCGGTACGGGCACCGACGATCACTGAGACCACGGTCGGCCGCGTCAGCAGCCAGGCCAGAGCCGCCTGCGCGGCGGAGACGTCGTGCGCCTCGGCAACCTCGACCAGCACCTCGATCGTGTCGTAGAGCAGCTCCTGGTCGTGAACCGGCGGCTCGTTCCAGTCGGTCAGCTGCCGTGTGCCCTCCGGCGGCTGCAGGCCGCGGCGGTACTTGCCGGACAGCAAGCCGCCCGCCAGCGGGCTCCAGACGAGCGTGCCGAGGCCCTGATCGACGGCCAGCGGCAGCAGTTCGTATTCGGCCGAGCGCTCCTGCAGCGAGTAGTAGATCTGCTGGCTGACGAACCGCGGCAGCGAGTCGCAACGCGCGATTCCGAGCGTCTTCATCAGTTGCCAGCCGGCGTAGTTGCTGACACCGACATAGCGCACCTTGCCGGAGTCGACCATGTGCTGGAGGGCCTCCAGCGTCTCCTCGAGCGGCGTCAGCCCATCCCACTCGTGCAGCTGGTATAGGTCGATGTGGCCGGTCCGCAGCCGCCGCAGGCTGGCCTCGCAGCCCTCGATGATGTGATGGCGGGAGAGGCCCTCCATGTTCGGGCCCTCGCCCATCGGCATGCGCACCTTGGTGGCGATCAGGAAGTCATCGCGACGTCCCTCGAGCACCTCTCCGACGATCTCCTCGGAGCGGCCGGTCGAGTACACATCTGCGGTGTCGATCATGTTGACGCCGGCGTCGCGGCACATGTCTATCTGACGGCGGGCTCCCGCCACGTCGGTGTTGCCGACCATCGCGAACGAGCCGCCGCCGCCGAAGGTCATGGTGCCCAGCGTCAGCGACGAGATCTTCAGGCCGGAGCTGCCCAGTTGACGGTATTCCATCGGCGCGTCCCTTCTGGAGTGTTGGTTTGGTGACAACAGTGACAACACATACATATACGCCACCGCCGGCCGGACCGCTGTTGCGATTCGCGCAACTAGACTCAAACTTCGATGATTCGCGTACAACGTCCCCGCCGCTACGTCTCGCACACGACGCTGACGCTCCTGTGGCCGCTGTTCCGCTACAGCCGTGGCCATGACGCGCACGTGCTCCGGCTCGTCGGACACTGGCACGGCCCGGTCCTGAAGCTCGAGCGTCGCAGCACCCAGCGCGCCTTCATCGGCGGCGACAGGCGCAGTCGCGTCGCCCTGGGCTGACCGCCCGCACAGCATCACCGGGCAGGGAATTGCAGGCAGTTGCCGTTTCTGCGGCGACCCCCTAAACTCTCCGCGTCGGCCAATAGCCGTAGCCGTCCACCAGTCGGCGCCGCGCCACATACGCGGCAGTCGCGGACGGGGCCCGTGAGAGCTCGACAGCCCCTGCGCAGGGCAGCGCTGCCCTGTGCTATCTTTGCTGGTCCGTGCGCGAGTGGCCTCTGACGGCCGCGCGTGTGCCCTCTCCGTCTTCCCATCGGCCCGAGGAGTCGCCGTCTTGGCAACCGCTGAAGCCCCCCGGACGCGCCGGAGTTTTGCGCGTCTGAACCAGGTTCTCGAAGTACCCAATCTCATCAACATTCAGCGCCGCTCCTTCGAGTGGTTGACCGACACCGAGAGCGGTGGCCTGCGCGAGACGATCGACGATGTCTCGCCGATCGAGGATTACACCGGCAATCTCGCCGTCCAGTTCGGCGACTTCCACTTCGACGATCCCGTCGCCAGCATCGAGCAGTGTCGCGAGAAGGACCTCACCTACGCCCGTCCGCTGACCGTCACCGTCGCTTTCATCAACCGTGACACGGGCGAGATCCGCGAGCAGTCGGTGTTCATGGGCGACTTCCCGTGGATGACCGAGCGCGGCACGTTCATCATCAACGGCACCGAGCGCGTCGTCGTCACGCAACTCGTGCGCTCACCGGGCGCCTACGTGATGGAGCCAAAGGATCGCGAGAAGCAGGTCTTCATCGCCAACCTGATGCCGGCCCGAGGCTCGTGGCTGGAGCTCGAGATCGACAAGAAGGGGCGCGTCTACGTCCGCATCGACCGCAAGCGCAAGCTTCCGGTCACGGTGCTGCTGCGCGCGATGGGCTACGCGACCGACGAAGAGATCCTCAAACTGCTGGGCAACTCGCTCTACATCCGCCTGACGCTCGACGCCGACACCGAGGCGACCCGCACCGAAGAGGGTGCGCTGATCGAGCTGTTCAAGAAGCAGCGCCCGGGAGAGCCGCCGTCGGTCGACGCTGCCCGCTCGTTGCTCAACCAGCTGTTCTTCGACCCCAAGCGCTACGACCTGACCCGCGTCGGCCGCTACAAGCTGAACTCGCGGCTCGGGCTCGATGTCGACCTCGACACGCGCACCCTGACCCACGACGACATCGTCGCCCTGGTCAAGGAGCTCGTCTCGCTGCCGAAGCTGCTCGGCATGACGGAGGAGCCGGAGAACGACGTCAAGGATTACGCCGCCGAGGCTTCGGACATGCCGCGCGAGCCGATCCAGGATCACCTCGACGAGTACGAGCACTTCGGCAACCGCCGTCTGCGCACCGTCGGCGAGTTGATCCAGGAGGCCTTCCGTATCGGCCTGTATCGCATGGAGCGGGTCGTGCGCGAGCGCCTCACCACCGAGGACGCCGACACGATCACGCCGCAGACGATCGTCAACATCAGGCCGGTCGTGGCGGCGCTCAAGGAGTTCTTCGGCTCCAGCCAGCTCTCGCAGTTCATGGACCAGACCAACTCGCTGTCCGGTCTGACCCACCGCCGTCGCCTGTCGGCGCTCGGCGCCGGCGGGCTCACGCGCGAGCGTGCGCCAATCGAGGTGCGCGACGTGCACCCGACGCACTACGGGCGCATGTGCCCGATCGAGACTCCTGAGGGCCCGAACATCGGGCTCATGGGCTCGCTCTCCTCGTTCGCCGAGATCTCCGAGCACGGGTTCGTCACGACTCCGTATCGCGTGGTCAAGAAGGGCGTCGTCACCGACGAGGTCGTCCACATCGATGCGACCCAGGAGGAGGACCTCAGGATCGCGCAGGCGAACGCCGACGTCGATGGCAAGGGCAAGCTCCTCGGCGATGAGATCCTCTGCCGCACGCAGGCCGGTCAGTACGTGACGGTCCCGCCCAAGGACGTCGACCTGCTCGACGTCTCGCCGCAGCAGATCTGGTCCGTCGCGACGGCGATGATCCCGTTCCTCGAGCACGACGACGCCAACCGCGCGCTGATGGGCTCGAACATGCAGCGCCAGGCGGTGCCGCTGCTGGTCTCCGACGCACCGCTGGTTGGCACGGGCATGGAGTACCGCGCCGCGATCGACACCGGTGATGTGGTGCTGGCCGACAACCCCGGCGTCGTCTCCTACGTCGACGCCGAGAAGATCGTCGTCGACCGCAAGGGCGGCGGCCAGGACGAGTACGAGCTGCACAAGTTCATGCGCTCCAACCAGGCGACGCTGATCCACCAGAAGCCGATCATCGGCGTCGGCACCGAGGTCCTCGAGGGTGCCGTGCTGGCCGACGGCTCGGCGAGTGACCAGGGCGAGATGGCGCTGGGCAAGAACCTGCTGGTCGCCTTCATGTCCTGGGAGGGTTACAACTTCGAGGACGCGATCATCCTCTCCAATCGCCTGGTGCAGGACGACGAGCTCACCTCGATCCACATCGAGGAGTACGAGATCGACGCGCGCACGACGAAGCTCGGCGATGAGGAGATCACCCGCGACATCCCGAACCGCTCGGAGGAGTCGCTACGCAACCTCGACGATCGCGGCATCGTCCGCATCGGCGCCGAGGTCCAGTCCGGTGACCTGCTCGTCGGCAAGGTCACGCCGAAGGGCGAGACCGAGCTGACGGCCGAGGAGAAGCTGATCCGCGCGATCTTCAAGGAGAAGGCGCGCGAGGTTCGCGACACCTCGCTCAAGGTTCCGCACGGTGAGGGTGGCGTCGTGATCGACGTCAAGACCTTCAGCCGCGACGACGGCGATGACCTGCCGCCGGGCGTCAACGACCTGGTGCGTGTGTTCGTCGCCAAGAAGCGCAAGATCTCCGAGGGCGACAAGCTCGCCGGCCGCCACGGCAACAAGGGCGTCATCTCGAAGATCGTCGACATCCAGGACATGCCGTTCCTGGAGGACGGCACCCCGGTCGACGTGATCCTCAACCCGCTCGGCGTGCCGAGCCGCATGAACCTCGGCCAGATTCTCGAAACCCACCTCGGTTGGGTCGCGGCCAACGGCTGGTACGACGACGGCTCGCGCGCCAAGAAGGAGGCGAAGGTCGTCGCACGCAACGCGACAGACGGCGCCGACCCGAAGGTCTACGTCGCCACGCCTGTGTTCGACGGCGCGACCGTCAAGGACGTGGACGAGGCACTGGTCCGCTGGCAGGACGAGCACAGCGGCAGCATCCGCATGGATGTGGACAAGCGGCGCCGCGAGGGCGAGCAGGCCTCCGGCAAGGTGCAGCTGTTCAACGGCCGCACCGGTGCGCCGTTCGCGCAGCCGGTGACCGTCGGCTACATGTACATCCTGAAGCTCCACCACCTCGTGGACGACAAGATCCACGCGCGCTCGACCGGCCCGTACAGCCTGGTCACGCAGCAGCCGCTGGGCGGCAAGGCACAGTTCGGCGGCCAGCGCTTCGGTGAGATGGAGGTGTGGGCACTGGAGGCGTACGGCGCTGCCTACACGCTGCAGGAGATGCTCACGATCAAGTCCGACGACACGGTCGGTCGTGTGAAGGCCTACGAGGCGATCGTCAAGGGCGAGAACATCGCCGAGCCCTCGATCCCCGAGTCCTTCAAGGTCCTGCTCAAGGAGATGCAGTCGCTGGCGCTCGACGTCAACGTGGTCTCGGAGGAGGGCGAGCGGGCCGAGATGCGTGAGGAGGACGATGACCTCCTGCGCGCGGCCGAAGAGCTGGGCATCGACCTGAGCGGCGTTCGCTCGACCGATGGCGCCGCCGCCGACGAGGCGACCGAGCACGAGGGTGAGACCGTCGAGGCCTCGGCCGAGGAGATCGAGGTCGAGGGTCCGGATATGGAGTCGGGCGAGGATCTGGAGGCCGAGGACTTCGCCTCCGATGCCGACCCGATGCTCGACGCCGATGTCGGCCCCGGTGAAGCAGAAGGTGTTCTGGAAGAAGACGAGGCGTAAGGAACCGCATGATCGACATCAACAATTTCGACGCAATCGAAATCGGCCTCGCATCCTCGAAGCAGATCCGTTCGTGGAGCTCCGGCGAGGTCACAAAGCCGGAGACGATCAACTACCGCACGCTGAAGCCGGAGAAGGACGGTCTCTTCTGCGAGCGCATCTTCGGTCCGACCAAGGACTGGGAGTGCTACTGCGGCAAGTACAAGCGCGTCCGGTACAAGGGCATCGTCTGTGAGCGCTGCGGCGTCGAGGTGACCCGCTCCAAGGTTCGCCGCGAGCGCATGGGCCACATCGACCTGGCGGCTCCCGTCAGCCACATCTGGTTCTTCAAGGGCGTCCCGAGCCGCATCGGCTACCTGCTGGACATGGCGCCGAAGGAGCTGGAGAAGGTCCTGTACTTCGCCGCTTCGATGGTCACCTGGGTCGACGACGAGGCGCGTGCGCGCGACCTCGACACGCTCGAGGTCGAAGTCAACAAGACGCTCGACAGCTACGCGGCCGAGAAGGAGCAGCGCGTGCTCGAGCTCAAGGAGTCGCTCGAGCGCCGTGTCGCCTTCCTGGAGAGCGCCAAGACCCCGCGCGACTTCTCCGACGACGACCATCTGTGGGCCGACACGCTCGACGTGAACGTGGCCAAGCTCTCCGCCGAGGAGCGCGAGAAGCTGCTCAAGGACACGCGTAAGAGCCTACAGGCGGACATCGACGACACCGAGGCCTACATGGAGGACGCAGCCGAGCGGATGCGCCAGGTGTGGGACCTGTTCAAGTCGATGAAGCCCAAGGACGTCGTCAACGACGAGACCCTGTTCCGTGAGCTGAAGGACCGCTTCGGCTCGCCGTTCGGGTTCGGCGAGTACTTCCGCGGTGGCATGGGCGCCGAAGCCGTTCGCGACCTGCTCCAGCAGGTCGACCTGCAGGCCGAGTCCGATGACCTTCAGGATCAGGTCAAGACCGCCAAGGGCCAGAAGCAGGCTCGCGCGGTGAAGCGACTGAAGGTCGTGACCGCATTCCTGAACTCGGGCAACAAGCCCGAGATGATGGTGCTCGAGGCCGTGCCGGTGATCCCGCCCGAGTTGCGGCCGATGGTGCAGCTGGACGGTGGCCGCTTCGCGACCTCCGACCTCAACGACCTCTACCGCCGCGTGATCAACCGCAACAACCGCCTCAAGCGCCTGCTTGACCTCGGCGCGCCGGAGATCATCGTCAACAACGAGAAGCGCATGCTCCAGGAGGCGGTCGACGCGCTGTTCGACAACGGCCGTCGCGGCCGGCCGGTCACCGGTCCGGGCAACCGCCCGCTGAAGTCGCTGTCCGACATGCTGAAGGGCAAGCAGGGCCGCTTCCGTCAGAACCTGCTCGGCAAGCGCGTCGACTACTCCGGCCGCTCGGTGATCGTCTCGGGCCCGTGGCTGAAGCTGCACCAGTGCGGTCTGCCGAAGCTGATGGCGCTCGAGCTGTTCAAGCCATTCATCATGGCCCGCCTGGTCGAGCGCAAGTCGGCGCAGAACATCAAGGCCGCCAAGAAGATGGTCGATTCGATGATCCCCGAGGTCTGGGACGTGCTCGAGGAGGTCATCCACGAGCATCCCGTGCTGCTCAACCGCGCACCGACGTTGCACCGCCTGGGCATCCAGGCGTTCGAGCCGGTGCTGGTCGAGGGCAAGGCGATCCAGGTCCACCCGCTCGTCTGTCACGCGTTCAACGCGGACTTCGACGGCGACCAGATGGCCGTGCACCTGCCGCTGTCGGCGGAGGCCCAGGCCGAGGCCCGGATCCTGATGCTGTCGGCCAACAACATCCTCTCACCGGCGCACGGCGCGCCGCTGGCCGTCCCGGCTCAGGACATGGTGCTCGGCGCCTACTACCTGACCTACGGTCCCGACGGTGACGAGCTGGCGAAGATCGACCCGGCCACGCATCAGCCGCGCCCGCACGTGTATCGCACCGCCCAGGAGGCTGAGTGGTCATACGAGCACGGCGTCGTCGGCCTGCACGATATCGCCGAGTACCGCTCGCGCGACACGGAGCGCGGGCACCTGCTCACGACCGTCGGCCGGATCATCTACAACGACAAGATCGAGCGCGCCGTCGAGGCCGCGATGGGCGACAACTTCGACCCGAGCAAGTACGAGTTCGTCAATCGCTCGATGAAGAAGAAGGACACCACGCGCCTGGTCGACGACCTCGTGCAGAACTACGGGGCCGCGTCGATCTCGCAGGTGCTGGACGCATTCAAGGAGGTCGGTTTCCACTACGCCACTCAGGCGGGTGTGACCGTGTCCAAGAACGACGTCCAGACGCCGCCGAGCAAGCCGGAGATCCTGGCTCGCTACGACAAGCGCCTGGCCGAGATCGACCAGCAATACGACAACGGCGAGATGGATCAGGAAGAGCGCCACGAGGCGGTCACAAGCCTGTGGAACGAGGCGACCGACGAGGTCGCCAAGGCCATGGTCGAGCACCTCGACGAGCTCAACCCGATCTTCATGATGGCCAACTCGGGTGCGCGTGGCTCGTTCCAGCAGATCCGTCAGCTGGCC
>Ga0182024_10022362_pt1 | contig 11399 bp, 4 predicted proteins | sample P32metaG_FD_120480 | JGI IMG/M metagenome (GOLD analysis project Ga0182024, IMG submission 120480) | Permafrost microbial communities from Stordalen Mire, Sweden - P3-2 metaG (Illumina Assembly) | ecosystem: Environmental > Terrestrial > Soil > Wetlands > Permafrost | place: Sweden: Stordalen... | reverse complement strand
GCCGGAGTGACCATGACGCCGGTGGAATACGACGAAGGCGCATTGCCCTTGCGCTTCCTTCTGGAAGCCGAAGGCGCCGCTGCGTTCGACGACATCACGCGCGACGGCGGAGTGCGCACGCTCAAGGGGCAGGCGGCGGGCGACTGGCCGAATACCTTCCGCACGTCGCGGCTGATTCCTGCGGTGGAGTATATCCGGGCGCAGCGGGCGCGCACGCAGGTGGTGGAGAAGTTCGAGCGCTTCATGGCCGAATGGGACGTGGTCGTGATCCCCACGAACGCTCTGCTCACCACCACGAACCTCACCGGAAATCCCCAGGTGGTGATGAAGTGCGGCTTCACCGGCGGGCTGCCGCGCTCGATCAGTTTCCTCGGCAAAATCTACGATGAGGGTTCGCCCTTGCGTGTCGCATTGGCGTATGAGCAGGTGACAGAGTGGCACAAGAAAAATCCCACGTTGACGGCCTGATGAGCTACCCGCGAGTGAGTGACAGTTGTCGTTGGACGGGGCGTCGGGCAGGATGCGGGGCAGAATGCGATCCTGCGCGGCGGTCGCCAGCCGGGTTGCCAGCCGCCGCTGTCACTCGATTCAGCGAGACTCGAGGGCCCGCATGAACCGAAGGCTATTCCTGGTCACGGCGGCTGCCGGCGCCGCGGAACTGGCGCGTGCGCAGCGCGCTGTGGGACAGGCCTCGCGGCCGGTCGACGTTCCCGACGTCATCAAAAACCTCAAGCCGATGCTGGACGGCGTCCGGCCCATCACGGACGCCGAGCGCGCCGCTCGCATCGAAAAAGCGCGCCGTCTGATGCGCGATAACAAGATCGACGCCGTTCTCTGCCAGGGCGGTTCGAGTCTCTACTACTTCACGGGCGTGCGCGGCGGTTCTTCGACGTGGGTGCTTCCTTCGAAGGGCGAGCCAGCGTGGTTCGAACCCGAGGCCGGCGGCGCCCCGTATCAGCGCATCGCGCAATTTCTGAAGGCAGCGGCGACCAGCAGAGTGGGTATCGAGGAGCGCACGCCGTTCTCGGTGCTCGACGGTCTGCGCAAAGAATTGCCCGCCGCTGAATTCGTCAGCGCAGATCCGGTTACGGTCGGGTGTCGCGTCATCAAATCGCCCGCCGAAATTGCGCTCTTGCAGCGCGCCAACGATATCACCATCGCGGCCTACAAAGCCGCGTTTCAGACACTGCGTAGCGGCATGACGCAGGGCGATCTGAGCGCCAATATCGCCGCGGCGTACCGCGCGCTGGGCGTGCAGGGCAACGCCATGGCGATCTTTGGAAAGTACACCGCGTTTCCGCATGGCAGCATCCAGCCGCAGCAGCTTCGCGAAGGCGACATGGTGCTGATCGACGATGGATGCAGTGTGGAAGGCTATCAATCGGACATCACGCGCACCACTGTCTTCGGCAAGCCCACCAGGCGCCAGACCGAGATCTGGAACCTGGAGCGCAAGGCGCAGGATGCCGCGCTGGCCGCGGCGAAGCCGGGCGCGGCGTGCGAATCAGTGGACGCGGCCGCGCGCAAAGTAATTACCGACGCGGGATTCGGCCCCGGATACAAAGTGCCCGGCTTGCCGCACCGCACCGGCCACGGCATCGGGCTCGACGGGCACGAGTGGACGAACCTGGTGAAGGGCAACCGGACGCAACTAGAGCCCGGCATGTGCTTCAGCGACGAGCCGACCATCGCGATTTACGGCGAATTTGGCGTGCGCCTGGAAGACTGCATGCATATCACCGAAAGCGGTGCACGCATGTTTACGAAGCAGAGTCCGGCTATCGATGAACCATTTGGATAAGCCGAACCATTTGGATGACGCCGAGCCGTTTGGATAAACGCCCGGCACTATGGATAATACGCCGTTTGGATAAACAGCCATGCCACAGACCACCGAAGTATCCGCCGAGACTTACCAGCAGCGCTTGACCAAGCTGCAGGACGCCATGAAGGAGTTCGGCCTGCAGGCCATCGTGCTTGAGCCGGGACCGGCCATGGTCTATCTCACCGGCGTGCGCTGGGGAAAGAGCGAGCGCACGTTCGCCGTGGTGCTGCCCGTCAAAGGCGCGCCGGCCTGGGTGCTGCCGGGTTTCGAAGAAATGCGCGCGCGGGAATTGATCCGGCCGGGCGATGATATCCGCGTCTGGCAGGAGGACGAGAGTCCATATCAGCGCATCGTGCAGGCGCTGAAGGATCGCGGGATCACAACCGGCCGCGTGGGAATGGACGACGGCGCACGCTTCTTCGTTTTCGATGGTATCCGCAAACTGGCTCCGGCCATGGATTACCTCAGCGCCATGGCTGCGCTGAAAGCCGCCGGCGTTGACCTGACTCAGGCTGGCGGCAGAAGCCGCGGCGGACGCAAGTAACATGTCGAAACTTTCGTGAGATAGTAAATTTTTGTACGGGATTGAACCTAAGCCATTGACAGCTATAACTAGCCGGAATATGATTGTAAGTATTCGCAAACAGGGCGACCAGCAGGGGACACATTGACTTTCTAGACACAACGCAGGCGCTGTGTCTCTTGTCTGTTTCGGTTAGTCTCACAAATCGCTACAAATCGCTAAGGAGATCCGCGGTGAAATTCTTTTTGAGCTTTACGGTATTTGCGTGTCTGGCTGCGGCTCAGGGCACGGATGCGCTTCTGACCGGGAATGTGCTGGATGCCTCTGGCTCCGTAGTGCCCGATGCCACGGTGGTCGCAGTGGGAATCGATACAGGTGTTTCGAAGACGGTGAAGTCGAATTCCACCGGCGCTTACACGTTCGTATCGCTGCTGCCAGGCGATTACAGCATCACCGTACAGAAGGCGGGCTTCAAGAAATTCGTCTTGAATAAGCTGACCTTGCGAGTGGGCGACAAAGTAGAGGAGAATCTGACGCTCGAGGTGGGCGTGGCTACCGAGTCCGTTCAGGTTACGGCAGATGCGGCAGGCGTGCAATACCTCACACCCACGCTAGGCGGTCTGATCAACCAGGAGCGGATCAACGATCTTCCTGTGGCCGACCGCAACGCCATGAACTTCGTGCTGACCCAAGGCGGTCTGGTCTCCACCGCCAACGGCGTCAACGTGAACGGCGCGCGCACCGATATGCTCAACGTGACCCTGGACGGCACTAACATTATGGACCAGGCCGTGAATGAGTCGCTTGAGAACCAAAATCTCAATGTCACCGTGGACCGCATTTCTGAGATCAAAGTGGTGACGTCGCCGGCCGATGCCGAATACTCCGGCGGGTCCGGCCAGGTACAGTTGATTTCCCGCTCGGGCACTAACCAATTCCACGGCGCGGCTTATGACTATCTCCACAATACGGATCTAAACGCCAACTCCTGGTCCAACAACCGGAACAGCTTACCTAAGTCGGTGCTGGTGGAAAACAACCCCGGAATTCGCGTTGACGGCCCTATCAAGAAGAACAAGACGTTCTTCTTCGGGCTGTTTGAGATGCAGCTCCAAAACTTCAGGACGACGCAGACGGAAACGGTCTATACGCAGGCCGCGCGGCAGGGCATCTTCCGCTACTATCAGGGCGTGTTGAACTCCAATTACCAGGGTAATAACCCCACCGCGGATGCATCCGGCAACCCCGTCACGCCGAAAGGCGCGACCGGCCCGCTGCAATCCGTCAGCGTGTTCGGGCTCGACCCAAACCGCACGGGGATGGATGCTTCGGGCATCGTGGCGAAGACTCTGGCGCTGATGCCTTTGCCCAATATCTTCAATACGGGCGATGGTTTGAACACGGCGGGCTTCGCATGGTCCCAAGCCTCGCAGAACAATGTCTACTCGAACACCTCCCGTTTGGATCAGTATTTTAGCGAGACGCAGCGATTCAGCATCAGTTACAGCCGCGATTATGAGAACTACCCTAACGGCAACGATGGCCAAGCCTATCCCACCTCAGTTGCGGGCGCTTTTAAAGACTGGGCCGACATCGGTTCGGCCGCTCTGATTTCCACCATTTCGGCTACCAAGGTGAACGAAGCGCGTATCGGCGTGAATCGCGCCACTTTTGCATTCGAATCGCCTTGGACCGCCAGTTCGCAGGGGACTAACGTTCTTCCCTCGATCGGCGGAACGCCCTACCTGCTGGGGCTGAGCGGAGTAACTTCGCCATACAGCACCAGCAGCAGCGAAGATCCGCAGGGCCGCCTTTCACCGGTCTACTCATTCTCCGATAAGTTCACCTGGCTGCACGGGAAGCACGCCATCAAGGCCGGCTTCTCAGTGAATTTCGGTTCCGAAAACGGGTTCGTGTCGTTCGACGTGGTGCCGCGCGTTCTGCTTGGCACCGGCAACGCCGCTATCTCCTCGGGGTTCAACACTCAATACGGTAACAACGCCACCGGCGCCACCGCCCTATTGAACAACCTGGCGGGTTCGGTAGCCACGGAAGAGCAGGAATACTATTCACCCGGCGGCAAGAATGCGCAATTCATCGCCGGCAGCAATCTGCAGCATACATGGCGCCACCGCGATTTCGGCAGCTATATTCAAGACGATATCAAACTGAGGAGCAACCTGACTCTTAACGTCGGGATGCGCTGGGACTACTTCGGTATTCCTTACGAAGCCGACGGCCGAATGGAAACGGCGGTTGGCGGATCTGGCGCTGCATTCGGCGTATCCGGCAACACCTTCGGCGCGCTTTTCAACCCCGGCGTCGAGAACCTCAATAACTTGACGCAGCTTCAGTTGATTGGAAGGAACTCGCCGAATCCCGGGATTCAGCCATGGAATCCGATTTATCACAACTTCGCGCCGGATATCGGTCTCTCCTGGGGGTTGCCTTGGTTTGGCGCCAATAAGACGGTCTTCCGCATGGGTTACGGAATCGCTTATGAGAAGAGCCAGACCGTGCTGCTCGACGATCTCTATGGGTTTGGCATTGCCGGTCTGGGCCAACTCCAGAATGTGACTCCCAATACTTACACGAATTTGTCGTCTCCATCGTTGTTTCCGCCCAGTCCCGCCCAATCCACCCCGCCGATTGTGCCGCTCACAGCGCCGCCGATCAACGATAACGTCACTGGCGGACAGACTTTTCTGACGGCCAACAACGGCTTGAAACAGCCCTATATTCAGAATTTCAATGCGTCGCTCGCGCGGGAAATCGCCCGCGGACTGACAGTCGATGTCCGCTATGTGGGCAGCAAGGGAACTAAACTGCTGCAGGGCTCCAATGTCAACGAGATCGATACCATCAACAACGGCATTCTGCAGGCTTTCGAGACTACCCTGGCGGGCGGTAACTCGCCGCTTCTCAACCAGATTTTCAATGGCTTGAACGTGCCCAATGTAGGCGTGGTGAACGGCTCTACCATCACCGGCTCCATGGCGATGCGGCAGAATTCCACCCTGTATGCATACCTGCTGGCCAACAACGTCGGCGGATTCGGCACTCTGATAGCGTCCAGCACGTTCATCACGGGCATCCGCGGCGGACTGATCAAGAACGCCGGTCTGCCGGCGAATTTCGTCGTCGCCAATCCGCAGTTTGGCGCGGTGGATTATATCAGCAACTTCTCTAACTCCACTTACGAATCGGGGCAAGTGGAAGTCAACAAGCGCTTCTCGGGCGGCCTTCAGGTACAGGCTACTTATGTCCGCAGTAAGGCGCTGGGTTCTTACGACGGCAACCAGCAGAGCCAGGTCACCAGCTTCAACACTCTCCGCAACGAATCACTCAGCAAGCAGTTACTTAGTTTCGATACCCCGAATGTCTGGCGGACGAGCGCGATTTTCGATGTGCCGCTTGGACCGGACAGGAAATTTTTGCGCGGGTCACACGGCGTTCTGGCGCACATCGTGGAGAAATGGCAGACCGCTGTCATCTTCAACAAGCTTTCGGGAGCGCCGACAAACTTTACCGTGACCGGCGAAACCTTCAATGGCCTTACCTCCACTTCGGTGGTAAACGGGCCCGTCCCCACGGGCAGCGTCCACGTTGTGGGCAACAACGTAGAGTACTTTCCCTCGGGTTACACGCAGGTTCCCGACCCTTCCATCCAGAATCTGCCGTCGAGCCTGCAAAGCCTAAGCACGCTGCTGGCGATCAAGGGTCCGAACGGCCAGATTGCCGTTCAGAATCCGCTGCTCGGCACCATCGGCGGCACCAACCAGACCATTTATCGCGGGCTTGGAAGCTACACCTTCAATATGCAGTTGTCCAAATCCATTTTGCTGAGCAGGGAGCATAACGTCAGAATGACATTGCGGGCCGATGCCATCAATCTCCTCAACAGCCCGATTTGGAGCACCCCCAGCTTGAACATCAACAGCACCAGCTTCGGCCAGATCACCGGCGCCAGCGGCACCAGGAACGTGGTGCTTGGAGCCAGAGTCGATTTTTAGCGTCACTGCGCAAGAGGCGCTCTACCGCCGCCCCGCCCAGCGGCCCTGCATTTTTGGCGCTTCCGGATCGAGGCCGATCCGAGAGCGCCGCTTCATCCTCGGCGACCCGCGTCCGGCCATTCACCGGGCGTTGGCCCGAAGGCATTTCCCACGTTGAAGCGCGCCCCTCGAAGTCCCTCTGATACGCGAACCGAACGCACCGAACGAAAAAACTGAACGAATAGCCCTTGACACGCCGTTGATTCCGCAATATGATGATCAACAAATTGTGCTTGGGGATGCAGGGGGAAGTGTCCCGTAATTTGTCTAAACGCTTCGTCGCGTCCGTCCCCTCCGTCCAGGCGCATCAATAAGGAGCTAATAGATGAAGTTGTTGCTCGGCGTGTTTCTTTTTGCGTTGCTCGCCTCCGCTCAAGGTACCGATGCCGTTGTCACCGGCACGGTTCTCGATCCGGCCGGCGCTGCCATGCCCGATACTTCCGTTACCGCGCTCAATACCGACACCGGTGTTTCGAAGACGGTCAGATCCGACTCCGCCGGCGTTTACGAATTTCCCGCTCTGCCACCCGGCACATACACTCTGAGCGCCGACAAGACGGGCTTTAAGAAATACGTCCTCGCTGGGCTCACGCTGCGCACGGGCGACCACGTCGAACAGAATCTCAAGCTCGATGTGGGGGCCACCACGGAATCGGTGCAGGTCACGGCCACCGCCGAAGGCGTGCAATATCTGACGGCTTCGCAAGGCGGACTGGTGAATGCGACAAGAATTGAAGACCTTCCCGTCAACAGCCGCAACGCCATGGATTTTGTGGCAACCCAGGCGGGCGTGGTCGGCACAAATTTTAACGGCGCCCGCAACGATATGCTCAACATCACGCTCGACGGCTCCAACATTCAGGACAATTTCATCACCGAGTCCATTGGAACCACTCAGATCGCCGCCAGCGTCGACCGTGTCGAGGAAGTGAAGGTGGTAACTTCGCCGTCGGATGCCGAGTACGGCCGCGGTTCCGGTCAGGTGCAGCTTGTCTCGCGCTCGGGAACCAATCAGTTCCACGGCAGCGCCTACGATTTTGCCCACAATACGGACCTGAACGCCAATTCCTGGGCCAACAATCGCAATGGCGTTCCCCGCGGCGTTCAAGTGGAGAACCAGGTGGGCGGCCGTTTGGGCGGACCTATCAAGAAGAACAAGACCTTTTTCTTCGGGCTGTTTGAAGCCAACATTCAACACTTTCAGAGCACATCTACGGCGACTGTCCTGACCAGCTCCGCCCGCCAAGGAATATTCCGTTTCTACCCGGGCGTTACTAATGCCAACTCGCAGGCCGCCAAGCCTGTGGTGGATATCAACGGCAACCCGATAACGCCTGCCGGCGCCACCGGCCCATTGCAATCCGTCAGCCTCTTCGGACTCGACCCCAATCGCCTGGCGCCCGATACCTCGGGGATCGTGGCAAAGAATCTCGGACTGCTCCCGCTGCCCAACACTTTCATCACTGGAGACGGCCTCAACACCGCCGGTTACAACTTCGTTGTGCCGTCGAGCGACGATATCTACTCCTTTACTACGCGCGTCGACCATAACTTCAGCGAGAAAGAGCGTCTGACTGCCAGCTATGATCGCGACATGGAAAATTACCCGAACGGGTTTGATTCCCAGCCGCTGCCAAGTTCTCCTCCCGGCCTTTATAAGGACACAGCCGAGGTAGGCTCCCTCGCCCTGATATCCACCTTCAAAGCGAACATTGTGAACGAAGCCCGCATCGGCGTTACCAGAAACGGCGTGTACTTCCTGGCGCCGTGGAACGCCAGTCCGCTAGGGCAACAAGGTCTCCTTCCCAGTTTGGACGGCACCGCGTACATCCTGGCCTTGCCTACGGTTAGCAGCGCGCTTACCAGCCCGCTTGGCACGTCTACCGCTGAAGACCCGCAGGGCCGCACATCGCCCGTCTACGAAGCGCGCGACAGAATCACCTGGCTCCGGGGCCGGCATACGCTCAAGGCCGGCCTCGACCGGCGCTACACCTCCGCCAATTCGTACGTATCCTTCGATGCCGTCCCGCGTGTCACGCTTGGCGTGGCCGCCAGTACCGGAACGCAGAATATCACTACCATCTCGGGCATTGGCGCCAATGGCACGGCCGCCGGAGGCCTGCTCGCCTTACTGGCCGGCTCGGTTGCCAGCGAGAACCAATATTTTTATGCGACCGCGGGCGCGAAGCCGGTATACTTACCCGGCCAGAACGCCCAGCACACGTGGAAAGAGCGCGAGTGGGGCACGTTCTTTCAAGACGACTTTAAGGCGCGGAACAACCTGACTCTGAGTTTCGGGGTGCGTTGGGATTACTATGGAACCCCCTATGCGGCCACTGGCAACATGGGCGGAGTTCTGGGTGGATCGCAGAGCATTTTCGGGATATCGGGCAGCACTTTGGGCGCTCTGTTCAATCCCGGTACGTACAACATCAACAACCTCACGCAACTGGCGTACATCGGCAAGAACTCGACGAATCCGAACGTCAACCCGTGGAATTCCAATAACAAGAATTTTGCCCCGACTGTCGGTCTCTCCTGGGCGCTGCCATGGTTTGGCAAGGACAAGACTGTTTTCCGCGCGGGATACGGCCTCGCTTATGAGCGCAATACGCTGGTACTGGTGGATCAAATTTACGGTTATAGCGTGCCCGGATATCTCAACCAGGTGGCGTATGCGCCCCCAAGCTACCAGAATCTGGTCAATTCCACGCTGCCTCTGACTCCCACTAACGTGCCCTTCGCCACCGTGCCAATCAACGACACGAACGCTTCCACCCAGACGCTTCTGGCGGCCAACACCAGCTTGAAGACGCCTTACGTCCAGAATTGGAACACGTCGATCGGGCGGCAGCTCACCAAAGGGTTGACTCTCGACGTACGCTATGTGGGGAGTAAGGGAACCAAGTTATACCGCGGTTCCAACATCAACGAAAACAATATCTTTGAAAGCGGCATTCTGAACGCTTTTGAAATTACCGACGCCGGAGGCAACGCGCCGCTGTTCAACCAGATTTTCAAGGGTCTGAACATCAGCGGAGTTGGCGTGGTGGATGGCGCCAGCATTACCGGATCGCAGGCCGTCCGGCAGAATACTACGCTGAACGCGTATCTACTGACCAATAATGTGGGGGGCTTCGCGAATTTCATCGCGTACAACACATTCGTAACGGGCATCCGCGGGGGTCTCTTGAAAAACGGCGGGCTGCCGCCCAACCTGATTGCGGCTAACCCGCAGTTCGGCTCCGTGTATTACATCAGCAACGATAGCGCCTCCACTTACAATTCGGGCCAAGTGGAGCTGAACAAGAGATTCTCAAACGGCTTCCAGGTGCAAGCTGCGTACGTCCGCAGTAAGGCGCTGGGCGATTACGATGGCACCTCACAGAGCGAAACCGCGGCCTATTACACGGATCGCAACCATCATCTGGATAAGCGCCTGTTGAGTTTCGACCGCACGAATGTAATCACCAGCAGCGGTATTTACGAAGTTCCGTTCGGTCCGGGGAAGAAATTCCTGAGTGGAACGCATGGTGTTTTGGCGCGCGTAGTAGAGAGATGGCAGACCGCTGTCATCTTCAATAAGTTCTCCGGCTCGCCCACAACTTTTAGCGACAGCGCCGGCGGCACCTTTAATAACACTGCCACCGCCACGGCCGTATTGAATGGACCCATTCCATCCGGCAGTGTCCACATTGTCGGCAACAACGTCGAGTATTTCAACAATTTGACGCAGGTTACCGACCCATCCGCCAAGAACCTGCCTTCGTCCCTCCAAAGCCAGAGCGCGCTCTTTGCGGTTCAAAACGCGGGTGGACAGACCATATTGCAGAATCCCGCGCTGGGAACTCTCGGTGGATTAAGTCCGACGGCTTATCGGGGGCTGGGAACCTTCACATTGAATGCGCAAGCTTCCAAGTCGATCCTGATAAGTAAGGAGCATAACTTCACCTTGAAACTGCGGGCCGATGCGATCAACCTGCTGAACCATGAGATTTGGGGCACCCCGAGTCTGAACATCGATAGCACGAGCTTTGGCCTGATCACCAGCGCCAGCGGCAGTCGCAGCGTCAACGTGAGCGTGCGCCTCGAGTTCTAACGCCAGCTTTACGAAGCGATTGGACTAATTCGCACAAGAAGTACCGATTCGGCCGCTGATGACTCACGTCGCCAGCGGCCAACTTATTTGCATCCGTCCGGCACATCACATTCAGCGGAAAACTAAGATCCTGAAGAATACCAATTATCGATGCCGGCGGAACCGCTTCGGACCCGGCGATGGGGTCTTCTATGGTACAAATCTCTTTATGTTAATCGCTTAAACAAAATCCACCCAATCCAAAATATTTGCTTGCCACACACTACCCTGTTGTTATAGGATTTATGACAAACCAGTTAGGGAGTATAACAAAAAATGAAGCGTCTGTTCGCAGTTTTTCTGCTTGTGGCGGGTTTTGCGTTCGCCCAGATCAACGTTACGTCTGTCACGGGAACTGTAACCGACCCCACCGGCGCAGCCGTGCCGGGCGCGGCCGTCCAGGCGGTTGAATTGGCAACCGGCGTTAAGTTCAACGCCGCGACCAGCGACAAGGGCGAGTACACCATACCTTCCCTGCCCGCGGGCGCTTATCGGATTTCCATAAACAAAGCCGGCTTCAAAGGCGAAGTGGTCGAGAACGTGGCGCTCATCGTCAACGAACCCGGCACTGTAAACGTGAAATTGGAGGTCGGCCAGGCGACCGAAACCGTTGAGGTGACGGCCGGCGCCGAAATCGTCCAGGCCACTTCGGCGGAGGTGAACAGCAGCCTAACCGGACGCCAGATGACGGACTTGCCTTTCGCAACCCGTAACGCGGTCGAATTGCTAGTTGACGCGCCGGGCACCTCCACTCCTACCACGCCGCGCAGTTCGACCGTGAATGGCGTTCCCAAGGGCTCTTTAAATATCAGCATCGACGGCATGAACACGCAAGACAACATGCTGAAGTCGAGCGACGGT
>Ga0182024_10022361_pt1 | contig 11400 bp, 7 predicted proteins | sample P32metaG_FD_120480 | JGI IMG/M metagenome (GOLD analysis project Ga0182024, IMG submission 120480) | Permafrost microbial communities from Stordalen Mire, Sweden - P3-2 metaG (Illumina Assembly) | ecosystem: Environmental > Terrestrial > Soil > Wetlands > Permafrost | place: Sweden: Stordalen... | reverse complement strand
GTCAGCATTATTTGGAACTACAACGGCATGGTCCCTGAGGACATGAGCGACCGCATCGTCAGCGTCACAGAGCGTTCGTTGACCACTACCGTCGACAACATCGAGCACATCGAATCGCAATCGCTCTATGGAGTCGCTGTTGTCAAAGTGTTTCTGCAGCCCACCGCCAACATTCAGCAAGGCATCGCGCAGATTACGGCAGTCTCGCAGACCCAGCTCAAGCAGTTGCCTGAGGGCTCGACACCCCCTCTGATCCTTGCTTACAGCGCTTCGAGTGTGCCGGTTCTCCAGTTGGCACTTTCCGGACAAAACCTCTCGGAGCAGGAACTCAATGACTATGGTTTGAACTTTATTCGCACACAACTGATCACCGTGCCCGGCGCATCTGTCCCGTATCCCTATGGCGGAAAGCAACGCCAGGTGCAGGTGGATTTGAATACGACGGCGTTGCAGTCGAAGGGACTTTCCGCACTGGATGTAGTCAACGCCATCAGCGTTCAAAATTTAATCCTGCCCACAGGAACGTCTAAGATTGGTTCCCGCGAATACAATGTCTCCATTCCCAATGCGGCGCCGCAGACCATCGCTGACCTGAACCGCATCCCAATCAAGACAGTTGGCGGTACGACGATCTACATCAAGGATGTCGCCTGGGTGCGCGATGGCTTTCCTCCTCAGACGAACATCGTGCGCGTCAACGGCCAGCGCTCGGTACTGCTGACCATCCAAAAGGCTGGCAACGCGTCAACTCTGAACGTAATCGCCGGCATTAAAGCCCTTCTACCTCAAATCAAAACCACTGTTCCACCGCAACTCGATATCGCGCCACTGGCGGATCAATCTATTTTTGTTCGCGGCGCGATCAGTGGTGTTGTCCGGGAAACGTTGATTGCCGCGTGCCTGACTGCTTTCATGATTCTCGCTTTTCTCGGCAGCTGGAGAAGCACTCTCATTATCGCCACCTCCATCCCTCTGGCCATCCTGACCTCCATTATTCTGCTTAGCGCCATCGGAGAAACCATAAATATTATGACCCTCGGCGGACTCGCTCTGGCCGTCGGCATCCTGGTGGACGATGCCACTGTCGAGGTCGAAAACATCAATCGCAACCGCGCGGCGGAACCGCAGAAGGATTTGGACGGAGTTGTATTGGACAGTGCGTCGCAGATCGCCACACCTGCGTTCGTCTCTACCCTCTCTATCTGTATCGTGTTTGCTCCGATGTTTTTGTTGTCCGGTGTCGCGCGCTATCTCTTCGTGCCGCTCGCTGAAGCTGTGGTCTTCGCTATGTTGGCTTCTTACCTGCTTTCCCGGACGATCGTCCCGACCATGGCCAAGTACTTGTTGCGGGGAGAAAAACACGAAGCAGCAGGCCCAAGCCGCAATCCGCTGGTACGCCTTCAGCAGCGTTTCGAAGCGGCCTTCGACAAATTCCATCGCAGCTATCGCGGACTGCTGGAAGTTTGCCTCCAACATCGGCGTGCGTTTCTGATTGCTTTCTTCGCCTGCTGCCTTGGCTCTCTGGCGATTCTTATTCCTTGGCTAGGCCGGGACTTTTTCCCCAGTGTTGACAGCGGCTCTTTCAAACTTCATCTGCGTGCGCCCACGGGAATGCGCATCGAGGAAACCGCCAATCTTTGCGATCAAGTCGAGCGCTCGATTCGAGGACAGATTCCAACCAACGAGATCCACAATGTTATCGACAACATAGGTTTACCCTACAGCGGCATCAATCTTTCTTACAGTAACTCGGCTCCGGTAGGCACATCGGACGCGGACATTCTTGTGACTCTCTCCGCCAAGCACCATTCTACGGATGAGTACGTGCAACAACTTCGTCTCACACTACCAAAACAGTTTCCCGGAGTGACTTTCTCATTCTTGCCTGCCGACATGGTCAGCCAAATCCTCAACTTTGGCCTCCCGGCTCCGATCGATGTCCAGATCGTGGGTAACGATCTGGATGGAAACCACCGCTATGCAGACGCGCTGCTCGCTAAGCTGAAATACGTCACAGGAACAGCGGATTTGCGAATCCAGCAGCCGTTCGATCAGCCTTATCTGCGCCTCCGAGTGGAGCGTACCAAAGCGGAGGAACTCGGTTTTACTGCGCAGAACGTCGCGCAAAATCTTCTCGTGTCGCTTAGTGGCAGCTTTCAAACGTCGCCGACATTCTGGGTCGACCCCAAGAATCGTGTTAGCTATCAAATCGCTACCCAAACACCGCAATACCACACCGACACACTGCAGGGCCTTGAGAACATCCCCATCACCGGCACAGACCCAAATGCTGCTCCGTCACTGATGGCCAGCTTAGTGTCAACGCAACGCGGCGCCGGAATGGCGGTGGTCTCTCATTACAACGTAGCGCCGGTCGTGGACATCTTTGGCGCTGTAACCGGACGCGATCTGGGCAGCGTTGCCGCTGACATCAACAAAATTATTGACGCGACTCGCCAGCAATTGCCGCGCGGCTCCCACATCATCGTCCGTGGGCAGGTCCAGACCATGCGAGCGTCCTATGTCGGCCTTCTCAGCGGCCTCGCGTTTTCGATCGTGCTCGTATACTTGCTGATCGTAGTTAACTTTCAGTCCTGGCTGGATCCTTTCATCATGATTTCCGCGCTGCCTGCCGCGCTCGCCGGCATCGCCTGGTTCTTATTTATAACTCACACCACCCTCAGCGTACCCGCACTCATGGGCGCCATCATGTGCATGGGCGTCGCGACTTCAAACAGCATTCTGGTCGTGAGCTTTGCTACGGAAAAAATGGAGCAGGGCAGCGATTCCATCAGCGCCGCACTGGAAGCAGGCTTCACGCGTTTTCGGCCCGTCCTGATGACTGCTCTGGCCATGATCATTGGCATGGTGCCCATGGCCCTCGGACTAGGAGACGGTGGAGAACAAAACGCGCCGCTGGGCCGGGCCGTTATCGGCGGGCTGCTTTTCGCGACAGTTTCGACGCTGTTGTTTGTTCCCGCATTTTTCAGCGTTCTGCAGGGTTCGCGCCAGCAGATCGTCCAAACCGGAGCCCAACGCTAAACAAGAGTTTTGTGGAGTCACTATATGTCGCAACAAACTGAAGAGACAAGACAAACCGGCGGACAAACGATCCTGCCGAAGGATTCGGGAGAAAACCAGCATCCTTACACAAGGTGGTTAGCTCTGATCATAGCTGTGGTTGTAGTCTCCGCATTGCTGGTCTCGGGCATCGTCTCCCGTGTCAAGGCCCAGAAAACGCTGAAGGCGCAAACCGCGCAAGTCGCCCTCACAGCGGTGTCGGTTATTTCCCCAAAGCAAACTGCGCCCGCCGAAGAAATTATCCTTCCCGGAAACGTACAACCATTCATCAATTCCCCGGTTTATGCGCGGACCAATGGGTACTTAAAGAAGTGGTATTTCGACATCGGTGCGCACGTCAAGAAGGGGCAATTACTGGCCGTCATCGAAACGCCGGAAGTGGATCAACAGCTCCAGCAAGCGCGCAGCAACTTGTCAACCGCACAGGCAAATCTTGAGCTCGCTACTATCACCAAAAACCGGTATCAAGGACTCTTGAAAACCCACGCCGTGGCCCAGCAGGATGCCGACAACGCTGTCGGTACTTACAACGCTAACAAAGCAACGGTCCAGGCAGACCAGGCCGCCGTCGATCAGTATGTCGCACTCGTGTCCTTTGAAAAGATCTACGCTCCATTCGACGGTGTAATTACCGTGCGCAACACTGACATCGGCGACCTGATTAATTCCGGTAGCACCTCCGCTGTAAAAACCGATCTCTTTCACATCGCCCAGCCCGGCACCTTGCGCGTCTACGTAAATGTCCCGGAAGAATACTCACGCGGAATCAAGGTCGGCATGACCGCGGATCTTGCTCTCGCTGAGTTTCCCGGGCGCACGTTTCAGGGAAACTTGATACGCACCGCTGACGCCATCAACATGACCACTCGCACCTTGTTGGTTGAAATTGACGTCGCCAATCCCACGAACACTCTGCTAACGGGCTCTTATGCGGAAGTTCACTTAAAGATTCCCACGCCATCTTCCACTTTCATTATTCCGGTCAATACCTTGATATTCCGTTCGGAAGGTTTGCGGGTGGGCGTTGTAAGGGATGGGAAAACGATACTTACTTCGGTGACTCCTGGGCACGACTTTGGCAATCAGATAGAGATTGTTGCCGGACTCAAGCCGGACGATCAGATCATCATCAACCCACCCGATTCCATCGTTACCGGACAGCAGGTGCAAATTGTTCAAGCGTCATTGCCGGGAGATACCAAGTGAATCGTATGGGAATAATGACCTGGCTCGGGAAACGCCCGCTCTTCTTTCTGTCGGCAATCGCCACACTACAACTATGCGGATGCACGGTGGGACCAACATACAGGCGTCCCGTCGCGGAAGTCCCCACCGCCTATAAGGAGCTTGGCAATTGGAAAGAGGCTCGGCCCAACGACCAGCATCTCGGCGGCAATTGGTGGGAAATGTTTCAGGACCCACAACTGAACGCTTTGGAAAGGCAGGTCAACATCTCCAACCAGAATTTGAAAGCAGCGGAAGCTCAATACACTCAAGCTCGCGCAGCGCTTCGTTATAATCGCGCCGCTTATTTTCCCACCATCGATGGTGGCGTGAACGCGTCGCGAAACAGAATCTCCAACAATCGGCCTCCTGTCCTCGCTACCAATGGAGTTACCTATAACGACTTTCAAGTTCCCTTCGAATTGTCTTACGAGGTCGATGTCTGGGGACGCATACGCCGCACCGTGGAGTCTTATCGCGACCAGGCACAAGCCAGCGCAGCCGACCTTGCCACCGTGAACCTTTCTATGCACGCCCAGGTCGCTCTGTTTTATTTCCAGGCCCGCGTTCTCGATGCCCAGGAGCAACTTCTCAATTCCACTGTTACACAGTACGAACAAGCCTTGGAATTGATTCAGAACCGGTATGCAGGAGGCATTGCTTCCGACTTGGAAGTCCAACAGGCCAAAACACAACTTGAGACCACCCGCGCGCAAGCGATCGACGTAGGAGTTGCCCGCGCGCAGTATGAGCACGCGGTCGCAATTCTGATAGGAAAACCTCCCGCCGATTTCAGTCTCGCTGCTCTTCCACTCACGACCCCACCTCCACCGATTCCGGCTGGGCTTCCTTCTGAGTTGCTTGAAAGACGCCCCGACATAGCGGCGGCAGAAAGGCGCATGGCCTCGGCTAACGCTCAAATCGGAGTAGCGAAAGCTGCTTACTATCCGACTATCAGCCTGGGTGCGACTGGTGGTTTCGAGAGTGGCGTAATCACTACGCTTATTTCCGGCCCGAGCGCGCTATGGTCCGTGGGCGGCTCCGCGATAGCTCCTATTTTTGATGCCGGCCGCCGGAAGGCCAACGTCGATCAAGCCATCGCGGCCTATGATCAGAATGTCGCCAACTATCGCGAAACAGTACTGACCGGCTTTCAACAGGTCGAGGACAATCTGGCCGCCTTGCGCATCCTGCAGCACGAAGCACAAGTCCAGGAAAACGCAGTCGTGGCCGCGCAAAAATACCTGGAACTTGCCAACAGTCGTTATACAGGCGGCGTCACGAGTTACCTGGAAGTCACAACTGCTCAGAGCGCGGCTCTCTCCGATGAACTCACCGCCGTAAATATTCTTGGCCGCCGCATGGTGGATGCAGTCACGCTGGTGCAGGCCCTCGGTGGCGGATGGTATCGTTCATCCTTGCCCGAACGCCCCGAATGCTGCGGCAAACTGACCAGCAACTCAAAGTGATTTTCTATTGCTTTCGGCAGTGATGAATTCCAGTAAGACTCCCTCGCATGAACGCCCAATCGTCGGTGACCCTTCGATTCAGTTGCCTTGACGCAAAAAAGTTGGGGAGTGAGCGTGAATTTGGACGGATGTCTAACCGACTGACACCTGATCTGACACCTTCTATCACTTCCTGAAGTACGAAGCTGGAAATCCCCGAGGATGAGCACCTTACAGCTTGACTATTTCCGGGCTACGCCAAAATCCCGTGGCACAGCCCGTGCAGTGTTCAGCAAAGTAAATTGCGACTCGAAATGCAAAGGGGGGCGAAGTGAGTAACGGTCCAAATTCGACTTCACGCCGAAATTTTCTAAAGTCAGGCCTGGTCGCGATTTCGACTGCCTCTTTGGCGGGAGAGGCGTCCGCGCTACTCGCGACTCCAAGGGCCCAGGCTTCCGCTCGCTTTCTCGACGAGTCCGAACGGCGATTCCTGCAAGCGGCCGTCGAACGCTTGATCCCCGCAGACGAAAAATGGCCAGGTGCCGCGGAAGCCGACGTCGTGAACTACATTGATCTCCAAATGGCGGGGCAGTGGGGAAACGGTGAACTGCTCTACCGTCACGGCCCATTTCGAAAGGGTACGCCCTCGCAAGGCTATCAACTCGAGTACACCCCTGCGGAATTGTTTCGACGATCGATGGCTGCCATCCATTCGCATTTTTCAGCGCAAGGCAAATCATTTGATCAACTGCTCCCAGCGGAAAAAGATGCCTACCTGACCAATCTCGAAAAGGGCGGCCTCGACCTGGACGGCGTTCCCTCCAACACATTTTTTGACTTCCTCTTGAAACACACCGTGGAAGGATTCTTTTCCGACCCTATCTATGGCGGAAACAAAAACAAGATTTCCTGGAGGATGATCGGATTCCCCGGAGCCTACGCGGACTACTACGACCTCATCGACAAGCACGGCCTTGAGCTGCGTCGCGAACCATTGGGTATCGGAGACAGTGAGGCCTCGCATTCCATGAACGCTGTTCGGGGAGGACGTTGAGCCGTGCCACAAACACTCAAAGAAGTCGATGTGGTCGTCATCGGGGTCGGATTCGCCGGCTCCATTCTTGCGAAAGAACTGGCGGCGTACGGGCTCAAGGTTGTCGGACTGGAACGCGGCCATTCTCGCCACAGCGTCCCAGACTTTCAAGCCCCTGCCATCCATGACGAACTGAAGTACTCGGTGCGCAAAGGCATGATGCAGGATGTCACCCGCGAAGCGATGACTTTTCGCAACCAGCATCGAGAGGTGGCCTTGCCGATGCGACAGTGGGAGGCATTTCTGCCTGGCACTGGCCTTGGTGGGTGTGGGGTTCACTGGAACGGCCAAGCTTGGCGATATCAGGTTGCCGATTTCATTTACAAATCTCACGTCGAAGAGCGTTATGGGAAAAAGTTCCTGGATCCCGACCTGCGCATTCAGGACTGGGGCGTGACCTACCAGGAAATGGAACCGTATTACGACCGCTTCGAGTATCTGCTTGGAGTTTGCGGCAAAGCAGGCAATCTCAACGGCAAAGTCGAACAAGGTGGTAATCCTCTTGAGGCCCCGCGCTCGCGCGAATATCCCAACCCTCCGATGAAGGAACAATACGCCGGTGCTCTTTTTCGCAAGGCCGCGACGGACTTGGGTTATCACCCATTCCTCCAGCCCTCGGCCAACATGACGCGCCCTTACACGAATCCCGAAGGATTAACTTTGAATCCCTGCGCGTACTGCGGGTTTTGCGAAAGGTACGGTTGTGAGCACTTCGCCAAAGCCAGCCCGCAGACGGTAATCCTGCCAGTGCTCATGAAGAATACGAATTTCGAGCTGCGCACGGAATCTCAAGTTCTGCGGATCAATCTGGACAGTTCGGGGAAAAAAGCCACCGGCGTCAATTACATGGACGCGCAGGGACGCGAGTTCGAACAGCCCGCCGGACTCGTGCTTCTCACCGCGTTCGCCTTAAACGATGTGCGGATGTTATTGCTCTCCGGCATTGGGGAGCCCTACGACCCCGTGACGGAAAAAGGTGTTGTAGGACGAAATTACGCCTACCAGACGCAGAGCTATGTTCCTGCATTTCTCAAAGAAGACATTCACTTGAACTCCTTCATGGCGGCCGGCGCCAGCGGGACGGTCATTGACGATTTCAGCGTCGACAATTTCGATCACAGTGCTCTTGGATTCATTGGTGGCTGCTATGTCCTGTGTGGCAGCACAAATGCCCGGCCCATTGAGTTCCATCCAACTCCGCCCGGCACTCCTCGTTGGGGTCGTCAGTGGAAAGACGCCGTCCGCCGACACTACAACCATACCGCGATTTTCAATTTGTCGGGCAGTTCCAGTGCTTCGCGTTGGAACTACCTTAGCCTGGATCCGACCTACCGCGACGCATGGGGACTACCGCTCCTCAGAATGACTTTCGATTTTCCGGAAAACGATTTGCGCATGAGCCGATATGTAACTAACAAGGCCAGCGAAATAGCGCGGCGAATGGGCGCCACCACGGTTGTGGATGAACCGCGAACAGGGCCCTTCACGACTACCACGTATCAAAGCACTCACAACACCGGCGGAGCCATTATGGGGAGTGACCCGGCCACAAGTGTGGTGAACCGCTACTGCCAGGCTTGGGATGTCCCGAATGTCTTTGTCGTTGGAGCTTGCAACTACCCGCAAAACTCCAGCTATAACCCGACGGGTACTTTAGGTGCGTTGATCTACTGGACAGCCGACGCGCTGAAGTCCCGGTATCTCAAGCGTCCGGGGCCGCTGGCGTAAGCGATGGCTCGCACCCACATTTTTCGTAAGGCGGCGTTGGCTCTCCCTCTTGCAGGAGCTGTACTGGTGAGCTATTCCACCGCACGCCCGGCCCCAACGGACCCGCTGCAACTAGGTGCTCAAATTGTGGCGCAAGGTACGACGAATGGGGCAATTGCTTGCGCTCGGTGCCACGGATTTGATGGACAAGCGGACGGCAGCGGCGCCTTTCCAAAGCTGGCGGGACAATTTCCGCAGTATCTCGCAAAACAATTACGAGCCTACGCTTCCGGAACGCGCCAGAACGCGCTGATGCAGCCTATTGCTAAGGGCTTGAAAGACGCCGAAATCGATAGCGTCGCGCAATATTACGCGAGTCTCCATCCTTCCACGCTGGCCTCTCGGCCCGTGGCTGCGCAGCTCGTCGCTCGCGGGAAACAGCTCGCTAAACTTGGCGATTTGAAATTACGAGTTCAAGCCTGTGAGAGCTGCCACGGCCCAAACGGCCAAGGAGAACCTCCTGCCGTGCCGTACCTCGCGGGGCAATACAGTCATTACATCGACGTTCAAATTCAAATGTTTCGTCAAGGCATTCGAACGAGCCAGCAGATGCAGGATCCCGCGCACTCCCTGCGCGAACAAGACATCGCCGCCGTCGCGGCCTATTTCGAGCGAGCATCTCGCAACGGAGCGAAGTGAATCCATCGGGAGACTGAATATGCCAGAACTTGAACCTCACTACACGGCAGCGAGCAGACCGGAGGGCGTAGCACCCAGCATCGCGCGCGAATCGGCGATGGCAGCTCTCAAAGATGGCCCCCGTGGAGCTTTAGTTATTGCGGCGTCTGCGGTCGGGCTGCTCTTTGCAGGTTGGTTGTTCTTTTATCTCGTGTTGTTCATGAGCAGGGGGTACGTTGGCTAGCCAATTCAATATCGAAAATGCCTCGGGTCTCGTTTCGGAGCGAGTCATCAACAAGACGGAACGCCGCTGGCTCTTCGTCATGGCCACCATGCTCGGCGCGATGCTGGCGGTTATCGTGCTCACTGGTGTTTCACAAATGTTGCATCCCTTGAGCGATGTGGAGACCATCAATCCGGCTACGTTGCACCTGCAGGGCGAGTTCGTCGAGAGCAACCTTGGCTCTGCTACCGAACCTGATGGCTCGATCACGGTCCGCATTATCGCCGAACAGTACATGTTCGTTCCTCAATGCGCCGTCGTGCCAGCTGCTACACCCGTTCGTTTTCGGCTGACCAGCGCCGACGTGACGCATGGTTTCTTCGTCCAAAGCACCAACACCAACGCCATGGTGGTGCCTGGCTACATTAGCAATGTGATGACCAGCTTCGCGCGCCCGGGAAATTACGAAATGCCTTGTGACGAGTTTTGTGGTTTCGGTCATCACGCCATGGCCGCGCGCGTCCTGGTCCTGCCCAAAGATCAATTTAAGAACCTGCGGCCGGACGAAAGGATGAATTGTGGAGCGCAATAAATTACTTCCGCTCGCGCACTTGTGGGCGGCGTTTTTATGTTTTTTGCCTGCCGTTGGATTGGGCTTCTGGCAGATGCTCATGCGCAGCCCGCTGCCCGCTCCCGTTGATGACCCGAACGCTTACTATGCCTCCGTGACGGCGCATGGCTCCATCATGGCTTACGTTTTTCCGACCTTCTTCGCAATGGGATTCGGCTACGCCATCGCCCTGTCCGCGCTTGGAAGGCCGCTCCGCGGAGAAAAATGGGCGTGGGCCGGTTTTTTTATCTCTCTGATCGGCACGGTCATGGCGCTCGTGCCGGTTGCCGCCGGCAAGGCTTCCGTCCTGTACACTTTTTATCCGCCTCTGTTGGGAAGTCCCTGGTATTACCTCGGCGTCGCACTCGTCATCATCGGATCCTATTTCTGGATCGCGTTAATGCTGGTGAATTTTCATGCGTGGAAACGAGAGAACCCCGGCAAACCGGTTCCGCTCGCCATGTTTGCCATCACCGCGTGCGCCCTCCTGTGGGGGTGGACCGCCCTTGGAGCCACCAGCGTAGTCCTCTTCCAAATTCTGCCCGTGACGCTCGGATGGCGCCACACCATAGATGCCGGTTTGGCCCGCACCCTCTTCTCCTTAACCCTGCACGCGATCGTCTATTTCTGGCTCATACCGGCGTACATCGCTTACTACACGCTCATGCCCCAGGCTGCCGGCGGCCGGCTCTATAGCGACACCATGGGGCGCGTAACCTTTGTGTTGTTCCTGGTTTTTTCTCTTCCCGTCGGTATGCACCATCTCTTTATGGATCCCGAGCACGGAGCGGGTTTCAAGTTCGTCCAATCCGTGCTGACGTTTATGGTTGCGCTGCCCACCTTACTCACGGTGTTTACAATCACAGCCTCCCTGGAAATCGCGGGGCGGGTGCGGGGAGGCAAAGGTCTACTCGGATGGATTCGGGCATTGCCGTGGGACGAGCCAATGGTCCTCGCCGTCGGTCTTTCGCTGCTTCTGTTAGGACCCGGCGGTTTCGGTGGACTCATCAACATGAGCTTTGCCATGAATGCCATGATTCACAACACCTCGTGGGTCACCGCCCACTTCCACCTTATTTTTGGAGGGGCGGTTGTAATCGTCTACTTTGCGATCGCCTACGAATTGTTTCCCCGGCTTATGGGAAGGCCGCTCGTTTCCAAGCGCCTGGCCTGCTTCCAATTGTGGCTTTGGTTTTGGGGCATCCTCATAACAACGATACCCTGGCACATTGCAGGACTCATGGGCCAGCCGCGGCGGTACGCTATCTTTGATTATTCCGACCCTGTGGTCGCGAAGATGGCGCCGCTCGTCATCCTGTCCGTGATCGGTGGCCTC
>Ga0182024_10022360_pt1 | contig 11400 bp, 6 predicted proteins | sample P32metaG_FD_120480 | JGI IMG/M metagenome (GOLD analysis project Ga0182024, IMG submission 120480) | Permafrost microbial communities from Stordalen Mire, Sweden - P3-2 metaG (Illumina Assembly) | ecosystem: Environmental > Terrestrial > Soil > Wetlands > Permafrost | place: Sweden: Stordalen... | reverse complement strand
TCGTTTTTGTCCGGCGTGGGCAGAGTTCCTCTGCTTTGAAATTCTTGATGCTGAAGACGACCATCGACGGTGATGGCGGGGGCGATGGCGGCACGAGGTAGTGACGGCTTGGGAGATATGTTCGAGTTCCTATTCAAGTATCCATCGGCGATTTTTTCGAAGGGCGAATTCGTCCTGCTCGGGGCGTGGCCGAAATGGGTGTTGTATCTTCTGGTACTTGCTGCCGCGATTGGGCTCGGACTGCTGGTGCGCTCGCGCCTGCCGCAAGCGGCCGCGCCTATCCGGAACTGGCGGGCCGGGGTTATATGGTTTCTACAATTTTTCCTGGCAACTGTGATTCTCGTTCTGCTGTGGCAGCCGGCGATTACGGTGGCGGAGCTGAAGCCGCAGCAAAACATCATTGCCGTGTTGGTGGATGACTCGCGCAGCATGGCCATCACGGACCAAGGCGCAATGTCGCGCGAAGCGCAGGCGCAGAAAGTTTTGCAGGACGGCACGCTTGCCGAATTGCAGAAGCGATTTCAGACGCGCATCTACCGCCTCGATACGCATTTGACCCGCGTATCGGATATTCGCGATTTGCAGGCGCTGCCTGCCGCCCCGGCTACGCGGATCGCCGACAGCCTGAAACAGCTTGCCGCCGAGACATCCGATTTGCCGGTGGGAGCCGTAGTGTTGCTGAGCGACGGTTCCGATAACGCTGGGGGCATCGATCTGGACACAATTTCGGCGCTTCGCAACCGGCGCATTCCCGTTCATACGGTTGGATTCGGACTCGAACATATTTCCAATGACGTGGAGATAGACGATGCCGTGGTGGCTCCGCGGGCGCTGACGGATTCGCGATTGTCCGCGCGCGTGAGCTTTCATCAGCATGGCTATTCGGGCCGCAAATCCACGCTGACCGTTCGAGACGGGGACAAAGTGCTTGCGTCGCGCGAGATCACGTTTGGTGCGGACGATAAGGGGCAGACCGAGAGCGTGCTCTTTAGCGCGGGCTCCGCCGGGGCCCGGTCGCTCGAATTCTCGATTCAGCCCATCGAGGGAGAACGAAATCGCGCGAACAATGCGGTGACGCGCCTGGTGAACGTGGAAGCAGGGAAGCGGCGGATTTTGTACATCGAAGGGGAGCCGCGCTGGGAATACAAATTCATCCGGCGCGCGGAAGACGACGACCACAACGTGCAAGTGGCGTCCATGCTGCGGACGACGGAAAACAAGATCTACCGGCAGGGCATCAACGACCCGAAAGAACTGGCCGACGGTTTTCCAAGCCGCGCCGAGGATCTTTTCGCGTTCCAGGGATTGATCTTTGGTTCGGTGGAAGCTGGCTATTTCACGCTGCCGCAGCAGGAGTTGATTCGCGAATTCGTCGACCGAAGAGGCGGAGGCGTGCTTTTCCTGGGTGGACGTTTTTCGCTGGCGGATGGCGGCTGGGCCGGATCGAACCTGGCCGACTTGATTCCGGTGACGATGCCGAGCGGCAAGAATACGTTTCATCGGGATCGGGCGACGGTGGAGCTCACTCCGGCTGGCGCCGATAGCATCATTACGCGGCTGGTTGACGATCCGGTGAAAAATATCGAGCGCTGGAAGAAGCTGCCCTACCTGATGGACTACCAGGAGGCGGGAACGCCCAAGCCGGGGGCGGCGGTGCTGGCGGAAGCGGACGTCCAGGGGCGAAAGCTGCCTTTTCTGGTGACGGAAAATTTTGGTCGCGGGCGCACGGCGCTGGTGGCCAGCGGCGGGGTGTGGCGATGGCAGATGAGCCAGCCACTGGGCGACCCGACGCACGACATGTTCTGGCGGCAATTGCTGCGATGGGTTGCGACCGACTCTCCCGGGCAAGTGGTTGCGACGGTGCCGAATCAAATGCTCTTTGACGATGGCCGCATACATATTTCCGCGGATATACGCGACAAAACGTTTCAGCCCGCCCCGGACGCGCATGTGGAGGCGCACGTACTTGGACCCAATGGCACGGCTGCTTCGATAGAGCTTTCGCCCACGCCGGACTCGCCGGGTGTATTCCAGGCGGATTGGAATGCGGAGAGGCCGGGATCTTATGTGACCGAAGTGGTCGCCGAGCGAGGCGGACAGGAAATCGGGCGGGATGTGTTGACGTTCCAGCGAATGGACGGAGTAGCGGAGAATTTCCACACCGAGCAAAATCGCGAATTGCTTGAAAAGCTGGCTACGCAGACCGGTGGGCAATACTGGACGCCAGAGGATGTTTCCAAGCTTCCGGCGGAAATTCCCTATTCCGCGGCGGGCATTACGATTCGCGAGACGAAAGAACTCTGGAACATGCCGGCGATTTTTCTGCTGTTGATACTGCTGCGATTTTCCGAGTGGCTGTTGCGCCGGAAATGGGGAATCGTGTAATGAGGAAAAATTTCATCCTCGGTTTTGCGGCGATCCTTTTGCTGGCCGCTGTGCCGGCGCGAGCAGGATCGTTCTATGTGACGGTAGCGGGGCTGGGCGGCGAGCCGGATTACGAACAGCGCTTCACCGCGATGGCCAATGACCTCGACAAGGTGCTCAAGGCTTCGGGAAGCGAAGTTCACGTCTATACGCTCACGGGCAATCAGGCAGCGCGGGCGCAAATGACGGAAATACTGAGCGAAGTGGCCAAGCAAGCGAAGCCCGACGACGATTTCGTGCTGATTCTTATCGGGCACGGTTCGTATGATGGGTTCGAATACAAATTCAATTTGGTGGGTCCGGATATTTCGGCAACGGAACTGGCGTCGCTGTGCGACCGGATTCCGTCGAAGAGGCAGTTGATCGTCAACACGACGAGTGCGAGCGGCGGGTCGATTGCGGCCCTGGAAAAGCCGGGGCGAGGCGTGATTGTTGCCACGAAAACCGGGACCGAGAAGAACGCGACTGTGTTTGCGCGCTTCTGGGTGGAAGCGCTGCACGATCCCACCGCCGACCTCGACAAGAATGACGCGATCAGCGCGCTTGAGACTTTCGAGTATGCGGACCGCAAGACAGCCGCGTTCTACGATACGGAAAAGCGCCTTGCCACGGAACATGCCATGTTTGAAGACACGGGCAAAGGCCAGCCCGTCCGCGCCGCGGATGCACAATCCAGCGAAGGGCGCTTCCTCGCCACGTTCACCGTGCTTCGCATCGGAGCCGCGCAGCGCGCCGCGAACGATCCGGCGAAGCGCGAGTTGCTCGCAAAGAAGGACGATCTCGAGCAGAAAGTGGATGAGCTGAAGTATCAGAAGGCGGCGATGGCTCAGGAGGACTACAAGCAGCAACTGACGCAGGCGCTGCTCGAACTGGCGCGCGTGCAGGCGGAGCTCGACAAATGACGGGGTTTCTCCGCACTTCTGCCGGGGCGACGAGGGCCCTGTCGCTGACCCTGATTTTCAGCGCAGGGAGCGTAGCTTTTGCCGCGACACCGGCCGTCACACCGGAGGCTTGCCATACGCTTCGCAAGCATGGGCATCGCGCGGAGGCGCAGAGCTGCTACCAATCGCTCGTGCAGAGCCGTGAACCTTATTCGCGCGCGGAAGGCGATTGGGGATTGGGACACTACGAGGAAGCCAACGCGGAATTCCGCACCGCGGTTGCGCAGGCTGATCGCAACGCGCTCTATCGCGTCCGCTGGGGCCGGCTGATGCATGAGCGCTTCAATAACACGGATGCGGACGCCCTGTTCAAAGAAGCGCTTGATCGCGATCCGAAAAATGCTCAGGCATATCTGGGAATGGCGCTGGTGAGCGCCGATGGCTTCGATGAAAAAGCGGTCGAGTGGACAACAAAAGCGCTCGAACTTGATCCAAAGCTGGTGGAAGCGCATGAGTTGATGGCCAATCTCGCGCTGGAGGACTCCAATCCAAAAACGGCGGTAGAGCAGGCCGATGAGGCAATCAAGCTCTCGCCGGACGCGCTCGATGCCATGGCTATTCACGCTGCGGTGGAATTAGTCGCGGATCGCCCGCCCGACATGTGGCTCGACAAAATCCACGAGGTGAACCCTACATACGGCGAAGCGTACTCGCTGATCGGGCACCATCTGATCTTGAACCGGCGATATGAGGACGGCGTCGCATACTATCGCAAAGCAATCGCGCTCGATCCGCAGTTGTGGCCGGCGCATTCGGAGCTGGGCATCAATCTGATGCGGCTGGGACAGGTGGATGAGCCGCGGCAGCAGCTGGAGATGTGCTACAACAACGGCTACCGCGACGCGGCCACCGTCAACAGCTTGCGATTGCTCGATAGCTTCAAGAATTTTGTGGTGATTAAAGACGATACGACCATCCTGAAGCTACAGAAGAATGAGGCGGATTTACTGCGCCCCTATTTCGAAGAAATTCTGAAGCGTTCGATCGCCACTTACGAAAAGAAATACAAAATGACGCTGCCCGGGCCGGTGCAGGTGGAAGTCTATCCGGACCACGAAGATTTCGCGGTGCGGACGCTGGGCATGCCGGGGCTGGGCGCGCTTGGCGTCACTTTCGGCGAAGTGGTAGCGATGGACAGCCCGTCGGGACGGAAGCCGGGGGACTTCAATTGGGCCAGCACGCTGTGGCACGAGATGAGCCACGTGTTTATTTTGACAGCGACGAATCATCGCGTGCCGCGCTGGTTCACCGAAGGGCTGGCCGTTCACGAAGAGACCGAAGCCAATCCCGAATGGGGAGACCGGATCACACCCGATATCGTCGCCGCTATCAAGGCAAAAAAGCTTTTGCCGGTGGCCGACCTCGACCGCGGCTTCGTTCGGCCCGACTACGAGGGGCAAGTGATCGTTTCTTATTTTCAGGCGGGACGCATCTGCGATTACATCCAGAGCCGCTGGGGCGCCGACAAGCTGCTGGATATGGTTCATTCCTTCGCGAAAATAGACACGACGGCAGACGTGATCCAACAGAATCTCGGCATGACGGCCGAGGAATTCGACAAGCAGTTTATGGAGTGGCTGAACAAAGATATTGGGAAAGTGGTCGAGAATTTCGATAAATGGCACGAGGGGTTGAAGCAGCTGGCCGAACTTGCGAAGGACAAGAAGTACGACGAGGTGATCGCGAAGGGCGAGGAAGTGCGGGACCTGTATCCGCAGTATGTCTACGAGGCGGATCCCTATGAATTTATCGCGCAGGCGGACCTTGCAAAAGACGATAAGAAAGCGGCAGCAGCGATTCTTACCGGGTACGAAAAGATGGGCGGGCGCAATCCTGGCGCGTTGAACGAGTTGGCGTCCCTGGAAAAAGATTTGGGCGAGCCTAAAGAAGCGGCGGCCACGCTCGATCGCGTGAATTACATCTATCCCATGAGCGAAGATTTGCACCGGCAATTGGGCGACCTTTGGCTGGCGCAGGAGAACTACAAGGGCGCTATCCGGGAATATGGCGCCGTGGTAGCGCTGCACCCGCTGGACACGGCCTCCGCGCAGTTCAATCTCGCCCAGGCTTATTTTGACGACGGGCAGCGCGACAAAGCCGAAACGAACGTGCTTGCGGCGCTGGAGGCTGCTCCCGATTTCCGGCCCGCGCAGAAATTGCTATTGCAGCTGGAAGACTCCGAGAAAGGGAAATGACCGATGGCCACGCCTGTTGAAGTGAGTCTGGACTCCGCGGAACTGAAGCAACGTATTGACCGTTTCCACGCCGTGCGCGATGCGATCATCACTCAGGTGCGCCAGGTGATTGTCGGGCAGGAGGAGGTGATCGACCAAATTCTAACGGCGCTATTCGTGGGAGGCCATTGCCTGATCACGGGGCTGCCCGGTACGGCGAAGACACTGATGGTGCGCACCATCGCGCAAACGCTTGGCCTGGAGTTCAAGCGCATTCAGTTCACGCCGGACCTGATGCCCTCGGACATCACGGGCACGGACATTATCGAGGAAGATCCCACCACGGGACACCGACGGTGGACGTTCGTTCACGGGCCGATCTTCGGCAACATTTTGCTGGCGGACGAAATAAACCGGACGCCGCCCAAGACGCAGTCCGCGCTATTAGAGGCGATGCAGGAGCTTTCGTGCACGGTTCGCGGGCATCAGTACAAGCTGCCGGCGCCGTTCTTTGTGTTGGCGACGCAAAACCCGATCGAGCTCGAAGGCACTTACCCGCTGCCCGAAGCGCAGCTGGACCGCTTTCTGTTCAATACCGTCCTGGATTATTTGAGCGCCGCCGATGAAGTGAAGGTGGTGGATCTGACGACCACGACACGGGTGGCGAAAGTGGAGCCAGTGACGAACGCGCAAGAGATTCTCGATTTTCAGCAACTCGTGCGAATGGTGCCCATCGCGGAATCGGTGGGTGAATACGTGGTGAATCTGGTGCGCGCGACGCGGTTCAAGAATCCGGGCGCGCCGGACATTGTGAAGAAGTACGTGAATTACGGGGCCAGCGTGCGCGCGGCGCAATTCATCGTGCTTGCGGCTAAGGCGCGCGCGCTATCTCGAGGCCGCTACCATGTGGCGTATGAGGACGTTACTTCGCTTGCGATACCAGTGCTGCGGCACCGCATTCTCTTGAATTTTCACGCCGAATCGGACCGCGTGGATTCGGACGAAATCCTGCGGCAGCTCATCGCGCACATGCCGCCGCCCAAGGGAGCGTAAACTTTGCAGCGTTTTCTCGATCCCACAGTGCTCGCCGGAATTTCCGGGCTGGACCTCGTGGCGAAGACGGTGGTGGACGGCTTCGTCGCCGGCCTGCACCGTTCGCCTGACTTCGGCTTCAGCCAGGAATTCGCCGAATACCGCGCCTACACGCCGGGTGACGATCTGCGGCACGTGGACTGGAACGTGTTTGCGCGCACCGAACGCGCTTACCTGAAGCGCTATCGCGGCGAGACGAACAGTTTGCTCACCGTGCTTCTTGACGCGAGCAACTCGATGAAATACACGTCGCACACGGTAACCAAGATGGATTACGCGCGCTACGTGGCCGCGTCGCTTTTTTACCTGGCTATTAAGGACCAGCGCGACGCTGCGGGACTGATCGTCTTCGACGACGAAGTGCGCAACTACATTCGCCCGTCAACGCGCCAGGGACAATTGCAGCGACTGCTGGCGGGACTGGAACTCGCCGAGCCACGCGCTCGCACGGATTTCGTTAAGCCGCTCCAGCATTTTCAGGAATTCCTGCGGCGGCGAGGTCTGGTGGTGATGATTTCGGATTTTTACGAATCGCCCGAGAAGATCGTACGGACCGTGGAGCCGCTGCGCTTCCATGGCAACGAGGTGGTGATTTTCCACGTGCTCGATCCGAAGGAAGTGCGGCTCGATCTGGGGCAACCGGCGATCCTCGTCGACTTGGAAACCGACGAGCGCCTCGAAGTGACGCCCGATTACGCAAAAAATGAGTATCGGCAGAAGATGGATGCCCACATTGCGGACCTGCGCGAACGCGCGCAGGCCGCGGGCATGGACTATTACCTTCTCATGACCGACCGGCCGCTCGATGGCGCGTTGCGTGAATATCTGACAATTCGGCAGGGGAGAGATTGATGGGCCTGCTTTCTCCCTGGTTTCTGGCGGGCGTGGCGGCGATCGGCGTTCCGCTTTATTTGCATTTGCTGCGGCGGCACACGACGAACCCGCATCCGGTAGGCTCGCTCATGTTTTTCGAGCAGCGCACGCAAAGCTCGATCAAGCACCGGCGGTTGCGCTATTTGCTTTTGCTCTCGCTGCGGCTCGCGCTGCTTCTGCTACTGGTGCTGGCGTTTGCGAGCCCCTACATCAACCGCGCGGCCGGGACTGCTTCCGGCGATAAGCTGGAACTGCTGGTGATCGATAATTCTTTCAGCATGCGGGCGGGAACGCGGCTGGCCGACGCGAAGCGCGAAGCGGATTCCGTGCTGGCCTCGCGCAGCCCGGCTGACCGGGCGCAGGTGGCTGAACTGGGCTCGCAGCTGGAAATTTTGACGCAACCAATCCAGGATTCGGGCGCGCTGCGCGCTGCTGCGGATAGTGTCCAGCCGGGGGATTCGCGCGGCAGCTTTGGCGAACTCGCCCGCGCCGTGCGCTCGCTTGCCGACAGCGTCCACACTCCGATCGAGCTGCATCTCTTCAGCGACATGCAGCGGGACAACATGCCCGCAAACTTTTCCGAACTCGCTCTACCGGCGAATGTGACGCTGGTGTTGCATGCAACGGTAAAGAGTGCCGAGCCGAACTTTGCCGTGGAGAGCGTGAACGCTCCGGGGCAAGTGTGGGACACGAAGAAAGCGCGTGTGCAGGCGGTGATCGCGGGCTACGGCACGCCGGCCGCGACGCGAACGGTGTCACTCGTGATTAACGGCAAGACGGCGGCCACGAATTCGGTGCAGGTGCCCGCCAATGGCCGGGCCACCGTGACCTTTCAATCGCTCGACGTTCCTTACGGCTTCAGCCGCTGCGAAGTGAAGATCGATTCAGCCGACGCCCTTCCAGCCGATGACGCGAGCCTCTTCGCGGTTGAGCGGACCGATCCGAAGCCGGTTCTATTCGTGCATGAGTCGAGTGACAAGCGATCGCCGCTCTATTTCAGCGATGCGCTCAACGCGGCCGCGGAATCCGCATTCACTTTGCAGAACATTACCGCCGAAGAATTAAACGGAATCGATCCGTCGCGGTATGCGTTCATTGTGCTGTCCGATGTAATTTCGCTTCCGTCGTCCTTTGAGAGCGATCTCGACCGCTACGTGCGTGTTGGCGGCAGCGTGCTGGTGGCGGCGGGGACCAACGCGGGGCGGCGCGGGCGCATTCCCGTTTTCGGCGACCGCCTGCTCGATTCGCACTATTACTCCAGGGATTCCGGTGGGTATCTCACGGTGGGCGATACCGATCCTTCGCATCCCTCGACTGCCCGGTCGGCTCACTGGGCGGGCGTGAAGTTTTACTACGCGGCGGTGGTGGACCCGGCTAATTCGCGCGTGATCGCGCGGCTCACGGATCAAACGCCCGTGCTGCTTGACAAGAAAATCGGCGAAGGCCGCGTGCTGCTTTTTGCTTCCGGGCTCGACAATCTGAGCAATGATTTCCCGGTAAATCCGGTGTTCGTGCCGTTTATCGAGCAGACCGCCCGCTATCTCTCGGGAACGGAGAGCCGCAGTGGGTCGCTATTGGTTGACTCTTATCTCGATTTGCGCACGGCGAAGGAGCAAGCGGTGGGCGTGGAAGTGGTCGATCCGAATGGTCGGCGGCCGCTTTCGCTAAAAGAAGCTAGTACTGCGCAGACGTATCAAGTGACTGATGCGGGCTTTTACCAGCTTCGTCTCGCGAATGGACGCCAAGAGGTAATCGGAGTGAATGCGGATCGGCGCGAGTCGAATTTGGACGTTATCCCGAATGAAACCCTGGCTCTGTGGGCTGGAAAATCGGCGGTGGCGACGGACGAAAGCGCTGCGGCGGGGCGCGCGGAAGAAAAAAGGCAACCTTATAGTTTGTGGTGGTACCTTATGTTATTGGCCCTGGGAGCGGCGCTAGCCGAGTCCCTGCTTGCCAGCCGGTACTTGGCGACGCAGAGGGAGGAATTATGAGCACGCGGGAACAGCTCAACTCCTATATACAGGAATTGGAGGGCAGGCTCAGGCTGGGCGCCATCCTCCGCGGCGCGGCAATTTTTACTGGCGCGGCGCTTGCGACCACGGTTGTTCTCGTCCTCATTATCAACTTGTTTGCCTTTTCGAGTGGAAGCGTGATCAGCGCCCGCGCACTCTTGTTTCTGGCTCTCGCTGCCGCTGCTTGTTTCGGAATTCTCTTCCCTCTGCGCCAGTTGAGCCGCCGGCACGCGGCGCTCACGGCGGAAAGCGCGTTCCCGGAATTTCAGCAGCGGCTCGTCACGTTTGCCGAACGCGACCAATTGCGCCGCGATCCATTTCTTGAATTGCTGGCGGCAGACACCCTCCAGGTGGCTCGCAATGCCGAGCCGCAGAGGTTGGTCCCCAACAAAACTCTGCTGATTTCCTTGGGCGCGGGCGTGGCTTCGCTCGGAGTTTTGCTTTGGCTGGTAATTGCCGGGCCGGGCTACCTGGGGTATGGCGCTTCGCTTGTTTGGACCGGGCAGCATGCGAATGTTGCGCCCATGTATGAGTTGCGAGTGGCTCCCGGCGACGCTTCGGTGCGCCGCAATTCTGACGAACTCGTGACCGCGCTGCCGATCGGCGTGCAGACGGACAAAGTGCGGCTCTACGCCCGGTATCAAAGCGCCTCGAAATGGGAACAGGTGACCATGCAACCGCAGTCGAATGGCTCGGGATTCCAATTCCTTTTCGCAGGGCTGCCGGAAAACGTGGAGTATTACATCGAAGCGGGTCCGCTGCACTCGCGGCATTTCAATTTGCACGTGGTCGATCTTGCCGGCGTGAAGCAGATTCGCGTTACCTACCGCTATCCGAGCTGGACGGGCCTGCAAAACGTGGTGGATGAACACGGCGGCGATCTTCGCGCGGTGCAAGGCACTGACGCTGACCTGGAAGTTGTGATGGACCGTCCGTTGAAGGACGGCGTACTTGTGCTGGACGATGACTCGCAAGTCCGCCTGTCGAACGTACAAGGGAATTTATACAAAGGCACGATCCACATGCAGAAAGACGGCGAATATCACGTGGCGGCCATCGATCAAGGCCAGCCCGTCCGCCTCTCAGGAGACTTCTTCATAGAAGCGAGCAATCCGAATCCGCCGCAAGTTGCGATTGCGCGCCCGGGCCAGGATTACCGCGCCAGTCCCATCGAAGAAGTCACCGTTGCCGCGAAAGCTTCCGGCGATTTTGGGTTAAAGGAATTCGCGCTTCATTATTCGGTAAACGGCGGCCCGGAGACGACGGTCGATCTCCTGAAACAGAAGGGCGCTAAGGAAGCGGACGGGTCCACCGTGCTGGCCTTGGAGAACTACAAGCTGGTTCCCGGCGATCTTGTCAGCGTCTACGCCACGGCGAAAGACAACCGGTCGGAAACGCGGTCGGACATGTTCTTCATCCAAGCCGACCCGTTCGAGCGGGAGTTTTCGCAATCGCAGCAGGCGGGTGGAGGAGGCGGTGGCGGCGGGGGCATGGGCGGCGATCAGGGCAATATCTCCCAGCGCGAAAAGGAAATCATCGCGGCCACGTGGAAGCAACAGAGCGACAAGACGGCTACCCCACAAAAGGGGGCCGACCAGGCAAAGTTTCTCGCGCAAGTGCAAAACACGCTGCGCGATCAGGCTCTTTCGCTCGCGGGGCGCTTGAATTCGCGGGAGTTGAACCAGCAGAACGAGGAATTCAACAGTTTTGAGAGCGACATGCTGGCTGCCTCGCAGGCGATGAATCCCGCCTCCGATAAGCTCAAGCAGCAGCAATGGCACGATGCGATACAGCCGGAACAGAAAGCGCTGCAATATTTGCTGCGTGCGGAAGCAACGTTCCGGCAGATACAGGTCGCATTTGGTGCGGGTGGTGGCGGTGGAG
>Ga0182024_10022359_pt1 | contig 11401 bp, 11 predicted proteins | sample P32metaG_FD_120480 | JGI IMG/M metagenome (GOLD analysis project Ga0182024, IMG submission 120480) | Permafrost microbial communities from Stordalen Mire, Sweden - P3-2 metaG (Illumina Assembly) | ecosystem: Environmental > Terrestrial > Soil > Wetlands > Permafrost | place: Sweden: Stordalen... | reverse complement strand
CCGAATTATTACGGCGCGGCGGCGCGCTAGTCGCGCCTACTTCAGGCTCTTCAGCGTGGGAACGACCTCCGCGCGACCGAAGACCTCGACGGAGAGAGTGAAGCTGCGCTGCTCGGCGGGCTGCAGCGCGCCGACACCGACCACCTGCCGCGTGACCTCGACTCCGAGGTTGTCGCGGATGACGAGCACCACCGAGTACTCCCACGCCGGACCGTCGGCCGGATGTCGAATAATCCCCTCGACGCGCAGAGGCGAGCTGCTCGGCACTGCGCGCCGCGCTGCATCGACCGAGTCGAATCGCAGGTGGTGGCGGCAGCCGGGGCAGACGCTTGCGCTGTCGAGGATGGTCGCCTTGCAATGCGGGCAGAGGCGACTTTTTCCTGGGCTCGCAGGACGCGCCGAACTCATGAAAAGGCGCTGTCGACCTTTCCGCTAACGGCACCGGCCATGGGCTTCGCGCCCTTCTCTTCCCAACCGAATTCCACCTGCCCGCGCATTCTGGAGCCGGCGGAGACGATCAGAGACCCCGCCTTGACATCGCCGGAGACGATGCCAGTGGCCAGCAGTTCCACGCGCATGGCCGCTTCGATATTGCCGTGCAGCTCACCGCCCACGACGACCGTGTTGGCCCTGACCTGGCCGGTCAGGCGCGCACCCGGATCAATGGTGAGGTTGCCGTGCACATGAACGTCGCCCTTGAATGAGCCGGCGATGCGTACGTGGCCTGCGCCCTCAATCTTGCCCTCAATCGTCAGATCCGAGGCGATCAGCGATTCCTTGGCGTCCGCGCGCTCGGGCATGCGTCGCGGCAGGTCTTGGTTCAACGGAGTGATGGTCGACATTTCCGCAGGCCTCCCAGTGGGTTCTTTGGGCGGCGGAGCCGCCGCGGTCGGTTCTTTCCACAGCGCCATGGTCATTCCTCATTTCTTCGCGAAAGCGGGACGACATATATACCGGGAGTTGGCTGGAGTTCAAACCTACACCGTCACAGGCGATGTGGCGGTGAGCCCCGGAGCGGGGCGGCGCGTGCGACATGCAGAATGCACTTGCATTCACTTACACTCATCCCCCGGCGCAGCATTCGCATGTGTTGTGCCAGTACTACAAGGGGGAGAGCGTGTTGCCTAATGTGTTTTCGCCGGTATTTTCCCGCAAAGGGCGCCCTGACGGAGTGCGGTGGGTCAGCGCGCTGTTGCTCGCAGGGGGCACATCACTAGCTTGGGCTGCGCCGACAGCCGAGGGTATGCCGGACGCGCCCACCCGCACCACTTTCGCGGCAGCGTCCCCGCTTGAGGAAGTCATCGTGCACGCGCGCCGGCGCGAGGAGAAGATCCAGGACGTGCCGCTGGCGATCACGGTCGAGACCGGCAGACAGCTCGAGGAGCAGTCCGCCGTGACCTTTGAGGATGCGGTGCGCGAGGCGCCGAACGTACTCGCGTTCAAGTCGGCGCGCTCGGTTTCGGCGCTGGAAGTCACCATGCGCGGCCAGACCGCAATTCCCTCCTCGATTGTCTACGATCCGGCCGTTGGGCTCTATATCGACGGCGTGTACGTCGCGAATGGCCACGCCGCGATGGGTACGATCCTCGATGTCGACAGCGTCGAGATCGTCCGCGGTGCGCAGGGCACGCTCTTTGGGCGTAACAACACCGGTGGCTCGATCTCATTCAACACGCACCGACCCGAGTTCAGCGACTACTCGATACTGGTGTCGGCGAGCGCGGGCAATCGGAACCTCTTCGGCGACCGCGCCATCGTGAATCTGCCGCTGAGCGATACGCTCGCGGTGCGCTTCGCCTACCAGATCAATGAGCACGACGGCTGGGGCAGCAGCCTCGCCACCGGCCAGACGAACTTCATGAATGAGCACCGCTACCAGTGGCGCGCCAGCGCGCTGTGGAAGCCGACCGACTCGTTTGATGCGTATTTCACCTTCGAGCGCTTCAGCGCCAACGAGGTCGGAGCGCTGCTGCACCCGCTGGCAGGCACCGTCGCCGCATCGATCCCTGGCGACATTATTCCTGCCGACTTCTACCAGACGGACACCGGCAAGCGTGAGAGCGACATCGCGCTCACCGACGCCTACCAGTTGACGCTCAATCAGCGGTTTAACGAGTCTGTTGCGGCAAAGCTCATTCTCGGTTACCGCGAGCTGCACGCGACCAATGACTATGACGCCGACGCCGAGGCTGTATCGATTGCGGATGTCACTCTGTTCAATACCTCATACCAGAAGAGCGCTGAGCTGCAGCTCTCGGGCACGACGCTGGCGCAGCGGCTTGACTGGGTGGGGGGCCTGTACGGGTTTAAGGATGACGGCAGCGCGCCATCCACGCTCGCGCCGGGCTTGTCCTCGCCGCTGCCCACCTTCGATGAGAATGCCGTGGAGAACAAATCCCAGGCCGCTTTTCTGCACGGCGAGTATCACCTGACGGGCGCCTGGTCGGTCGCCGCCGGCGCGCGCCGCACGGAGGATCGGCGCGAACTCGACGACAATGCCTTTGTGCAAATCCCCACCGGGCCGACTACACCTCCCTTTGAACAGTGCACGATCGTCGACGAGTCGACGGGCGCTCCGTTCGGCGGGATGGGCCCGTGTCCGCCCATCCACAAGGATGTCGCGTTCAGCTATTGGTCCTGGGAGGGCAGCAGCCGCTACCGCTTTAGCGACGATTTTACCGGCTACGTGCGCGCCGGACGGGCGCAGCGCTCGGGCGGCTGGAATATTCCCCTCAACTTTGAGCAGGCAACGCCCTTTCAGCCCGAGCAGCTGACCGACTTCGAAGTCGGCCTCAAATCCACACTGTGGGGCGGCGCCTTGACCCTTGACACCGACGCGTTCACCGGCAACTACGACAACATGCAGCGCCTGCTCGCGCTTCTCATCGGCCAGACTCCGAGCACCATTGTCATCAATGCCGGCAAGGCGCGCGTCAGCGGCGTCGAGGTCGCGGCCAATGCGGCGCTGACGCGTGCGCTGTCGCTGGACGGGACTTTTGGCTGGACCGACGCGCGCTACCAACAATTCACCGACACGTTTGGCAATGACGCCGCGCATAACGAGTTTTATATGACGCCGAAGTTCACCTGGAGCCTGGCCGCGCGCTATGAGGTGCCCATTGCATTCGGCAGGGCCTACGTGCGCGCCGACTACAGCTGGCACGACCGCGTGCAGTTCAACGTGTTGAACGATTTCAATAACCAAGGACCCGTGGGGCTGCTGAATGCCCGCGCGGCGGTGACCAGTGCGAGCGGCGCATTCGAGGTCGCGCTTTTCGGCACCAATCTCACCGACAAGCGCTACGCCTACAACGGCGGCACGATCGTCAATCCGGTCGGCCCGCCGATTGCAAGCTGGCAGGCGGCAGGCGATCGACGCCTGTACGGAGTTGAAGCAATCTACCAGCTGCGCATAACGCGCTAGCACCTTGATCCTGGCAGGCCGATTCAGCTGCATCAATTGTCCGTCCTGCGCGCTAATGCGCGAGAATGACGCTTTGAGGAGAAAGATTCAGTGCGCACGCCGAACAAGATCCTCGTAGTGGATGTAGGCGGCACGAACGTCAAGATGCACGTGAGCGGCCATCGCGCCATGCGCAAGTTTGCCTCAGGCCCGCAACTGACGCCCCGCAAGATGGTGGCGCAGGTGCGCGCACTCAGTGCGGATTGGCGTTATGACGCACTTTCAATTGGCTATCCGGGAGTGGTGCTGCACGGCAAGGTGGCCGCCGAGCCGCATAACTTAGGCAGCGGCTGGGTGGGATTTGCTTTTGCCAAGGCGTTCGGCAAGCCCGTGCGGATCATCAATGACGCCGCGCTGCAGGCGATCGGCAGCTACAAAGGCGGCCGGATGTTGTTCCTGGGCTTGGGCACGGGTTTGGGTTCCGCGCTTATCATTGACGGCGTCGTCGAGCCGACCGAGCTTGCGCATCTGCCGTATAAGCGCGGGCGTAGTTTCGAGGAGTACGTCGGCGAGCGCGCGCGCAAGCGCTTGGGGACGAAGAAATGGCGCAAGGTGGTGGCCGACGTCGTCGAGCGACTGGGTACGGCGTTCCAGGTGGATGAGGTAGTGATTGGCGGCGGCAATGCGCGCCGCCTGACGCGACTGCCGAAAAAGGTGCGGCGCGTAGCCAATAGCAACGCGTTCCTGGGGGGCGTGCGGCTGTGGCAGGCGCCGCCGCGCTAGCGAAACAGCACCACCGCCTTCTGCAGCGTCACCCACACGCCCCAGGCGATGGGAATCCACACTGCGGCCCAGGCGAGCGGCACAAGCCAGGCATTGCGGCGCGAAGCCGCCTCGAGCGAGATCGTGTCTGCGAGCGGCTCCTGAGGCTGTGCTGCGCGCGCGGGCACGAACGCCGGATCATCGACTTTCATATAGCGATCCTCGTCGACTGCGTGAATGCACCAGTTGCATACGAATCCGATGGCGAGGAGCCCGGCGAGAATGTACATCGTGATGCTGTAGGCCTGCGCGGGCGGCACGCCATGATTGCGTTGGTACTCGCGGATGTAGTTCACGAGCACCGGGCCCAAAATCCCGGCGGTCGACCAGGCCGTCAGCAGGCGGCCGTGGATGGCGCCTACCATGCGGGTACCGAAAAGATCCGCCAGGTACGCCGGGACCGTCGCAAATCCTCCGCCGTACATGGAGAGGATGATGCCGAACGAGGCGACGAACAGAGCGAGGCTTCCGGTGGCCGCCGTCCACGGGACCGACGAATACAGGGCAATGCCGAGGAGGAAAAAGATCGCATAGGTCGCCTTGCGGCCCAGCCGATCCGACAGCGATGCCCAAAAGATTCGGCCCGCGATGTTGAACAGTGAAAGCAGCCCGGTAAAGCCGGCCGCAATCGCTGCGATCTTGCCGAGTTGCTCCGGATTAAGATCAGCGAAGGCCACCGGAATGCCGAGGAGTTTTCCTCCAAAGACCTCTTGCAGCATGGGAGAGGCCATGCCGATGATGCCGATGCCGGCGGCGACGTTGAGGGTGAGGACGCCCCACAGGAGCCAGAACTGTGGCGTGCGCCACGCAACATCCAGGCTCACGTGACGATCGGTCAACAGGCTGCGCTTTGTAGTAGACGCCTGCCACCCGTGCGGCTTCCAGTCCTCTGGCGGCAGGCGGTAACTGAGTGCGCCCCCCATCATGAACACGAAGTAAATCGCGGCCAGTACCAGGAAAGTCTGCCAGACCCCCACTCCGGTGGGTGAGGCGAAATGCTTCATGAGCCGATCGGCGAGCGGCGCGCCAATCATCGCCCCGCCGCCAAACCCCATAATGGCCATGCCCGTCGCCATGCCGCGCCGATCCGGGAACCACTTGATGAGCGTCGAGACTGGCGAGATATAGCCCAGCCCGAGCCCAATGCCGCCGATGACGCCGCATCCAAGCCACATGAGCCAGAGCTGGTGGGAGATGACGCCCAGCGCCCCGATCACGAGACCACCGCACCAGCACAGGGCCGCGACCACTCCACCCTTGCGTGGCCCCACCCGCTCGAGCCATCCGCCCCAGAGGGCGGAGGCCGAGCCCAGGAACACGAAGAAGAGCGTGAACATCCACCCCAACAGAGGAATCGTCCAGTCGCAGCTTGTAGCGCTGAGTTCGGCAAAGAAACCGAGGTCCTTGGGGCAGGGAAGGGGCTTCGTCATCCCGACCGCCTTGGACAGGGGCAGCCAGAAGACCGAGAACCCGTAGGCCATGCCGATGCACAGGTGTATGGCGAGTGCCGCCGGAGGGACGAGCCAGCGGCTAAAACCGGGTCGTGCGATCGTGCGCTCGCGCGCGAGCCATCCGAAAGGTGTCGTGATGCTTGTTGCCATTATTATTTCCCCAACACCGCCTCAGCGGATATCCGCACCGATATTGCCCCGTCCGTACATTTTCAGCTACTGCGTCGTGCGCGCCGCGGGCCCCGCGGCGGCCTGTGCAAACACCTGGGTCCAGAATATGACCGACGGGTCGCTCGGATTGACCCCATAGGCCACTCCCATGTCCGTAAAGCGCGGGTCCATGAGGTTCTGGCAGTGCCCCGCGCTCTGCAGCCACCCGGCAACGGCCTCTTCCGCCGTGGCGACGCCGGAGGCAATATTCTCGCCGACGGCTCGCCACGCATAACCGGTGCGTGTGACACGAGACGCCGGCGTGCTGCCGTCCGCCCCCCGATGATCGAAATAATCGCGGGCGGCCATGTCGAGCGAGTGCGCCAGAGCCGCATTGCCCAGCGCCGGTGAGAGCTTGAGCGGGGTCGTTGCATTAAAAACCTCGCGCCCGCAGTGTCGCGCCTGGGCGCGCGCCTCATTGACGAGCTCGAGCACACGCCGGCTGACCGCGGGAGCGTCCTTGGGCTGCGGCGTGGCAAGGGGGGCGGCGAGCACGATCCACGTGTCATCTCCGCGGCGCGCAATGCCGATTTCGCGCACCGTGGGCTCGCTGATCTGCGCGCAGAAGTGCTGCTCGAGAAGCCGTGCGGTGGCCCTATCGCCGCCCGGGGTCGCGACGTGGATCGCGGCGGACTCCTCAGCGCCGTAGCCGACGGCCAGGAGCGCATCGTGGAGGCGAGCGCCGCCCGCCGTACGCCGTGCTGCCTCATCCAATATCGCAGCCGCGCGCAGCGCGTGATTGCTGCCGCTCCGGCTGCCACAGCCGTGCAGCCGAACGGCGTTGATGGCGTCAGCCAGCGCCGAGTGTGCAGGGATCGCATGGGCCGTTCCTGCCAGTGCGAGGATCACAACCCCTGCCAGGCGCAGGAGCCGGTCGGGGAAGGCTGGCGCCGGGCGAGGGTCGCGCGGGGCGCGGGTCAGGCCGCGATGGTCTTTTGATCTTCCAGCAGGCACTCAGCAATCTGCACTGCGTTCAAGGCCGCGCCCTTCAGCAGCTGATCCCCCGCAACGAACAAGGCAATGGAGCGTCCCGTCGGATCGCTCACATCCTGGCGGATGCGGCCGACGAGAATCGCATCCTGCCCGGAGGCGTCCTTGGGCATCGGAAAATAATTCGTCGCGACGTCATCGATGACCTTGACGCCCGGTGCGGCTGCGAGAATCTCGCGCACCGCACTCGCCGTGATGGGCGCCGCGCACTCGAAATTCAATGCGACGCAATGCGCGCGCAGCACCGGCACGCGCACGCAGGTCGCCGTGATGCGAAAACCCGGGTCGGCAAAGATCTTGCGCGTTTCCTCGATGACCTTGGTCTCCTCCTCGTTGTAGCCCGTGGCCGCATCGACCTTGGTGTTGTGGCTGAAGAGATTGAAGGCATAGGGATGCGGCAGCACTTTGTGCGCGTACGGCCTGTCCTCAAGAAAGGCCAGGGTCGACTCGCGCAGCTCCTGCATTGCCGCGGCGCCGGCGCCTGATGCCGCCTGATAAGTGGACACGATCAGGCGCTGGATCGGGTTGCGCCGATGGATGGGCCAGAGCGGCGTGATGGAGATTATCGCGGCGCAGTTCGGATTGGCGATGATGCCGCGATGGCTGCGGGCCGCTTCCGGGTTGATTTCCGGGATGACGAGCGGGACGCTTGGATCCATGCGAAACGCCGAGGAATTGTCGATGACGAGAGTTCCCTGGCGGGCCGCGAGCGGCGCGTAACGCCTGGAGACTGCGCTGCCGGCGGAGAACAGCGCGAGATCGACGCCGCGAAAGCTTTGCTCCCCGAGCTCGGCAATTTGCAGCGCTTGGCCGCGAAAGTGCAGCGTTCTGCCCGCGGATCGAGCCGACGCGAACAACCTGAGTTCAGCGACGGGAAAGTCGCGCGCTTCAAGGCAACGCAGCAACTCGACGCCGACGGCGCCACTGGCGCCGACGATGGCGACCACGAGGCCTGATGCGCTCGCGCCCGGGCGTTGCACGAATTGGGACATGTCGGCAACGCTAGCGCAGGGGGTTAGGGCTGTAAAGGCGCGCGCGCGTAGGATGTCAGTCGGCGCGCGGATCCGTGCGCGCGTTCACATCACTACGGGCTAGGTGGACGGATGAACAGAAACATTGATCGCAACTTCATCACGACCGCCTTCGAGCTGCCGGGCCATGGGATCGTCAGGAACGTCGGCGTGGTGCGCGGCATCGTCGTACGCTCGCGCAGTCTGGTCGGAGCGATCGGCGCTTCGCTGCAGACCCTGCTCGGCGGCAACATCACGCTCTTTACGGCGCTTTGCGAAAAAGCGCGCGGCGATGCCTTCGAGCTGATGCTGGAACACGCCGCCGAAGGTGGCGCCAACGCCATCATCGGCGTGCGCTACGATGCCAATGACGTCGCGGCCGGGGTGACGGAGGTGCTGGCGTACGGGACCGCCGTGGTAGTTGAATAGACCGGCCCACTCGCCGCCGCAAAGCATCCTAACTTTGCGACGGCGCGCGGACCGGGGGAGCAATTCTTACGAGGAGGTTGACGGGGTCGACGCGCTGGCCGCAGGCGCCGAGTTCTCGTGCCGCTGCTGCCACTTGGTCTTGTCGGCGGCGAGGATCTGTGGGATCTGCTTTATCTGCGCCGGCGTGAGCACTGCATAGATCTGGGTCTTCACCGCGCTCATCTGATCGATGCGCCTGGCGGCGTTCGTCTTCTCGGTGGCGAGCAATGCGGGATAGCCGGCATCCGTCGGGGCAGCGGCGGCGAGCGCTTCATGGTTGCTGCGCATGCTGGCGCCGAGCTCGCGGAACTGGGACTTCGCCGAGGCAAAGATGCCTTTGATCTGCGTCTGCTGCTCGGGGGTGAGATTCAACTGCTTCAGTACATGCATGAAGCGCGCGCCCGGCCCGTGGTGGTGCCAGTGATGCGCGCCGGGGGCTTGCGGTGTCGTATCAGTTGAGTCGGCGGCGTGGACTGCCAATCCTGCAAGACCGGCGGCGGCCAGCGTTGCGACTACAATCGCACGAGTGCGGTTCATGGCTCGAGATGGCGTGCTCATCAAACTCTCCTGCAGTGGTCGCGAGCGGACATTGCCTAATTAGAGCAGATGCTCGCGCAGGAGTTGCTGTTGCAAAGTGCGGCGGCGCATAAGAATTGTGAAGAACCCTTGGCGCGCCGTGAGATCGAGGATAATGACCGCATGACGATGTCAGATGCCAATGCCGCTGCGGCGAAGCCCGTATTATTGATAGTCGATGACGATCAGGAGTTGTGCTCCTTGCTCGTTGAATATTTGACGCCGGAAGGATTCGCAGTGGAACTGCTGAGCAATGGCATGGTCGCGCTCGACCGCCTGGCAAAGTCCTCTCCTGACCTGGTCGTGCTTGACGTCATGCTGCCGGAGGTTTCCGGATTTGAAGTCCTGCGACGCATCCGCGCAAAGAGCGCGGTGCCGGTAATTATGTTGACTGCGCGCGGCGAAGAGGTCGATCGGGTAGTGGGCCTCGAGATGGGAGCCGACGATTACCTGCCGAAGCCATTCAGTCCGCGCGAGCTGGTCGCCCGTATCAAGGCGGTTCTGCGTCGCAGCGCCGGCGAGGTCGGTCCGCTGACATCCGCCAATTCGGTGCAGTGGGGACCGCTCAAAATCGATCTACGGGCGCGCTGCGCCACGGTCAATGACCACGACCTTGAGTTGACCGGCGCGGAATTGCGCATTTTGGAGCAGCTCATGCGCGCGGACGCCAAAGCCGTAACGCGCGACGAGCTGATGACGCGGGCGCTCGGGCGGCGCTTGCTGCCGACGGACCGCAGCCTCGATACACACGTCAGCAATCTGCGGCGCAAGCTTGCGAAGTACACCGATCGCGTCACGCTGCAAAGCGTGCGCGGCACCGGCTACGCACTCGCGCTCATGAGCGCCCGCTCAGGCAGCGCGGACGGTTGAGCCGTCGTGCAATCGCTTTTCTGGCGCATCTTTCTCTCGTTTTGGCTCGCGCTCGCGCTCATCCTCGTGGGCACAGTGACGGTCGCCGTCGATGCCGCCCTCAAATGGAGAAGCGAGCGGCTCTCGCTTCCCTACGAGGAGATCTACTCCCGGGCCGCGCAGGCTTTTGAAGCGGGTGGGGGCGACGCTCTTAAGCAATGGATCGAAGAGCTGAGTCCACCCGCGCTGCGCGAGCGCACTTTTGTGCTCGATTCCTCAGGCCGTGACCTGCTCGACCGTCCGTTGCCAGTCCTGCCGGGAGCGAGCCGCGAGGCTCAATCGTCCGCAGCCGCGCGCGCGCCGGTTGGCCGCTCTTTGATGCTGGTCGGCGCCGACGGCCGAACGTTTCGCGTCGTCGTGATCGCGGGGCCGTTTCGCGGGCCGAGCCGCCGCTTTGGCGAGCTCGAGCTGCCCGGAGTGCGCGCGGCGACCTTGATCATTGCGCTCGTGGTGAGCGCGGCGGTCTGTTTTCTGCTTGCCCGTTATCTCACCGCACCCGTGGATCGGCTGCGGGATGCGACCCAGCGCATCGCGGCCGGGGATTTGAATGTGCGCGTGCTGCCGAGCCTCAAGGGTCGCAAGGATGACCTCGGCCTCCTCGCTGCGGACTTCGATGCGATGGCCGAGCGCGTGCGCAGCCTGCTCGAGTCGAAGCATCAGCTGCTTCGCGACGTTTCCCACGAGCTGCGCTCGCCGCTCGCACGGCTGCAGCTCGCGTTATCGTTGGCACAGCGCGGCGATGCCGGCGCTGCGGCGAATCTCGACCGCATCGGTCGCGAGGCTGACCGCCTCGAGCAGCTGATCGAGCGCGCTTTGCTGCTGGCGCGGCTCGAGCGGCCGGCGCTTGGCAGCGCGAGCGAGCGCGTGGATGTCGCCGTGCTTCTCGGCGAGATGGTGGCGGACGTCGCCATCGAGGCCGACGCACGCGGCTCTCGCGTCGAGCTCGCCACAGCGGGGACGCTCGAAGTCATGGGCGACCGCGAAGCGCTGCGCAGCGCCTTTGAAAATGTCCTGCGCAATGCCGTGCGTTACAGTCCCGCGGGCTCGCAGTTGCGCGTGCGCGCGCAACGCCGTGACGCCTCAGTCGAAGTCGTGTTCGAGGATCAGGGACCGGGCGTGCCGGAGAAGGACTTGGCGCTCATCTTCGAGCCTTTCTACCGCGTCGACGCGTCACGTGATCGCGCCGAAGGCGGGGAGGGGCTGGGGCTGGCGATTGCTGCGCGTGCGGTCGATCTTCATCATGGCACAATCGATGCGCGTAATCTCAGCGGCACGGGGCTCGCGGTGCGGATCGTGCTGTCGGCACTGGCTTGATTAAGAAAAAGCCGCCCTTGCGGGCGGCTTCCAACGGCGGTCGAAGACTATAGGCGGCGATCATCGGGTCTCACGGGGGGAGAGGAGACTGCGAGTCGAACGCCACGCCGGGACAAATCATCGCATTCGTTCAGTGTGACCGTTGGTGCGGCGCAAAGTTGAGTGTCCTGATGCTTCTTTAGAGTTCTTGAGATTTTGGATGCGCGCCCGTTAAATGTCCGTCACCTGCTCGACAAGTCAGTCTTGCT
>Ga0182024_10022358_pt1 | contig 11401 bp, 12 predicted proteins | sample P32metaG_FD_120480 | JGI IMG/M metagenome (GOLD analysis project Ga0182024, IMG submission 120480) | Permafrost microbial communities from Stordalen Mire, Sweden - P3-2 metaG (Illumina Assembly) | ecosystem: Environmental > Terrestrial > Soil > Wetlands > Permafrost | place: Sweden: Stordalen... | reverse complement strand
GCTGGGGACAATCGAGCGACCGCCAGGCCGCCCAACGCACGCGCAGCATCTGATGCAGGATGCTTGCGCCCTCGACGGTCAAGGGCACGGGTGGGAGATTTTCTGGGGAGGCACTTTTTGGGGAATCCATGGGGCTCTTCTTAATGTACAGGGGATGGATCGCGCCCTGCATGCTAAAATGGAGGCATCCATGCACCCAGATACCCATCTGGTGATTCATCTGCAATCGCTCGATCAACGGATAACGGCGCTCGACAAAGAGGTCGCGGCGCTCCCGAAGCACGTGGCCGCCATCGAAAAGACGCTTGAATCACACCTGCGCAAGCTCGAAGCCGACCGCGCGGCGCTGACCGCGAATCAAAAGGATCGCAAGAAGCTCGAAGGCGAGATCCAGATTCACGAGGGGAAAATCTCCAAGCTTCGCGATCAGATGCTCCAGGCCAAGACCAATGAGCAGTACAAAGCCTTCCAGCACGAGATCGAGTTCGCGGAAAAAGAGGTTCGCAAGGCCGAGGATCGTATTCTCGAGCTGATGGGCGAATCCGAGCCGCTCGATCAGAACGTCAAGAAAGCGGAAGCCGCGCTCAAGGAAGAGAAACAGACGGTCGAGGCGGAAAAGAGCCGGGCGCGCGAGCGCACCGCCGCCGATCGATCCCAGCTCGACCTGCTTCGCGCGGAACGCAAAGAAGCCGCCGCCAAGATCAGGCCGGCGATCGTCAAGGAATACGAGCGCATTCGCAAGAAGTGGCACGGCAACACCATTGCGCACGTGGATGCCGGCCGCTGCTCGGCTTGCCAGATCGTGCTGCGGCCGCAGTATTTGCAGGACCTTCGCAAGGGCGAGGAGATGATGACCTGCGAGGTTTGCGGACGATTCCTGCATTTCACTCCGCCAGTGAACGTTGAAGACGTCGCCAGCGTCGGATAATTTAGTAAGCCATGCGGCCGATCACCGCATTCATACTGATGTGCGGCGCTGGGTTTGCGCAAGCGCCCCAGCCGTCCTTCGAAGTCGCGTCGGTGAAGGTATCGACCGACGAACGCGGCGCCTACCTGGCAGGCGGCCCCGGCTCACGCGATCCAACGCAGTTTACTTTCGTACACGCGAGCATGGGGGCGTTGCTCCGAAGAGCGTACGGCGTCGATTCCTATCAGTTGTCCGCGCCTGCCGGGCTGCCGGATGCATATTTCGACATTCGCGCGAAAGTTTCTCCAAGTACTACCGAGGCGCAGTTCGGGCAGATGCTCCAGAACCTGTTGATCGACCGATTCGCTATGAAGGTCCATCATGAGACGCGGGATCTCGCAGGGTACGAACTGGTCGTCGCCAAGGGCGGACTACGAGTGAAGACGGCGGAGCAGACTGCAACGCCGCCGGCGTCCGACATTCCGGTGGGCAGGCTGCCGCTGATCAAGGATCGCGCGGGCGAACCGCAGTTGCCGCCTGGACGCAACGCGCGTCTCGTAGTCCGATTGTCCGGCGGGCGATTTCGCCAATCCGGCCGCATGCAAACGATGGCGGATATTGTCGAGATGTGCCAGAGGGAATTGTTGCGGCCGGTGGTCGACCGCAGCGGATTGACGGGCGTCTACGATTTCAACATCGATTTCGTGCGAATGCCGGACGACCCGGGCGAACCCACGGACGACGCTGCCTTGCCATTTCTGACGGCGTTTCAATCGCAGCTCGGGCTGCGCCTGGAATCGAAGAAAGTGCCGGTTGACGTCATCGTGATCGATCATATCGATAAGACGCCCACGGAGAACTGACTCCATCGCGCCGTTTCCCCCACTTTTTCAATTGACATTCTCTCCGATCCGTACTAATTATTTAGTATGCGCCCGGTCCAAGTCGTGATCACGATTCTCGCGGGCAGTGCCGCGTTTGCGCAGGCGCCTGCGTCCGCCCCGACGGCCGCGAATCCTCAACCGGCCTTCGAAGTCGCCTCGGTGAAGCCGAATACGGGCGGCAGAGGCGGCCTGCGCGGAACTCCCGATCCGAAGCAGTTCAACTCCATCAACCTCCCATTAAGGCTCCTGATTCTGCGCGCGTTCGAGGTCAACGACTACCAGATCGTCGGTCCCGGTTGGCTTCAGGACCTTCAGGGCACCCGGTTCGATATTCACGCGAAAGCTGCTGAAGGGACGACCAAGGAACAGATCCCACTTATGCTCCAGAATCTTCTCGCCGAACGGTTCGGCATGAAGTTTCACATGGAGAAACGGGAATTGCCGGGCTACGAGCTGGTGATCGCAAAGGGCGGAGTAAAGATGAAGGAATCGGCGCCGGCCACGGACGCGCCGGCCGATCCCGGTCCCGGCGGACGCGTCGCGACAAGGATGGACCCGGATGGCAAGATCGAGTTGGCTCCCGGCCGAAAGGGGCGCCTGATGATGGGATTAGGAGGCGGACGCCAACGCATCTCGGCCCGCTTGCAGACGCTCTCCGACATACTCGAGATGTGCCAGAGCCGGACCGGCAACCCGGTGATCGACAAAACCAGCTTGACCGGAACCTACGATTTCAACCTCGACTTTTCGCTCGGCGGCGTCGCCACGTCCACAGGCGAACCATCGTCCGCATCGGGCTCCCCGCTCGGCGATTTGAAAGACGACGCTCCGCCGTTTCTGGTCGCCATCCAATCGCTCGGATTGAAGCTCCAGCCTGCGAAAGTTACGATGGATGTCGTGGTCATCGACCACATCGAAAAAGTCCCCACCGAAAACTGACGATTCTGGAACGATTGGTCCAGGCCGTTGTAACTTTACCAGGAAATGATGCGCCCTTTTTTCATTGGAGCGGCAATGTCCAGGAATCTATCGCGCACGACGGGCCACGTATCTGTAGCCCTCTTTCTAGTTATCGTGTGGAACGCTCACATGTTTGCCCAAGCGGCCGCGGGCGCGAGCGCCCAGCCGGCATTCGAAGTCGCGTCGGTGAAACCCGCCGCTCCCGGGAAAGGCATGCCTGCGGATCTGATGCGTCTGAGCGATGGACCCGGAACTCCCGACCCTGAGCATTTCATCTACACCAACGTCCCGCTGGGGAGGATCCTGTTGCGAGCTTTCGATGTACAGCCTTTCCAGTTATCAGGGCCGATTCCCGACGCACGGTACGACATCAACGCGAAGTTTGCTCCAGGCACAACCAAAGAGCAGATCAACCTCATGCTTCAGAATCTGCTTGCCGAAAGATTCGGGATGAAGATTCACCACGAGAAGCGCGACGTCGCAGGCTTCGAGCTGATTGTTGCAAAGAACGGCGTGAAGATGAAGGAATCCGGTGCGCCCGTTGGCGTGCCGGTCCTGCCCGAGGCAACCCTAATGGTTCCCGATGGAGGGCGCGGCGGATACATCGACACCTCGAAGGACAAGAGCGGGCTGACAGAGCTTGCGCCCGGCCGCAAGGGGCGTGTGCTTTTCCCGTTGGGAGCTGGACGACAGCGTATCTCGGCACGATTGCAGACGCTCGCCGACATTGTCTCGATGTGCCAGAGCCAGATCCGCCAGCCGGTTGTCGACAAGACCGGATTGACCGGAACCTTCGATTTCAACGTGGACTTCTCGGTGAGCGCGCCACCGGCGTCCGCGGCCGAGCCGTCCTCAGGACCAGGATCGCCGTTGGCTGACATTAAAGACGAGGGTTTGCCGTTTGTCGCCGCGATCCAATCGCTCGGATTGAAGCTCCAGCCGGCGAAAGTTTGGATCGACGCCGTCGTCATCGACCGCATCGAAAAAATTCCCTCCGCGAACTAAGATCAAAAAGAAAAGGCCGGCGACTGCCCGCCGGCCCGATCTACCCATCACGACGTTACTTCGCGGGCTGCTTCGCCTGCGTGGACGCCGCAGTCCCCTGGCTGGTCGACTTGTTGTGCTTCTTGTGCTTCGCCGACTTGCTCGACTTGGCCGTTGAGTTGGCGGTCGAGCTTGACTGCGATTTGGACTGCGCGGGCGGAGTCTGCGGGGTTTGGGCACTCCCGGCGCCGGTCGATTGGGCGAACATCGCGGCCGCAGTCAGCATGGAGGTCAGAATTAAGCGTTTCATGTTTGTCTCTTTCTCTTTTCGGGGTGTTTCATCACCCTGCTTTTCTTAACGGGCGCCTCTCTTGGCGCCCTACGATCCCATCATGCGCCCGCGTTACGATTTGTACGATAACCCCACGAGGCGACCCGCACTCGCCAACTTCAGCTAAGCGCACCGAGCATTTCTTAATGAAGAAACGTTAGTCTGAAGTCAGATGGGCACGTTGCTTCGCGTACTCGTCATAGGATTCGCCGCCGTGATCGCGTTGATGGCCGCGGCCGCGATCATCGGCGTGAATAATGCCCGCTCCACCGCCGCGAGCGCTCGCGGACTCGTCTCCGATCAGCTCGTCATCGTGCAGCTCCTGAACGCCGTCGACGGCGAACAGAATGTGCTCAACGCCGCTGTTTACCGGCTCTCGCGAACTCCGGACGGAGTCGATCGCGCGAGCATGCTCGCCGATCTCGACCAGACGGACAAGGAAATCGGTGGCATGGTCAAACAGGCGTCGGGCGGTCCCGATGAAGACGCGTGGAATCGCCTTCAACGCGCCGTGCTCGATTTTTCCGCGGAAGCTCGCCAGGCCCTTTCAGAGCGCGCACCGCCGGCCAGCGCCTCGCGCGAGTTGTTTCTTCGCCACGAACACGTCACCACCGAGGTCGCGCGGCTGGTCTACCTCAGCTACGCCCGCGCCGTCGAAACCCGCCAGCGTGTCGACCGGCAATCAGATGCGCTCGCCCGCGAATCGGCGATCCTGGTCGGCGGCTGCCTGATCATCGCGCTGGTGTGCGCATTCATTACGGTTCGGATCGCCGCGCGGGTTTTCCGCCAGATGGAATCGCAAACCGGCGAGCTGAGCCGTGTCTCCTTCCGCATGCTCGAAACCCAGGAATCCACCGCGCGCCGATTCTCGCATGAGCTTCACGACGAGCTGGGCGGCTCGCTCACCGCGATCAAATCCAATCTCTCCGCGATTGCCGCAGCGCTCAACGGCAGCGTCTCCAGTCGCACCCGCATCGAGGATTGCATCAAGCTGGTCGACCAATCCATCTCCAACGTCCGCGAGCTTTCGCAGCTTCTGCGCCCGACCATCCTCGACGACTTCGGGCTCGACGCCGGACTGAGCTGGCTCGCCGACCGCTTCCGCGAGCGTACCGGCATCGAGGTCGACTACCAATCTGAGTTCACCGGACGGCTGCCCGATGAAACCGAAACTCACCTGTTTCGTATCGTGCAGGAGGCGCTCACCAACGTCGCGCGGCATTCCGCCGCGACGCGCGTGACCATTCATCTCCGCGCCGACGGCGATTCGATTCGCCTGACGCTTTCCGACAATGGACGCGGCCTCAGTAATCCATGGACCGGTCCGCGCAGTGGAGGAATGGGCCCGAGCGAAAGCGGATTGGGATTGACCGGCATGCGCGCCCGCGCCCAGAGCGCCGGGGGCGAGCTCGATCTCAAATCCGAACCGGGCCACGGCGTGACCATTGAAGTGCGCGCGCCGATCGGTAAACTCGGGGGCCAGCCCGCCGCGACTCCGGTGGCCGAGGAACACTTATGATCAAGATTCTTCTTGCTGACGATCACGCGCTGGTTCGCCAGGGATTCCGCCTGATCCTTTCCACGCAGCCCGACATGCAGATCGTCGGCGAGGCCGGCAACGGCCGCGAAGCTGTCGAGCTCGCCGAGAAGCTTCAGCCCGACGTGGTCATTATGGATGTTGCGATGCCGGAGCTGAATGGAATCGAGGCCACGCGGCGGATCGCGACGGCGGCGCCGCGCGCGCGCGTGCTCGCGCTGAGCATGCACAAGGATGCGGTGTACGTGCGCGAGATCCTGCGCTCCGGCGCGCGAGGCTACCTGCTGAAGGATTCCGTCGATGCCGATCTTCTCGCGGCGGTTCGCTCGATCGCGAAGGGCGAAGGCTACCTGAGCCCCGGCGTTTCCGATGCCGTCCTGACGGACTATCGAAAACATGTCACCGATCCGATCGATCTTCTGACCACGCGCGAGCGCGAAGTGCTGCAAATGATCGCCGAGGGCAAGACCAATAAAGAAATCGCCACGGTGCTCGGTCTCAGCGTGTATACCATCGAGGCGCACCGCGGCCGGGTAATGGAGAAGCTGAACCTTCATTCCACCGGCGAGCTAGTCCGCTTCGCCTTGCGCAGCGGGATGATCGATTAGCAGCCCGGCCAACGTCGCCGACAACGGACCGCTAACGACAAGTCTCGGACGGGCCGTCCGAACTCCTAGTTTGAATGGTTGGAGAGACGGAGCAGGAAGTAGAGATTGTGGCTGCGCAGTTCATTCGGCGACCCCAGCACTTCAAGTACGTCGCGCAGCACGCCGATGCCCCCGGCGGCTGCAAACAGCGCTTTGTATTCTGAAGGGAGCAGCCCACTTATTGCGCCAAGCGAGACCGCCAGAGCAGTCGCAACGGACTTGACGGCGGCTCGCCGCAGACGATTTCTGCGCGAGAGGCGGGCAGTCTCGTTGAGTTCGGCGATCCTCGGCCGTAACTCATCGGCGTACAGATCGCGGAATTCGCTGTCGCTAAGATATCTATCCGAACTAGAATCACGAACAATCTTGTTTAGCGTCGCGCGATACCTAACGAACGCGTCGCTCTCTTCCGTTCGAAGCTTGAGGACATCCGAGATCGAAGCCTCAGAAAATAACGGAACACTATGCGCCAGCGATGCTGCAAACCGGGCGGCGTTGCTCCGGTCCGCTCGTCCTGGCCCACTCGCGTAGGTCCCTGCGACGGATTCAAAGAACGCAGCCTGGCCAGGCGAATTCGTTAGGTACGTTGCGCGCGTTGCCAATCCGTACAACTGCTGCAAGAGCAGGTCTCTAAAGAACGTGCCGAACACCTCCTCGTGGATCAGGTGTTTGCGTTTCGCGAAGGATTTGCTGACTAGCACGCCAGGTTCACCGTCTACGATGCGTGGGCGCCTTTGAGAGAGCTCCGGAATGTCCACGCCTTGTTTGATCAAAGCGTGAGGAAGAAAATCGGCCGGCCCGACGACCTCAAGATCCCGACCGCCATCGCGCTCCCGGAATCGATAAATGAGATCGAAATCGTCTGACCGGCCCCGCCAGAATTTCCTGGCCTTTGACTCCAATCGCGGAACGCCAACGCACTTCGCCGCCAGACAGCCAGTACATAGGGAGTCGAACGACCGAACAAAGCGAACAATCCCCGCGTCAATTAGTGGGCGCAGTTGGCTGACGGCATTTACGTTGTGGAGAAGGTTTAATCGATGGGCATAGGACTCCGGATTGAACCGCGAGAAGTCGATCGGAAACACGACGGAGTCAGCGTACAGTGCAGAGAAACGCGACAAGAGCGTTAGCTGTCTTGTTTGGCATTCAGGTGCGACGCAGAGCGAGTCGCCCCTGAGAACGGAGCCAGCGAGGAAATTGAAAACATCGAGATCCTCCGGCTCAGCGGGAGTATCGGACCATTCAACGCATTCGTGCAGGGCCGACGCGAGACGCGCCGCGTCCTCGCTTCCCATTCCTAGGACGGCCTCAGATAAGGCAGATGGATCTTTCCCAGTCAGCCGCCGCTCTTCCAAAAGAAAGACGATCGGGTCCGGAGCGCTCATCGGGTCACCCTTCGCAAAAGCCCACTTTCAAATACAGACATACAACCTACTCCATCGGCTCCTCGCCCAGATCCTCTGCCCGATTCTCAAATCTCGTGTATTGCCCCAAAAATCTCAGCGGCACATTCCCCGTCGGGCCATTTCTCTGCTTCGCCACGATCAAATCCGCCTGACCCTTCACGTCCTCGCGATCCCGCTTGTAAACTTCCTCGCGATAGATGAACGCCACCAGGTCCGCGTCCTGCTCGATCGAACCCGAATCGCGTAGATCGCTCAACTGCGGCTTATGATCGCCCGGCCGCGTCTCCGATGCGCGGCTCAATTGCGACAGCACCAGAAACGGAACGTCCAGCTCCTTCGACATCAGTTTCAGCCCGCGCGACATCGCGCTCACTTCCTGGTTGCGATTCTCGTTGCGCCCGCGGCTGCTCATCAATTGCAGATAGTCGATCACCACCAGGCTCAATCCCTGTTCGCGCTTCATCCGCCGCAGCTTCGAATGGATGTCCATCAGGTTCACGCCGGGCGTGTCATCCAAAAACAACGGCGCTTCCGTCAAACTCGCCAGCGCGACCTGCAATCTCCGCCGTTCCTCTCCATTCAGATATCCCGCGCGAAATTTGTGCTGATCCACGCGAGCCGCCGAGCACAGCAGCCTGGTCAGCAGGCTCGACGACGACATTTCGAGCGAAAACACCGCCACCGGTTTGCGAATCGCCGGATGCGTCGCGATGTGCTGCGCGATGTTCAGCGCGAGCGCGGTTTTCCCCATCGACGGCCTCGCCGCCAGGATGAACAGCTCGCCGCCGTGCAGCCCGCCCGTCATCTCGTCGAATTTCTTGAAGCCCGTGCTCAGCCCGCTGATGCGCTGGCTCGGATCGAGGAACGCGCTGATGCCGCCCGGAAAATTTTCGACGATCGCCGCCGGCGAGGAAAGCTCTTCGCGCGTTCTTGCCTCGCCCAGCTTCAGCAGCGATTCTTCCGCCGCCGCCAGAATCTCGTCCGGCTCCTGCTCCGCGATCAGGCACCGGTTGATCACTTCCTGCGCGCTGAAAATCATCTTGCGCAGCGTCGATTTGTCCCTGACGATGCGCGCGTAACTGTCCAGGTTTACGATCTCCGGCAGCCCGTCGTCGAGCGAAACCAGATACGCCAGGCCATCCACCGATTCGAGCTGCCCGCGCTTCATCAGCTCGTCGCAAACCGTCACGCGGTCAATCTTCTCCCGCCGCTCGTACAGGTCCTTCATGCGGGCGAAAATGCGCCGGTGTTTTTCGAGACTGAAGTCGCCCGTGTCCACCGTCCCCGCCACTTGCAGGAATGTGACGTCGTTCAGCAAAATCGAGCCGAGCACGAAACGCTCGGCATCGAGATTTGCGGGCAGACCTCTCTCTAATGCTAGGTCGGTAGTCGCCATCTTCACAGAGCCTTCAACCAAGCCCACAGGCCGGTCGTGCCGTTGTGCGCCATCCAAAAAGCGCACAGGCCGTTCGTGCCGTTGTGCGCGATCCAAAAAGCGCACAGGCCGGTGATGCCGTTGTGAGCAATTCCAGAAACGGGATGTACTACCTTACCCGCTGCGCGGCCCCGCGTCCATCGTTTTTCTGATCGATTGGTTGGCTGCACTTAGCCTCTCAATAAACCTGTGGACAACACGGATTCGCGAAGCGCTCCTAACTCGTTGAGCGCATGCGCGCGCGATTGCGTTTTCCGCGAATTTCCACAGTGCATCCTAGAACATTTTATCGCGATTGCGTTCGGGTGAGGTGACCGGAGGTGGCGGAGTCGCGTAATATAACGGGACTGCCAGGAGGGCACTATGAACTTCAGACCGAGAGGAATTTTCTTCGCAGCTTTGGCGGCGCTTGCTGTTCCGATGGCCGCGCAGACCGCGACCATCCGATACATCGAGTTCAACCAGCCGAAGCGCGATCGCGTTGAGGATTATCGCAAGGCGATCGCGGAATACAATTCCGTTCTGAGGAAGGGCGGAGCTACTACCTGGTACACCGAGTGGAGCGCGCAGACCGGTCCCGCTGAATATCTCACCATCGAAGACCATGCGACATGGGCGGACCTCGACAAGCCGCGACTCACACCCACAGATCACCCCGAGTTGGCTGCCGAGCTCGCGAGCGCGGACCAGCACATTCGCGAAGCAAATCAATCCTCACGCCGCGTGATCCTTCGTCTGGTTCCCGACGCGAGCCTGCCTTTGACGAGCGACAACCCGCCGATGCTCTTCGCGCGTTGGGTTCGCGTTTCTGCGGGCCACGCCGACGATTACGCGGCGATCCAAAAAGCCGATCTTCCGCCAGCATTCAGGAAGGCCGGCCTGAAATTTGCCTCAGTCTGGCAAGTCGTGTTCGGATCGCAACTGTCGCAATTCCTCCAGCTGGCGGGATCGGAGAAGTGGGCGGCGCTCGACGGGCCAGACCCGGCTTCGCAGGCAATGGGAGAGGAAGCTCTTGCGCGGTACCGGATGAAAATTCGGCCGCTGATCGTGGAAGCACACGAGGACGTGTATCGATTTCGTCCCGAGCTCAGCTATCTGCCGGCGAAAAAATAGCGCGCTATTTTGCGGCCGGCTTCGGAGCCGCGGGCGCTGCCGGAACGATGGTCGCGGTCACGATCTTGTCGATCTTCGGCATGTTGCGATCGAGGTACGCCTTGCCGCCGTCTCCGATCTCGCCTTCCTTGGTGGAGGTGTCGCCGTAGCCCGAATAAAACTGGTCGACAACGTCCATCCCTTCGACCACTTGCCCGAACGGAACGAATCCCATCGCATCCAGGAAGGAGTTGTCCTTATAGTTGATGAACAACTGCGTCCCGCGCGTATTCGGAGCGCCAGTAGTCGCAAACGTCAGCATGCCTCGCGTGTTTGAGTGGCCGCCGCCTTTGTCATCCTGAATGTTCGCGCGGTCCCAGACGCGGTTCACGTCGGGCCTCGCGCTGATGCCGAACTGCGCCATGAAGCCCGCCATCACGCGGAAGAACGGAGCGCCAGTGAAATAGCCGGAGCGCACCAGGTTGTAGAATCGGTCCGCGCCACGCGGCGCCCACGCCCGCGTCACCTCAATAAGTACGACGCCCTTGGTGGTCGTGAATTTGACCCGGTAACTCTCCGGGGCCCTCGCCGTCCATGACGCCGGATTCAGAAGATCCGGTCTCGCAGCCGGGGCCGGCTTCGCCGCCGGAGTCGCTTTCGTTTGCGCGAACGCGCACGCAGTCATCATTACAGCCAACAGAGCTTTTTTCATATCGACTTTCTATGATACCGAAACCTAAACTCGTGCCGCTCCATCCACACTTTGCCGCCTCGAAACGTCACGCCCTCCGATTCGAGCCGCAGCCGCTGCTCCGCGCCCGCCTCGCGAGGCAGCAGAATCTTTCCGCCCGCGCCCAATACGCGATGCCACGGCAGCCGACCCTCCGTTTTGCGGAGCGCCCACGCGACGCGGCGCGCGTTGCCCGGAAATCCCGCCGCCTTCGCCACCGATCCGTACGTCGCCACTCGTCCCCTGGGAATCTTCGCGACTGCCTTGCGTATTTCCTCGAACATTGATCTTGATACGTGTTGACCCGTACTCCGCGTCATCCCGAGCGCAGCGAGGGGGTGAATTCACGTTTCAAGTGCAACACTGCTTCCAAAGCATACCTTTGAAGGCATAGTGTTGCACTTCGATTGCGGCGTTAGGTCGAAACGCTGCGGGCCAATGACCATGCGATAAACCGCAAAGACCCGCTCTGTAACGCCAGGCGG
>Ga0182024_10022357_pt1 | contig 11401 bp, 14 predicted proteins | sample P32metaG_FD_120480 | JGI IMG/M metagenome (GOLD analysis project Ga0182024, IMG submission 120480) | Permafrost microbial communities from Stordalen Mire, Sweden - P3-2 metaG (Illumina Assembly) | ecosystem: Environmental > Terrestrial > Soil > Wetlands > Permafrost | place: Sweden: Stordalen... | reverse complement strand
CTCTTTCTGCGACCCCACTCATCGCTGGCATCTGAACAGCTTCTCATTCCGCTATTTTGGCCCCGACCATGGGGGCTTCGGTTACTACTCATCGGCGCGCTTCCGCGAGGTTTCCGTTCACGTCCGCCTGCTCGCGTTATGGCGATACGTGGGGTTTGAGTTTCTGGTGAACCATTTCCCACGTTTCCGGCGGTTTTGGGAATACTACCTGTGCTACGTAATCCGGGGCAAGGTGATGGAGTTCGAGTTCGAGGCCATCAAGTGAGCACGATGTATGATGCGATGTATAATTGGATATGGCGATGGTTCGCAAACAGATTTATATAGGGACCCAACAACAGAAGGCGCTGAAGAAGATGGCTTCTCAAACGGGCAAGACAGAGGCTGAAATCGTCCGGAACGCTTTGGATGAACATGTGCGGTTTCTGAAAGCTAAAGAGGACCGCATGGCGGCGTGGCGCGCGATCGAGACCACCATTGATCGAAGAACAAAGCAACCCCAAATCGGCACTGGGCGGACATGGAAGAGGGAAGATCTTTACGACCGCGATAAGCGCTCGCGTTCTAATCGACACTAATGTACTCGTCTATCTCTACGACGAGTCGGCTCCCGCCAAACAACTTCAAGCGCGATTGATCCTCCGTGCGGTTGCGGAAGCTGGTGTTGGCGCGGTGAGTACGCAGGTGCTGTCTGAATTCTTCAGCGTCGCGACTAGGCGGCTCCGTCCCCGGCTGCCGTTTGAGGTCGCCTTGGCTGAGTTGGAGCATCATGCGCGCGTTTGGACCATCCTGTTGGTAACCGCGCCTGTGGTGGTCGCGGCTGCTCACGCCGTTCGGGATTACAGCTTCAGCTTCTGGGACGCTCAACTCTGGGCAGTCGCCAAGCTAAACCAGTTGGACACGATACTCAGCGAGGACTTTCAGGCCGGTTCCCGGCTGGGGGGAGTCAGATTTGTCAATCCCTTTGCCGCGGACTTCCAGCAATCTAACTGGCTCACCTGATTCACCGCTCGCTTTCTTGAGATTTTCCACTCTTACCCACCACTCCTTCTGGGAACTAGGTTTCCGGCGCCATAAAGTTATTGGCGCTAGTACCGATTCTTTCGGTTAGGAGTCTTCGCATGATGGGACACCTGTACGAATTCGCCGATGTGCTCCGGCATCACGGCCGGAAGCGGCATCTCGCTCCGGACCTCGCCACTGGGCGCCGCGGCGAGGACATTGCGCATCGCTATCTGCAACGCGCCGGAATTATTATTGTCGCGCGGAACTACCGCATGGCTTCGGGCCACGGTGAAGTGGATCTCATCGGCTGGGAACGGGATACGCTTGTCTTCGTCGAAGTGAAATCCCGCCGGACCGATGAGTACGGGTCACCGGACCGCGCCATCGGACATCAAAAGGAATCCAACCTGATCCGCACCGCGCGCGAATACGCCAGGCAGGCCGAGGTTCCCTGGGAAAAAGTACGATTCGACGTGGTCAACATCGTGTTCAGCACCCCGCCTTTGGTCACGCACTTTCGCGACGTTTTCGGGCCTTCCGCCGCATGAGAGGAATTTCTACGCAGCGTAAGCTTGTAGCGCAGCGCGGGGTTCCGGGTTGGCGAGCCGGAGCGTTGACACCAGCTCAAGGTTATAATTCGGAGACTGATTCAAGAGAAGCCGGGCGGCCCGTTCGGGCTTTTCAGTTTCGAACAAGCAAGTCCGAGAACCTGCCCGCCCCTCCACACGCACTGCAGATGCGCGCTGACTCACACGGTAGGCCATCCTTGCCCCATGATGGGCTTGGAGAGAATCCAGCGGCCAATCAGAGTCGGCCACCATTCGAATCCCTCCCTCAGCGCTGATCAGGATAGTCATGTCCGAAGGAGTGTGGCCGCTTCGCACAGCATTTTCCGCCGCATCGAGGATCTGGACGGCGTTGTCTACGAAGCTGCTCACAAAACCCTTATCGGAACTGGAGCAAGGAGTTTGAAACTATTTTATCTGGGCAAGCCGGAGGCTTACCTTACAATGAGGTATGCGTATCCTGCTGTTCAGTGGTAAGGGCGGCGTCGGCAAAACCAGTGTTGCAGCGGCCACGGGCCTGCAGTTATCCCGGCTTGGCTATTCCACCCTGGTGATGAGCGTCGATCCGGCCCACAGCCTGGCGGATGCGTTCGACCTCGAAACCAGCCTGTTCCAGGAGAAGACCAGCGAGCCTTTTCCCATCGACGACCACCTCTCCATCCAGGAAGTGAACATTCAGAAGGAAATCAAGCGGCACTGGCGCGAGATCTCAACCTACGTCGTCTCGGTGCTGCGTACCACCGGCATCAGTGATGTCGAGGCCGAAGAGCTGGCCATCCTGCCAGGCATGGAAGAACTGAGCGCGATGATGTATGTGAATCAGTTCCGGCGCGAGCAGAAGTACGACGTCATCGTGCTGGATTGCGCACCCACGGCGGAGTCGATGCGCTTCGTCAGCATGCCCACCACGCTCGAATGGTATATGAAGCACATCTTTCCGTTTCAACGGGGACTGCTGAAGGCGGTGCGTCCGGTGGCCAACCGGATCTCGCCGATGGAACTGCCGAACGACAGCTATTTCGCCAACATCCAGTACCTGTTCGCGCGCCTGGATGGGATTGCGGAGCTGCTGGAGGACCCGAAAACCACTAGCGTCCGGCTGGTAACGAATCCGGAGAAGATGGTGCTGCGCGAGACGCAGCGCGCATTCGTTTATTTTTCACTGCACGGGTTGACCATCGACAGCATTATCGTGAATCGGGTGCTGCCGGAGGCGGTCACCGATACCTGGTTCGATCAGTGGCGCGCTTCCCAAGCCAAAATCCTGGACGAGATCGAAGAATATTTCGCGCCGGTGCCGATGAAGCGCGTTCCGTTGTTCACTCACGAAGTATTGGGGCGTGAGCGGCTGGAGGAACTGGCCGACGTGCTCTATAAGGATAAGGACGACCCTGCGGCCGTGACGCGCACTGAAGCCCCGTTTACGTTCGAGAAACGCAACGCGCATTACGAAGTGCGCGTGCGCCTTCCGTTCGCGGTGAAGGGTGAATTGGGGCTGTTTAAGAAGGGCGACGAGTTGGTGGTGGAGATCGGAACGCTGCGGCGGCATATCGGGCTGCCGACATCCATGTCGGCGCTCACGCCCACACGCGCTACATTACAGAATAGAATATTAATAGTGGAAATGAAGGAAGCCTGATATGGACGAAAAACAAACTGCCGCTCAACCCCCGCACGGCTGCTTTTTCTGCAGCGTGGCCGGACCACAGATCGAAGCTATGCTCGGTCACCTCTGGCCGGAAGAAACCCACAAGCATTTTCGCGCCGCGCGCGTTGAAGTATTGAAAGGCATTCGAAGTTTGTTGGATGCCCGCATCGAACGCCTTTCGAAGCAAACCCCGACCGGCACGAAAATCACTGTCGAGTAATCGCTAGCGCTGGCTCAGACCGCCATCCACGGCTAGCACCTGGCCGGTGATGAAATTGGACGCATTCAGAAAATAGAGCACCGCCTCGGCCACTTCATCCACCGTCCCCATGCGGCGCGCCGGCGTGGCCTCGATCATCTGTTCCACCCGAGGCTCCTGTCCCGAAGAAAGAATCACCCCGGGAGCAACCGAGTTCACAGTGATCTCAGGCGCGAGCGCTTTGGCCAATACCCGCGTCAGCATAATCACACCGGCCTTTGAGGAACAATAGTGCGCGTACTCCGCCCAGGCCAGGATGCCGCCCAATGAGCTGATATTCACAATCCTGCCAGCCCCTGCTTTCTTCATCAGCATCGCGCCTTGTTGGCAACAGAAAAAAGTCGCTTTCAGATTTACACTGTGGATGAAGTCCCAGTCGGCCTCCGTGATCTGGAGCGGATCACTCCGCCGGAATCGCGCTGCATTGTTGACCAGCCCGTATAGCGAACCAAGCTGCTCCTCCACTTCGCCGAACATACGCCGGATCTCATCCACCTTCTCGAGATCGGCCTTGAACAATGACGCTCCGCCGCACTCCTCAGCAGTAGCACGCGCCTCCTGTTCCGAGGTCTGGTAATGAATCGCGACGCGGTAGCCTTCGCGAAACAGCCGCAAGGCGATCCCGCGCCCGATACGCTTGGCGCCGCCCGTTACCAGTACCGTTCTATCCATAGTGATTTTGGGCCGCGAATAAACGCAAATGAACGCGAATCAGATGACATTCTTATTTGCGTTCATTCGCGTTCATTCGCGGCCAATCTCTAACCTCTCGCTATACTACCGGATCTCCATGCACTTCCACTTCCGTCGGTTCCACTCCCTCGGCCGCGGGTTGCGGCAGACGTCCGGTCCAGTTGGCCCATAACCAAAAAATCGCCGTGCTCGAGCTTAATAAGCCCGACACCGCGCCGATCATGCGCGGGCTCCACTTTTGGGAAGCGAGTCCTGCGCCCAACATTGAAAGCATCATCATCGACCACGATAACGTCTCGATGGTCGCAAACACCCGGCCGCGAAACTCATCCGAAACGCGACGCAGCAACTGCGAGGTATTTAGCACCGAGCTTACCGCGATAGCCGCTCGCGATATTGCGATAAACACCACCGCCAGCGCAAAACTCGGCATCTGGCTGAATACGACATACGCGCCTCCGTGGATCACGTAACAGATCCCGATGGCGCGCTTGTATCCTTCAAACGAGATTCGTTTGCCCATCCAATGCGCAAACGCTCCGCCCACCAGCAGACCCACGCCGGCCGAAGCCCACAGATAGCCGATGCCGGCTGGGCCGCGGTGAAACACCAGCTCGCCGAAAAGGCTGAACAGAATCTGCGCCGCACCTCCGCCCGACGCCCATCCCACCGCGAGCAGCGCGATCCCGAGAATCAGGGGTGAAGCGCGCATGTAGCGCAAGCCTTCGGTATATTCATGCCAGGGACGCACCACCTCGTTCTCGGTGAGTTCAGTGCCTTGAGCGCGGAAACTGCCACCGCCGGTCACCTTCAATCTGGAAATACAGGCGGCGGAAAACAGGAATGACAGGGCGTTGAACGCGAACGCCCACTTGTAACCGAACTGCGTAACGCTGGCGCCGCCCAGAAACGCTCCCAGCGTGAGCGTGGTCCAGCCGGTGGTCTGCGTGAGTGAATTCGCTGTGTGCAACTCTTCCTTGCTGGCAATGGTGGGAAGAATCGCGGATCTGCCGCTGGTGAAAAATGGCGAGGCGAACATCAGAAGCGCGCTCAGGACGTACAGTGGCCACGAGCTATGTGCCGAAATCGCCAGGATGAAACCGAGCGCCACCACGGCCCGGACCAAATCGCTCACGATCATGATCCGCTTGCGATCCAACCGGTCCAGCACTACGCCGGCCAACGGACCCGCCATCACCGCCGGAATCGCGCGCGATAGCATTACACCCGTCACCACCATGCCTGAATGCGTGGTGGCCAATGCCAGGCTGAACACGGCGATGTTATTAAAATGATCGCCGATCTCCGAGACCACCTGACCGCTCCAGGTGTAGCGATAGTTCCGATTATTCTTGAGCAGACGTAGAAAGTCGGACATCTGAAGGTGTGTTATCAGCGTAGCGCAAGCCTCCGGCTTGCCGTGTTCGCATTCTTGCGAACACCCGCATGCGTTCACACGAGTGTGAACGCGGCACGCTTGAGAGCGTGCGCTACGGTATCGTTTCCTCGCGCACCGTGATGGAGTCTATAAACTCACGATCCAAGTCGTAACTGAACCCGGGCGCATCGCGGACGGTGATGGTCCCGCGCGGAGTCACTTCCACGGGCGGCTGGATGATATCGCGGGCCCAATAGCGCTTACTCGCCGACACGTCGCCGGGAAGCACAAAGTTGGGAAGCGTCGCGAGCGCGATGTTGTGCGCCCGTCCGATGCCTGCTTCCAGCATTCCGCCGCACCACACCGGAATTCCGGCCGCTTGCGCGACATCATGCACGCGCTTGGCCTCCCCGAATCCACCCACGCGGCCCAGTTTGATATTGATAATCCGGCCGGCGTTCATCGCAATCGCCTGCGTGGCCTGATGCGCGGACCGGATGCATTCATCCAGACAAATCGGCGTTTGAAGCTGCGCCTGCAATTTCGCGTGATCGATAATCTCGTCGTGCGCCAGCGGCTGTTCGATCATCATCAGCCCGAACTCGTCCAGGCTCTTGAGCCGCGCGGAGTCGGCGAGCGTATAGGCGGAGTTGGCGTCAGCCATTAGCAGGATCTTCGGGAACTTGCGCCGCACTTCGCGAATCACCTCTACGTCCCAGCCAGGCTTGATCTTCATCTTGATGCGCTGGTAGCCGGCCGCGAGCTCAGTTTCGATTTTCTGCAACAGCTCGGGGACTGAATTCTGGATTCCAATCGACACACCACACGGAATCTCGCGCCGCGCGCCTCCACCGATATGTTGATACAAAGGTCTGCCAGCCAGGCGGGCTTCCAGATCCCAAACCGCCGCTTCGAGACCCGCTCGCGCCATGTTATGACCGCGGATGTGCGCGGTCCGGGCGTCCACTCCGGCAGCGCTTTCGAACTTGTAATTCAACACGCGCGGAGCAACGTAATCGCGCAGGATCAGCCACGCCGAATCGGTCCACTCTTCGTTGTAAAACGGATTCTCGCCGGCGGTGCATTCACCCCATCCGGAGACACCCGATGAGACAGCTTCCACCAGGACGATGTGGCGTTCGGTGGTGCGGCCGAAGCTGGTCTCAAAGAAATGGATCAGCGGCATTCGGATTTGCCGTAGTGTGATTCGTTCTAACTGGATTCCCATTTTCCTAGTAAGTATGTCCCCGCTTTCTTGGACCTCTCGAAACCGATGACCGCCAGCCCTTGCTCGAACGCTCGCTGGAATTCTTGACTGGCTTGCTGCTGAATTTCGCGCGCCCGCTTCGGATCATCCGATCGTATGGCCGCAATCTCAGCCGGTATCGCGATGCGAATTTCGATAGGGTTACGTTCGAACGGCCGCCCGGCGATGATGGCTTCGGCGCGTGGGCTTCCGATCCACCACTCGGCGATGCAGCGATCCGTCGGCAGACCGCCATGCAGATGGCTGGTGGTGGTTCCGTACTGATTGAACACGTATCTGCGAACGATGGCGCCCAGCCGCTCCATATTGAAAAACGCGTTCTTGACCTCGAGCGGATCGAAGGTCCACTCGATCAGATCGATGCCGCGCGAGAGCGCTTCGTCGCGTTGGGCCAATTTCAGCCGCTTACCAACTTTAGCGTCCCGGTACTCAGGGAGAACTCCCAGCATGTGGCTGTGCAGATAACTCTTGCCGCCGGTTTTCAGACCACCTGGTTTCAACCCTGGTATCGCCAGACAAAATCCGATCATGCGCTGGCCGTCAAAAGCTCCGAACACCTGGCCGCCCACCTTGAGCGCCACCACGAATAACCGCACCGGCAGCAGCTCGATCTCTTCAAAGCCCCAGATCTGCTGCTGCAGCCGGACCGCATCCTGAAATTCCGCATGCGCCGTTAGACCGCGAATCTCAATCATCGCGAGCCTTGGCCTCCTGCCAGAGCGCTTCCATTTCCTCGATGCTCGACCCCGGCAACTTCGCGTGACTCTCGACATGCGCGAATCGCTTGCGAAACTTCGCATTAGTCCTTCGCAGAGCCTGCTCGGGATCCACTTTCAGAAACCGCGCCAGGTTCACCAGGACGAAGAGCAAGTCACCGATTTCGTTTTCAAGCTCGCTGCGTGATCCGCTGGCGCGCGCGCGTCCTAGCTCTTCCAACTCCTCGTCCAGTTTTTCGAGCACTTGATCGGGATTTTCCCAATCGAAGCCAACCGCGGCAGCCTTGGACGAGATCTGTTGCGCCTCCACTAGCGCCGGCAGATTGCGAGGAACCGACTCGAGTATCCCTCGCGGCGCTTCGCCCCGCTCTTTCTTCTCGTCGACCTTGATCTCGTCCCAGCGGCGCTTTACGTCGTCCGCCGTCTTGGCATCGCCTTCACCGAACACGTGCGGATGGCGGCGGATCAGCTTTTCGGCGATGGCGTCGAGCGAATCATCAATCCGGAATTTGTTCTCTTCCGACGCCATCTGGGCGAAGAAGACGGGCTGCAACATCAGATCGCCCAGCTCTTCAGCCAGACCGCGCCAATCGCGCCGGTCGATCGCGTCCAGCACTTCATAGGTCTCTTCCAGAAGATACGGTTTGATGGTGTCGAAGCTCTGTTCGCGATCCCACGGGCATCCCCCGGGAGCGCGTAGCCGCGCCATGATATCGACCAAACGCTCGAATCTTTCGCCTGTGGTTTTTGGATCTGCTGCCATTCGCTCGCGCGGTGGAATCCCCATTGTGGCACAGGCCGTGGCGCAAACTCTTAGTTTGCCGCGTCCCCACTCTTGGGGAGGCCGCGCAATTTAGCCCAGCTGGCTGCGTTATGGGACGCTGTTCTCATTGCATCTATCAGATAAATAGCCACTTACGCATGGAAACCGGCGTGCACCACCGCCCAGTGGAGAGGAACGGGGATCATGACTAATTTAAGAACTTGGATGTGGATTGCTTTGCTCGCCGTAATTGCAGGCTGCATGCAGAGCGCTATTCTGGCTGCCGACGGCGGGCCGAATTTGGCGACGATCGATCGCTTGCAAGCCGCCTATCGCGCGGAAACCATTGCTCAAGACCGGTATTTGGCTTTCGCCGCCAAGGCGGACGATGAAGGGTACAAACCGGTGGGAAGCTTGTTCCGCGCCGTGGCTCGCGCGGAGCAAATTCTGTACACATATCATTTCGATGCTATCAAGGAATTGGGCGGCGTACCGGCAGAGGTTAACGCTGAGCCACCAACGGTCGGTTCCACCAAGGAGAACCTGGAGAAGTCCTCCAATAGAGCCGCGGCCGATCAATTTGACGCGGACTATACCACTTACGTAAAAAGCGCCCGCGCGGAAGGCAATCGAAACGCGGCTAAAGTCCTGGAGTATGCCCGAATCGTAGAGGCGCAAAACGTCCGCCTGTTTGCGGTGGCCGCCAAGAGCTTGGACCAAATGCGCGGCGGTCCGAGGGGGTACTACATTTGCGGTGTCTCCGGTGTTGTCAGTGCGACTCTGGATGCGGCGAACTGCTCGGGTCCCGATTGGGAAAAAGTGAAGTAGCCGGCAGCATTGAGTTTTTTTTTGACTGCCCGTTCCGAGCCGCGACCGGGAGGAAGCGCTACCATGATCGGTGCAACGCTCCCTTCCGGTCGCGGCTCGGTTATAGTGGATGCAATGAGCGACCAGGGTTTCCCCTTCTTTCCAGCCACTCTTGAGTTCCTGATCCTTTCTCTGAAGACGCAGACTGAAATGCAACTCGGTCTGTTGTACACCGGCGAGGAAAAGGACCGCCCCGAGCCCGAGTTGAAAATCGCGCGCCACAGCATCGACCTGCTGGCCATGCTCCAGGAAAAAACGCGCGGCAATTGTACGCTCGAAGAGCAGCGCCTGCTCGACAATGCCGTTACCGAATTGCGCTTCCGTTTTGTACAGGCTTCAGAGCAGCAGGAGAAAAACGCCGCCGCCAAAACCGAACCGCCCGAGGAAAAGTCGGAAGGGCAGGCCAGTTCGTAGATGGCTGGAGAACCGATTAGCATCACGGTGCTCGGTTCGGGCACCAGCGTCGGAGTCCCTACCATCGGCTGCCATTGCGCGGTATGCACCTCCAGCGACCCGCGCGATAACCGGCTCCGGCCTTCGATCCTCATAAAATACGGAGGCCACGGCGTCCTGATAGATACCACGCCCGACCTGCGCCAGCAGGCGCTCCGCGCGAGGATCGAAAGAGTGGATGCAATTTTGTTCACGCATTCTCACGCCGACCATATCATGGGCCTCGACGATGTGCGCCCGTTTAATTTCCGCCAGGGCGGCGAGATTCCCATCTACGGCTCGGCGGAAACCATTGCAAACATCCGGCACTGTTTCCGCTACATCTTCGATTCCCGCTACGCGGAATCCGCCGTGCCGCGCCTGGTCACGAACGCTTTTGACGGCGGCCCGATCAATCTTTTCGGGCTCGACTTCACACCCATACGGCTTTGTCACGGCAAAGGCACGGTGTATGGATTTCGCTTTGGTAGCGCCGCATATCTGACCGACCACAGCGACATTCCCCCGGAATCGATGGAGCTGTTGAGCGGGCTGGACGTATTGTTCCTGGATGCGCTGCGACACCGTCCGCATCCCACCCATTCCACGGTGGAGCATTCGCTCCAGTCGGTGGAAAAACTGGCGCCGAGACGGACATTCTTCACGCATATCTGTCACGATCTTCCGCACGCTCTCACCGAGGACACTTTGCCGGCGCACGTTCGCCTGGCCTACGACGGCCTCGATATTCTCGTTGGGGACGCCGCATGAGGATCTTTCGAAGCCTCGCCGAATTGCCGGGCGACTTCGGCCCTTGCGCGATTACCATCGGCAATTTCGATGGTGTCCACATCGGTCACCAGCAGATTTTGCGGCGCGTAGCTGCCATCGCCCATGAGCACGGCTGGAGGCCGCGGCATTGACGTTCGATCCGCATCCCACCAAACTGGTTGCTCCCGCGCGCGCGCCCCGCTTGCTTACCACGCCCGAGCAACGCGCTCGGCTGTTGCTGGATCAGAGTATCGACGAAGTCTTGATTCTTCCCTTCACGCCAGAAATCGCCCGGCTGACTCCTGAGGAATTCGTACACGAAATTCTGAGCGGAAAGCTCGGCGCGAACACCGTTTTGGTAGGGGATAATTTCCGCTTTGGAAACCGGGCCGCAGGCGACGCCCGCACGCTCGAGGAACTGGGACACAAGTATGGATTCTCGACGGAAATCATCCATGCCATTTCATGGCGCGGCCGGGTAATCTCATCGAGCGAGATCCGGCAATCCATCGAGGCCGGTCAGGTTTCACTCGCGTGCCGCATGCTCGGCCGTCCTTACGCACTCGAAGGAAGAGTGGTCCCGGGCGCAGGCATCGGATCGAAGCAAACCGTTCCCACGCTCAACTTGGAAACAAAAGCGGAGGTTCTGCCGAAGACCGGCGTCTACATCACCCGAACGCATGAGCGGAACAGCCCACGCGAATGGCCGTCCATTACGAACGTGGGCTATCGGCCAACTTTCAATGGACACGGGTTGACCATCGAAACATTTCTCCTATCCGCGCTGGATGGCGAAACGCCGGAAGAGATTTCGGTTGAGTTTCTGCGTTGGGTCCGCGAAGAGCGAAAATTCCCAAGCCCGGAAGCACTGAAGGCGCAAATCCTTCAGGATGTAGCCCGCGCCAACGCGTATTCTCGCCGTAGGGTAAGCCTCCGGCTTGCGCAAGCCCAGTAACTTACTTACCCAGCGTGTAGCGATTTCATCCACGCGTTGTGTCTTAGGGGTGTACATGCACGCTCACGTTCGCCGAGCCTT
>Ga0182024_10022356_pt1 | contig 11402 bp, 12 predicted proteins | sample P32metaG_FD_120480 | JGI IMG/M metagenome (GOLD analysis project Ga0182024, IMG submission 120480) | Permafrost microbial communities from Stordalen Mire, Sweden - P3-2 metaG (Illumina Assembly) | ecosystem: Environmental > Terrestrial > Soil > Wetlands > Permafrost | place: Sweden: Stordalen... | reverse complement strand
GCGATCGCGCCCGCCTCCGCTTCCTTGTCACCCACGATCAGGATGTAAGGCACCTTCTGCAACGTAAAATCCCGGATCTTGGCGCCCATTTTCTCGTTGCGGTGATCGACCTCCACGCGCAGGCCGACGTTCTGTAATGTTGTCTGTATCTTTTCCGCGTAAGGCAGATGGCGCTCGCTGATAGGCACGATGCCGGCCTGCACCGGCGCAAGCCAGAGCGGGAACGCGCCGGCATACTGCTCCACCAGCACGCCGAAAAAACGCTCGACCGAGCCAAAAAGAGCCCGGTGGACCATGACCGGTTGGTGGCGCTCGCCGTCTTCGCCCACGTACTCCATCGCAAAGCGCTCCGGCATGTTGAAGTCGAACTGAACGGTCGATAGCTGCCACAAGCGCCCCAGCACATCTACCAGCTTGATATCGATCTTGGGCCCATAGAAAGCGGCTTCGCCACGAATCGTCTTATGGGGAATGGCCTTCCGCGCCAGCGCGTTCTCCAGGGAGTTGATCGCCAGCTTCCAGTTTTCGTCCGAGCCGGCATAGCTCTTTCTGTCCTTTGGATCCCAGGTGGAAAGTTCCACCTTAAAATCCGTAAAGCCAAAGGTGCTGAGCACGAGCTGGGCAAAGTCGATGCAGCCCACAATCTCATCTTCGATCTGCGACGGGGCGCAGAAGATGTGGGCGTCATCCTGGGTAAAGCCGCGGACGCGCAACAGGCCATGCATGGTGCCGGAGCGCTCGTAGCGGTAAACATTGCCCAATTCGGCGAGGCGCACAGGCAGATCGCGGTAGCTCTTGGGTGAATTCTTGTAGATGAGAATGTGGAACGGGCAGTTCATCGGCTTCACCCGGTAATCTGCGTCGTCCAGCTCCATGGGGGTGAACATGTTCTGCGCGTAAAAGCCTTCATGACCGCTGGTCTGCCAGAGATTCACGCGCGCTACGTGGGGCGTGTAAACGAGCGAGTAGCCTCGCTTCAGGCACTCGTCGCGCATCCAGTTTTCCATGATCATGCGGATCATGGCGCCCTTGGGATGCCAGAAGATCAGCCCAGCGCCGGCCAGCTCCTGGATGGAAAAAAGGTCCAGTTGCTTGCCCAGGACGCGGTGGTCCCGCCGTTGTGCCTCTTCCAGGCGCGCGAAGTGCTGGTCCATCTCTTTGCCGGAAAAAAATGCTGTACCGTAAATGCGCTGCAGTTGGGGATTGTTTTCGTCACCCAGCCAGTAAGCTCCGGCAAGGCTCATGACTTTGAAGGCTTTAACCCGGCCGGTAGCGGGCACGTGCGGGCCGCGGCAAAAATCCTCAAAGGCGCCATTGCGATAGAAGGAGAGTTCTTCTCCGGGCTTGGTAAAGCGCTCGACGAAATGGGCCTTCATAAAGTCGTTGCCGGCCTGGAAGCGCGCCAGACTCTGCTCGCGCGGCTCCCATTCGCGAACGAAGGGCTCGTTGCGAGCGACCACTTCGCCCATCCTGGTTTCGATGGCCTTGAGGTCGTCCGGGGTAAATGGCGTGGGCCGGTAGAAATCGTAAAAGAAGCCGGCATCCGTGGCCGGCCCATGGCCGAGCTTGGTCTCGGGATAGAGCTCGAGCACGGCGGTCGCCATCACATGTGCCGCGGAGTGGCGCACCACCTTGAGAGCATCGGCATCCTTCTCCGTGAGAAGCTGCAGCCACACCTCTTCTGTAAGCGGAGTGCTCAGGTCCACCAGGCGCTCGGCGTTTGCTTCCCCGGCGCCATACATGCTGGCCTCGGGAGTGGCCTCTTCGCCCGCCTCGGCGTCGCTGCGCGGCTGTGCGGGCTCGGCGGCCAGCGGACGAACGCGCGCAACCAGAGCGGCGGCGGCCAGTCGCGGGGAGATACTCTGGGCAACATCGAGAGGAGTTGACCCGGCGGGAAATTCCTTGATGGAGCCGTCGGGGAGGTGAACCTTTATCAAGTCTGCGATCGCTGTCATTTTCCTGGAGAGAGTAAGAGATAAGGATATGTGGCTGTAGCCGCATTCGTCGAGGGTTGCGAAACCGCTTTAGACCAGGGCAGAGTGGGTCATGGCCTCCAGCACGGTGAGAGGTGACGTTTCCGGAGAGACCATGGCCTGGTGATCCACCAGGAAGGTCTGCTCGAGCGCGTACTGGCCGGAGAGAACCGCGTGCGGAACCATGTCGGTGTAGACCATCCAACTGGAGCCGGGGGGGAACTGCAGATACTCCTTGCGGCACTCCGCCTGGAAGGATGCGTTCTCCTTAAGGAAGTTGTGGAAGCGCATCATGAAGTCGTCATAGGGCGATCGCTTAAGGCTGGGAATCGCATAACCTAGACCCGAGGCATTGGCCAGGGAGCGCAGCACCCGGCTGGCTGAGTTGCCGGATGCAGGAAGGGCGATCTGTTGCGGCGCGTACAAGGGCGCGAGCAGGGCAAAGGGATCGCTGACCACCCAGTCTCGCGTGCGCGAAGGGTGAATGTTGTTGAAGAAGCGCAGGATACGCGCTCCCCGCGTGGGACGCGTAGGGAAGGCGTCGGTGTGCAGCAGGTCATTGCGGCGGCGCAACGGCAGGTCCCGGCCCTCCTCTTCCTGTGGGCGGAAGCTGGCGTAATCGAGCTGCCAGCGGCCCTGGTAGGGCGTCAGGAACCGGGTGAGAAAGCGGGTCACGTCCTGCGAATACTGACGCATGACGGCCCGAATTTGGTCGAGTCCCGCGGCGCCGGCATCCAGGCCACTGACGGTGTCCAGGTTTGGCTTATAGGCGATGTTCTTATGCAGTGTGCTGCCCGTCTGCTGCTGGCCCAGCAGAAAAGACAGGTCATCGGACCGGAACGGAATAGGCGTTTGCGGGAAGTAGAGAATGTCACCGGCTTCCAGCTGCTGGCACCAGGCTCGCGCCTGAGCCTCTGGGTCTTCCTGCCCGTCGCGCTGCAGTGTCTCGAGGGCAATGGGGATAAGCGCCATGGGGAGCGGAGTTCCTAGCCTCCGGAGAGCTTGCGGCGCAGCCACAGCGTGCCGAAAAAAATGAGACTGGCGACCAACACGACGCAGCCGGCGGGGAAGGAGATGTACTTGTAGCTCTCGGCATAGTCGACGTGGTGGCCCATGCTGTTGTAAATTCCAATACCGGCGATGGCCAGGAAGGTGAACAGAAAGAAGCTGAGGAAGCCCACGGTAAACGCCATCAGAACGCTGGAAAACAAGCCGAGATCGCCCAGGGGTATGCCGAAGAACGTTCCCGTTGCCGGGGAGGCGCCGGCTTGCCGCAGGTTCTGCTGCTGTGCACTCATAATTGGTCTCAAGGACGGGCACGGGGCGGTGAGTGCCCCTCCACTCAGCTAGAATACTAGCTTATGGCTGAAGTCGCGCAGATGGAGTTGTTACCAGCGTCGCAGGTGGCGCAGCAGACGCCCCTGCTTCAGTCGGAAAACCGCTTGAGCTACGCGATCTTTGCCGATACGCACATCACCGCGCAGGAGCTCGAGCCAATCGTGCAGGCGGTGCCGAATGCCGTAGCCGCCGCCCTCACCAAGCATACCTACTACTTCGTGCCCCTCACCATTGGTGAGACCGAGGAGACGATGGTTGCCCCGGGGTACACCATCGATCTAGGCGATCGCGCGATGTGCCACCGCAACGTACAATTTGGCGGCGCCGATTGCATCTTCATCTCCACCCGCCTTATGCAGGACCGGTTTGCTCTGGCCTTCGAATTCTTTATCAACGTCGGACATCACTTTGTCGAGGCGGCCGGGGTGCCACAAACTTTCTGCGACCTGGTGTGGTCGCAGGCCGTTGCCGAGGTGCGCGGCGAAACCAGCCAGGATAGCTACGAAAGCCGCCGCCGGGCACTCGACCGGGGACGCGGTGAAAGCCCCGGTTCACGCATGGCCGAGAGAACATTTTCGCGCGTGGATCTTTCGGCCGCAGCCCGCGGAGCCGAAAAAGGGCGGGTCGATGAGAAGGCAAAGACCAGCTTCTTTGAATCGGCCTTTTCCGATGCCCTGGCCATCTACATGCTCTCCCTCACCCTCGACTTCAACTACACCGATCTCCGCGAGCGTGAGTATCCGCTGCTGGCGGCGCCCGCGCTGGCCGAGCGATTGCGCCACGTGGCCGGGCTCTTTCCTCCCAACTCCGGCTACGACTTTCAAATCTCCTATCGCCATAAGTTTTAGTCCTGGGCGAGCCGGTACAATCAGCGCATGATTGCGCACCTGCGCGGGCGGCTCCTGGCGAAGTATCCACAGCAGGCGATCATCGAGGCTGGTGGAGTCGGCTACGACGTTGTGATCAGCGTCCCGACCTTTAGCGCATTGCCGCCGGAGGGGGCTGAGGTGGCGCTCTTTATCCACACCCAGGTACGCGAAGACACGCTGGCGCTTTACGGTTTTCTCGATCGAGAAGAAAAACGTGTCTTCGAACGGTTGATCACAGTGAGCGGCGTGGGTCCAAAGCTCGCCGTCACGATCCAGAGCGGTCTGAGCACGGAGAGGTTGGTCGCCGCCATCCGCGGCCAGGACCATGCCACCCTTTCCCAGATCCCTGGCATCGGCAAACGCCTGGCCGAGCGGCTCGTGGTGGATCTCAAGGACAAGCTCGGAGATATGGCCGCTGCTCCCCGCTTGGTCGAGAGTGGGCCCTCGACAGAGGACGTGCTTTCCGCCCTGGTCAACCTGGGTTATCAACGGCCGCTGGCGCAGAAGGCAATTGCCTCCGCAGTGGCCAAGGAGAAAACCCTAGGGGACAACTTTGAAGCTCTTTTCCGGGCCGCTCTAGCCGGAATGCGCAACTAGCCGCTCTGGCTAGGTGCGATATCGGGCAGGTAGATTTTTCCCATAAGTGAGTAGATTGAGGGCGAGCGCGCTGCACCAAAAAAGATGCTTACGTTGATAAATGATTGAATCGAGGGCACGTACGCGCCCTCGCCGTTTGGCATCCGGCATGCAATAAGAGGGTATGGGAGCCCGCTAGCGCTTAGACGGCAACTGCCTCGCGTGGCGCGTCCCGAGTTTGCGGCTCACGTATTTGTGATGCCGCGGAGAAGATGCCCATGCCAGGGAGGCGTGGGCATCTTCTTTTTGCGGCCAAGTCAGGCTATTCCGGCGTGGACTTTATCTGCGCTTGGTTAGCGCAGCCAATTGCTTTGGGCATGTCGTGATCGTCATCCGAACTTGCCCCGGTCTTGTGCATGATGTCGCGCTGCGCCTTCTGTAGTTCAGGGAAGGAATAGTGGGTGCAAAGGTTCAGTTCCCACGTATCGCCGGTCCTCTTGGAGACCACATACATGCGAATGGTTTCGTCCGGGCGCGCGGGCGAGTCGCTTTCGCGAATGATAGAAAAGCTAAAATAGCCGGGGATGAAGCCGATATCGTTGCGGGTGTCCATCGAGTTAATCACGATGGTGCGATCGTCTACCGTGATGTTGTCATAACGGGCAACGATGAGGGCGACCTGGCGGGCCTGATCAAACTCCACTTCATGCACACGCGCGCGTGCACACAGTGTAGAGGCGACCAGAAAAAAGAAAAAAAAGGCAAGTTGTCTCATGTGTATGAGGAGCCGGACAGCTTTGTCAGATTGAGGGAGGCAAGCAAAGTCTATTGCACAACCTTGGAATTGCAACGGAATGTGGCGTGTCGCGTCCATTACTTTTGTACTTCAAAACAAGGATTGCGGAGTATAGTCTTCGAGATTACTCATCCCGTGGTGCTGTGGAATTTGCGTACATTTTGGCTTAAAGCACTGATAATGCTCTAATCCGTAGTACCCGTCTGCACAAGATCTCTGCGCGACATGCGATCCAAACAAATGACCAGTCAAACTGCATATGATGCCGCCGCGCCCTACTTCCGTGAGGCGGGGCTTAAATTTTTGCGCGGCCTGAAGCGAAATAACCGGCGGGAGTGGTTCGAGGCGCGTAAACCGGAGTTCGATCGAGAGCTGAAACAGCCCATGCTGGCTCTCATTGAAATCGTGAACCGGGCAATGGAAAGTTTCGCTCCCGCGCATGTGCGCCCGCCTCAAAAATGTATGATGCGCATCTATCGCGACATACGGTTTTCTTCTGATAAGCGGCCGTACAAAAGCCACATCTCTGCGTGGTGGGCGCGCGAAGGCCTGGAAAAAACCTCCGGCGGAGGCTACTACATGCACATTTCCCCAGAGGAAGTGCATATTGCCGCGGGAGTGTATATGCCGGAGCGCGAGCAACTCTTCGCTATCAGGGAATATCTCCTGGTACACCATGCAGAAGTGCGGCGGCTACTCAGGAGCAGCAAACTCCGAAGCGCGATGGACTCTTTCACCTGCGTGCCTCTCACCCGCGCTCCCAAGGGTTTTCCCAAAGAGCACCCGGCGATGGATCTGCTCTTGTGCCGGCAGTGGGGCGTAGGGGCGAATCTGGCGCCGAAGGTAGCACTGGAGCCGGGTTTCGCGACGGATGTGATCAGGCGCTTCCGCTTGGCAGCTCCGCTGGTGGATGCCCTCAATGCGCCTCTGCTTGCGCAGGGCGAGAAAAAACGGCGACCGCTCTTTGGCTTCTAGAGCCTTCTCGATGTTGCTGCGCAGCGTCTCTCGTCGGCGCCTGTGACTGAGGCTGTGTGCCGATAACCTCGCCGAACTCGGCCAAAAACCACTGAAATCGCGAAAAATAAGGGAAAAACGCGCCAAAAACGGAACAAATGACGGTTTTTCGATTGACAAACGCCGCGCAAAGCCGCATCGTAAACGGCGGTGGGTTCGTTTCACCCGCATAAACACTGGGTTTTCTGAAGGTCAGTGCACGTTTCTCGCGAGCACGCGATCTGCGGCAATCGAGTGGCGACGGACGGAACGTCGAGCACGACATGGATTCAAGGGCGCGGAACAACGCGGCCATGGGCCATGAAAAAAAAGAGGAAGAAGGAAAACATTTATGGCAACAGGAATGACCAAGACAGCACTGGTCCGCACGATGGCGGAAAAACTTGAGTTGACCAACAAGCAATCGGCAGCGTTTCTCGACCTGCTCGCAGAGACAGCGGTAAAGGAAACCAAGAAGAATGGCGTGTTCGTCATTCCGGGGCTTGGCCGGTTGGTGAAGGCCGAGCGAAAGGCCCGCATGGGTCGCAATCCCCAAACCGGCGAAACCATCAAGATCAAAGCCAAGACGGTGGTCAAGTTCCGCGTGGCCAAGGCTGCCAAGGACACCATCGCGCCGCCCAGGAAATAGGCACTGTTGGGTGGAGCGGTTTCACAGTAGGGGTAGACCGAAGCGAAAGACGTTTTCGTGGTTTTCTACCAAAGAAAACCACACCTCGCGACCTCTATGAGGCAGAGTAACTGTGAAACCGCTCTAAGCTGCGGCCAACTCAGCTTCTGGTGTCAAGACGAAGCATGCGAAGAGGGCAGGCGAGACGCCATGCCCTCTTTTCTCGTCTGGCAACGTCTTTCCCTTCGGTTACACCTACTGTGACCTATACAAAATCTATGTTTGCGTTGGCCAGGGGTACAGTCCGCCGGATAAGGGCGCGGCTGATCAGCGAAAGGCCGTAGCAGATCAGCAGGCACTGGATCAGGATTCGCGCATTGTAGCGCCATGCGAAGATCGCGAAGCAGAGCGTGAATCCGACCGGATAGATCTCGGCGAGAAGAGCCTGCAGCCAGCGTGGTCGCGCGGACGAGGGGAAGTTGCCGCGGACGATCCGGGGCAATAAACGGGGGACGCGTCGGCGGTACTGCTGGTAGCCGTCACCCTGCCTGGCCGAGAGAAAGCGCTCTTCCCCGAAGATGAGTATCAGCACGAAGATGCTGTAAGAAACCAGGAAGAAGGCTGCTCCGCTGGGCGGCATCAGGATAGAAGTACCAGCCGCCAGCAACCAGCCTCCAAGGTACAGCGGATTGCGCACATAACGATAAGGCCCTGCGGCGAGGACCTGGTCACCCTGCATTGCGAAGCTGCTCATGACGCCGGAACCCAGGTGCGCGGTCCCCCACACCCGCAAGATAGCACCAAGGACTAAACAGACGAGCGCGGCCGCCGTTACCGCGATCGTTGCCCCCGCCAGGCCGATCCAGCCGCTGCGGGCCAGGAGCGTCGATGCCGCGAGCCAGAGGGTATCATTGCCGGCGCCGCGAACGAGGCGTTCCCACGGCGAGAGAAAGCCGAGCAGGTAGAGGAATAAGAAAATCAGGGAGCGGAAGCGAAAGGCCAAGGGTGTCGCATTCATGGCCGGCACTGGCCGGCCCCGGGGCCTGAGCGGTGGTCACAACCAGGCCGCACAACGCGGAGCGGCTTTGAGCGATGAGGAATTGAGGCCCAACGCTCGGCAGGCGAAAGATATCTTAACTGTAACTGTAGTAGTGTCATAATCGCCAAACCCGCGGTGCCAGGCTCTATTTGCCGGCTATGGCTTCGAGCAGAGCATCGAAGTCTTCCAGGCGGGCGTATTCGATGATCACGCGTCCGCGTCCGTTCTTGTCCTCGATGGAGACCTTGAGGCCCAGTGCGCGTTGTAGCAGATCCCGCGCCTCGCGGACATTGGGGTCGAGCGGTTCCTTCTCCTTTTCTTCCCCTTTCGGTTTCTTTTCCGGATTGAGTAGGCCCTGCACATAACTTTCAGTCTGGCGCACTGACATGGAGAGCGCACTTACTTTTTGTGCCGCCTTTAGGATTGCGTCCGGGGACTCCAGCCCCAACAGCGTGCGTGCATGGCCGAAGCTTAGGTTTCCACTCTCCACTTTTTGTTGCACTTCGACTGGGAGGCGAAGCAGGCGCAGGAAATTGGCGACCGATGCTCTATCTTTGCCGGTGCGCTGGGCCATTTGTTCCTGCGTCATCTTGAACTGTTGGCCCAGGCGGTCATAGGCGCGAGCCTGCTCCATCGGGTTCAGATCGGTGCGCTGCAGATTCTCAACGATGGTCATCTCCATCGCCTGTTCATCGGAGACGTGACGCAGGATTCCGGGCACCGTGGTCTTGCCGGCCAGCTTGGAAGCGAGCCACCGGCGCTCGCCGGCGATCAGTTGAAAGCGATTGTCGGAGAGCGGCCGCACCAGCACCGGCTGCAGAACCCCGGTGGACGCGATCGAGGCAGACAATTCCTTCAGAGAATTCTCATCGAAGTTTGTACGCGTCTGGAAGGGATTTCGCTCGATCTGTTCGATGGGTATATCCCATGGTTTGCCGTTCTCCGTAGGAGCAGCGGCAGCGGTTGGCGGAGCAAATCCAGATCGACCTGGAAGCAAGGATTCGAGACCCTTGCCGAGGGCGCGGCGTTTGGGGAGTTCAATCGAAGGGGTCATGGTGTCGTCCTAAGCCTCGAGGTTGAGCTAAAACTCATGGGCGGCCGTTCTGAAAACGGCCGGCAATTCTGAGGAGATCGTCCTCAGAAGGTGGAGGTCAAGCATAGGGCCAGAAGCGCACTTTGGACTCTTGTCGTGGCTGAGAGGCCGCTTTACGCTCGAGGGCGCGGGGGCTTTCGATGTTATTGCGAACCAGGATCTCTTCGGCAAGCTCCCTGTAGCTCTCGGCGCCGCGGGACTTCGGATCGTAAAGCATTACCGGTTTGCCATAGCTCGGTGCTTCCGCCAGGCGGATATTGCGAGGGATCACGGTCTTGAGCAGTTTAGTTCCGAAGAACTTGCGAAGATTTTCCGTGACCTGCTGCGCCAGGTTGGTGCGCTCGTCGTACATGGTGAGGATCACACCTTCGATGTCGAGCGATGGGTTGAATGCGGATTGAATACGGCCTAAGGTCGTGAGCAGCTCAGAGATGCCTTCGAGGGCAAAGTATTCGGCTTGCATGGGAACGAGCAGACGGTCCGCTGCGACCAGGGCGTTCAGCGTGAGGAGATCAAGAGCCGGTGGGCAATCAAGAAGAATGAAATTGTATTGACTGCGTACCCCTTCGAGGGCTTGGCGGAGGCGGTATTCGCGTCGTTCAACCTGGATCAACTCGACGGTGGCGCCGATGAGATGGTTGCTGGCGGGAACCAGCTTTAGGCTATCGATGGCAGTGGGGACGGTGGACTCGGCGACGGTTGCGTTTCCCATGAGGATGTCATAGGTAGAGTTGCGGTGTTCATCGCGGGGTACGCCCAATCCCGCCGACGAGTTAGCCTGGGGATCACAATCGACGAGGAGGCAAGTAAGGCCCTCGAGAGCGAGCGCGGCGGAGAGGTTGATTGCGGTAGTGGTTTTTCCAACCCCGCCCTTCTGGTTGACGACCGCGATGACTTTACTCATGCCCTATGAAGAGTAGCGAGTGATGCTACGGAGAGCAAGGAAGCAGGGTGTGCAGAACTAGGCGTGAATTGTGGAGAAGCTGTAAGCCCGCAGGGGTCGGGTCTCGGATCTATTGCATTTTCAAGGGGATAGGGGCCGGTCTCCGGGAGCATGGAGGGTGAGCTCGATCGGGAGGGCGGTGGAAAACCTGGATGTTCCACGTGGAACATCGATCGGTTCACCGCGAGGCGGGCAGGACCCCGGATTTCCTACTGCGCGGCCCCAGCCATGGTCGCGTGTGCGGCTTTCAGTATGGAAAGCCGCATGAAGTTCGTTGACCCCACCAAGCTTCACAGGAAATCCGGGGGGAATGTTCCACGTGGAACAGAGTAAGCGCGTTCTCCAATCGCCAGCACCGTTTGCGTGGCGTTTGGCAGGTGGATCGGGTCAAGCCACTGAAGCTCGGGCGTCACCTTCCGGTAAATCGGAGTGGATTGCTCGGTTGTGAGCAAGACCAGGTATCGCTCGGCTCGCCGTAGCGCTACGGGTAGCGCGATCTCCATCTTTTCGACCGCCCGCATGGAAACAGCATGGAAGAGGCGCTCCCGCGGCATATCTTCCACCCGTCCGTCGTAAACTTCGGCACAAATGCCCAAGGAACGCACGGCTTCTCGGAGAAACGATGCCTTTTTCCCTTGCGACTCGGCTAGCGTCACCCGAAATTTGGGACGGCAGATCGCAATTGGGATCCCTGGGAACCCGGCACCGGAACCAAAGTCCAGCAGCGTCTCTATCTGCCCTGGCAGATGCTGAGCCGCAAAGGCACACTCGACAAAATGTCTACGGATAATTTGCTCCGGTTCCCGAATCGCTGTCAGGTTCAGCCGGGCGTTCCATCGCAACAGTAATTCGAGATAAGAAAGAAACTGCGCATAGGCGCTTGGGGGCAGCCCGGCAATTCCGGACTCGGCAAAGGCTGCTTCAATCCGCTGGGCCGTCCAGTTCAGGGGATGCATGACTTGCCGGCGGCCGGCGCAGGTATCCATTTCCGGGCGGCGTCCAGAAATGCAGCAAAGAGCGCCCGCGAAACGGCGCTGCTTTCGTAGCTCCGTTCCGGATGCCACTGCACGGCGAGAACGAACTGCTCGGGCGCTGCACCCTCCAGCGCTTCGATTACGCCATCGACAGGGCTCGTGGCTACTACCCGGAGTTGC
>Ga0182024_10022355_pt1 | contig 11402 bp, 8 predicted proteins | sample P32metaG_FD_120480 | JGI IMG/M metagenome (GOLD analysis project Ga0182024, IMG submission 120480) | Permafrost microbial communities from Stordalen Mire, Sweden - P3-2 metaG (Illumina Assembly) | ecosystem: Environmental > Terrestrial > Soil > Wetlands > Permafrost | place: Sweden: Stordalen... | reverse complement strand
GCCGATAGGAAACCCGAACCATGCGGGATCCGAACCCGGGGTAGCCTCCGGCAACAGCAGCACATCCTCAAGCGGTTGCAAGAGACTCCTCAAATAGCGGAAGTTCTCTTTGCGGCGCGCAACGAATGCCGGTAGCTTCTGGATCTGCGACAGGCCTAATGCCGCCTGCAGATCCGTAGTCTTGAGGTTGTAACCGATATGCGAATAGGTGTACTTGTGGTCGTATCCGCAGGGCAGCGTGCCCAGTTGCCAGTCGAACCGCTTGCCGCAGGTATTGTCCTTTCCGGTATGGCACCAGCAATCCCGCCCCCAGTCACGGAAGGATTCGATGAGCACCTGGAGATTCGGCTTGTCTGTGAGGACCGCGCCCCCCTCGCCCATGGTGATGTGGTGGGCCGGATAGAAGCTTACGGTGGCAATATCTCCGAATGTGCCAACCGGGCGCCCTTTCCAGGTCGATCCCAGGGCATCGCAGCAGTCCTCGATCAGCCACAGATCGTGCTTTCTTACAAATGCGACGATCGCGTCGAGGTCGAAGACGTTTCCCAGCGTGTGGGCGATCATGACGGCCCGGGTCCTTGGACTGAGCGCCACCTCGAGCTGGCTCGTATCAATCTCGGAGGTCGGCAGCACCACATCCAGGAAGACGGGCACAAGCCGATTCTGGATGATGGGATTCAGGGTGGTGGGGAACCCTGCGGCAACGGTGATGACTTCGTCTCCAGGCTTGAGTCTCCGCTCGCCGAGCTTGGGGGAAGTGAGAGCGCTCAACGCCACCAGGTTTGCGGAGGATCCGGAGTTGACCAGCGATGCACTGCGCACTCCCACGAACCGGGCCAGCCTGCGTTCGAATTCTTCCGCGAACCGCCCGGTGGTGAACCATGCGTCCAGCGCCGAGTCAACTACCGAGCAAATATCGCTGGCATCAATCACTTTGCCCGACACGGGAACGGAAGACTGCCCCGGCTCAAATTCTTTTTGAGGAAAGGCCTCCCGAAAATAATCGGCAGTGAGTGCGAGAATCTCTTGGCGAAGCGCGGCGGCAGTTTTGGTCATCGGCGGTCCCGATAACTCAAGGATACACAAGGCGGCATGACGCGGCATAGTGTAGTGTTGTATTAGTGAGCAGTTTCCATGAGCGGCTCGGAATGTGATTTGAGCGAGCGCGCTGCCGTGGTTGCTAAGAGACGCCGATGAAAGCAGTGATCCTGGCAGGCGGATTAGGCACGCGCCTCAGCGAAGAGACAGGCTTCCGTCCCAAGCCGATGGTCGAAATCGGCGGCCGTCCCATCTTGTGGCACATTCTCAAGCTCTACTCCCATCACGGCATCAACGAGTTCATCATCTGCTGCGGGTACAAGGGCTATTTGATCAAGGAGTATTTCGCCAATTACTTCCTTCACATGTCGGATGTCACCTTTGATATGCGCGAGAATCGAATGAGCGTGCATCAAAGCGTGGCGGAACCGTGGATGGTGACCCTGGTTGATACGGGAGAAACCACCGGTACGGCAGGAAGGCTGAGGCGGATCAAACCCTACCTCAAAGACGGGGAATCATTTTGCATGACCTACGGGGATGGATTGAGCGACGTGAATGTCACCGCATCGCTCAAGTTCCATCGGGATCACGGCAAACTGGCGACCGTGACCGCAGTTCAGCCGCCGGCTCGCTTTGGCGGTCTTGGCATTGATGGCACGTCGATCTATGCCTTCCAGGAAAAGCCAAAGGGCGAAGGCGGGTGGATCAACGGCGGCTTCTTCGTTCTATCCCCGCCGGTGATCGAGCAAATTGAAGATGACGCATGGATGTTCGAACAGCAGCCCATGCAGCGGCTCACGGAGGCGGGGCAAGTGCAGGCCTTCTTTCACCAGGGATTCTGGCAGCCTATGGACACACTGCGCGACAAGCAGCGCCTGGAAGAATTGTGGAGCAAGGGAAACGCGCCATGGAAGACCTGGTGAATTGCTGGCGCGGGAAGCGCGTCTTTCTGACAGGCCACACCGGTTTCAAGGGGAGTTGGCTTGCTCTCTGGCTCGCGGAGATGGGAGCGCACGTATGCGGATACGCGCTCGATCCCGAAGCCGAGCCGAACCTGTTCAGCATTGCGTCCGTGGCATCGGTTGTGGAGGATGTGCGCGCGGACATCCGCGATTACCCTCGCATTCAGGCGGAGATGGCAAGGTTCGCGCCGGAGGTTGTCTTTCATCTGGCCGCCCAACCGCTGGTGCGGCGATCGTACGCGGATCCTCTGGGTACCTACGCGACCAATGTTCTGGGTACGGCCCATGTGCTCGAAGCAGTCCGCAACACGCCGGGAGTTCGAGCGGTGGTTTGCGTTACGACCGACAAGTGCTACCAGAATCAGGAATGGGTATGGCCGTATCGCGAGACGGATGCGCTGGGCGGTTACGATCCCTATGCATCCAGCAAGGCTTGTTCTGAAATCGTTGTCGCGGCGTATCGCCAGTCGTTCTTCGCGGGAACCACCGCAAATCATGGCGCAGGCTTGGCAACGGCGCGAGCCGGCAACGTGATTGGCGGCGGTGATTGGTCGGAAGATCGCCTGGTCCCCGATCTGATTGGTGGATTTGTGGAACGGCGTCCCGTTCCCATTCGACGGCCCCAGGCCATTCGGCCGTGGCAGCATGTACTTGAGCCTGTCTATGGCTACCTGCTTCTGGCCGCGCGCCTCCTGGCCGATCCGGAACAGTTTTCTTCCGCGTTCAACCTGGGTCCCGGCGACGGAGACGAATGGACCGTTTCCCAGATAGCTAACAGGATGATTGAGCTTTGGGGTGAGGGAGCGTCGTGGGCGCCGGATCCGGTGCCGGGCGCGCATGAAGCCGCCACACTGAAGCTGGACTCCAGCAAGGCGCGCTCGCAACTAGGTTGGCGTCCGCACCTTAACCTGGAGACAGCTCTGGATTGGACCGTTTCCTGGTACCGGCTCTGGCGCGAAGGAAACGATATGCAGGCTGCAACTCGCGCTCAGATCTCCGTGTACCAGCAACTGCTCCGTCCCGGGCTGATATCGAAGCCGCAAGAAGCCGGCGTCATCGCGCGGCCTTCCAACGGGTAAAATGTACTGGACCACACCCTTGAGTTGAAGGGCGGCTTCTGCGGCCTCTCTCCGACCTTGATTTTCGAGGTTCCCCATGCCGGAGATATCAGACGCTGCTCAGCCGTCGCCGCAGTCCGTGCGCCGGGGAGCATCGATGCGTCACTGGATTAAATCCCGGCTGGGAGTGGACAAGGCGATCGGGTTCACGATCATGGCGCGAGGCTGGTCAAGCCTGGCGGGAATTGTCACGGTTCTCCTCATCGCGCACTTTCTCACCCCGGGCGAACAAGGTTATTACTACACCTTCGGCAGTCTCATTGCCCTGCAGATCGTATTCGAGCTCGGCTTTTCATTCGTCATCCTCCAGATGGCAAGCCATGAGCGGGCGCACCTGACTCTCTCGCCAGGCCATGTGCTTACCGGCGATCCCGTTGCTCATGATCGGCTCGCCTCCGTGCTGCAGAAGACGGTTCGCTGGTATACCACGGCCGCGGTGATCCTGGGAGCATTTCTCATCGCCGCCGGCACCCATTTCTTCTCGTCCCACCAGCGAATGGGGCCGAACGTCGCCTGGCATCTGCCATGGTATTGCGCCGCAGTCGCCGCCACGCTTACCTTCCAGCTGGACCCGTTGCTCTCCTTCATGGAAGGCTGTGGATTTGTGGCTCACGTTGCCCGCCTGCGTTTCTTACAGGCCGCGGTGGGGAGCCTGCTCGCATGGATGTCGCTTCTGCTGCACCACGGGCTCTTTGCTCCAGCCATGATGATTCTGGGCAATGCCGCCGTATCAGCCACATGGCTAAGTCGCCATCGCACGTTACTGCTTCCGCTGCTGCGCCGTAATCCCGGCGGCCACAAGATTCACTGGATGCGCGAAGTCTGGCCGTTCCAGTGGCGCATGGCAGTGAGCTGGTTGTGCGGCTATTTCATCTTTCAGCTCTACAATCCGGTTCTTTTCGCCTATCACGGCGCGGTCGTTGCCGGGCAAATGGGAATGTCGCTCAGCCTCGTCAATGCGCTTCTATCCGTCTCCATATCATGGATTAACACCAAGGCCGCGCCGTTTGGTGCGCTTATTGCCCGCAAGGAGTACGGTGCGCTCGATCAGATGTTCTTCCGCGCCATGTGGCACTCCACTGTGGTCTGCATCGTCGGCGCCGTGGTCATCTGGATTGGATTCTTCTACCTGAACCTGGCTGGTTATTCTTTCGCTCATCGGGTAATCGATCCGATGTCCCTCGCTTTCCTTTTAGCCACGGTGCCGATCAATGTGATCACATTCGCCGAAGCGACTTATCTGAGAGCTCATAAACAGGAGAAGTTCTTGTTTGTCTCGATTTTGGGGGCAATTCTCGTCGGAAGCTCTACTCTCTTTCTTGGAAAGTACTACAGTGCCACCGGAGTGACAATTGGTTCCCTCGCCGTAGGCCTTATCATGGGACTGCCTTTGGGCACCTACACCTTCTTGAAGTATCGGAGAATCTGGCATGCCAAATGAGTGCCCCCTACTCACCATCGCCGTCCCCACATACAACCGGGAGCGCATGCTCGAACCATTGCTAGCCGATCTAATCGACCAGATCGGCGGAGATGCGCGTGTAGAGCTGCTGGTCTCCGACAACGCGTCGCCTGACGGCACCGCCGGAGTAGTTCGCCATTTCCTGGACCAGGGAGTGGCGATTCGCTATATCAGAAATGAAACCAACCTTGGCGCGGACCGGAATATCCTTCAGTGCTTTCTCGAAGCGACCGGCAACTATGTTTGGCTTTTTAGCGATGACGATTTTCTCCAGCCCGGCACAGTGCAACGAATCCTTGCCGTCATCGCGGAGCGAGAGTACGACATCCTTTGCCTCCGCGCGTTTGGGTTCAAAGGCGAATACCCGGGACCGAAACCGTTCAAACCTAAGCGGGATCTCGAGTTTGTGAGTCCAGCAAGATTGGCGCGGCATGTCCACGTCAATTTGAGCTTCATATCAGGAGTCATTGTCAATCGGGCACGCATCGTATCGCTGCCGCATCGTCCGTTCGAGTCGCTAGTCGGCACCAATCTTGTCCAACTCGGGCCCTACTATTCGGCTTTCAATCACCACCGCCGGAGTCTTCTCATCCGGGATCCGCTCCTGGCCGCTCGGGGCTACGATGGCAACAGCTACGCCCTTTACCATGTTTTCGGGACCAATTTTGCCGGTATCACGCGTGACTGGCTCGAAAGCAAATCCACGCAAAGGGCGATCCTGAACGGAACACTCCGCGTGTACTTTACTTTCTGGCTTCTCCAAAACCGAAAATCGATCGTATCGGCGGCGCAGGAAGATCCCCATGCGGTGCTCCGAAAGGCGTTCGGGTCCAACCCTTTATACTGGATTTTCGATTACCCAATTTGGACGATGCCGCTTCCGCTGGCCAAGGCATGGTATCTGGCCGTCCGCGCCTTCAACAAGGCGGAACGAATTCGCCTGAATTTGTGGTGAAGAGATGAGCTTCAAGGTATCTCCGGTCAATCCCAGCAGCGAGCCCCTCCCGATCCCGCAGGTTCGTCCGGCGGCAGATTCGCCGGCGCAGCCGCTACATTTCGAAAGGTCTTCCACGGAGTGGGTCCGTCTCCAATGAAACGAGCCACTTGCACGATTGTTTCTCTCAATTATTTTTCCTATGCGCGGGTGCTTTGCGACTCGTTCCTTCAGCATCATCCTGACTGTGACTTCTATGTGCTGTTGGTCGACCGCATTCCTCTCGATCTCGATCTCTCCCGCGAACAATGCCGCGTCGTGCCCGTGGAGGCTCTCGGCATATCCGACTTCCGTTCCATAGCGTTCAAGTACGACATTCTCGAATTGAACACCAACGTCAAACCCACCTTCCTGAAATGGCTCTTCGCCCAGGGTTACGACCAGGTGGTGTACCTTGACCCGGACATCTTTGTATACCGCAGGCTGAACTCGGTATTCGAGGCTCTCGACCGAAGCACAATCGTCATTACTCCTCATTGCCTTTCCCCCATCGACCGGGACGTCCCTTCGGAGGCGGTTCTCCTCAAAGGCGGCGTTTTCAATCTCGGCTTCATCGCCGTCAGCAAGTGTGAAGAAGCCGGCCGTTTTCTGGACTGGTGGGAACGGCGTTGCCTGGAGTTTGCCTTTAACGAGCCATCCAAGGGAATATTCGTTGATCAGAAGTGGATCAATCTTGTCCCGTGTTTCTTTGAAAATGTGACGGTCCTCAAAGACCCAGGCTGCAACATGGCCTGGTGGAATCTGCACGAGAGGGAGTTGTCGTTGGCGAGTGGAGGACTGATCGTAAACGGCAGCACTCCCCTCGAGTTCTTCCACTTCAGTGGGATTTCCATGGATAGTGGCGACAAGCTTTCGCGCCGGAATAGTCCGTATACGTTGGCAAACCGGCCAGATATTAGCTCCCTTTACGAGGAATACCGTGGCCGCCTTACCGAGGCAGGGATACGCGAGTTCAAGGCGCGGCCTTACGCGTTTCAGAGGTTCGATGACGGGCAGTACATCAACCGTCTGACTCGATCGCTGTATGCTGCGAACCTTCAGCAGTACAAGGGAGAAGATCCCTTCAGTTCTTCCTCGCGTTTCTATCGTTGGGCCAGATCAGCCGGCCTGTTCAGCGCCGGGGAATCTGCGAGCGCGTACAACTCGGAGACCTATGTAAAGTCCGATGTGCGTTTGCGGATCCTGCGTGCGCTCTTCCGGCTCGCTCTGCGCATTTTGGGCGCCGAACGCTATACGCTTCTCCTGAAGTACCTCTCCTGGGTTTCAATTCCTCACAACCAGACCGAGATCTTTCCAATTCAAGGCTGATTGGCAAGGCGTTGCCAGCGCACCAGACCGGCAGTTGCATTCATTGCCGCAGCGAGGCGAAACTGATAGGGTGGACACCGTAACAAATCCGGGCGCGGAGGGCTTTCCCACGTGGGAAGGGACAAATCGCAGCCTGCCGGCGATCAAGCTCACCCTGCATCGTTTCTTCCCCGCCGCAGCATTCTACTTCTTTTTCAATGCCGCCGGATTGCCGGTGGGGCTTTACTTTACCACGCTGCTTTCGCCTCTCTTCTACGTCTGGCTCTATTGCAAGGGGCAGCGCAAGCTTACACGGAAGTTCCTCATCGCGTATTCACCTTTCCTGATCGCGCATCTGATCAACGGAATCGACTCTCCGACGTACTACGCTCGATCGCTCCTGTTGCTCTGGACGGTCTTTATCTCGGCCTACGCTTTGTGCTGGGCGCTCTCGAGAACGGCAACGCTGGCTCAACTCTTTGACCAGTTGGTGGTGGCCAATTTCATCGCGGCAGTGTTTGCCTGCATCACTCTACCGACGCCGATGCGTACGCTGTTGTGGCTGGAGGATACCTCCACTTTCGGCGGCGGTTCTCATCTCCTGCGGCTCAATCTTCTCTCGGTCGAGCCTTCAGCGTATGCGTTTCTGATGCTGCCACTCCTCGCCTTCACGGCCCTGCGACTGTTCCAGAAAGCAAGTCTGCGCAGCTTCCTCTATCTCCTGATGGTCGGATTCCCATTCCTGCTGTCACAGTCATTCGGAGGCATCAGCATTGGCCTCGCGGCGGTAGGAATCTCGCTGATCATAACCAGTCCCCGTCAGTTCAAACGCGCCGGAAGTCTCGCGGCAATCTGCTTCTGCGGGCTGGTTGTCATCGGGCTGCTTGCGACCCACAATCCGATTTCACAGCGCATTCTGCAGGTGATCTCGGGCGGCGACTCGTCCACTCGCTCAAGGACGCTCTTCTCTTTCATTGCCGCCTACGCTGTGGCATCAACCAAGAGCTTGGTTTGGGGGGTGGGCCTGGGACAAGCCAAGTTGATCGATTTTTTGGAGTTGCACATCGGATTTGAGGTAAATGTCATTCCGAATTCGATTGCGGGCGCTTTTGCGGAGCTCGGGCTCGTGGGCGTGGGGGCAAAGCTGGTTGCGGAGGGATGGTTCTTTTTCAAAACCCGTGTCTACAAAGACGCGTTCCGTCTCGCCTGCTTCATCGTGGGATTTATCTTTCAATTCAGCGGAGGGTTCCTGATGAACGTACAGGAATACATCCTGTGGTTCCTCGCCTTTTGGCCCTCCCTGATTGATCTGGCTACGCCCGCACACACGAGAACGAAGGACGCCGTCGAGATCGGTTGAAACTGAGAATTGCATCAGATGACGTGTCCTGTTTGGAAACAGCCGAGAGGAGAGGGACTGCGTGAACCCCCGGGGGCACGCAGATGATTAGGCCGTCGAAGGTACTTTTCTTGTCGAGGACGACTCTGTTTTCTGTCCCGGGCGGCGATACCACGCAAGTGCTGAAGACGGCGGAGGCATTGCGCGGCCTCGGCTGCGACGTCGCGATATCGACCGACGTGTCGCCTGACATGACAGGGTTTGACCTGGTTCACGTGTTTAATCTCACGCGACCGCAGGAGACCTACTTTCAGGCACTTTCGGCGTCGAAGCGGGGAATTCCCGTAGTGCTGTCGCCCATCTACGCGGACTTCAGCGAGTATGATCGCCGGGCTCGGACCGGACTCTCCGGAATGCTGCTCAAGCGCATGTCACCCTCGTTGGCGCAGACCATCAAAATCGCCGGACGCATGTTCTTCAACAAGGAATTCAGCCGCGGGACCTTTGCATTGTTGGTGACAGGCTACAGGCGCGCGCAGGAACGATTGATCACAATGTCCAGTATCCTCCTGCCGAATTCGGAATCCGAAATGCGACGCATCGAGGTCCATTTTCCATCTGCCAGAAGCAAGCCGCGGGCCCCCGTGCCCAACGCTGTCGATACAGGCATCTTCAAGCCGGAGGGAGTCCGGCCTCTTGAGGAGCTTCGTGACGCGGTCATGTGCGTGGGCCGGATCGAAGGGCTGAAATGCCAACTGGAACTGGTGCGTGCGTTGAAGGAGACAAATCTCAAGCTCGTTCTGATCGGCAAGCCAGCCCCCAACCAACTCCATTATTACGACCAGATCAAGCGGGAAGCTGGTCCGAACGTCACCCTGCTGGGAGAAGTTCCCCATGAAGACCTCGCTCGCTATTATGCTTCCTGCAAGGTGCATGCGCTTGTGAGCTGGATGGAGACCACCGGATTATCTTCGCTGGAAGCCGGAGCCATGGGCGCGAATCTGGTCATCACCGACAAGGGCGATACCCGGGATTATTTCGGCGATCTTGCACATTACTGTCGCCCGGATTCACTTTCATCCATACGCGAGGCTGTTCTTGCCGCGTACTATGCACCCCGGTCTAACGCACTGCGAGAGAGGATCCTGGAGCGCTATACGTGGCCCAAGGCGGCAGAAGCTACTCTTGCCGCCTACCAGGCCGTCCTGCGCAATTCGACAGGCGCGGATTAATCGGTCGAGCAGAAAACGTCAAAAGTCCCGCCTAATACCCGGCTGTGGTTCAGGGTCACAACTCCGGCGCTGACGCTGATAAATACGGATGACATCTGGCTGGCAACGTAGTCGGTAGGTGCATAGTTACAGTGGCCCTGGGGACTCAGGCTTGGAACCGATAGCGTGTCGGATGGGCTGGTTGTGGTTGTGATGGTGCCGACAAACTCCAGGGAATGGCTCGGTGCCGCGGTCGAAGTGATTGTGCTTTCGATGGGCCGCCAGTTTGCGCCGTCGGACATCAATAGGAGTGTCTCACCGGCGTTCAGGACCTGGTCCATTCCATTCGCAAAAAGCATCTCCCCCGCTCCGCCCGCGGCATTCTTCAGCACATTGCCGCTGTTGGTGAGAGCAGTTACGGAAATGATTTGACCGATCGTTCCGTTTACAAAGTTAGTGATCGTGTAGGGTCCGTAGTAGAGATAGAGCCCATTGCTTCCGCCCGTGTCAATGGTGCCGTTGCTTACCGATGTTATCGCGTTATAGTCGAAACCGAATGCCGCCAATGTGCGTACATGGGTGTTGCCATTCACATCCGGAACGATGGTGGGCGTGGACTGGAAATTGGTCCCGACCACCACGTTGCTCAAAGAATGCTGCGTGGCGATATAGATCGTCAGGCCGTTCACGCGGCTCCCGGTGAACTTGTTGCCATCGTACGTCCCCGTCGTTTGTATGCTGTCGTTCCAAATCCCATTCTCGGTCCACTGAAGATTGAATACGTTGTTTTCAATATTGACGGACTGATTGAAGGTGCCCGTGAGGCGAATCTCCGCGAGAGTTTTGTCGGCGGTGTTAGATTCGCAATTCCCTTCAAAATAGGAGTTGACAATGTTCACCTGTGAAACTCCGGTCAAGTATATGCCGGCGCAGTTGGACAGGGTCGTGTTGTTCCCGTTGTATTCCGCGTTGACCTTATCAAACAGAACCCCATTGACCAGATCTTTCTCTGTGTTGTTTACATAGATGCCGTAATTCCAATTGTGTGCAACGCGTACGTTGCGGAAGGAAAGCTGGTTGTTGGTGCCGGCGCTGGCGATATTGATGCCGTTCCCGCTCGCCGATTCCACCTGGATGTTTTCAAACTCACTCCAGATGGTTCGTCCTGCTAAGTCGATGCCATTCTGGAATCCTCCATAAATGCCAAGCCGGCTGAACTTGTGCCAGTCGTTCGGCTGGTTAATATCGGTTCGTCCTGTGATCTTCAGCCCGTCTCCGCATACTGTATGAAGAGGACAGACAAACATCAGATCGCTGACTTCGTCGTCGCCAATGCCATCTTGTCCTGAGTTAGTCGCATCAATTGTAATCACCGGCAACGCCGGGTTCGCAGGCTCAAGCTCCACACATCCTATATCTGCGCCTTCGATGCGAACATTGGAAACAGGAATTACGACATTCTCGACGTACGTGCCGCAGGGAAGATAAATATAGGCCGTCCCCGCATTCACTGCGCCCTGTATGCTCCCGTACTCATATCCAGCAGCGTTGCGGGGTTGCATGTTGATCTGGCCACGCGACGGATTCTGTAATATGATCCGCGGCGGACCTTCAGCCTGGGAACTGGCCGCGCGTGGCCGTGACTGTGCCCGGCCTGCCGTGCAGCCGGACAATATCCCGATCGCAATCGCAATGCAAGCAAGGCTCCGGCTGGATGAAAAACAAGCATCATAAGAACAATCAGACATTCGATCTCCTCAGATATCGCGAGCCAAGTATACAACGAGCCGAGACTCGATTGCGCCACAACCGGGATCCGTATCGCACATGCTCCTCCACCACGATCCAGAGCACAACCTCCCGTACTGTCTGGTGCAGCGCAGGGCAATCGCATTTCAAAATAGCTCCAGTAGCCGGTAGAGGAAGCCATCGTCCCAGCCGGCGCGTTTGAACTTTCCGCGTAAGGAACCTTTGGATCCCTCTTTTTG
>Ga0182024_10022354_pt1 | contig 11403 bp, 6 predicted proteins | sample P32metaG_FD_120480 | JGI IMG/M metagenome (GOLD analysis project Ga0182024, IMG submission 120480) | Permafrost microbial communities from Stordalen Mire, Sweden - P3-2 metaG (Illumina Assembly) | ecosystem: Environmental > Terrestrial > Soil > Wetlands > Permafrost | place: Sweden: Stordalen... | reverse complement strand
CGCTGCACAGCGGCCAGCCGCGTGTTCGCATCCGGGCTGGCCAACTGGCGGGCGATTGCCTGCTGATCCTGGTTTGAAATGGGGGCGAGCGTTTGCGCAAAATTCGCCACGCCCCCACGAAGCGGTTGACCTGGAGCGAGAACCATCATGCCCGCGCCGCTGTTTGCTCCAACGAGCACATTCATCTTGACGCCAACCAGCGCAGGCGCCGTGGCGGGAGTTTGCTTGGCCGGAGCTTGCGCGGCGGGCGCCGGTGGTTCGGCGATCACGACGGCGTCATCGGCGACCGGATGCGATTTCAGGTCGCTGGTTACGATGACCGCGCCCGCGCCGCCCAGCACCACGGCCGCGGCGACCGCGCCGATCAGCTTGGCCTGCGCCCACATCATCATGCGCGTGACGCCGTGCGCGATGCTCACGCACGCCGCGCTGGCCCCTCCGCCGCCGGCCGCCATCACGGCGGCCAGAACGTGCGCGGGAACCGCGACGGCGCTGTGCGTCATGATCGCCGCGCCCAGCGCGCCTTCTTCCACCGCCGCGCCGCGCTGCGCGAGCAAGCCGCGCAGGCGCTGCACGGCCCGCTCGACTCGTTTGCGAGCGGCGTCTTCGCTCAGGCCCGCTTCCGCTCCGACCTGCGCGTAGGTGGCGCCCTGAAAGAATCGCAGGACGACGGCATCGCGGTCGCGTGCCGGCAGACGGTGCAATTCCTGATCCAGCAGCGTAGCAATTAACGTCCATTGTTCCTGGGCAACCGGAGCCGACTCTGGACGAGCAGCGGCGTGTTCATGACGATGTCGGATGGCTTGTTTTCTCATAGCATTCACCGCGGCGCGTCGAGTCACGGTCAGGAGCCATCCGCCCACCGCCACGCCATTGCGGATGGTTCCCGCCTTCTGCGTCAGGACAAGGAACACGGCCTGCGTCACGTCCTCGGCCAGGTGCGGATCGTGAACCTGCCGCAGAGCCGACGAGTAGACCAGCCCCAGGTGGCGGCGGATCAGCTCATCCAGCGCCGGGCGCGATGCCTGGGCGACGTATTCGTGCAGTAATCGCTGGTCTTCCGTCATGCCTTGGTTCCGTCACCTTAAAGACGCGCGCCGCCGGTGAAACGGACGGGGAAAATGCAGAGGAACCCAGGGAGCAAGCTCCCTGTGCTTTGGCCCTCATTGCTGGGGAAGCGTGAGATCCTTGAAATGGAATGACACCGTATCGGTTCGGATCTGCGTGGCGATCTTCCAAACGAGTTTGATCGGCGGCTTGCCCCAGCCGGTCTGATTGCCGGGGAACACGCTGACGTTCCATTGCACCTGATCCAGGCCGCCGCCGCCGCCGCCATTGGCGGCGATGCTCTTGCCGTCGGCATCGACGAGAGTGAGCGCGCCGCCCTGCAGCTTGTACATCAGGAAGTCGGTCTGATCCGGCCCGGAGTTGGCGCCGAACAACGCCTGCGAAATCGCGCCAGCCACCGGGTTCGGCGGCGGCGGAGTTTTGCGCTTGACCGTCATGCCAACGTTGCCCGATGCCCCTTGCAGCCGGCACGAGGTGATCGTCATCGAGTAATCGCCGACCGTGGTGGTCGTTCCCACTGCGTTGCTCACGTTGTCGATGGTCATCGTCTTGATCTCGGCTGGAACGACCACGCGCCATTCGCCGCTGAGGTTCACGAGCGCCCGACCGGGCTGCGGCCCAAACTTCAACGGCACTGTTGCCTGGATGTGAACCGGTGACGACGAAAAACTGTTCATCATCTGTCCATCCGGCGGTGGCGGCTGGGCCACCATCGACCGGCCGTTGTCGTCGTCCGCCACGTCCAGCCACGGCTGTGCGTACCGTAGAATCCGCAGCGACGGATCGACGTAGAGTTGCAGTTGGATGCAATCGTTGTGAGAGATGTCGCCGGTCGCCAGATTTGCCGTGCTGCTGCGCTGAATCGACTGAGCCACCACCGAATACGGCCCGGAAGTATCCATGACTCCGCTGAGCGTGCCGCTCTGGAACCCGTAGCTCGGCTGAAGCCGCAGGCCGCCGGCGTTGTCGTCCCAGGCGGTGCAATGAGCCAGCGTGCAGAACTGCGCCACGGCCTGCCAGAACGGGGAGTGATCCAGGTCCAGCGAAACCAGCGCGATCGGGCTGCCGTTTTGTCCGCTCCACATCCACGGCCCGCTCGATTCAAACGTCACGCCGCTCTGCGCGGCGAGTTGTTTGACAACCTCGCGGGCATCTGCGTTCTGCACGTGGAGGGTGATGGTCGTCAACTGAGCCGGTTGCGTGGCCGGCGCGTCGTCCGCCCGCGCTGGCAGCACGACCCATCCCCAGCCGATCATCGCCAGACACAGCCCCGATGCGATTCCGTTTCGATTCATGGCCCGCTCCGCCTTGCAATTCTATTCGCAGCCGCACTCGACACCGCCTCGGCCGATGATACTCAATTCGGCCAATCCTGCACCACCTCCAGGCCGCCGGCTGACCGCCATAATACGGGCCGGCCGGAATCGTCCGGCGTCTGGACGATCTCGACGACGATCATCTCCGATGAGTCGGGCGGAATCGTGCCGGCCAGGATCATCGCGATGTGCTGCGACAGCGGATGCGGATCGTCATTCACCTCCGAGTCGGGAAGATTGAATTCTTCGCCGCGTCGCCAGGCCAGATATTGGCCCCAGCGGTTGCCGCGAATGATGCTGTCGGGCGACGTGTTCTGACGGATCCATTGGCAAGCCTCCACGAAATCGGGGCTGACGCCTGATCCGGCCGCCTGCGCGCTCCAGGCGTCAAACGCTGACACGGCCGGCAGCAGCATCATGGCCATCACCGCAGCCGTGGGCAGCCGCAATCGCGTCTGCACCACCGCCGCGGCGATCCCCGCGTAAACCGCCAGGAAGCAGGGCAGGTCATTGAGGAAATGGGACGGCGTGAAGGCAACCCAGTGTCGGCGCAGCGGCGGCGCGTGCAGCGGCGGGAGGAGGTACTCGCAAATGACGAACATGCCGAGCAGCGCGGCGCACGCGCACATGACGACCGGATGGCATTCTGAGAAGCGCCGCCGCGCGCAGAACGCCATGCCGGCGAGCGCCGTCAGCACGAATGGCGTCCCCATGTACAGCACAAGAGTTATAAAGCTCATCGGCCACTCGCTGTACAAAGCACTCGTGTGACCGAGAACAGCAATCCTTGGCAGATACGACACGAGAAAGAAGCCATCCAGCGCCAGAGCGGCCAGTACCGAGAGAATCAGCATCACAGCGGCGCGGCGGTACGGGGCGCGACTCAGCATCCACGCCACCGCTGTCACCAGCACACCGGCGCTGGCCAGTTGAGTATGGTGATGGCTCAATATCGCCGCCGCATAGAGCACGCTGGTCGCCGCCAGCCGGGCCGGGCCGGCGCTCTCTTCCAGCCACGCGCTCAGCGATGCTAGAAAGAGCAGTATCGCAATCTCGTTGGGCATGCCGCCCCATTTGTAGAAGTCGATGCTGCCCAGGCCCACCCATGTGCCGTACGCCATCGCGGCGTACAATCCGGCTCGCGTTGCGTTCGTGGCGCGGCCCGTGAAGACGTAAACTTGCGCCGTACCCAGCACGCCGAGCATTGGCATCAAGTCCTTGAAAACCACCTGTACGGGAAGGCCGCAGATGGACGAGAGAATGGCCACCAGCGTGGGCGCGCCGGCGGGAAAGTTGAGCGCTGCACTGTCGAACGGCAGCCAGTCGCGCGCGGCGTGCTGCGCAAGCTGAATCTTTTGGGCCAGGATCAGAAAGATCGGCGGGTCCACGCCCATCGGCAGAATGTCGGGCAACGCCACCGCGTATCGGGTGATGGCGACCAGCAATAACACGACCGCCATCCAGCGCGGGTCCGATGAATCATTCGTCTGCCGCACTGGCGGTCGCGGCTTGCGCCAAATGTAGATGGCCAGCGATGCCAGCGCCACGCCGGCCTACAGTGGATAGAACCCGTTCAGGTTGATCTGGCTGACGGCCGAGCCGAGAACGATCGCCAGGGCCAGACCCAGCCAGGCGCCGTAAGTGCATCGGGCCAATGCATTGCGCCCCAGCCGCATCGCCGCGGCCAGGAAAACCCCAGGCAAGGCCAACAGAAGAAAACCGGCCAGAAAGCGAAGCAACTCCAGCGCCACGGGGGGATTATACACGATCAGCGGTGACTGCCGATCGCGGTTCGCGCGGCGGCGCCAGCTCGCGGCCGTAGAGCGTGACCCCGAATCGGCCGCAAATGTCCAGAACCTCCGACCCCTCGGCTTCCGTGAGCGGATCGTGCCATGAGCGCATCCTGCCCGCGTTGACCGAAGGCGTGCTCACAAGGCCGGCCATTTTCGCCGGGGTCGCGACAGAGGGCGACAGATCCAACCGCTCAAACAAGCCGCCGAAGACCGCCTGGGGACTGGCCAGACACTCTTCGTAGCGAACCGTGATCCAATCGGCGCCGGCGGCGAGTTGTGTCAGCGGAACCAGATTCTCGATGCACCAATGAGCCGTCATCCGCTGCAACGGAGTCGTCATGGATTGGATCAGTTGCCGATGCGGCCGCAGAAAATCGGCCACCAACGCGGGCTGGGCCACGACTTCGTCGAGCACATCCGACCACTGCAATCGCAGCCGCGACGCGACGACCGCGCAGGGATGGCGGAGCAGGTAAATCACGCGCACCGGAAACCTGCGGCTCAGCCATGCGAGGAGCAGGTTGGCGCGAATATCCTTCATCACGCAGTGTTGCGCCGAGCGCCGGTGCAATCGCTCTTTGAAAGAAGCGATCCTCGGCCGCAGGCGTGGCGGCACGAGCCGCCAACTGTGCATCCCGGCATGATGCCAATCCTGGCGCGTCCAGCAATTGGATATCTCGCCATTGAACAGACGACCGAAAAAAGTTTGCCATTCGCCGTGGTCGTCGCGGGGACTCAGATAGGTCGCCGGATGCTCGCCCTGCGTGCCGCCGGTTGGCACTTCGGGAACCATGCTGGCGCGCAGCGGTTCGTAGACCGCGCAACAACCGCGGCAAGATGCCAGGACGTCAGCGATCCACGTGGTTCCGCTCCGGCCTGATCCAGCAACAAATATCTGCTGCATAAGAACACAAATGGCGCGGATTCATATACGGCCTTCACCGTTCCTTGCGGCCATCATACCTTTGCGGCGGCGATTCTCACAGGAAAATCCGGCGACAAATCAAGCGTGCATCGATAAACCCAGGTGGGATAATATGTTATCCGTCATCTTCTCGACGCTGAAGTTGGCCGCAACCGTCCGGGTGTTTTGGGAAAGTCGAGCGTGCAGGGCGTCGTCGGTGAGGAGGCGTTTGAGCTGCGCGGCCAGATCGGCAGTGTCCCAGGCTCTGAACGTCAGTCCGCTAGCGGCGTCGCCTGCGCCGATGGCTTCGGTGATGCCGCCCTGATCGGGAATCAGCACGGGCGTGCCGTGGCTCATCGCTTCGGGCACCACCATGCCGAACGGCTCGCGATGGATGCTCGGATAGACGATGCACCGGCTGGCGGTGTAGAGCGCTTCGCGGGCCTCGTCGGTGATGCGCCGCTTCCAGATGATCGGCACGCGCAGGTGGCCGGCGATCTGCTCGCACACTTCGCGGTACTTCAATCCGAAGCTCGATCCGCCGCAGGCGACGAGCTGCATTTTGATGTTGTCGCGCTCCAGCAACTTGGCAGCATACAGTAGCAGGTCGATTCCCTTCTCCGAATCCTGGCGGCCGAAGTACGTGACGATGGGAATATCCGTGCGCAGATTCGGCAGCATGGCGCGCAGCGCCGTCATGTCAGGCGGCTTTCCCGCCGGCGGAAGAGTGATGCCAGGGTAGATCGGCCTGAGGCGCGATGCGTCCACGCCCATTTCTTCACTGAGGCGCTGGATGTAATCGCGGCTCACCGCCACGGCCGCCCAGCCGCTGCCGGCAACGGCGCCGCGCAGGCGCGCATAATAATCCTCCAGCCGTCCGATGCGCTGAGCGTAGTTGGCGAAGATCTCCTCGCCCTGGAATGTGACCAGATAATCGAATTTCGCCCGCGCGCGCTCCTTCACAGCCTGGGCAAAGGGGCAGATCATCGCGAAAGTCGGCAGCAGATGCGTGACGCCGTCGCGGATGATCCAGCGTTCCAGACGGTCTTCCAATCCGCGATCGCCGTCGCAGACAGCGCGGGCGAGATTGGACATAAGGCGGACGACGTAATCAGTATGCTGCTGCACGAAACGCCGGCGGCGCTTCTGCGGATAGATGTTCAGCGCGTTGCCGGCGAAATCGAGCGGATTGCTGGGGCGGCTCAATTGATAACGTGTTCCGTGGCAGAGCATGCGCTGGCGGATGCCGCGATGGACCAGTTCGTGATTGGTCTCCATCATCCAGTAGATCAGCACCTGGAATCCGCGGGCGTGCAATTCATTGGCGAGGCGCATGTCGCGGATGATCGCCCCTTCGTACGAACCGCTGGTAAGGGCAACGAATGCGAAAACCGGCTGGGCCATGGCTCAAGGTTACGATCCGGGCGTCCCTATACAAGCGGAAAATGCAGTTCAACCACAGAGGACACAGAGGGCCACAGAGGAAGACAGAGAATTAAAAAGCAGAATTAAAAAAGCTGGTTTATTTCGCATTTCTCTCTGTGGCCCTCTGCGTCCTCTGTGGTTAAAGGGATTTCTCCCAGTTTCCGTCTCAGGTTACCGCTTGCAGCGGCCGATGGGTCGATGTAGAGTTTGGGTCACGACGCGGGCGTAGCTCAGTGGTAGAGCGTCACGTTGCCAACGTGAATGTCGAGGGTTCGAACCCCTTCGCCCGCTTTTAAGTCCATTTCTAAATTATGTTTGCAGCGAACGCCTTTTGAAAATGCTGGGGCGAATACTCGTCCCAAACGTGAACGCTGCGAACTATTATTGCCGGTGATATCGCTTTTTGTAGTGCGGCGTGAGAGGTTATTTGCACAGCGCGTTGTTCACGATAGCCTGGGCCTCGTTGACAATGGCTTGCAGATGCCGCTCGTTGCGAAAGCTCTCGGCGTAAATCTTGTAGATGTTTTCCGTTCCGGATGGACGGGCGGCGAACCAACCGCCAGCGGTCACGACTTTCAATCCGCCGATTGGTGCGTTGTTGCCGGGAGCTCGCGTCAGTTTGGCGACGATCGCCTCACCAGCCAGTTTCGATTCCTTTACGGCGTCGGACGACAGCTTGGAGAGGCGGGCTTTCTGCTCGGGCGTGGCCGGCGCGTCGATGCGTGTGTAATAAGGCGTCCCGAACTCCGCGGTCAGATCACGGAAATGCTCGCCGGGGTCTTTGCCGGTGCGGGCGGTGATTTCGGCGGCGAGCAAATCCATGATCGGGCCGTCCTTGTCGGTCGTCCAGACCGAGCCGTCGAGGCGCAGAAAACTTGCGCCGGCGCTTTCCTCGCCGCCGAAACAGATTGATCCGTCGAACAGCCCGGGCGAGAACCATTTGAAGCCAACGGGCACTTCACAGAGTCTTCGCGCCAGCTTGTTCACAACCCGGTCAATCATGCTGCTGCTGACCAGCGTTTTGCCGACGGCCGCGCCTGCCGGCCAGAGCGAGCGATGCGTGAGCAAATAGCCGATGGCCACCGCGAGAAAATGGTTGGGATTCATCAGCCCAGCGGATGGCGTAACGATTCCGTGCCTGTCGGAGTCGGGATCGTTGGCGAAGGCGAGGCGGAATTTACTTTTGAGGCTGACGAGACTCGCCATCGCGTATGGGCTGGAGCAATCCATTCGGATTTTTCCGTCGTGGTCCACCGTCATGAAGGCGAATTGCGGGTCGAGTTTTGGATTGACGACTTTAATGTTCAGTTTGTAAATGGAATTGATCGGCTCCCAATAGGGCAGCGCCGCGCCGCCGAGCGGATCGACGCCAAGGTTCAAGCCGGCAGCGCGAATGGCGTCCATATCCACGACGTTCTTCAGGTCATTGACGTAGGGGAGAATGAAATCTTCCTGGTGCGTAGTCGCCGCGTTGATCGCAGCGGCATAGGGTGTGCGCTTCACAGCGGCGTTGTTGCCGCGCAATAGTTCGTTGGCGCGATCCTGTACCCAGCGGGTAATATCCGTGTCGGCGGGGCCGCCGTTGGTCGGGTTGTATTTGAAGCCGCCGTCTTCCGGCGGATTGTGCGAAGGGGTGATGACGATACCGTCGGCCAGGCCGGTTTTGCGTCCGCGATTGTACACGATGATGGCGCGCGAAACGACCGGCGTCGGCGTCACGCCGTCGTTGGGCTGAATGATCGTCTCGACGGAGTTGGCCGCGAGAACTTCCAGCGCGGTGCGTTGTGCCGGAGCGGACAGGGCGTGAGTGTCCTTGCCCATGTAAAGCGGGCCGGTGATGTTCTGGCCGCGGCGATAATCACAAATGGCCTGAGTGATGGCGAGAATGTGCGCCTCGGTAAATGTGCCGCGCAGCGACGAGCCGCGATGGCCGCTGGTGCCGAAGCTGACCAGTTGATTCGGGTCGGCCAGATCAGGTTTCCGCTGGTAATATTCCCGTTCGAGGCGGCCCAAATCGACCAGCATTTCCTTGGGAGCCGGTTTCCCGGCAAGCGGCGAAATCGTTTCTTTCATTGCTGGGGTCTCCAAGTCACCGGGCACGGCTTGGCGTTCCAAATCTGGGTTGCATATTCGCTAATGGTTCTGTCGCTGGAGAATTTTCCGGACGCGGCGACATTCAGTATCGCCTTGCGTGCCCAGGCGTCCTGATTGGCATACAGATCCACCAGCTTCTGATCGGCGTCGAGATAAGACTTCAGATCGGCCAGGTGCATGTAACGATCTCCGCGCGTCAGCAGCGTGTCGCGCAGTTCATTGAAGACACCCGGTTCATTGCGGCTGAAGTAGTCGGAGAAGATCAGATCGAGGGCCGCTCGCGTCTCCGGCTCGTGGTCGTAATGCCAATTGGGGTTGTACCAGCCGGCGCTGTCGGCCACCTGCTTAGCGGTCAGGCCGAAGAGGAAGAAGTTGTCGTCGCCCGCTTCCTGGGCCATCTCGATGGTTGCGCCGTCGCGGGTGCCGAGCGTGAGGGCGCCGTTCATCATGAACTTCATGTTGCTCGTGCCGCTGGCTTCGTAGCCGGCCGTTGATATCTGGTTGGAAACGTCGCCGGCTGGAATGAGCCGCTCGGCGAGGGTGACGGAGTATTCGGTGAGGAAGAGTATTTTCATTTTTCCCCGCACCGCCGGATCGCCGTCGATCGTGCCGGCGAGATTATTGATGAACTTGATGATTACTTTGGCAAGGTGGTAAGCCGGCGCGGCTTTGCCGGCGAAGAGGAAGGTTCTCGGCGCGATTTTGAGATCGGGGTTGGCGCGAAGCCGGTTGTAGAGCACCACGATCCGCAGGGCGTTGAGCAATTGACGCTTGTATTCGTGAATGCGTTTGATCTGACAATCAAAGATGGTGTTGGGATCCACCACTTGTCCCGTGCCTGTTTTCAGCCAATCGGCAAAGCGCACTTTCGCCTCGTGCTTGGCTTTCAGAAAGGCGTCGCGAAAGTTTTTGTCGTCCGCCAGGGGTTTGAGCTTCCGCAGTTGATTGAGATCAGTGATCCAGCCGTCGCCTATGGCGTCGGTGATCGTGCGGGCAAGCGATGGGTTCGACAGGAGCAGCCAGCGGCGCGGCGTGACGCCGTTGGTCTTGTTGTTGAAGCGCTCGGGATACATGTCGGCCAAATCCTTCACGGTCTTTGTGCGGAGCAAGCCGGAATGAATCGCGGCCACTCCGTTGGTGCTGTGGGAGCCGACGATGGCGAGATTGGCCATGCGGATTTTTCGGCCATCAGTTTCATCGACGATGCTGATCCGTTGGGTGCGACCTTCGTCGCCGGGGAACTTGGCCCTGACGTCGTCAAGCAAATGACGATTGATCTCGTAAATGATTTCCAGATGTCGCGGAAGAAGCACCTCGAACCAATGGATGGGCCATTTCTCCAAGGCCTCGGGCAGCAGCGTATGGTTGGTGTAGGCCAGCGATCGTTTGGTGATGTCCCAGGCCTGATCCCAGCCGAGTTTTGCATCGTCGAGCAGAATGCGCATCAACTCAGGAACGGCCATCGTCGGATGCGTGTCGTTGAGTTGGATGGCGATGTGATCGGGCAGCGTGCTCCAATCAGAATTTGTCGTGCGGAAGCGGCGCACCAGATCGGCCAGGGAGCAGGCAACCAGAAAATACTCCTGCACGAAACGCAATTCCTTGCCGCGACTGGTTGAATCGTCGGGATAGAGCACGCGGGTGAGCGATTCGGCCGTCAACATTTCGGCGAGCGCGCCGACGAAATCGCCGCTGCTGAACCGTCGGAAATCGAAATAGTCCGAGCTGGTGGCCGCCCAGAGGCGAAGCGTATTGACGGTCTTGCCGCCGTACCCGACGACGGGACGGTCATACGGAAAGCCGATCAGATCGGAAGGTTGTCCGGGAATGGCGCGCAGGTTTCCGGCGTCCATTTTGAACGCACAGTTTAGATTGACGTTCACCTGCTGATCGGGGCGGGCGACTTCCCACGGGTCGGGGCGGCGCAGCCAATTGTCAGGGCATTCCTGCTGCCAGCCATCTTTGATGGACTGCTTGAATATTCCGTATTCATAGCGAAGACCATAGCCCATGGCGGGAAGTTGCATGGTGGCCATTGAGTCCAGAAAGCAAGCCGCCAGACGACCCAATCCGCCGTTGCCGAGGCCGGCGTCGGGTTCCTGTTCGAGCATGAGCAGCCAGTCGAGATGCTTCCTGGCCGCGACGTGTTCGACAAGCGGATCGAGAAGGAGGTTGGTGACGTTGTTGGCCAGCGAACGGCCGATGAGGAATTCCAACGAGAGATAATAAATTCGTTTGGGGTTCTCGCGCTGGTACGTCTCTTCCGTGGCCACCCAGCGCTGGGAGAGCACGTCGCGCATCGACCGTGCGAAGGCTTCAAAGTGTTCGCGCGGGCAGGTGACAGCCGGGTCTTTGACGGTGTCGAACACGAGATGCCGCTCATAAAGTCCGTCGGCGCCGGTGAACTGAACCGGGCCGCACCCGTATTGCTTGATGAGTTGCGCAGGTTGGTCGGATTTGGCGGCGGACGCGGGGGGCGGGGATGTTGTCGCGGTGCTCATGGTGTTGTTCACTCCGTTAAATGGTGATCGTCATTCCACAGGCGGATGACCGGCTGTGACAAGTTGTGTTCATAGCCAAGCGCGCTCAAGCTCGCCGTGCCCAGGAAGAAATGGGAGTCTGCCCAGGCAAGGTCGAGTCCGAGCCAGCGGGCGGCGAGCACGCGAAGAAAATGTCCGCTTGAAAATAGCAGCACGTCGCCGGAAAGGGCGCGGACGCGCTGCACCACTCGGTCGGCCCGCGCGCTAATCTGGGACGGTGATTCACCGCCTGGGCAGCCGTCACGGAAGAGTCGCCAACCCGG
>Ga0182024_10022353_pt1 | contig 11404 bp, 12 predicted proteins | sample P32metaG_FD_120480 | JGI IMG/M metagenome (GOLD analysis project Ga0182024, IMG submission 120480) | Permafrost microbial communities from Stordalen Mire, Sweden - P3-2 metaG (Illumina Assembly) | ecosystem: Environmental > Terrestrial > Soil > Wetlands > Permafrost | place: Sweden: Stordalen... | reverse complement strand
TTCGCGATGGCGCGGATTTCATCCGGCGACTTTTCATGGCCGAAGCACATCGTGAGATTTTTCAACGCAACGCGCCGGTGCCGTGCGTCGAGCCAGAACGCCAGCGCGCCACCGGCGCGGCCAAGTCGCGCGACCCAAACCAGAGGCAGTGATTGGATAAACGCAACCAGTCCGCGCGCGAGCCAGTAAATCAACGTGTCCATTTCAACGGAAACAGATTTTGCGGACGCAGTCCTGAAAGTCATTCGCGCCGCTGAGAATTTTGATTTCGACGCGCATAAAGTAAATCGGCAGATCGCGCCGGTCAATTTTCGGAAACCGCACGGCGTCTTTTTGCGTGGTGATGATGGTTTCGGCGGCGCGTTTTTTACCGCGGTTGATGACGTTCAACACTTCTTGCTGCGTGAAACGGTGATGGTCGGCGAAGCGCTTGGAATAAACGAGTTCCCCGCCGATTTTCACAAGGCTTTGCTCAAAACTTTCCGGCTGCGCGATGCCGCTTAACGACGCGACCTTGCGCCCGTGTAAAAAATCCAAATCTTTTCGTTCGCCGGTGAAAACATCTTCGAGATAAAGCGGATGGTGGACGCATTCGATGACGGCGGCGGTGGAATTTAATTTTGAAATGCGCTCACGCAATTCAGCGGTCTGACCATCGCTCTTGGTGATGAAAATCGTGTGAGCGCGGGCGAGGTGCGACGGTGGTTCGCGCAACTCGCCGCGCGGTATCAGGTGCCCATTGCCGAATGGCTGCTGGCGGTCAATCAGCACGACATCATGCCGGCGTCCACGCAATTTCCAGTATTGAAATGCATCGTCGAGCAGCAACGTGTCGCAACCGAATTTTTCAATCGCGTAACGACCGCTCTTCACGCGATCCTTGTCCACAAGCACGACGACGTCCTTGAGATTCGACGCGAGCATATAAGGTTCGTCACCGGCCATTTCGGAATCGAGCAAAAGTGATTTGCCGTCGGACACGACACGCGGTGGTGTCTGGTCTTCCCGCAGAAAAATTTTATTGGCCAGCCAGATGTGAAGCGGCGGCGGCTTGGAACGGTAGCCGCGCGTGAGAATGGCGACGTTGCGCCCGGCGTTCTGAAGTTCGCGCGCGAATTTTTCGACGACCGGCGTTTTACCCGTGCCGCCCCAAGTGAGGTTACCGACGGCAATGATCTGCACGCCGAGCGTCTTGTCGCGGAGAATGCGGACATTGATTAGCCAGCGGTGGATTTTAACGTAAACTTGGACAAGTTTTGATCCGCCGAAGAGAATTCCACGCGTCAATTTCGCCTTGAAATCATGGCGTTCGCCGGAAATGACTTCTTGGCCAAAGATATAAAGATTTTCAATCCAAGCCTGAAATTTTTCGCGCATCAGCCGTCAATGTGCCAAGCGCGCGGAGGCGCGGCAAGAAATCAGAAACCCAGTTTCGCAATTTCGCTTTGCAGCGCTGTTTGGAATTGCTGCACATCGGCGGCGGACGGTTTGTAGCCTGTTTGTTTCGGCACGACGCCGAGCCGACCCGTCTGGTCGAGATACCAATCGGCCTGCTGTCCGTCGCTGAAAGTGACCTTGCCGCTGACAATCGCACCGGGTTTCGCCAATTGATCCACGCTTACGGAAACGCCGCCGGAAGCGGGAAGAGTTCCCTCCGGCACCGGGTCTTTTTCAACGGTGAGTTTGGCCGGAACTGCGTCGGGCGGCGGAACGACCTTCGGCGGTTCCGGATCTTTCGGCGTCAGTTTCAAATCATCCACAAGCAAACGCACTTCCATGTAAGTGAATTTCAAACCGAATTCCGACAGCAGCCGGTTTTGAATTTCCGAAAGTTTTGCGCCTTCCAGAATCCAGGCCGTGACGCGCTGGTGTTGTGTGTCGTCCAAGTTCATAAACTTTTTGTGATCCAATCGTAACCTTTCGCCTCCAGTTCGAGCGCGAGTTCCTTGCCGCCGGATTTCACGATGCGGCCATCCACGAGAACGTGAACAAAATCCGGCACGATGAAATTCAGCAGCCGTTGATAATGCGTGATGACGAGTTGCGCGCTGTCGGGTCGCTTCAATTTATTGACGCCGCTGGCGACGATGCGCAACGCGTCAATGTCGAGGCCGGAATCCGTTTCGTCAAGGATCGCGAGCCGGGGTTCGAGCACGGCCATCTGGAAAATTTCGTTGCGCTTTTTTTCGCCGCCGGAAAAACCTTCATTGACCGACCGCTTCAGCAAATCCTCGTTGAGTTCGAGCAATTTGATTTTATCTTTGACCAGATCCAAAAATTCAATCGCATCCAATTCCGGATCGCCTTTCGATTTGCGGATTTCATTCAGCGCGGCTTTCAAAAAATAAGTGCTGTTCACGCCGGGAATTTCGACCGGATACTGGAACGCGAGAAAAACGCCTTCACGCGCGCGCTCCTCGGGATCGAGTTCCAGCAAATCCCTGCCGTTGTAAATCACCGCGCCGCCGGCCACGTCGTAACCGTCGCGTCCGGCCAGCACCGCGGCGAGCGTGCTTTTGCCGGAGCCGTTCGGCCCCATGACGGCGTGGACTTCGCCGGGATTGATGGTGAGACTGACGCCCTTGAGGATTTGTTTGCCCTCGACGCCCGCCGAAAGATTTTTGATTTCGAGAATTGGTTTGCTCATTTCAAATTGTTTTTATTCGTAAATTTTCCTGTATATAAAAAATTCGCGGACTGATTACAGCAATTGTCATTAAATTTTCCATCGCGCCGCGTTCTACCAAAATTTGAAACTGAAGCCCAAGCTGATGCAGCTTCTAAATAATTTTCGATTTTTATATTTTCCCAACCATTAGCTCCGGTGCCAAACGGCGAAGATTGTTTTCCATGTCCATGTTTCATCCGTGTTCAATCCGTGGCCAAAAAATCAGCCGACGCTGCCTTCCAAACTTACGCCGAGAAGCTTCTGCGCTTCGACGGCGAATTCCATCGGCAGTTCCTTGAATACTTCCTTGCAAAAGCCGTTCACAATCATGTTGACGGCGTCCTGCGTCGAAAGACCGCGCGAGTTGCAATAAAAAATCTGGTCTTCACCAATCTTCGAGGTCGAGGCTTCGTGCTCGACGCTTGCCGTGGTGTTCTTCACTTCGATATACGGGAACGTGTGTGCGCCGCACTTTGAGCCGATCAACATCGAGTCGCACTGCGAGAAGTTGCGCGCGTTTGTCGCGGTCTTCTGGATTTTCACCAGGCCGCGATAACTGTTTTGCCCGTGACCGGCGGAAATGCCCTTTGAAATGATGGTGCTGCTCGTGTTTTTGCCGATATGGATCATCTTCGTGCCGGTGTCGGCCTGCTGATAATTATTCGTCACGGCGACGGAATAAAATTCGCCCACGGAATTGTCGCCGAGCAAAACGCAGCTCGGATATTTCCAGGTGATCGCCGAGCCGGTCTCGACTTGCGTCCAGGAAATTTTCGAGTTCTTGCCTTTGCACAAGCCGCGCTTGGTCACGAAATTGTAAATGCCGCCTTTGCCGTGCGCGTCGCCCGGATACCAGTTTTGCACCGTCGAGTATTTGATTTGCGCGTCGTCGAGCGCAATGAGTTCAACGACGGCGGCGTGCAATTGATTTTCGTCGCGCATCGGAGCGGTGCAACCTTCAAGATAACTCACCGACGCGCCTTCGTCTGCCACGATGAGCGTGCGCTCGAACTGGCCGGACTTCGCGGCATTGATGCGGAAATACGTCGAAAGTTCCATCGGGCAGCGCACGCCCTTCGGGATGTAACAAAACGAACCGTCGGTAAAAACGGCGGAATTCAGGGCGGCAAAAAAATTGTCCGTGTAGGGCACGACCATGCCGAGATATTTGCGGACAAGTTCGGGATGTTCCTGCACGGCTTCACTGAACGAGCAGAAAATAACTCCTTTTTCGCCGAGCTGTTTTTGGAAAGTCGTGCCGACGGAAACGGAGTCAAACACCGCGTCCACGGCCACGCCGGCGAGCCGCGCGTGTTCGCGCAGCGGAATGCCAAGTTTTTCGTAAGTCTCCAAAAGTTTCGGATCAACCTCGTCGAGACTTTTCGGGCCGTCACCTTTTTGTTTCGGCGCGGAATAATAAGTGATGTCCTGATAATCAATTTTTTCGTGATGTACTTTCGGCCACGTCGGCTCTTCCAAAGTCAGCCAGTGGCGAAACGCCTTGAGCCGCCAGTCGGTCAGCCACTCCGGCTCGTTTTTCTTGCGCGAAATCATCCGGATGATGTCTTCATTCAAACCCGGTGGCGCGGACTCGGTTTCCACGTCAGTGTAAAAACCGTATTTGTATTCCTTTTGGACCAATCCCTCGATTGTTTCTGTGGCTGTGCTCATGTGAAATTATTTCTTCCGTTTGGTTGCGCAACTGGCGCAAAGGCCGTGAACCGCGATATCATAATGATCCACTTTGAATCCTTTCGGTCGCGGCATGACCGTTGAGTCCGACGGAAGCGCCACGTCAAAAACTTCGCCGCATTCATCGCAATAATAGTGGCAATGCTCCTCCATGTTCGGGCAAAAGCGCGTCGCGCCACGTTCGAGTTGGACTTGGCGCACAAGACCGCACTTCACCAGCGCGTCGAGGCAATTATAGACGGTGGCGTGGGAAATCTCCGGCATCGTGCGCTTGGAACGGATGAAAACTTCCTCCGCTGTCGGATGGTCGCGCTTGTGCAGGATCACGTCATAGACGTGCTGTCGCTGTGGCGTGAAACGAAAGCCGCTCGTGCTCAACCTCTCGGTCAAGTGGCGTTCCGTTTTGCTGTGTGCGACCGTACTCATTGCAGGGGAAATTTACCGACAGGAACGGCGTTGTCAAGATTTGGAATAATTCTAAATTGAAGACGCAACCGAAGATTGCGGCCGCGGAACTTACTTCTGAAAAACGCTGACGCGCGCCGGCGGAAGATTCAGCCAGACAATTTTGGAGGCGCGCAATTGAAAACGCGCCGAACCCCGCGGTTGCCCCTTGCCGATGTTGTAACTGTATTGAACCCAGTTGCCCTGCGGCTGCAAAATGGCACCGATTTTTTTGGCCAGCGCCTCGGCTTCTTCCGGCAGAAAATTCAGCAGTGGCAGACTGGAAATCACCACGCCGACAGATTCAATTGGCTCGCGGTGCTCGCGCAGCAGGTCGTCCAGATGCCAGGCGTTGCCGGTGATAATGTGTGCGCGCGGAAATTTTTCACGCAGCAGACACGCCATTTTCGGGTTGCGTTCGATGGCGACCAGACGGTCTTCGCGCAGGCCGCGCCGCAGCAACGCTTCGGTGACTGCGCCGGTGCCGGGGCCGAGTTCGAGCACATAACTTCCCGGGTCGGACGGCAGCCAGCGCGCCATCGCTGCGGCGAGTTTTGGGGAACTAGGCGCGACCGCGCCCATCCGTTGCGGATTGGCGAGCCATTCCTGCAAAAATAAAGTTGTGTCAGTCAACGCCGCGAAGATTTTTTTGGCCATGATATTGCGATTATCGCCCAATGCCGATTTTCATCGGAGATAATAATTCACCCGCGCGGTTGCAGCCATAGAAATTTTTAGTTTGTTTTCAATGCAAATTTTTCGACGGTTTGGCGGACGCCGAAATTTCATCGAGCCTTTTGCGCGCGGCGTCGCGTCGCGTTGACCAGTCGTCCCAGCTTTGCCCCCATTTTTCGCCGATGAATTTTTTTTGCGCAGTCGGCCAGAGCGCATCGAGCGCATTCAGTTCCTGTTTCGAGTCTTCGCGTTCGTTCCATTTTAAATACGACTCGGCGAGGTTCAAAAGGTTTTCAGGATAGTCCGGCGCGAGGGCTGCGGCGCGTTCCAAAAAATCGCGCGCCTTGCGGCGGCTGCCAAGGCTTGTCGGCCAGCCGGGCGCGTCACGATAAAGCAAACCGAGATTTCGTTCCGCCCCGGCGTAATCAAACTGCTTGTCCAACTCCGCTACCGTTTTGAATTCACCTTCCATTTCCCGGATGATTTTCAGTGCGCCCAGACTTTTGGTGCGCGCAAGCTGGCCGAGATCCATGCCGAGATAGTAATGCGCGGCGGCTGCATTTGTGCCGCGCGCGATGAGTTGTCGGCAGGCGGCAATGCCTTGATTGGCAATGGCGGCGCGCTCGGTTTTGTTCGTGGCGAAGTCGGCGAAATCAAAACACGCGCGGGCAAATTGCCACGCAGTTTCGGGATTATTTGTATTCGACTGAAATTGTCTTTGTGCGCGATGAAATTCCACCTCGGCGCGCCCGGCGAAAATTTTATTCTGCACGTCATTGGCAAGAACTGCGACGGTGGCGGCGAAAAGAAAAATTGCGGCGGCAAATTTCCATTTCGCAGTCCGTCCATGTTCGGAATTAAAAGTTGCCATCGCGTCCGGCTGTTTTATACTGGGCAGGTGAGATTAAATTGGAATTTTCCATGGCTGGCAATGCTGATGGCGCTCGCGCTGTTCGGTTCCGGTTGCAGCGGCATCAACGCCGGTACCAGCGTTTCGCCCGCGACATTTTTGCTCCCGGGAATTATGAAAGCCGGGCCGCCAAAAACCAACACGCCGGTTTTATTGCCTGAATCCACCAAAGAGTTCGCTTCCATAAAATAATTTTATGCGATTCCCATTTGCGCTGACGAAAAAAATCGCCGGTCACATCATCAAACACAAGCTTCGCAAGACGCCGAAGTTCGCCATGGTCTTGCAGCTCGAACCGCTGCACACCTGCAATCTGACCTGCACCGGCTGCGGGCGCATCCGTGAATATTCCACATCGCTCAAGGACATGGTGCCGTTGGAGCAATGTCTTCAAGCCGCAGTGGAATGTGATGCGCCGATGGTTTCCATTTGCGGCGGCGAACCGCTGATTTATCCGAAGATCGAGGAACTCATCAACGGACTGCTCGCGCAAGGCCGTGTCCTCTACATCTGCACGAACGGCATGTTCATGCGGAAAAAAATGCGCGATTACCTCGCGGCGGTTTATTCGCCGTCACTTGAACCGAATCTTAAAAAGCTGCTTGATGGAAAATTGATTTCCGAGAAGGAAGCCGAGACGATCCGCAAATCCGACGAAGCCGCGCGCAAGAAAGTGGTCATCCGCCCGACGCAATGGATGTATTGGAACGTCCACGTGGACGGTTTGGAATTCACGCACGACCTCATCGTCGAGCGCGAAGGCGTGTTCAAGGAATGTATCGAGGCAATCAAGATGGCGAAGATCATCGGCTATCAAGTCGCGACGAACACGACGGTCTATAAAGAGACCGACGTGCAGGAAATTGAGGACATGTTCAAGTATTTGAGCTCGCTCGAAGTGGACGGTCACACGATTTCGCCCGGCTACGATTACGATGCCGCCAAGAAGGACATGGTCAAGCGCCTCGGCAAAGACCCGAAGCAATTCTTCCTCACGCGTGATATGACGCGCCAGAAATTTGCGAAGATTGAGCAATGGGGCAACGCGTTCACTATTTTCGGCACGCCGGTTTATCAGGAATTTCTCGCGGGCAAACGCGAATTAACCTGCACCGCGTGGGCGATCCCGACATTCAACGTCAAGGGCTGGAAAGCTCCGTGCTACTTGATGACCGACGGCCATTACGGCGGCTATCAGGAAATGCTTTCGAAGGTGCAATGGGAAAAATACGGCGTCGTGAACGGCGTCGCGCGTGACCCGCGCTGCGAACATTGCATGGTGCATTGCGGCTACGACCCCAGTGGCGCGCTCGGCACGAATTACCAGAGCGGCGACAACTGGAAAAATTTCAAATATAACTTCGGCGCGAAACCGAAGCCGGTACGCTATTCTCCCGAATTAGAAAAACGCGCTTACAACGGCGTGACCATTGGCAAAGGTCATTTGGCCGAGGCGAAAGCGGCGATCAATTCACCGGCTGCCGGTGCGCGCGGCGCATTTTCGCGCAAGGAAGATGAGCATCAGCACGAAGCGCATGCCGGCAGTCACTGCGGCACGGGCGACACGTCCGAACACGATGATTTACTGGCGAAAATCGCCGCCAACAAAAAGACCGAATAATTTTTAATGATTGAATTTTTTGAATGAGCAAAACACTTTATCTTTCACCTCCTTCATTCGATGGTTTTGACGGCGGCGCCGGTGCGCGGTATCAGGCGCGGCGCGAAGTCACCAGCTATTGGTATCCGACTTGGCTCGCGCAACCCGCCGCGCTCACGCCGAATTCCAAATTGCTCGACTGTCCACCGCACAACGTCGGCATGGCCGAGACGCTCGCCATTGCAAAAGATTTTAATCACGTTATCATCAACACCTCCACGCCGTCGCTGAAAAACGATTGCAAGGTGGCCGAAGCCATCAAGGCGCAGAAGCCGGACACCAAGATCGGTTTCGTCGGCGCGCACACGATGGTGTTGCCGACCGAAACGTTGAAGGCGTCGTCCGCGATTGACTGGGTTGGCCGCAAGGAATTTGATTTCACCTGCAAGGAAGTTGCCGAAGACCGCGACTTCGCGAGCATCGCCGGGCTTTCCTTCAAAAATCGCGACGGAAAAATCGTCCACAATCCTGAACGCGAAATGATCCAGGACATGGACACGCTGCCGTGGGTTGCCGATGTCTATAAACGCGATTTGCAGATCGAAAAATATTTCATCGGCTATCTACTGCATCCCTACATCTCGATGTACACGGGCCGCGGCTGTCCGGCGCAATGCACCTTCTGCCTCTGGCCGCAGACCATCGGCGGACATAAATATCGCGTCCGTTCGCCGCAAAACGTCGCCGATGAAATGGCCTATATGAAGAAAATTTTTCCGCAAGCGCGCGAGTTTTTCTTCGATGACGACACGTTCACGGCGAATCTTCCGCGCGCGCGCGAAATCGCCAAAAAACTCGCGCCGCTCGGCGTTCATTGGTCATGCAACAGTCGTGCGAACCTCGATTACGACACGATAAAATCTTTCAAGGACAACGGTCTGCGCCTGTTCCTCGTCGGTTACGAGAGCGGCAACGACGACATCCTCACGCGTATCAAAAAAGGCGTCACGATGGACGAGATGCGCCGATTCACGAAGGATTGTCATCGCGCCGACGTCGTGATTCACGGCACGTTCATTCTTGGTTTGCCCGTTGAAACGCAAAAGTCCATCGAGAACACGATCAATTTTGCGAAAGAACTCGATGTTTTCAGTTTGCAAGTCTCGCTTGCCGCGCCGTATCCCGGCACGGAACTTTACGAGATGGCCAAGCAAAATGGCTGGTTCGTAAAGAAGGACAAGACCGACCTTGTGGAGAACGACGGTCTGCAACAGAGCACACTCGAATATCCCGGCTTGAGCAAAGACAAAATCTTCGAGGAAGTGGATCGTTTTTATCGCACGTATTATCTGCGCCCAAAACCGATTCTGCGCATCATCAAGACGATGCTTGAGGACAAGGACATTTTGGTCCGCCGCTGCCGTGAAGGCTACGAATTTTTCAACAGCCTGCGCCAGCGCAAACGGGACTTGGCTGCCGCGCAAGCCGCCGCTTGATTGAAATTTGACCGGTCGCACCTGACAACACAGACCAACAACCGAAAGGAATGAGTTATGGAAACGACCGATGAAAAAAAGTGTTGTGAAACCAAAAAATGCTGCTGCCCGTGCCATAAAATGCCCGGACTGTTCATCATCCTGATTGGTGTTGCCATACTGCTGGGCGCGCTCGATGTGATAAACGAAAAAGCCGAGTGGATCAGCATTGCAATCATCGTGATCCTGATCGGATTGAAAAAGATGTGCGGCGGCATGTGCAAATGCTGCGACAAGTCGTAAGCAGCTTTACTGTCAGAAACAACGTGGGCGCGCCAGCGATGGCGCGCCCTTTCCATTGAGATTTGCGGTTGCCTAAAAATTTCTACAGCTTATCCGAGCGGCTTTTATTGAGTTTCAGAAATATCTTTATCAAGCGACGGCGGCTTAATCTTCGCTTTCACCCAGCGTGAGCGTTTCTTAAGCCGGAATGGTTTCAGCGCCTTTGCCGCGTCCGTGATCCAGATTGATGAGTTGTTTTGATTTGGCGATGTAGGCGACGATGGTGAACCGGCCGATAGGTTCCTTTTTCGCAGTGTCAAAGGCAGTTCCCGTTGCCCCGAAGTCCTTGCCTTCAGCGGCATTTTTTGTCCACAGATTGCTGCTGGTGAGATATTCCAGCTTCTCGGCGTCTTCGATAATTATGTTCATGAACGGATACGTTGTCAGATTCGCCAGGACTCCCAGCATAGAATCGGAGATTATATTTCCAGCCGCCGGACTTGAGATTGACCGGCCGGTATCGTCACTGATGCTGTCGCAGCCGGGCTTCGGCCAGATCAATGTCCCGCTGGATGCGGCGCAGGACTTCATCGCTGATGACGCCCTGATTACGGAGTTGAAGAATCGTCCGGCGTTCCACCTGAAGCGCTTCATGCGAGAGGCGTTCGTATTCGGAGGAAAAAAGGCGGAGCGGCGTGCCGGCACTCTCCGGTTCGGCGCCTTCCACCTGGCGGATGTGATCTTCGTATTCGATGCGCAGGCGTTGCAGCGCGTCGGCTTTCGCGGGATCGTGTTCGGCGATTTCATTGAGCCGGGCGAGGGCGGTCTGGTTGGCTTTGAGCCGGGCTTCGCGTTCTTCTTTTTTCAATGAGCCGTCGTCCTTGATGCCGAGCCAGCGAATGAGCGGAGGCAGGCTCAAGCCTTGCACGACGAGCGTCGCCAGAATCACGATGAAGGTGAGGAACAGAATCAAATCGCGGCTTGGAAAGGGATTGCCGCTTTGAATCGTGAGCGGCAGCGCCAGGGCTGCGGCGAGCGAAACCACCCCGCGCATACCGGTCCACGCGAGAATCGTGACGTGCCGCCATGAGGGAGAGGAATCCTTTTCACGGATTTTTTTGAAGAGCAGGCGCGGCAGATAGGTCGCGGGAAAAACCCAGAGGATGCGGATGAGAATCACCGCGAGGCTGATGAGCAGCGCATACCAGACGAGCCGGTGAATGGGAATGTCATGACCGGACAACGCGTGCAACACTGCGGGCAGTTGCAGACCGATGAGGATGAAGACGAAACCGTTCAACAGAAATTCCACCATTTCCCAGACCGGCCCGCCTTGGAGCCGGGTCTTGAAGGTGAGGAGTTCGGGCATACGCCGGCCGAGATACAAGCCGGCGGTCACAACCGCGAGCACGCCGGAAACGCCCAATCGCTCGGCGGACAAATAAGCGGCAAATGGTGTCAGCAGCGAAACGGTGATTTCAATCGGCGCATCATCCACGCGCTTGTGAAACTGTTCGGCCAGCCAGCCAATCACCAGACCAACCAGAATTCCACCGATGCCCACGATGAAGAATTGCCCACTCGCGTGGGCCAGTGAAAACGAACCGCTGAGCACCGCCGCCACCGCGAAACGATAAGCCACCAGGGCGGTCGCGTCG
>Ga0182024_10022352_pt1 | contig 11405 bp, 10 predicted proteins | sample P32metaG_FD_120480 | JGI IMG/M metagenome (GOLD analysis project Ga0182024, IMG submission 120480) | Permafrost microbial communities from Stordalen Mire, Sweden - P3-2 metaG (Illumina Assembly) | ecosystem: Environmental > Terrestrial > Soil > Wetlands > Permafrost | place: Sweden: Stordalen... | reverse complement strand
GGTTAAGAAAATTTGTGACAAGTGCAAGGTAATTCACCGGCGCGGCGTAGTCCGCGTCATTTGCCAGAATCCGAAGCACAAGCAGCGCCAGGGATAAGGGGAAAAAGCATGGCACGTAACGCAGGTATCGATCTTCCGCCGCAGAAACGCCTTTGGGTTGGCCTAACCGCTATCTATGGCATCGGGCAGGAACGCGCGCGCAAGTTGGCCGTCGCCGCTAACGTGGATTTCAACAAAAAAATTCGCGACCTCACCGAAGACGAAACGAACCGTCTGCGCCAGGAAATTGAAAAGGAAGGCCGCGTCGAAGGCGATCTCCGCAAGGAGGTCCAGATGAACATCCGCCGCCTGATTGAAATCCAGGCCTACCGCGGCGTCCGTCATCGGCGCAATTTGCCCGTTCGTGGCCAGCGCACCCACACCAATGCTCGCACCCGTAAGGGTCCGCGCCGCGGCGCCGTCGCTGCCAAAAAGAAAGTTACCGGCAAGAAGGGCTGAGCCTGAACAGTCTCGGAATCACGATTTCAAGTTCGTAAGAAACGGAGCAACTCGTGGCAGAAAAGCAGCAAAAAAACGCAACGCCGGACGTTACCCCCGGTGGCAAACCGGCAGCGGCTACCAAGCGCAAGAAAGAATTCAAGAAAAAGCGCGAGCGCCGCGTCATTCCCCACGGAGTCGTGCACGTGGCTGCGTCCTTCAACAACACGCAGATCACCATTGCCGACCAGGATGGCCGCGTGGTTTGCTGGTCCTCCGCGGGCGCCATCGGCTTTAAAGGTTCACGCAAGGGCACGCCCTATGCTGCGCAGCAAGCTTCCCTCGCTGCCGCCGGTGTAGCGCGCGACCAGTACGGCATGAAGAGCGTCGAAGTTCGCGTGCAGGGTCCCGGTTCCGGCCGTGAATCCGCCGTTCGCGCCCTCGCCGCTGCCGGCTTGCACATCGTTTTGATCCGGGACATCACGCCGATTCCTCACAACGGCTGCCGTCCCCCCAAGCGCCGTCGCGTATGACGCGCTGTCACCAACAGTTTCGGCCGGTCAAATATGCCTGGCCTGCAAAGATGCTTTTGCGAAGGGAGATAGAAGTTGGCAAGACATAGAGAAGCAGTCTGCCGCCTGTGCCGCAGGGAAGGGCAGAAATTATTTCTAAAAGGTCTCCGTTGTTTCACGGAGAAGTGCGCCATCGAAAAGCGCAACTTCGTTCCGGGACAGCACGGCCAGTCGCGGCGCCCCAAAGTCGCTGGTTACGGCCTGCAGTTGCGCGAAAAGCAGAAGATGAAACGCACCTACGGCCTTCTCGAGCGCCAGTTCCGCCTGTATTTCGAGCGCGCTGTGCGCATGAAGGGCCCCAGCGGTGAGAACCTCATCATCATGCTGGAGCGCCGTCTGGACAACGTGCTCTGGCGCGCTGGTCTGGCATCCTCTCGCGCTCAGGCTCGTCAGTTGGTGCTCCATGGTCACGTCCGCGTCTCCGGCAAGAAGGTCAACATTCCTTCTTACCTCGTGAGCGTCGGCGACGAGATCACCATCAAGGAGCGCATGCACGAAAACGCCATGATCCTCGAAGCGCGCAACGTCGCGCAGAGCCAGAGCGCCGTACCCTGGCTCGAGCAGGATCGCGAAGCCTTCAAAGCCAAGGTCGTGGCTTTGCCCAAACGTGAAGATGTACAGACGCCGCCGTTCACCGAGCAACTCATCGTCGAGTTGTATTCGAAGTAATTTTTCCCGGCTTCGGTTCGCCGGCCGCACGCCCTGTGACATTTTGTGACGTTTGCTTACATTTGTGACGTTTTGTTACATGCGGTCATCCAATAGAGTTGGCAAAAAATATTAGGTAACAGTGGGGTTCCATCAGCCCCGGAAGGAAGGGAACACGATGTGGAAGGGCTTTCAGAAACCAAAGCGTCTCGCCTCTGAACTCGAATCGCTCACCGAAAAGTATGGGCGGTTCTCCGCGCAGCCGTTTGAGCGCGGTTGGGGCACCACGGTAGGCAATGCGCTTCGTCGCGCCCTGCTGAGCTCCATCGAAGGCGCGGCCATCACCGCCGTGAAAATCGAGGGCGTGCTTCACGAATTTTCCTCGATCGCCGGCGTGGTCGAAGACGCCACCGACATCATCCTCAACCTGAAGCAGGTCCCCATCAAGCTCAACACCGACCTGCCCAAGACTATTTATTTGAACTTCGAGCATCCTGGCCCGGTCACTTCCGCCCAGATCGAAGAAGACGCCGATTTCGCCGTGCTCGACAAGAGCGTCTACATCGCCACCGTCAGCGAAGGCGGCCGCCTGCAGATCGAAATGCGCGTCAAGAACGGCCGCGGCTACGTGGCTGCCGACCGCAACTACGACGAAGACCTGCCCATCGGCTACATCCCGGTGGACAGCGTTCACTCCCCGGTGCGCAAGGTCAACTACTCCGTCGAAGCCGCTCGTCTCGGCCAGATGACCGATTACGAAAAGCTCATGATCGAAGTGTGGACCAACGGCGCGATCACTCCGCAGGACTCCATCGGCCTCGCCGCCAAGCTCGTCAAAGACCACATGAGCATCTTCATCAACTTCGAAGAGCCGGTGGACAGCGTTGAGCCTCTGCCCGACACCGCCCATGATCCGCGCCTCGAGCATCTCGACCGTTCCGTCGAAGAGCTCGAGCTTTCCGTGCGCTCCTACAACTGCCTGAAGAACGCCAACATCCAGACCATTCGCGAGCTCGTGCAGAAGAGCGAAAACGAAATGCTGAAGACCAAAAACTTCGGCCGCAAATCGCTCAACGAAATCAAAGATATACTGGTGAAGATGGGCCTCGCGCTGGGCATGAAGTTCGATGAGCACGGCCGCATCATCTGGCCGCCGCTTCCCAGCCAGACCACCCTCGCTCCTTCGGAGGAAAATCTCGGCCTGTAATTGCGGCGCGAGACCCCGTAAATCATGCGACATCTCAAGTCAGGATCGAAGCTCGGACGCAACCCGTCTCACCGCCGGGCTACCTTGCGTGCCTTGGTCACCAATCTTTTCGAGCATGGCCGCATCACCACCACACTGACGCGCGCGAAAGCCGCGCGTCCCGTGGCCGAAAAGATCATCACCCTTGGCAAGCGCGACACGCTGCAATCGCGCCGCCAGGCCGCGTCCTACATCATGCTGCCCGCGATCACCCAGAAGCTCTTCAGTGAAATCGCGCCCAAATTCTCTGACCGCGCCGGCGGTTACACCCGCATCATCCATGCCGGGAACCGCGTAGGCGACAACGCCAAGGTAGCCATCCTCGAATTGGTCGGCTACGAATTCAAAAAGAAAGAAAAGAAAGAACGCCCCAAAAAAGAAGAACCCGTCGACGAAAAGACCTAAACCTCGACTCCGCTCCCGTCGTTTTTCGAAGAGCCTGCTCTCACGAAGAGCAGGCTCTTTTCATTTACGCTTCAACCAAAGTTGCCGCGGCGGATTGCTGATGTGAAGATTGAATTCGTACTTAAAGGATGAATCGCGGTTGCACCCGCGAGCTCAATTCGGCTGAATACGCGCCGCTCTCGATCGCCACCACCTCCATAACACCAGCATCGCAACCCCCGCCCCCACCGAATCCAGCAGCGAATCATAAGGCGACGCCGTCCGGCTGGCCACAAACGCCTGGTGCACTTCATCCAAAGTCGCGTAGCCCGCCGCAATCGACAGCGCCGTAATCGCCCACGTCCAGCGCCAGGCCCGCCTTCCGCCCCGCAACCCTCGATAGAGCAGCATGCAAAATATAAAATATTCCGTGAAGTGCGCGGCCTTGCGCACAAAATAGTGAATCGTATCGAATCCGTGATTCGTCAGGTTGGGTATCAGCCAGAACAGAATTGGTCTTAGGATCTGCCCCGTGTGCGCCGCGGAAAAACTATCTGTCGACAAGGAGAATATCAAAGCCGCCCAGCACACCGCCGGCAGCCAGGCCATCCCCCTGCGGAACGCGTTGGGCGTCTGAACCCGTCCTTCCATTTCCGATAATTGTGGTGCTGGGCGCGGATTGCGCCACGGTTGCGAGTCAGCCACGAAGGGACCTAAGCCACATCATTCTTCATCTTGCCACCTGCCTGGCGTTCACTCCATGCGGTAGTTCGGCGCTTCGCGCGTGATGATAACGTCATGAACATGACTTTCGCGCAATCCCGCACTGGTAATCCGAATAAATCTGCTCTTCTCCGTCAATTCTCGCAGCGATGCGGCGCCCGCGTACCCCATCCCGCTTTTTAATCCGCCCACCAGTTGGTCAGTCAGCGCTGCCAGCGATCCTTTATAGGGCACTCGCCCTTCCACGCCTTCAGGGACAGACTTGCCCCGCTCCGCGCTTTCTTGCCCATAGCGGTCCGCCGAGCCATCTTCCATCGCCGCCGTCGAACCCATCCCGCGATACGATTTGAACGTTCGCCCTTGATACAGAATCGTTTCGCCCGGCGCCTCTTCTGTCCCTGCAAACAAGCCGCCAATCATCACGCAGGAAGCTCCCGCCGCAATGGCTTTGCTGATGTCGCCCGAAAACTTGATCCCTCCATCGGCGATGATCGGCACACCGCTCCCCTCCGCCGCCCGCGCCGCTTCCATGATGGCCGTAATCTGCGGCACCCCTGCGCCGGTAACCACTCGCGTGGTACAAATCGATCCCGGACCGATTCCCACCTTCAACCCATCGATTCCCAGCCCAATCAAATCCTTCGCGCCTTCAAAAGTCGCCACGTTCCCGGCGATCAACTGCATTTCCGGCAGCCGCCCGCGAATCGCCTGGATCGCTTCCATTACCCGCGCCGAGTGCCCATGCGCCGTATCGATCGCCAGCACATCGGCCTTGGCACGCGACATTTCCACCGCGCGTTCCAGAAAATCGCCCGTGGCTCCCACCGCCGCGCCCACCCGCAAGCGCCCTTGTTCATCTTTCGCCGCTCGTGGATACGCCAGCTTCTTCTGAATATCTTTTACGGTGATCAACCCTTTGAGGTTGTAATCCTTGTCCACCACCAGCAGTTTTTCGATGCGGTGTTTCTGCAAAATCCTCTCCGCCTCGTCCAGCGTCGTTCCCACCGGCACGGTTACCAGATTCTCTTTGGTCATCACCGCGCTGACCAGTTGCGTGTGATTCTTCTCAAACCGCAAATCGCGGTTGGTCAAAATGCCGATCAGCCGCGGCCCATTCGTCACTGGCAACCCGGAGATCCGGTACTTCGTCATGATTTCCAGCGCTTGCTGCAAGGTGATGTCCGGTGAAATCGTCACTGGGTCGACGATCATGCCGCTCTCCGATCGTTTCACGCGATCCACTTCTTCGCTGGCCCGTTCAATCGTCATGTTGCGATGCACAATGCCGATACCGCCTTGCCGCGCAATCGCAATCGCCAGCCGCGACTCCGTCACCGTATCCATGGCCGCCGATGCCAGCGGAATATTCAGCGCCAGCTTCCGCGTGAAGTTCGTTTGCGTATCCACTTCCGTGGGCAGCACGGCAGACTTGCCGGGCAACAGCAGCACGTCGTCGAAAGTAAGACCCTCGGAAATCGGACCAGCCTTCATGCACAATCCTCTCAACGTTGAGATTTATGAGTAGACGTTTCGCGCCACATGGCTTGCATTTCTGACTCGCAAAAAAAACGCGCTCGGAAGCGCCCTAAAACAAAGCAGCCCAGCAGTCTGCCGCTGGGCTGTACAACTCTTTCACTAAATCGAAGAAATTGCTCACCGTGGATGTTTCATTGTAGGGGCAGGTCAACCTTCGGTCAAGCAACCCAACTGCTGCCACACTGCGCCCATCAGCAGGGTACGAGTCTTATAACCCGAGTTCTATTGAGGACGTTGAATCCGCTCTTCCGCCAGCGCCAATCTCGTGAATTCCCCTTGTAGTTCCGAATTTTGCTTGCTGTTCCTGAATTCCGCTTGCTCCTGAATTCCGCCTTTTCTTTAGGAGACGGGAGCCTTAGCCTCGTATAACCAGCACCCACCGAACCCGGGGTTCAACCTTAAGCCCCTCATCGAAAATTCTTCGCCGCGAACACTTCATCACCATCCCCATGCAACAAAAACCCGCCACCTCCGCGCGTGTTATCGTACCCGCATCTCCATGCCATCATTCCTTAAACCCTTCCACCCGCACCCTCTGCTGCGCGGCGCTCATGCCATGACTATCGCCCCGCTCTTCTGGCGTCGCATTTTTTCTTTGCCACGTCCCGAAGATCGCCTTTTCCAGGTCGATTCCGAATCGCGCTTGCTCGCTCACTGTCACTGGCAGCCTGATCGCGACAGCGCCCCCGTCATTGTCATCATCCACGGCCTGGAAGGTTCCAGCGACTCCGATTACTCGCGCGGCATCGCGGAAATCGCGTTCCATCGCGGATACAACGCCATTCGCTTGAATCAACGCAACTGCGGCGGCAGCGAAGCCCTTACGCCCACCCTCTACAATTCCGGTATGAGCGCCGATTACCGAGCTGTCTGCGACGATCTCGCCAATCACGAAGGCTTACGGCGGATATTTTTCGTTGGCTACTCCATGGGCGGCAATCTCGTTTTGAAAATGGCGGGCGAATATGGAGAAAATTATCCCCCGGCACTGCGTGGTGTGTGCGCCGTGTGCCCGGCGTTGGATCTGGCCGCGTGCGCTGACGCTCTGGAGCGTCGCGACAATTATTTCTACCAGCGCCATTTCGTCATCGGACTCATGGAGCGCTACCGTCGCAAGGCCCTGGCCATACCCGATCGTTACCGGCTGAACGGTTTTCCTCCCATTCGCACCGTCCGCCAGTTCGACGACGCTATCACCGCCCCAAACTTCGGCTTCCAAAACGCTCAGGAGTATTACCAAGCCTCCTCCGCCAGCCGCGTATTAGCCAAGGTCCGAGTCCCCACATTATTAATTACCGCTAAGGACGACCCCTTCGTCCCTTTTTCTTCCATCCTCGCTGCCCGCGCTGACCGAAATCCTGCAATATCGCTGGTCGCTCCCGTCCACGGCGGTCATTGTGCCTTCATCTCCAGCCAGGGTGGCCCGGCCAGATTTTGGGCCGAAAAGACCGTGGTCGACTTTTGCGATACTCTCCTCCCACCCTAGACCCCATGATCATCGCCGTCGTATATCAAATATTGACCGTTTAGGCAGCGCATAGGACCGCTTCACGCCTTCCTGGAAACACCAGTTTGTTATCCCTGTTTTTGTTTTCCACCCCATCATAATTAATTCTAAAATTCATATCCAGTACGCAAGACTGAATAAAGAACGCATAAATTACTCCGATCCCCATAAAAAGCCTTAACTAAACAACTGATAATACAGACCTTAAGTGTTTGCCATTTAGCTTAATTTGTAATCTCCTTTGGTGCGGTGATTGCATTATCCCGCTGTGGGCATTCGGGGCACTGTAGTTCCTCACAGGCAATCAGTGCATAACTTCAGGAGGGTTAAGTGAATCAAGGTTTGAGCAAAATTTTATTTTATGTCGCGCTGGTGTTGGGCGCGATCGGCGTGCTCGCAGGCGGAGCCAACGCCCAGGTAGACACCGGTTCCGTATCTGGCGTCGTTCGCGACAGCTCCGGTGCGGCCGTTCCTAACGCAACCATCACGGCTACCAACGTGGCGACTGCTGCGGTTAGAACTGCCACAACCAACAGCGTCGGGGAATATACCGTTCAGGGTCTGCCTCCCGGCAGCTATAAGGTTCGCGTTGCGAGCCCCAGTTTCACCACCTTTGAAACCACTGTAGAAGTTACCGTTGGCGGCGCTCTCACTGTGAGCCCGCAATTGGAAATTGGCACCAGCACCACCGTCGTGGAAGTAACGGCCGGTGGTGCGGGCACCGAGGTTAATACCCAGACCCAGGAACTCTCCCAGTTGGTGGATGCCAACCAGTTGGGTTCGCTGCCCAGCTTGAATCGCAACCCCTACGACTTCGTCGTTCTTTCCGGCAACGTCAGCAATGGTGATAACACCACATCGAGTATGTCCAGCGGACAAACCTTGTCGACTCGCGGCGTAGGCTACTCCATCAACGGCCAGCGCGAATCCGGCACGGAAATCCTCCTCGACGGCGTCGAAAACGTCGGCGTATTCACCGTCAATGCCGGCCAATTGGTTCCTCAGGACTCCATCCAGGAATTCAGCATCATTACCAACAACTACGGCGCGGAATATGGACGCGCCTCCGGTGGTATCGTTAACGTCGACACCAAGGCCGGCACCAACAACATTCATGGTTCGGTATTCGAGTACAATCGCCTTTCCGCTTTTACCGCCAACACCTTCGCCAACGACGTGGATGGCATCCCCAAGGGCACCTACACCCGCAATCAGTTCGGTTATAACATTGGCGCTCCCATCATCAAAAACAAGCTGTTCGCCTCCTTCTCTGAAGAATTTACGCGCGTACGCAGCGCCGCTTCGGAGACGGAGGACGTATTTGACCCTGCCTTTATCAGCTTGTTGCCTGCCAATACCCAGTCGTATTTTTCCAAGTATGCCACCGGCATTTTGCCTGCATCTTCTACCACCACCGCTGGTCAGTTGGTAGCCGCCGGACTTTTTAATGGCGGTCCGTTCCCCTTGGTGAACGGCGTTACCCCGGTTCCCGCATCCACTCCGGTGTTTGATACCGTGAACTTCAGCGCGCCCTTCGATGCCGGCGGCGGCGTTCCGCAAAACACCTATAACTTGGTTGGCCGTGTGGATTTCAACATGACCGACAAGACCCAGATGTTCTTCCGCTTTGCGCGCTACAGCGAAGACGACTTCAATGGCGCCGTTAGCTACAGTCCCTATCCGCAATACGATACGGGCGCCATTAGCTTCGACAATAGCGGCCTGTTCTCGGTCACGCATTCTTTCAGCAACAGCGTGCTCAGCAACACCAAGGTCAGCTTTACACGCTTTAATGTTGCGACCAGTTTTGATACGGCTCTGACCACCACACCGAATCTTTACGTGAACACGGAGACCGCGCAATCCAGCAACCCCGTTACTGGCAATATCATTCAGTTGCCTGGGTTGCAGAACTCTACCTCGGGTACTGGCGGTTTGCCTTTCGGCGGCCCGCAGAACACCTTGCAGGTCGAGCAAGACCTGGCTTGGACCAAGGGTCGCCACACCATGCGCTTCGGTGGCGAGTTCACCTACATTCAGTTGAACGTCGCCTACGGCGCGTATACTCAGGCTGTAGAAGCTCTGGGCGCCTCGCTGCCCGACTCCTTTAACAGCTTGGTAAATGCTGGTGGTGTTATGGATTCCACCGGTGCGTTTGCCACCCCGATCATCGAATTCACCGGCCGCGTCAATCCCAACGGCGCGCTGCCCTGCGCTCTGGACGTCTACGGCAATCCGGTCGTAACTTCGGCCTGCACCGTGGCTCCTCCTTTGAACGCCGCCAGCCCGGCGCGCAGCTATCGCTACAAAGACTGGGCTATCTATGCGCAGGACAGCTTCAAGATCACTCGCAGACTCACCTTGAACTACGGTCTGCGCTACGAACACTATGGCGTGCAGCATAACGACATCCAGAGCTTGGACTCCAACTTTTACCCTGCTGTTTCCGGCTCAGGTGATAGCCTGGTCGGATTCGGCCAGAGCATCCGCAATGGCCAGGTTCTGCTCACTCAGCAAAGTCCCATCGGCCAGTTCTGGAAGCCTCGCTGGGGCACCCCGGCACCGCGTGTCGGCTTTGCCTACGATGTGTTCGGCAATGGCAAAACCGCCCTGCGCGGCGGTTACGGCATCAGCTACGAACGCAACTTCGGCAACGTGACCTACAATGCTAGCTTCAATCCACCGGCCAGCGCCGCTCTCACGGACCTTTGCAACCCCAACGCTAACGGGGTAATTACCAACTGCCCGTACTTCGTGACCAACAACTCGCTTGGACCTCTGGGCTCTCCCGGTCCCGCATCTCCGCTCGGTCCTGTCGAGTTGCGTGATAACGACGCCAACATCAACGTGGCGCAAACACAATTCTGGAGCATGGCTGTCGAACACCAACTCGCTCCTTCCACCATTCTCGCTATCTCCTACAGCGGCGCTCGCGGCGTCCACTTGTACGACATCGGAAACGTCAACATGCTCGGAGCCGGACAGGCCTACCTCGGGGACCCGCTGGTTACTGGTTCCAGCCCTGATGGCACGGAGACCTGCCCCTATTCCAACCCGGTAACGGGTGTGGCGACCTGCTACACGCGCCTCAACTCACAATATGCGAACATCAACCGGCGCAGTAGCGACGGCGAGAGCAACTACGACGCTCTTAACGTTAAGTTCCAGACCAACAACATCCACCATACCGGCGTGACCATCGTCGCCAACTATACCTACGCCCATTCCATGGATGACCTGAGCGATACCTTCTCTGGTAGCGAGTCTCAGGGTTCTCTGGGCTACACCGACCCGACTCACCCGCAACTCGACTATGGCAACTCCGACTTTGACGTTCGCCATCGCTTCGTGATCTCACCCATTTGGCAGACTCCGTGGTTCAAGAGCGGCCATGGCTTCCTCACCAATACTCTGGGAGGCTGGAACATTTCCGGCATCTACACTCTCCGTACCGGAATTCCGTTCTCTGAATACGACCTGACCGACTTGCTGAACTACACTTCCATTCCGCGCCTGACCCCGGCTACGCCTATCACCCAATATAATGTGTATGGCAACCCCGTGCAGATCGGGCCCAATGTGTACAACGCCTTGAACGTGCCGGCAGCCGCCATGATCGGACCTTTGAACCCGACCTTGGGTATCTCCGACTTCGGTCCCTTCCCGGCGAACATGTCCGGACGCAACGCCTTCCGGGGTCCGGGTGCTTGGAACTTTGACGCCGCCGTTGAAAAGGCTTTCAAGCTGACCGAGCGTTTCGGCCTCACTTTCCGTGCCGAAGGCTTTGACATCTTCAACCACCACAACTATTACGTAAACGCGGAAGACAACTACAACGCGCAAGGTTCCGGACCGGTTATGGTCATCGAGGAGAAGGGCGGCCTCGGCAACGGCGCACTGGGCGGCAACCACGACGAGCGCAGATTCGGTCAGTTCTCTCTGCGCCTCACGTTCTAACTTATTACCATTCAGCCGAAGTGGGGAGCCTCCGGGCTCCCCACTTTTTTTTGCTCCAACACAAAACTGATTTTCCGATAGCCCCCGCGTATGAAATTCATGTTATAAAACACCTGATAATTATCTTGTCGAAGGACTTGAGGAACGCCGAAGCTGCGTTGTCATTGTTCCGCCATTTTTTTTGGTATGTCGTTCGGGATGTTGGTCAGATAGCTACAGTGCGGGCGGCAGCGCTTGTCTTACCGCCTCAGAAGAATTTAATGTAGTAGAACTCGTGGAGTGGCTATGCCACGCCCAATCGTATGAGCACCGAAACTCGTGGAGGTTCGCGAACTTTCGTTCGCAGCCTCAATAT
>Ga0182024_10022351_pt1 | contig 11405 bp, 10 predicted proteins | sample P32metaG_FD_120480 | JGI IMG/M metagenome (GOLD analysis project Ga0182024, IMG submission 120480) | Permafrost microbial communities from Stordalen Mire, Sweden - P3-2 metaG (Illumina Assembly) | ecosystem: Environmental > Terrestrial > Soil > Wetlands > Permafrost | place: Sweden: Stordalen... | reverse complement strand
CTCATCCCCACCTCCGATACCGGACACACGGTGCCGATCGTGAATTCCGCCGACCTTCGCGGAACTCTCTTCGCGGACCAGGCGGGCAACGTCATCACGAATCCCGCGAACATGGATGGGCTGGACATGAACGCCGCCTGTGTGTCCACGACAGGTGGCGTGTACAGTCCTCAGACCTATACCGATTACTACGGCCAGACCATCCAGATTTACGTGGACTACGGTGCGACGGTGCTGGGCACCACAACGTCAAATACAACGTGCCCCAACGGTCAGCCCGGAGTCTGCACGCTTGAGGGCGGCGGAACGGATTGCAGTTCGAAGTAACGCCATTGCCATAGTTGCGCCCGCACGTTACCGTGTTTAGCTTAGTGAGCACAGATAAAGCAGCATTCACAAAACTGCTGCTGGTGAGTGGTCTGAGTCCCGAGTTCTTGTCTGTATTTGACGCACCCACCATAAACGGAATCATTGAAAACTTTATCGCATCGACTGACTGGCGCCCGATCGGGGAGACCATCAGGGTTGACCTTAGTCTGAATGTGCGGGAGTACGCCGCGAGAATCAAGGCTCCGGCGCTGCTGATTACTGCAAAGCACGGTCAGATCGTGCCACCAGCTTACTCGGAGAATCTGGTTCCTGAGGCGAAGGCCCTTGAACTCGATTCAGGCCACTTGATCTTTCTGGAGAAGCCAGCCGATCTGGCCTCCGCCATACTTTCGTTCTGCCAATCGCAGGCCGGCGCCGTCTCTTGAAATCACTAAGCAGGTCAAACGGATTACCGGAGTCTGCGGGCCGACTGGGGTCCGCCCGCTGTAAACGCATTATTGATAGCAAGACCGGAATCGCCGGACCCAAAGGTGCTTGCCAAAGACGACCGAGGGAGGCTGAACACGGCCATTCAAGGCCGTTTTTCGGTTGATCCGAGTGGGCCGTGAGCGAGGATCCTGAACCTGGTCAGTTCTCTGACGGTCTTTCCATATGATCAATCACCAGCACTTCGACCGGCAGCCTGGTCGATTCCAGTCGAAGGCCGAGCTGTTGCAGGGCGGCGAAGATCGAGACGCCTGACAGGTCGGGGGATGGCGCGGCTGTACCTGGATCGCCGGACGACGCCGATCCAATGCCGTTGCCGGTGACCCCGCTGGGCGCGAATTCCAGATGAAGGTCGAACCTTTGGGCGAAACCCGTGTTGTCGATCACGATGCGGCGAACATCATCCGAGATGATTTCGACCAGTTTCGGCATCAATATCCCAAATCCTAAGATAAGATCTCTTCGTTCCGGTGCTGGGCTCGCCACCTCTCTTACGACGCCCCCGCACGGCCCAAGAGGATGATTCGGATTCAACGGCGGAGGAGGGTTACTCGGGTCCGGCGTGAGGCAACTCCCTTCTTTCGCAGCATCTATCTTCAGCCCTCCTTTCGCCACCGCCAGCGTATAGACGGGAAGTTCCCTCGTTTCGCGGCGAAGAGCAAGCTTAAACCGGTCCGCCAACAGCGATTGGAGCATGGGGCGCATCTGCTCGAACGTGGCATTGCCGTCCGCTTTCGCAATGACCTCATAGCGGTCGGAGTTCGTCCAGGAAGGCCCTCCCAGGATCCGAGAGTCCTGGACGTTATACGCGAGCTGGATCAGCACGTTGAGAGGAACATTCCTCATGCTGAACCGGCCATTCTCCTGGCGGGTCCCCATCAGCATGTTGAGTTCGAAGCTGTCCGGCGGATGAGGGGCCGATCCCAGGACTGGCTTGATCGATGCCACTTCGAATTTCGGCCCGGCCGCAGTGACGAGCGGAACCGCAAGCTGCAGTGATTGAGCCCACACTCTAGGAGCATGAATGACGCCAACGGTTACAGGCCCCGCCAGAGCGGCCAGCCCGGCAACTGTCAAAGCTGCTTTCTTCGCGTAATTCAGTCTGAGCGCTGCGTGATCGCTCATGATCGCTTCAATTCGTCTCTTCAGGTCCCCTCCCGTAACTCCGGACACACACACGAGGGGCGATTCTATGTAGAGTTTGCAGACGTTGAGTATAGCTTCGGCGTAGACTTGCGGGTCGCCAGCCAACCGGACCACTTCTTCATCGCACGCGCGTTCCCTTTCCGCCACGAGTTGCATTCGGATCCACCACACAAGAGGATGGAACCAAAAGATCACTTCCACTACCATGTGAATCGCCGCGGTCAGATTGTCTCTCCGCCGGACGTGACATAACTCGTGGGCCAACACCGCCTCCAACTGCGGCGGTGTCAAACGGTTTGTGATGCCTGAGGGAAGAACCAGGACGGGTTTGCGGATGCCGAAGACGCCCGGCTCCAGTCGCGCCGAAGAACACATCACGGGGATCGGCAGCTGGAGGTCCAGGGGCGTAGCCGCGCGCTGAACGGCACGAGCCTCACGCAGCAACCGTAGCCAGAAGATCAGCCCGAGCATGACGCCGCAAAGCCACACGCCAAGGAGGATCATCGGAAGATGGCTAGGCGACGGAGGCGCTGCCGTCAAGGTTGAGACGTCAGCCGATCGGGCAAAGGGCTGGCTGATCTCATCCATCAAATTAGTCAACTGCGGCTGGATGACCACCGGGGCCGATCGCGATCCCAGTTGACTGCCGATGGTGACCAGCACAGAAAAAGGGATTAAGAACTTCACTGACGCCGCCAGCCAGATCCAATACCGCACTGCCGCGTGGTTCCTCCTCACTGCGAGCGTCAACAGCCACGCTCCGGCGGCGAAAAACGTCGACTGCCATAGGTGGTTCGCCAAAGGCGACAGATCGGGGGTGATCATTGCGGTTTATCCTTTTTCAAAGAATGCCGGAGCGCGTTCTCAGCGTCTTTCACGTCGTCTAGGGTGAGTTCCCCGGATTCCACGAGGTGTGCCATCACCAGCCTGGCTCGCCCGCCGAATACCGCCAGCAACTCGTCGACGAAGCGGCGCTGCGCATCATAGCGCGAGATCACGGCCTCGAAAATGTTCGCGTTGCTAATCCGTTTGACGCAGCGGAGCGCTTTCTTCCGTTCCAGACGATAGACGACCGTCTGCACAGTTGTGTAAGCCGGTCTTCCAGGCTCGGGAAACGTCTCCTGGACTTCTCGAACGGAGCAGGCGCCGTGTTTTCAGAACGCCTCGAGCACTTGAAGTTCGAGCTTCGTAAGCCTCGGTTTGAGCATATTGATTGACTACGATAGCATTTAATCTACTATGATGATAGTCTGATTGCAAGTTCTTTCTGATTCCGCCAGCCGTTCGGGCGCGCCTGCACGCCGTTGGCGTTTACTATCGAACATCTCTGACCAGCGTTCACAAGAATTTGCAAAAATCGTATCGCGTCTACAATCAGTAATTTAAAATACTTTCCCTCACCTCCGGTACCCCAGTTTTTTCAACCTGTGCGCTACAGTCAAATCGGATTCTATGCCGACTCTCAACCATCTTCGCCGAACTCCGATTCAGACCGGCAGGAGAGTTGTCATGTCACGCCGCGTCGGCGCCAAAATATATTTTTGTCACCCAATTCCACCTAAACCTAAGAAAACACACAGATCACAAGAAAACCAGAACCCATTGAAAGCCAGCCGAAACCCATTTCCAACCCATCTCAAGACCCATTTACGGGTTCGCAAATGGGTTGCGGTGGCATCAAAATCCAGTCCGCTGACATGTCAGAGTCCCGCCGCTCCGCCCTATTCCCCTAAACAGTTCACAGGTTTGACATTCGTGCTCAGTCTCGCTATTGTCAGGGGTTGCCCTGTTGCCCGGTTTTCAGTTCCAACCCGGGTATTTTTGCTGACTTCGCCGTACCCAATTTTCGTGTCTGATCCAAGTGTGTACAGACGGTTTCGTGGTCGCCCCTTGCGACCCTGCGATATGACTGCGCGGGTGATTCTCACCCGGGCGCTTCTCGCCATTGCATTTTCCGCAATCCTCGCGGCCGCGGCGCAGCCCCAGCAGCCCATCGCGTATTCCCACAAAAAGCACCTCGCGCTCGGCCTGCAGTGCCTCGATTGCCACAGCATGGCCGATATTGGTCCGGCCGCTACTATCCCGTCCGTCTCCAAATGCATGCTCTGCCACACCATGGCCGCCACGGACAATCCGGAAGTAAAGAAGGTCGCCGCGTATGCCGCAAAGGGCATCGATATTCCCTGGCAGCGTGTCTATGAATTCGAACCGCACGCCTTCGTGCGGTTCAACCACGCCGCCCATCTTCGCGCGAAGGTGGATTGCGCCACCTGCCACGGTGATATGACGAAGGTCGATACCGCGCAAAAACTCGTGAACCACAACATGGGAACCTGCCTCAGTTGCCATCGGCAGAAGGGAGCCCCGCAGGATTGCGCCACATGCCACTACTGACGCGGGCGGGCCTCTAAACATGGACCGTCGCAATTTCTTCAAGATCATCACGGTCACAACGGCAGGCGCGGCCACCACGGCATGCGGCAGCAAAGACGCCCTGATCCCGCTGCTGGTCCCTGAACACAATATTCCGATCGGCGAGGAGCAATGGCATCCCGCGGTCTGCACCGAATGCGCGGCCGGCTGCGGCACGCTCGTGCGCATCATGGGCGCCGAGAGACTGATTGATCAAAGAGGTGATCAGAAGGGCGAAAAAGTTCGCCAGCGCATAGCCGCCGTCAAGAAAATCGAAGGCAATCCGCTCGACCCGATCAGCGGTGGACGCCTCTGCGCGCGCGGCCAGGCCGTTGTGCAGGCTCTCTACCATCCCGACCGTCTGCGCGGCGCCCAGCGCTCAACAACGAAGCGCCAGGGCGATCGCGGCAAATCGCAGTTTGTATCTATATCGTGGGACGATGCTGTTGCCGCGGCAGCGGAGAAGATCCATGCGGCCGATCCCGCGCGCATCGTATTCCTCACCGGACCTAACGCGGGCAGCCGATCGGTGGCGATCCAGCAATTCCTGAAAGCTATCAAAGCTCCTGCCGCAACTGTGTGCTCGCTGGCGGATTTCGCCATTGAGCGCCAGGCAGCGGAACAGGCGCTTGGCTGGAAAGGCCTGCCCGTATATGACATCGCCAATGCCACGCACGTGCTCGGCGTAGGCGCCGATTTTCTGGGCGGCTGGGCATCACCGGTTTATTACGCCCGTCAGTTCGGGAATTTCCGCCAGGGCCGTCCCGGTGTGCGCGGAAATTTGTTTCAGGCGGAGTCGCGGTTTTCGATCACAGCCGCTGCGGCGGACCGATGGCTGCCACTCGCGCCGGGTTCGGAGCCGCAGTTCATTGCAGCAGTCGCGCGAATCCTGATCGACGCGAAGCTCGCCCCAAATGTAGCGGGATTGCCGCCGGCCGTCGCGCAGGCTTTCCGCTCGGCCGATGTGGCGTCGCTGCTCGCGGCATGTGGCTTAGAACAGAAACGCACGCTGCCGATCATTTTGGAATTCGGCAATTCGCATACGCCGCTAATGGTCGCAGGCGCGTCGGCGGTGCACACCAATTCGCTCGATGCCGTGGTGGAGTCGCACTACCTCAATCTGATGCTCGGCAATGTGGGCAAGCCGGGCGGAGTCCTGGCTCCTGCCGCGAGCGCGGTGACGATGGAAACCAGCGCCCTGGCGAATCGTCTGGCGAACGCGCAGGTGATTCTCATCGATGACGCGAATCCCGTTTACACGATGCCGAAATCTTCCGGCATCATCGACGCCCTGAACCGCGCCGAAACTGTCATCAGCTTTGCGCCGATTGTAGACGATTCCGCTGTTTACGCGGATTTCATTCTGCCGGATCATCATCCTCTCGAATCGACAGCGGCGGTCGCGCCCATGGTTTCGGACCGCACCGGCCTTGCCGTGGCCGAGCCGTTCGTTCTGCCGCTCTACGACACGCAGGCGCTCGAAAAAACGCTCAACGGTATCGCGGGCAAAATGAATGCGGCATATACGCCGTCCACCCAAGCTGATCTCGTAAAGCCTCTCCTCAAAGGCGACGCGACTTACGAAGAAACCGCGCGCGAAGGCGGTATATGGCTGGCTCCCGATGCCAAACCGGCCGCGACGAAGCCGGGCAAAGACGTCTCCCTCACCGCCGCCGCATTTACCGGCGATGCCGCGCAGTTTCCGCTTTTCTTCCAGCCGTATCTTTCGCTGCAATTCCACGATGGCAGCAGTTCGCATCTGCCGTGGATGCAGGAGCTGCCCGACCCCGCGTCGAGCGCCATCTGGACTCTGCCCGTCGAGCTTGACGCAAAGACTGCGAACAACCTGGGAATCAGCGATGGCGATCTCATCCGCGTGGAATCGCCGAACGGCGCGATCGAAGCACCAGCGTTCATTCATCCAGCTGCGATTCCCGGAGTTGTGAGCATGGCGATCGGCGGAGGGCACACGAATTTCGGACGCTACGCTTCCGACCGCGGCGCGAATCCGCTGTCTATTCTCGCTCCGTCCACCGAAAAAACGACAGGCGCAATCGCCACTGGCGCAACGCGCGTAAAACTGACGCGCGTCAGCGACGCAGGCCGGCTAATTCAGTTCTCCACCACGAAGCGCGAGAACAGGAGCTTTGCTCACAGGTAAATATGGCACACCGCTGGGGAATGGCAATCGATCTCGACCGATGTACAGGCTGCGAAGCCTGCGTCGCGGCCTGCCACGCTGAAAACAACCTCGCCATTTCCACGCCCGAACAGGCGGAGGAAGGCCGCACCACGCACTGGATTCGCGTCGACCGCTACTACGAAGGCGCTTTCCCCGATGTGAAAGTGAAGTACGTTCCGGTGCTCTGCCAGCAGTGCGATGAAGCGCCCTGCGAGCCAGTCTGCCCCACGCTCGCGACCTATCACAATCCCGAAGGCCTCAACGTTCAGGTTTACAATCGCTGTGTCGGCACGTTCTACTGCGCCAATAACTGCCCATACACGGTGCGCTATTTCAACTGGTTCGATCCGGTCTGGCCGGAGCCGCTGCAGTTGCAGCACAACCCGGATGTCGCCGTTCGCATCGCCGGAGTGATGGAAAAATGCACGTTCTGCATCCAGCGCATCCGGCGCGGCAAGGATGAAGCGGAGGCAGCCGGACAGCCGGTGGCCGATGGCGATATTCAGCCCGCGTGCGTACAATCGTGCCCGTCGGAAGCCATGGTATTCGGCGATCTCAACGACCCGGAAAGCAAGGTCTCACGCCTGGCGGAAAACAGCCGGGCCACACGTCTGCTGGAAGACCTCGGCACGAAGCCCAAGGTCTTCTACCTGGAGCGGGGCCGCTGATGACAGGCACGACGAAACAGCCCGAACTCCTGCCGTACCGCAAGATACGCGAAGACCTCTTTCGTCCGCTTTCCGGCATGACCCGCAAGTATTTCGCGGCCATCCTGATCCCGCTGCTGATCATCCTGTTCGGCGCCTACGCGTGGACCGTGCAGCTGCGCCTCGGCATGGGCGTGACCGGCCTCCAGCGGCCCGTTTTCTGGGGCTTCTATATTGTCGATTTCGTCTTCTGGATCGGCATTTCACACGCCGGTACGCTGATCTCGGCAATTCTGCGCCTCACTGATGCGGGCTGGCGCAAACCAATCACGCGCGCCGCGGAAGCTATCACGCTTTTCGCGCTGATGATTGGCGGCATGTTCCCCATCATTCACCTGGGCCGTGCGTGGTACTTCTACTGGCTGATCCCGTATCCCAACATGCGGATGTTGTGGCCGAATTTCCGCTCTCCGCTGCTGTGGGATCTGACCGCCATCATCACCTACGTCACCGGCAGCGCTATCTATCTGTACCTGCCGCTCATTCCCGACATGGCGCAACTGGCAGCACACAGCGTGCCGTGGCGCCGCAAGCTGTATCGCGCGTTATCTCTCGGCTGGACCGGCAGCGACACCGAATGGCACTCGCTCGAACGCGCCATGAAGCTGATGGCCGGCATCATCCTCGCCGTAGCGATTTCTGTGCACACCGTAGTCGCGTGGGATTTCGCCATGGCGATCGCGCCCATGTGGCACAGCACAATTTTCGGCCCCTACTTCGTCGTCGGCGCTATTTTTAGCGGACTCGCCGGCCTGATGATCGTGATGGCAGCCATCCGGAAATTTATGGGCCTTGAGGAGTACCTGACCCGTCATCACTTCGATAATCTGGCGAAACTGCTGTTGCTGATGAGCATCTTGTGGCTGTATTTCACGCTGGCCGAACACCTGACGGTCTGGTATGGTAACGATCCCTCCGAGATGGCGGTATTCGGCGTGCGCACGCGGACCCGCTTTGCGTTTTTGTTCTGGGGGATGGTGGTTGTAAATTTCGTCATCCCGTTCGTGCTGCTGGGAATTCGCAAACTGCGCAGCATTACCACCGGAGTGATCGCTTCTTTCGGAATTCTGCTCGGCATGTTTCTCGAACGCTACATCATCGTGGTGCCAACGCTCAGCATGACGCGGCTGCCTGCCGCGACGTCGAATACTTACACGCCTACCTGGGTAGAACTCGCCATCACGGCCGCCACTTTCGCGGCCATGATTTTTCTGTACCTGCTTTTTTCAAAACTGTTCCCGATTATCGCGGTGTGGGAATTCAAACCGCATCCTCATGAGGACGAGGCATAAATGGCGTCCGTCACTTATCTTCTGAGCGAGTTTCACGACAAACATGCGGTCGCGAGCGCCATCGAATCATTGCGGACCGCCGGAGTGAGTACCGCCGATCTCGACGTTTTCTCCGAAGAGCCTGTCGAATTTCCGCGCGGCGTGCTGGACCGGCCCAGCCATATGTCGCTCGCCTCCGTGCTGGGCGCGATTATCGTGGGCGGCGGCGCTACGGCATTTGTCTGGTGGTCCCAGAACAACTACGCCGTGATCACCGGCGGTATGCCGGTCTTTTCTTTCTGGGGCACCGGAGTCATCACGTACGAAATGACGATGCTCGGCGCGGTGTTCGCCACCTTCGGCTACTTCCTGTGGGAAAGCGGCCTGATTCGCAAGCGGGATAAGACTGCGCCCGTACCTATAGTGCCGCCCGAATGTATCTGTCTGCGAGTGCGCACGGCGGGCGAGGATGTGTCCCGGCCCACTGCACTATTGCGGGCGGCTGGCGCGACATCGGTGGAGAAGAAGGCGGCGCTATGAGACTCACCCTTCTCTTTGTGCTGAGTGCGGCGGCATTTACGCTATCCGCAGCCGATCCGAAGCCGCTGCCGTGGGAGAAGAACCACGTGCAGGTCGGCCAGGCTCTCTATCGCGCCAACTGCGTCGTTTGTCACGACGTGGACCGGCCGCAATCGGAATCCAAGAAGTTCGGCCCGAGTTTTTATCATCTGTTCCAGCAGGATAAGCTTCCACTCTCAGGCGACAAACTGACTCGCGCCGCCATCGCCGACAAGATCAAAGGCGGCGGCGTCATCATGCCCGCGTTCGGCGACAAGCTGAACACTTCGGAAATCAACACGCTGCTCGACTATCTGCAGACGAAGTAAGCTATTTCTTGCCGAACTCCGTGTGCAGCCGGATGGATGGAATCCAAACCGGTCCGCGCGCCTCGTTATACGCGGGGTTGGCATCGTGCTGCAGATCGAAGGTGGCGAAGAAGCCGGGGAACAGCTTCGCGCTGTAGTACACCTCAGCCACGGTTTCCGGCGCGTATTCCAGCTGGCCATCGCCCAGCAGAAAGTCGTGTCCGCCCATCGCGAGGTACTGCGCGTGAACGCCGGAGATGCCGCCGAAGGTAATCTCCCCGGCGACGTTATCGTCGGGTCGATGCCAGCGTGTGCCCTTGAACGAAACGCCGCCGGTGGCGAGCCGGTCCATCGCGGTGAATGCGAAGCTCTCGGTCTTACCATCATTCCAGCCAAGACGCATGAAGACGCCGATGTCTTTCGTCAGTTCCTGATCGGCGCTGACGCCGAGGCCGTACTTCATGGTGCCGTTGCGGCGTGTCGCGATCACATCGGGAACCCCGCCATTCTGCTGCGCGAGCCGGATCGCCTCGGCGTAGGTGCCTGCGTCGGCGTGATTGATGTAGCCGAGCAACCGCACGGCGCCATCGTGCTTCGCAACAGTCCATCGCCGCTCGCCCTCAACGACGTCGCCGCGGTTCACGAATATTCTTCGGTCCAGCTGCGATCCGTTCGCGACCTTCGGCATGGCCGCGCTCGCGTAACGGAACGACCACTGCTTCAGATGCAGTTCGTGGACCCAGCCCCATGTGTAGCCGCGCACGTCAGCCGGGTAATCCCACGCACCGTTGTACATCGCGGCCCAGCCGATGAACTGCGTACGCGGATCGTGCGAATAGCGGTTGTCGTCGAAGAAGTCGGTGAGCGTGAAGCGCCCGGCTGTGATGGTGTAGCGCCGTACCGGACGATTGCCAGCTAACTGGTTCTCATCGCTCTCTACGGATTCCGTTTCACTGCCGAGTGCGAAGTCCTGCGAGATGTAGAGTCGCGCGATATAAGGCTTGGGCTGCGCACTGGCTACGCGCGGCAGTTCGCCGTTCGATGAGTTAGCCAAACCGTTGACGCCGCTGAAGCCGCGGCCCCCCGCGATTTCAGGATCGAAGATGAGCGTTGTCAGGTCCGAAAGCCGCAGGCCGAAAAACAGAGTTGTGGTGAGCGAGACGTCGCGCTCAGGATAATTCTGGAGGCTGAACGCATCGGAGTATGGCGACTTGAAGGTGCCGTGATACTGACCGATCGACGTGGCCTGATAGTAGAGGTTCCAGCGCTCCTCAGTGTCGGGCGGAGTAGGCTGAGCGGCCGGCGAATCCGCCTGCTGAGCGTATGCCAGAACGCCCTGCGCCAAAAGCACGGCGCAGCCGTAAATCAATGAGTGTCGGTTTATCAGCATGATCTTTCGTTCAGTGTTCCGTTTCTGCGCACTCCGCTTACGAGGCACGCACCAGCTCTTCAGTTGCCGTAATGGAGGCGTCCTCTGCGTCAACCGCGGCCACTACCTCCCAGGAGATGGCAGTGACGCCGGCTTCGAGCGAGAGCCTGGTCACAATCTGCTCCAGCGCTTCTTCTTTCGGGCCGATGGTCTTCAGGTATGCCTTCACATTGACACGTGCCAGCAGTTCGTCATCCACACTGTGAAGAGCGATCAGGGCCAGCGGCGTACGGCCGACATTCTGAATCAACATGGTCCGGATATTTGCCTCATCCGCGGTGCGGCAGGTGCAGCGCAGGCGATAGAGGATCTCGTGCTCTTCCTTCTCGGCAGGAGTGCGATTGATCCGGTACGCCATGGGACGAAGAATGAGATTCGCCGTCAGCACTCCCAGCGCGCCGATCGCGGCGAACTCAAAGCGCCCGAGGCCCGCCAGGGTTCCCACCGCTGCCGTACACCACAGTGTAGCCGCAGTGTTCATTCCCCGGATATTGAAACCGTCCTTCAGGATCACGCCGCCACCCAGAAAGCCGATGCCGGAAACCACGTACGACGCGACTCTGGCCTGGCTGCCGT